>Ga0075436_100000429_pt1 | contig 26922 bp, 26 predicted proteins | sample RhiMethybrSRZTD5_FD_75303 | JGI IMG/M metagenome (GOLD analysis project Ga0075436, IMG submission 75303) | Populus rhizosphere microbial communities from Tennessee, USA - Rhizosphere MetaG P. TD hybrid SRZTD5 | ecosystem: Host-associated > Plants > Roots > Rhizosphere > Soil | place: USA...
ATGAGGTGTGCGACTTAATTGTTCTTTTACCTGGTCAAAATGATTGAGATAAATATGGGCATCGGCCAATATAAGAACACATTCATCAGCCTCCATCCCAACTACTTGAGCTACCATATGTAATAATAAAGAATATGAAGCAATATTAAACGGTACCCCTAAAAACATATCGCAACTTCTCTGGTACATCATTAACGAAAGCTTATTGTTTATTGAAAAGAATTGGTAGAGTAAGTGGCACGGCGGCAGGGCCATCATATTAAGCTCGGCAGGATTCCACGCAGACACAATCATCCGGCGGTCATTAGGGTTTGTTTTTAATTTATCGATGACATTTTTTATCTGATCAATAGGCATATCGCTGTACGGTGATTTCCAGCTGCGCCATTGGACACCGTATACTCTTCCCAAATCCCCTTCAAATTTTGCTTTCGGCTTCCAATAATCAGAATTAGCGTTGCCATCCCAAATGTGGCATCCCATTTCATTAAGCTTTTTATTATCGCTACTGCCTGACAAAAACCAAATGAGTTCGGCTTTTACTGACTCAAAAGCAAGTTTTTTAGTGGTCATTGCCGGAAAACCATCAGCCATTTTATAGCGTAATGGTACGCCAAAGATTGCTCGTGACCCTACTCCCGTCCGATCGGGGCGGTCAGTCCCTTCATCCATTATTTTTTTGAGCGCCTCTAAATAGTTTTTCATATTATGTGGGCCTGCCCAGTTAAATAATTTTGCTTTGCAAAATTAGCGCGAAGCGCTATTTAACCGGGTAAAGGGAATTTTTTGCACAGTTGCGCAACTTCCTGCCGAACTTTTTTAATTGAATTAGCGTCTCCAATAACGTGGTTAATAAAACTGGCAATCTGCTTCATTTCTTTTTCTTTCATGCCGCGTGTAGTAATAGCCGCTGTGCCCAACCGAAGCCCCGATGGCTTAAACGGCCCTGCTGGGTCATACGGAATACTATTTTTGTTGGTACTGAGGCCAGCCATTTCTAGTCTATCTTGCGCCTCAGCTCCCGTAACATTTTTACTGCGTAAATCAACCAATAGCAAGTGGTTATCAGTACCACCAGAAACTAAATCAAATCCATGCTTTTTTAATTCTTCGGCCAACACCTTGGCATTTTTAACAACTTGTCTAGCATAGGTCTTAAAGGAAGCTAATGATGCTTCTTTCAAGCACACGGCAATAGCAGAAATGGCGTTTTCGTGCGGACCGCCCTGCAATCCCGGAAAAATAGCCTTATCAATTTTTTTAGGCAATTCCGGATCTTTTTTCATACCCTTTTTAGTAACCATAATCATGCCTCCCCGGGGGCCACGCAAAGTTTTATGCGTTGTGGTGGTGACAATATGAACATGAGGCACGGGACTTGAATGAGCACCCCCTACTACAAGACCAGCAATATGGGCAATATCGGCAGCTAAATATGCGCCAACCGAATCGGCAATTGCCCCCAATCGCTTCCAATCAAACGTACGCGGATATGCGGTAGCTCCAACCCAGATAAGCTTTGGCTTATGCTGTTTGGCCATTTTTTCAACCTCATCATAATTAATGAGATGCGTTTTTTCATCAACGCCGTATTGGACGGGCTTGAAAAATTTTCCCGTGGCACTCACCTTCCACCCATGGGTTAAATGTCCTCCCATGGGTAAAGCCATGCCCATGGTAGTATCACCCGGCTCGCAGGTTGCCACGTATACAGCCATGTTCGCTGGCGAGCCAGAATATGGCTGAACGTTCACGTGTTCTACCTTAAAAAGCTTCTTGGCGCGATCAATGCACAAAGCTTCAACTTTATCAATAAACTGATTCCCCCCGTAATAGCGTTTTCCGGGATATCCTTCGGCGTATTTATCAGTCAAAATTGAACCTAAGGCTTGGCGCACCGCAGGTGTGCAATGATTTTCAGAAGCAATCATTTGCAATGTGCTTTGCTGCCGCCCTGTTTCTAGCTTGATCAAATCTAATATTTTTTGATCTTTCATGAGAGTTTTGTTTCGACTAATTGTAGAACTTTCTGGTGAATCTGTTCTATCGATAAAAACTTTCCATTCTCTTCACATTCTACTATCTTATACTCTTTGGGATATTTTTTTGAAATGGCCATATATGACTTTAACGAATTTTCTAAATGAAGTCTATCTGCTTCATGAATATCTTGTTTTTTTGAACTTCCTAAATACGATGCCCGTTTTTTCTGTTTTTCCTCATTAGTAGTCTTATTAGACATTTTCATTGATAATTCCGGAGATATTTTTAAAATAAACGTGTAATCTGGTTTTGGAATATTAAACAATGAATACTCAAGTTTATGTAACCAATTAATATATTGTCCCCATGACTTTTTATCGCTGATTAATTTTCCGCCTTGATGCCCAATATTAGAAGCGACGTACCGATCAGCAACAACTATTTTTCCTTCGTCCAACCATTTTTTAATTTTAAAACTTGCATCATATCTATCTATTGCATAAAAAATAGACCCGCGATAAGGTCCAACATCCGTTGCACTGCCGTACATTCCATTTAAATAGTTTTCAACCATAACAGCTGATCTGTTACCATATTGAGGAACATCAATTTTTTCAACTCGATAGCCCTTTTCCCGAAGGGCTTCGGTTAAAAAATGCACCTGTGTAGCTTTTCCCGAGCCATCGATCCCTTCAAAGACAAAAAATTTTCCTTTGGGCATGTTATGCTTTTTTTAGGCGAAATTTTGAATAAATAACATTGGGGTAATCGCGTTCTTTGGGTTTGTCTTCACCATTTTCATTTTCCCAAATCTTATAAGCCACGTTGCGAAATAAATGATATTTATCTTGTACGGGCGTAAATTTAAATCCCTTCCTGTTTTTCTTGTATCCAATCTGCAAAATTGCCAGCTTACGGGTTTTCCATTCTTTTTCGGTAACGCCAATCTTTTTTAAATCAAACTTCATGTATGAATATGAAGAAATCTGCAACTCGTGCTCGGGCCAAATGGATTGGCTGGTTTTGAGGTCTATAATCCATATTTGATCTCCAATCCTGAAAATTTTATCAGCGGTGCCCGCATACACGTCTCCAAAACTAGTAATTTCTTGGGCGAGTAACTGAGGCTTGGTTTCATCCAGAAAATCCCGATAACTGATAATACAATCGACTTCTTCTTTAGAAAGCTCTTCTTTTTGGCCGGTAGACGGGTTTAAATATTTATCAGTAATCTTTATTTTCTTGCCTTTATCCAGATCTTCGCAGGCACGGTGCACCCGCGAACCTTTATCGGCTGCCGCTTGTTTTACTGCTTCAACTTCGGTCCATCCCTTTCCCGCTAACCATTTGTAAAAATGCTGGCCCTTTGGATAGTATCCTGAAATCCACGTTGATGAGGGGTAATACACGCGCTCTTGCAGGCCCGTTTCCTTGTGTATTGAAATCTTAGCGTACCATCGTTCGTTTAAACTCGTAATTCTCACTACTCCCTTTTGAATTTTCTTAACTTCCTTGAGCATTGCTCATTTTACTCACACAAAAATAAAAAAGCAAGAAAAAATCGCCCGCGTTTTTCAACGAGAGCGATGCAGGCTGCTAGTAGCCTTTGGGAGGAGGAATAACCTCATCTCCCGCTTGGATAATACCCCCTTCAATGACTTCCGCAATTAAGCCTCCGCGGTCAGAGAAAGCTTCTTTGAAACTCTCTTGTATATCAGCAAGGAGAGAAGGTCGTTCACACGGGTCGCAATATTTCACGCCCCGCATTTTAGCAGTGCCGATTTGGAATTCCTTTCCAATCAGCCACATAAGTTCAACTCCTGCCACAACGATATTGCGGCGGGTGTCGGCATGGGCAAAATTATGGTAATCATCATCTACAAAAATCTCGTTAATGAGGGTTACTTGCCTTTTTCCGCGGGCACCTTTATTGAAACTGCCTTCGCCCGTGCAGTAGCGGTCTCCCTTGAGACCGGCGCCAGCAATGGCCTCTACTTCAGCAACGCGCGTCATTGGTGCACCAGCTGCCTTGGCGATATAAATCCCAACTACTTTGCCGTTCATGTCGTATTCCTCACGTAAGTGGATTGCGAGTTGAAAGAACTATCTGCATGATTTTTCCCCTTTTTTACGATTCTCAAATTCTACCTGGCCTCACATAAAAATGCAACAAAAAAATCGCCCACGCATTTCAGCGGAGCGACATGAGAGATTATGACAGTTTTTCCAGAAGGGTTCGAGCTTGGCGAAATGCCTTTCCGCGATGAGAATGTGCGTTTTCCTCATCAATTGTCATTTCTGCCAAAGTTTTGTCAGAACCATCGGGAACAAAGATGGCGCCATAGGGCATCCGTGGATGGTATTGGGTTCGTGGTGCTTTAAGAAGCTTACCGCGCACCGATCCCTCACAAAACCACGATTCGCCCGTAGGCGAAACTATGGCTACAACCGTTATGAAAGTAGCCAAGCGGCTTTTCAAGTCCTTAAGCTCATAAAGAACTTGTTCGGCTGTTGGTCGTAGCACAGGCCATAACGCAGTATCAACTCCGGGTTTTCCATTGAGCTCATCAATAAAAATCCCCGTGTCGTCTGCCATGGTCCATGAATCCGGCGCATGTTCGTGGGCAAACAGTGCCTTCTTGAGGGCATTCTCATTTAACGTCCGCCCGTCTTCTTCGGCTTCACCTTGTATGCCTACATCGTTAAGACTAGAAATTTCAATATGAGAACCGCTGAAAACGGCACGAATTTCCTCAACCTTACGAGAATTACCCGTTGAAAGAACTACCTTCATGATTTTTTCTCCAATTTACTTAATACCTCTCCATAATACTAAAACTTGACAAGAAAGCAATAAAAGTTGACTTTAGAAACGATATGTGCTACCATAAGCTATACTTGTGGTAAAGCTTTAGTCGGGTTTTCAAGCAAGTAGAGCATATTAATAAATCATAGCAATGACAGGTACTATCAAGACCTTGAAGGAAGGCTATGGATTCATTGCCCGCGAAGGAGAGGCCAAAGACCTTTTCTTCCACGCCAACGATTGTAATGGCGTTATGTTCAACGATTTGAAAGTTGGCGACACCGTCAGCTTCGACGTTGAAGAGGGTCCAAAGGGTCCAGCCGCAAAGAACGTTACACGTTCTTAATTCTTCGAACAAAAAACCGCCTTTCGGCGGTTTTTTGTTATCTTATTTTACTTCAATCCCCATATTCCTGGCTGTTCCTGCAATGATCTTCATGGCCTGCTCAATATCAGTGGTATTGAGGTCGGGCATCTTCATTTCAGCAATTTCTCGCAATTGCTGTTTGGTGATTTTACCTACCGTTTTTTTATTTGGTTCGCCAGATCCTGCGGTAACTCCCGCAAACTTCTTGAGTAACTGTGAAGCTAATGGGGTCTTTAAGATAAACTTGTAGCTGCGATCCTTGTAGATAGTCACTTCTGCAGGGATTGTGTATCCAGCTTTGTCTTTGGTGGCATCATTAAATGCCTTGCAGAACTCGGCAATGTTAATGCCATGCTGGGCCAATGAAGGACCTTGAGGAGGCGCTGGATTTGCCTTTCCGCCTTCCCACTGCACTTTTACTACTGCTTTAATTTCTTTTGCCATATGGTGTACTACGCACTCTGCAACGATTTAGTTTTAGTAAATCGAGGGCAATGCCTAGTATGATTAATTATTCTTCTTTATTTGCAATGAATCCAATTCTACCGGAGTGTCGCGGCCAAACATGTTGACCAACACTTTAATTTTGCCCCGGTCTTTATCAATTTCAGAAACCTTACCATCAAATCCCTTGAACGGTCCATCCAGAATTTTAACTTCAGCGCCAACTTCAAAGTCAATCTGGAATTCTGGCTCTTGTACCTCCATGCGGCGAAACAGGTCATCAATGTCTTTCTTTGATACCGGAATTGGCACCGTACCTGATCCCAGAAATCCCGTTACCCGCGGCGTATTACGCACCACGTACCACGATTCGTCGTCGACAATCATTTCTACGAGTACGTAGCCAGGATAAATCTTTTCTTCTACGGTTTTGCGCTTGCCGTTTTTTACCTTGATTTTCTTTTCCTTGGGAACAATAACGTTGAAAATCTTGTTCTCCATGCCTAATGATTCAATTCTCTGGCGGAGGTTTTTGGCAACAGCATCTTCGTATCCTGAATAGGTATGAATAACGTACCAATTTTTATCTTGTTCTAAAGTCTGTTTTGGCATATTAGTGTACTATAAACTTTTGGATTGCCGTGGAAAACAAATAGTCTAATCCGCCCAAAAAGGCTGCGACAACAATAGTCACTGCCAAGACAATAAGAGTATAGCGCAACACTTCCCGGCGGCTGAGCCAGGTCACTTTGCGCAATTCCACGTATACTTCCTTAAAAAACGTATTTGTTCTTTCGATAACATTCATGATATTTTTGTTTAAAAAAACGGCCTTTCGGCCACCTGTATACCTTATGGATACAGAATAGCCTATATAATGTTATAAGTCAAGTCTTAACTTTGTAAACTAATACCCATGACTCTTTTTCTGGCTACACGATAGTCTGGCACTGCCCTTTCTACTAAATTCCAGAATTGTGCCGAATGGTTCAATTCTCCCAAATGACATAGCTCATGGACAACAATATAATCGGCCAAATCTTGTGGAATTAATGCAATCTTATAATGAAAATTCAGATTTCCCTTTTTACTGGCGCTCCCCCATCTGCTTTTGGTATTTTTAATGCTGATACGATTCACATTAAAGCCGTATAATGCATTGTAATGGGCAATCCTGTTTTCTGCTAATGTCCGCGCTGTCTCTTTATACTTTAAATATTCACCCCTATTCTTCTTCCTCCTCATACAGCCTAAACGTCAATGTTTTTAGCGCTCTTTGCGTGAGTCTGAATAAATTTCTTGCGTGGCTCAACTTCTTCACCCATAAGAATATCAAAGGTCTTATCGGCTTCATGAGCTTCCTCAATTTCAACTTTCAAAAGTGAGCGATTGGCCGGATTCATCGTTGTTTCCCATAATTCTTCGGCATTCATTTCTCCCAAACCCTTATAACGCTGGATATTAACATTTGTTTTCCCAATTTCCTTAAGCACTTTTTCTTTTTGATCGTCGTTGTAGGCATACCGGATAGTTTTTCCTGACTGAATCTTATACAGGGGCGGCTGGGCGATATAAATATAGCCTGCTTCCATAATAGGTTTGAAATAGCGATAAAACAATGTCAGCAACAACGTGCGAATATGTGATCCGTCAACGTCAGCGTCGGTCATAATAATGATGCGGTGATAGCGCAGTTTTTCTAAGCTGAAGTCTTCGGCAATAGCCGTGCCTAATGCAATAATCAGTGACTTTACTTCTTTGTTAGCCAACATTTTATCTATGCGGGCGCGCTCTACGTTTAAAATCTTTCCTCTCAACGGTAAAATAGCCTGAAACCTTCGGTCGCGGGCCATTTTTGACGAACCACCGGCAGAGTCTCCCTCAACAATATATAATTCTGATTCTTCGGGATCTTTCGACAAACAATCGGCCAATTTACCCGGCAACGTTAATCCTTCCAAAATTCCCTTGCGCAATACCGTTTGACGAGCTGCTTTTGCCGCTAAACGCGCCTTAGTCGCCAAGATACAGTTTTCAATGATTGCCCGGGCATCGGTTGGATTTCGTTCCAAATAATCGGCTAAGGATTCAGCTACCGCGTCTTCTACGGCGTTTTTAGCTTCTGGGTTACCCAGTTTTGCTTTAGTTTGCCCCTCAAACTGCGGATTGCGGATTTTTACTGAAACTACAGCCGTCAAACCTTCGCGGACATCATCTCCCGAGAAATTCTCATCTTTTTCTTTCAAAAATCCTTCGCGTCGCGCATATGCGTTAAGGCACCGCGTCAACGCGGTGCGAAATCCCGAAATATGGGTTCCACCCTCTGGTGTGTAAATATTATTGGCAAACCCTTCTTCTGTACATTCCATTTCTTGGGTGTACTGGAAAGCAGCTTCCACAAAAATATCCTGCTTGGTTACTGCAACTGAAAAGATGTTGGAATGGCGAGGAGTGTTTCCCGATGTTAAATATTTTACAAACGACGCGACGCCGCCTTCAAAATAAAATCCGTAGCTTGATTCTTTACTTTTTTCCCGTTCATCACGGAACATAACCCTCACGCCCTTGGTCAAATACGCTTGATGGCGTAAATGCTGTAAAATCTTTTTAGGATCCCATTTTATCTCCTGGAATATTTCGGGATCGGCATCAAAGGTCATGATTGTGCCCGTCTTTTTTGAGTCACCTACTTTTTTGACATTTCCTTTGGGTTTGCCGCGGAAATATTCTTGCTTATAAATTCCGCCGTCGCGGTGAATTTCAGCTTCCATGAAGGTAGATAATGCGCATACAACCGAAACTCCCACGCCATGCAATCCGCCGGAAACTTTGTAGGCATCACCGCCAAACTTTCCTCCCGCATGCAGGGTAGTTAATACTGTTTCTAGGGTTGATTTCCCGGTATCAGGGTGTTTTTCAACGGGAATGCCGCGGCCATCATCAGAAATACGCACACGATTGTCAGGCAATAATATAACTTCAACATTTTTGGCGTATCCGGCCATGCTTTCGTCAATGGAGTTGTCTACCACTTCCCAAATTAAATGGTGCAAGCCATCAATACCGGTTGAGCCAATATACATGCCAGGACGCTTTCGTACTGGTTCCAACCCCTTAAGTACGGTGATATCTTTTGCTCCATACCCGGCATCTTTTTTAGCACGCGTTACCTCTTCTGCTTTTTCTACTTTTACCCGATCAAATTGTTTCGCATCTTGCGAAACACCGCCTTTGGCGGATTTGACCGGGTGAACCTCTGTTTTCCGTTCATCCTTAACAACCGCCTTTTTCGCGGTTTTTACCTCCTTTGCAACCGTTTTTTTAACGGCTTTTTCCTTCTCTTCTTCAGAGTCTTTTATCTTAATTTTGAGTGCCATATTTATCTAATTGTAGCATTAAATTCTGACTTTGTCTTGGCGGTAATTTTATCGTGAACAACATTTACTTCTTCATTAGTAAGCGTCCTTTCAAGCGAGCGGTAAACAATATGAAAGGTGTAGCTTTTCTTATCGGCGCCAAATTTTTCATCGTTTTCATATTGGTCCATAAGTTGTACCTCTTCAATGAGTGAACCTCCGAGGTCACGCACAAGCTCATAGTAATTATTCAATGCCACTTTTTTATCAATAATAAACGAGATATCTCGTTCTACCGCCGGATATTTGCTTACCTCTTTATAGGTGCTGTTGATGTCGGTAAATTGGTTGGTAATGCGCGGATCGTCGGACCAAAAGACACGGATATCGGGAATACCCATTTTTATCATTGCCAAACGCTCCACACCAAAGGCAAATGCCCAGCCGTTATAAACTTCCGGGTCTATGCCAAAATTTTTCAACACTTGCTGGTGCACTAAACCGGCTCCCGTAATTTCAAGCCAATCATTGCCCCATTTAATTTCGATTTGAATTGACGGATCGGTAAATGGAAATGAATCAACCAAAAACCGAAATTCAATATCTTTGCCAAAAATACTTTTGACTGCTTCAGCTTGCACGTCCTCTAAATCTTTTACCGTGATAACTTCTTTTTCTTTCTTGGCAATATATAAAAAGTCTATCTGGTGAAAGGCCGGAAAATGCTTTTTATCTATCTCATCCTTGCGAAAAACAATGCCAGCGGCCAAACATGCTACTTTTCCTTCTTTTTCTAAGCGCTCAAGAACTGATTTTTCGCGCAAATAGTACGGCCACATGTCCGTCATTTGCGTACGTAAGACATGGTGTGGTGTCACATAATAGGTGTCTGTCTCGCGGCGGCTGGGATGATCGGCTGGGGTATTAAGCAAGTCAAAATTTTCTTCAACTTTAACGATTTTAGGAAATTCAACCATGTCAAAATCGGAAAATCTTGGGAGATTTATAATAGTATCGGCAATAATTTTTATAGGAGAGCGGTCTTTTTTTACGAGATCAGGAAGGGCTAAAAGACGCTTAATGCGTTCAGATTTTACGTCGTTTTTTGCCTCTAATTCGGTGATGAGTTTCTGCTCTTCCTTGTTATCGGCAGCAATAGTTTTGCGCATGGTTATATCCCTCATTTTACCTTAAAATCAACCAAAAAACAAGGGGGTTTAGCCCTTGTTTTTTGGGAGAAAAACGACTATCCTACAAGTGATGAAAAAGATTCCAAAAGATACATTTTCTGATACTCGTCATACGCTCAACAATCTGTTGACGAGCGTTGTAATGTCAGCTGAAATATTATCGCGGGAACTTTTCGGGAAACTTAACAGCAAGCAGAAAAAATACGTAAAGACCATCCTCTCTGAAGCGAAGAAAATGAAAAAGGCGCTTAAACAGTCACGGACTCCCTGACGTTCAGCTTATACCCTATTCCACGTACTGTTTCTATCATCGAGGCGGGAGCATTCTTCCCGTCTATTTTATTGCGCAGCTTATTTACAAATACGTCCACCGCATTACTGAACGAATCGTAATCAAAATCCCAAATATTACTGGTAATTTCTTCGCGGCTTAATACTTTATTGGCATTTCTCATGAAATATTCCAGCATGCGAAATTCCTTGAGTGTAAACACTACTTCTTTGCCCCGCACCATTACTTTTTGAGTAGACGTGTTTAAAGTAAGGGGTCCCACCGCCAATTCCGGATTAAGAGCTTGCCGAGGCCTGCGCGTGATTGCCCGTATCCTGCTTAAGAGCTCATTAAATTCAAACGGTTTTACCAAATAATCATCAGCTCCCGCATCCAAAAGTTTTACTTTGCTTTCGGTAGTGTCTTCTCCCGTCAATATTAAAAACGGAGTTTTAATATCAAGCTGCCGTGCCTCTTTGCATATTTCAAATCCTCCCCTATGAGGCAGGTTTAAGTCTAATACCACCAGATCGTAGTCGCTATGGTTCATCTGGATGCGGTTTAATGCTTTCTGGCCGTCTGACAAATGGTCAACCGCATATCCTTCTTTGCTGAGCACGTCTTTAATAAGGGTGCCTAACTTTTGTTCGTCTTCTACAATAAGTATTCTCATAGTTTTGATTTACGCTAAATTTATAAAAATTACAAGCTACGACCCAATTATGACAGAGCTTGATTAAAATTTCATTAAAATGACCTTAATGAAAAAATAATGAAGAAAATATATAATAATAAAGTGCAATAATGAAAAAACCTGACATCGTGCCAGGTTATTACTCCAATGGAGTTTGATTGAGTTCGCCGTTTTTGATCAGGCACTTAATGCTTCTCCTTTGAGGATTAATCTCAAACATGCACGCCTTGGTACTTCCCTCGTATCTGACCTTGGCATACCGATTGAGAGCAAGCACTATTTGCCTTCCCGCAAAAACAAGAGCAGTGTTTCCTCCTTTTTTCTGCGCGAGCCTTTCATAATCCCGCATAGTCTTCCAGATCATCTTGCAATAGTGGGGATTATCACTGAAGGTACGGAAACTGCCCTTTCCGTAGTACGTTGCAAAGTTCGTGTGAAGAACGTTGGTTCCAGCGTGGTTTATGATGATCTCATAGCCTCCGAGTACGGGGTCTGGCACTGCCGTTAAGAACGGCAGACACTGGGTCGGGTTAAGATTATCGATAATGTAAGAGCCCATCTGATGGAAGCGTTCACCAACTGACGAAACGATGTACCCAATCTTAATGTCGTTGTAGAAGCCGAATCCAGCTAACAGGTCTTTCATCAGGCCAAGCTTGACCCATCCCATGTCCGTATGAACAGGGCTCGCGTTCTCCTTAACGAAGGTGCGATTATCATGTTCATACACCCGGTCATCGTCTCCGTGGGTGGAAAGGAATATCATAAATGCCTCATGGTTTTCAAGGTTCGGGCGTTACAGGAGTGTTACTTGTAGTATATGGCAAATACTATAATTTTCAAGATCATGGGTCATGGAACTGCTTGCAAAAAACTGATATTCGTTTAATAACAAGTATATGCCACGGACACAGCGACATAAAACTTCTCCTCATCTGTTATCTAAAAAATCATCCTTGCCGCTTGAAATTCAAAAAAAGCTGGCTCGGTTAGCTTCTTTTACCGAACTCAATCCTCGTCCCGTTATTGAGGTAGATTTTGAAGGGAATATACTTGATGCAAATTCCAGCGCCACTACGTATTTCCCAACCTTAAAAACAAAACAGTCTAAGCACCAATATCTTGCAAATTTAAAAGATATAATCAAAATATTAAAAAAAGATAAAAAGCCTTTTACTAGGGAAATAAAAATTAAAAATAAATGGTTTAGGCAAGTTTTTTACCTTGTTCCTAACTTAAAATTAATACATATTTTTTCTTCAGATATTACTGATCGGAAAAAAACTGAAGAAGATCTTAAAAAGAGTGAAAAGCGGTACCGGACGCTTTTTGAGAAAATGGAATATGGATATGCTTTACAGGATATTATCTATGACAAGCGCGGCAAGCCCGTTGACTACCGCTTTATTGATGTGAACCCTGCCTTTGAAAAGTTAGCTCAGTTTAAAAAAGAAAATATCATAGGAAAAACAGCCAATGAATTGGCTGCACGAGCCCCTCAAACCAAAGAGCAGATTAAGACAAGGAAAGATTACGATCGGGTTGCATTCACGGGAGAGCCGCTATATTTAGAATCCTATAACGCAAACCTCAATAAATATTTTAAACTCTACGCGTATAAACCAAATAATAATCAAATAGCGTTGATATTTTCGGATATTACTAAAGAAAAAAATACCCAGGAAGAACGGAATAATTTTATTTCAATATTATCCCACGAGCTCCGCAACCCCCTCACTCCCATTTTAGCCAACGCCCAGTTTATTAATGCGCTCTTAGAACAAAACGATCGAAACCCCGTAATCATCAAAGAATCCATTAGTATTATTGAAAAAGAAGCAAAACTTATGGCGGGGCTTTTGAACGATATTCTTGATGTTTCACGCCTGGCACGCAAAAAAATAAACCTGGAAAAGAAGAAAATTGACGTGTGTGAAGATATTAAGAATGCGGTAAAGGCGTCTATGCCCTTTATTACAACCAAAAACCAGCACATATCGGTAACATTTAGCCATGATCCCATTTATATCAATGCTGATCCCCTTCGCATTCAGCAAATTATGATTAATCTTATTAATAATGCTTCAAAATATACCCAAGAAGGTGGGCGTATCCAGGTGCTCTGCAACTTGACAACCGTACCAAAGAGCGCCCGGGTTCACATCTCTGTCAAAGATAACGGCCAAGGCATGAACAAGGAAAAAATATCACGGATATTTGAATTATTTAACAATGAAGGCCAGCCGTTCTTAGGCGTTGGTGGACTTGGTATTGGGCTTAACATAGTTAAAAACTTAGTGCAGATGCATGGAGGAACCATCAGCGTTACGAGCAAGGGTGAACAGAAAGGGAGCGAATTTCTAGTAACCCTTCCTGCCCTTAAAAAGAACACGGGAAGCATACTAAAGTTCCTAGAGAAAAAATCTGAAACGATTCAAAGGGAAACCACATCCCGCGTACTGGTTGTTGATGATAATAAAGATATACGAGAAACCGTCTCAAAAATTTTACAACAGGAGGGACATGTTACTAAATCAACTTCTCATGGCCGTGAGGCAGTGAGGATTTCAAAAACCTTTAAGCCACATGTAGCTCTTATTGATATTGGACTCCCTGACATAAATGGGTACAAAGTGGCAAAACTTCTCAAACAGCAAAAAGGAATTAAACTTATTGCATTTACCGGTTACGGCCAAAAAAAAGATAAAAAACGGGCTGTCGATGCAGGATTTGACGCTCATATTACAAAACCAGTGGACGTCAATAACCTTATAAGGGCAGTGCAGACAAAAACGGGCTAACGCCCGTTTTTGTCTTACGTAAAACCTATCATTGTCTTATTTAATAAAATGGATCCTCAAATTACTGAGCTTTTCATGACAGACATTCACAAAATGTCGTAAAGGAATTCTTGGTCTCCGTTCGGCACGAGCATCCATAACAGCATCGGCTGTTTTATAAAGAAATGCATGCATATTATCAATGGCTTCTTCTTTTGTCATATGCATCCACGCGGTTCGAAAAATTTCCTGAACGCATGACTTCGCTCGTTCTCGATGTGAAAGCCGTCCGTAACAATACAAAAACAGGGCGTCCGCATGAGTGTCATACGCACGAATAAATGTGGCTTTATATTGGTTGTGTGGGGATTCAACCATACCGTCATTATAGAGCTTGGACATTAAAAGAACGTGAACAAAAAACACCCAGTACTGGGTGTTTTTTCTTGTGGGCGCGGCCGATGGCCTGCCTGCCGGCAGGCAGGGATTTCTGCTCGCTCCGACTCGCAGCCGGGGCGCCTCACACACAGTCAAAAAAGGGAACTCGGCGCCCTTCAAATCCCTCAATCATATTTGAAATAAAAAACTACCAGGGTGGTAGTTTTTTATTTGTGGGCGCGGCCGATGGGATTTGAACCCACGATCTCTGCCGTGACAGGGCAGCGCATTAGGCCAGCTATGCTACGGCCGCATGACATTATTGAAGTCCTTCGACTACGCTCAGGACACTTCGCCTCGCCTGTTCAATGCATATGCCTGCACTGAGCGAGCGAAGCGAGTCGAAGTGTGCCGGGGGAGAGAATCGAACTCTCGACCTCAGCGTTATGAGTGCTGCGCTCTTGCCAACTGAGCTACCCCGGCAAATTATTCTTATTTAAGATGTAAAATATCTATCTTCTTTTGTCGACTCCATCCCTTAATTTGCGATTCTCGTTTTAAAGCTTGTGACTTGTTGGGATACGTTTCGTAGTAGATAATTTCTTTAGGTTTATGACTTGAAGTATATTTTCCACCCTTTTTATGAGAGTGTTCAAAAAATCTTCTTTTCAGATCATTAGTTATTCCAGTGTAAAAACTTTCATCTTCACACTTAATGATGTACACAAACCATTTTTCCATATTGAAAGCCCTTCGGCTCTACTCATCCTTCAATAAATTCAGGATTCGCTACGCTCAGGGCACTTCGCCTCGCCCGTCATGCAGTCAATGCCTGCACTGAGCGAGCGAAGCGAGTCGAAGTGTTGCGCCCCCCCGAATTGCACGGGGACCTACAGCTTATGAGACTGTCGAGGTACTTTTCCTCCAGGGCGCGATGAACAATGGCATAATTCTATCACGAAAAGCGACTAAAAGCAACCCCGAGGTATGAGGCAATAATAGCGGCTGTTTCAGCGCGAAACGTGAGTGTTCCCAGGTTTGCTATCGTAAAACCTGCGCTTTTAGCTGCAATGGTTTCGCTTTCCTCCCATCCCCCCTCGGGCCCAATCCAAATGCCAACAAAATCAGGCAGCCGGTATTTAATATTCAGTGCAACACCTGATGGGTCAAAAAAGAGGTCTAATTTATTTTTAGAATCTAAAAGAGCCTCTTCAAATGGCACGGGATCATGTAACTGCGGCACCTTTCCTCGTCCTGATTGTTCTGCGGCTTCTTTAATGATTTTCTCCAGACGATCTTTTTTAAGATCAAGTTTTACCGTCCGTTTGCAAAGCAACGGGACAATTTCTGAAATCCCGACCTCAGTTGCTTTTTGAACAACTACTTCAAAATTCTCACGTTTTAAAATTGAACAATAGAGGATCGCATGAATAACCGGCTCATTTTCGTTTTTCAGCATCCGGAGTATTTCAACATCAACCGCATCCTTTTGAAAACCCGTAATAATTGCCAATGCTTCGTTCATGGCACCATCGCACAACATGATCTGCTCGCCCGTATCAAGTCGTAAAACTTTTTTTACCTGATTATAAAATTCACTATCGTTAATAGTGATATTTTTGTCACGATTAAACGGTACAATAAAGCGGTGTATTTTCATGGAATATCATGGATTATTTCCCTAACAAACTTTTAATCTTTTTTACTGCTTCCTTAATAGTCAAATCTGATTTAACAAAATAATGCGCGGGGCCCGTTTCGGCAACTTTTTTGATAATATCTTCATTGCTGGCACTGTAATTTGTCAACAAAATAACGGGTACATGTTTGCCATACTCGTTGACCTTGCGCAACTTCTGCAACATTGTTAAGCCGTCCATGACCGGCATGGCAATATCAAGCAAAATAAGGTCGGGTAATTTGCTGATCGCGGTATCGAGACCTTCTTGTCCATTAGTAGCGCCAATCACCTCAAATCCTTCTGCCTGGAGCCCAATAGAACACAATTCTCTCAACGAGGCATCATCATCAACAATAAGAACTACTGGTTTTGAATTATTGTTTGTCATTCGTCTTTTATGCTAAAGCTTAATGGTTGGCCAACGACTTTTTCATATCGATAAATCAACAATGAAACTATTTTTGCCGGATCCCCTTCAATATTATCAACGGCGCCGGTTTTTTGATTAATAGTGAGTCCCGGTATTTCTTGAGCAATAAGCATAGCATTGTCGCCCAGATGCAATCTCATCTGGCGGACAATATTATCAAGAATCTCATAGTACACGACAAGCTCTTTAGGTTTATCGCCATAGTCCCGAGAAACAATATGGTGATGGCGTTCGGCACGGGGACGGATCAAAAATGCAACAACAATGAACACCACAATGATCGCCAGTAATGCGCCGCCGTAAATCATAAGATCGGTTATAAAAAATCCTCCTATTTTCTTTTCTACGGCAAACGGAAACTTTGAAACTGCCGGTTGTTCTTGGTAGGGATAATAAATTTCGGTGACGAGCGTATATAATCCCGATGGAAAGTCATACGGTATCTGTATCCTTTTAATAAAACTGGCTGTGGTGTCAACAGCAACCGTTTCTGTTTCTGAATGGACTTCTTTTTGGAGGTAGATGTCTTTTTGGGCATTATCAAAAATCTTGTATTCAACAAGAACATCAATACGTTTTTCAGATCCAAAATTAACAAGTTTTACTGAAACAGGTAAAAACTCACCCGGAGCTATTTTTGAGCCCGAACTTTCAGAGGCGATATTTACCGTACCAACATCGTCAGCAAAAACGTGCGTTTGAGGGATAAAAAAAAGAAGTCCCCCCAGTAAGATTGTGGTTATAATGGATACTCCAAGTATTCTGGATTTTTTCATTGATATGCGCATGCACGTGAACCATTGTATTACAGGCTACCCTGTAGATTATTATTGAAAGACTGCCCATGCGGAACTTCTTTAATCTGCTGGACTTCGCTAATTCTCTTAAGAAGTTTCCGCCGATCAATACGATACATGACAAACAAGATTCCGATCAGGCACATAATTAACCCTATAACGGAAAGTTGGAGAATATTGATATTTCCTTCTTTACTAATGGCGGGCGATGTGAAAATATCAAAAAGTGTTTTAGGTTCTTGGGGTGCCGAGCTTTGTTCTTGTACCTGCTGAACTTGCTGCTGGACATCCTGCTGGATTTGGTCTTGAACGTGCGACACTACTTGATCGGTTGCCTGCTGGACAACATTTTGGGTTGCTTGATTAGCTGAATCCTGGACGGCTTGCTGGGCATTGGCGGCGGTTTGTTGAATATTTTGGGCGGTTTGTTGGGCTTGCTGGGTTGCCTGTTGGATCTGCTGGGCGGCCTGCTGGGCCTGCTGAACAACATTGACGACTCCCATAACTGCGTCATTTGAAGCTGCAAGCGATGTATGTGCTGCCGATGCAAGAGATCCATTGCAGGTTCCGGTTGTTTTTACGAGTGCGCCATCTACAATGCCCACGCAGTAAATAGTGCCGGTTGACTGGTCTTTCATTTCAAATTTTTCTACCTGAGCAGTTTTAATTGATGCGGTTTGCGCGGTAAACTTATCAGCAACAACTTCTTTTAAGCTCAAAACTCCGGAAACCACATGCATACCGAGTGATTCAAGTGAACCAGCCACACCCTTAGTATCTACCCCGCTCACCGAACCACTTTGGAGAGTATTAAGATTGACTCCTTGGTTACGAGCTAAATCCTGGATTGATTGGATAAGCAAGGGCACCATCGTTGCATAATCAATACCAAGAATATCTTTAGAACGGTCATACGTAGAAACTGCTTCAGGGAAAACTTGTTGCACATCTTCAGCAATTAAACCGGTATGAGTTTTTTGAATATCCCCGTCATTAACAAATTCTTTGCGATAGGTAAAACTTTTAACTGATAATTTCATTAAATCGGCTAAACCGTATTTAGGAGAAGCAATACTATCTTTAATTTTTATATCTGAAGGTTGGACTCCTCCACAGGAACCAAATGAAAGCACTCCTGTCCCATCTGTTTTAAGACAATCACTAGCCTGACCATCCGCTGTCGGCAAGGTAAATGTTAAATCGCTTCCCGTAGCTCCTGATTGAAGGGTAAATGTATTGGAATTTGATGAATTCTTAAACTTTATGGTTCCCGTATTAGTAGACGCAAGGCCAAGGGTCAGAGTTCCTGAAGAGCCAATAGACGCTAACACTCCTGCCGATGAATTCTGCCATTCCTGAAGATTTCCTGATTGGGAAGCAGCTGCTTTTAAGAGCAAGGGGACATATGCGGCATTTTGAGCGACAATAGTCACATTAGGGCTGGCCCCTGATTGATAGGTAAATCCTGCTGCCCCGCCAAATGTGCTTGAACTGTTAAACTGCACTTGTCCCGATGAACCACCGGGACTTCCGCTTCCGCCTGCTGCCCATGATGTGTTACCACTGCCATCAGTTTTTAAAAATTCCCCATTGTTACCCGCGGTCGTTGGAAGCTTCATCGTCCATGTTCCCGCGGCGTCAACAGCAGTGAGGGTTACCGTTCCCGACGTAGTGCCATTAAACTTTAGTTGGCCCGTGGCACTTGAACCTGCGCCGATGCTCAGTGCCGGGGAAGACCACGTAAGGTTTGCTGAATCAGAAAGAATCCCGGAAGCGCCCGCCAGAGTGACCCTGCCCGAGGTAAGAGCAGAATCGGTGAGATTAGCAAATGTCGGCCCCGACGATGTGGCAATGCTTTGCGGTAAAGAAAGAGTAATACTTCCATTCCCATTGGCGACATTTACTTGGTTTGCGGTTCCTGTTAAGGTGGCGGCAGTAAAATTACCATTACTCGTACCGCCAATTAACAATTGGCCGTCGGTGGGCGTAGAACCGCCATATTTGGTGATCTTACCGGTAATATCCAATGTATAGAGCGAAGCCGCCGCAGCGTTTTGGAAATCTACAAAGTTACCGGTGGGCAACGTATCGGTATTACGCTTGAGGGTCAATAGAGTAAGATTGTTAGCATCGCCGATAACGGAAATATTGGCATTGCCTGATGGAGCCACATTTAAACCAATTCCGCGGAGGCGCAGATCTCTATATGTTCCCGCTGAACCATTATTTATTTCAACTATTCCTGCACCATTGCGCGCGAATCCCGTATCATTACTGGCGCCACCCGGACTACTATTAGAAGACCATCCAAGCCCGGTACCCGAACCCATCCTAAAAGTTCCCGACTGGAGTTGTTCAGACGGATTTTGAAATCCCGAACCAGCTCCATCAGTAAAGGTGTATGTTCTGTCGCGAAGTTTGAGATCTAAACCCTGTCCAGAACCAGTACTGCCATCACCGACAAGTATCTGCCCTTTCGTGGTAGAGGTCATAGAAAGACGGATTTCCTGGTTGTTCGTTCCTCCTGCAAACCGCACACCCACCGTTCCTCCTTCGCTTAAAATAGAATATCCGCTACTAATTGTTGCGTTTGTCCCTTGAACTGGCGCTCCGCTCACTGCTAATGTTGAAGCATTTGTAATGGTACTTGCCCCAACAAATCCATAGGTGGGAGCCTGAATATATACGGCACGCTGAGTAGCTAATGCCCCAGTGCTGAATTGCACCGTGCGAGCAAGGTTGAAAATTATATCCGAGGCTTCGGTGCTTGCAGCAAGAGTAGTATGGGCGGGACCGGTAACCGTCACGAGTGTTGGCGAACCTGATGTACGAACCGCTGAAGCAACAGCTACATCTCCGTTTGCATTTATTGAATCAAGGGCTGTTCCGCCTGAAGTTTGCCATTCTTGAAGATTAGCAGATTGAGAAACAGCACCACGAACTACGAGAGGAACGGCCCCTGAGGTACTAATGACTCGTACGTTATTTCCCGACCCATCAAGCACAAGAGGATTACTGTTATTCACCGAATATATCCTTCTATCAGATCCCCGCATAGCAAATGGCGTTTCAAAGCCAGCCGAAGAACCCCTAAAAAATATGGATCCGGTCGCGCCATCAATAGTAAACAGTTCACTGGCGTCATTGCCTGCAGATAAAATATTATTAGATGTGCTTCCCCGACGAACAACAACTGCTGCAGCGTTTGACGAAGTTGCCCATGAAGGGTATGTGGTATTTTGATTAACCATAACCATCGGAGCACTTGATGCAGTTGAAGAATTAAACACATCAAGGGGAGCTGATGGGCTTACGTTTCCAAGACCGAGCCGATGAGTTGTGAGATCCCAAAATAGGTTTGCATTATCTTGTGCTAAATTTCCGCTTCCGTTTACAACAAGCACTGATCCTGATGTTCCACTGGTTACGGGACTGCCGATAGCCATGCCGCTTCCGCCTGATACGGTTGTCCATGACAAAACTCCTGACCCATTGGTTTTTAATAATTGCCCATCAGTTCCATCAGCAGAAGGGAGGGTATATGTTGTTGACCCGGCAGCTGAAGCTCCTTGCAATCCAACAAATCCTGAACTAGACCCTGACAATCGCAACGTTCCCTTTACATCAAGTGTTGATCCCGGCGACGCATTACCCAAGCCAAGTCGATGTGTTGATGAATCCCAAAAGAAGTTGGCATTGTCTTGCGAATAAACTCCGGAGGCTCCCGAAAATATAACTGACCCCTGGGTAAACGTGGTGCCGGTTCCTGTTCCGCCATTACCAACGCCTAATGCCGTTGTGGTAAGCGTAAGGGATCCGGCACTTAAGGCCCCAGTAGTTGTAAAATTTTTATTGCCTACATCGATTGCTTGCGTGGCTCCCGTATAAGGGACTGCAGAGGTAACAGTACAATTAGTATCACTTGGACTACACGAAGGGCTGGTTGTTTCTCCGGGTGCATACGGACTGCCCGGCGGAGTGGCAAGGGCATAAAATCCGGCTGAAAAAACACCGGCAACAACAATGCCAATTATCACGGAAACAAAAGCTCCTTTCGTAAATCCGATTTTTCGTTCTATGACAATCATAAATTCCTTAATTATACATCAAATCCACCTGTCAATCTGTGGATAACATAGAGCTGGCAATTGCGCTGTCTCATAAAAATATATAGTATGATGCTAATGAAGTTATCTCCTCAAAAAATCAAAGAATTCCAAACGATTATTTGGAATTTTTATAAGCACCAGGGACGACATGACATGCCCTGGAGACATACCACAGATCCCTATTGCATTGTGGTCTCGGAAATCATGCTTCAGCAAACCCAAGTTGAGCGCGTTGGTAAGTATTACGCTGAATTTTTACGGCAATTTCCGAGTTGGCAGATATTGGCTAAAGCTCCTGTTAAAAAAGTGCTATCAGTATGGCAGGGCTTAGGATATAACCGCCGTGCATTATTTTTGCAACGAGCAGCGCAAGAGGTTGTTAAAAACCATAACGGCAAACTTCCCAAAACTATTGATGAAATGGTAAAACTCCCCGGAATTGGCACAAACACTGCTGGTGCAGTCCTTGCATACTCATATAATCTACCAGTTGTATATATTGAAACAAACATTCGTCGCATCTTCATCCATCATTTTTTCAAACAAAAAACGGCCGTTAATGACCGTGACATTATGCCTCTTGTCGAACAAACACTTCCTAAAAATAAATCTCGTGAATGGTATTGGGCTCTTATGGACTACGGCTCAACAATTCCCAAGACTGTTGCAAATCCTAATCGCAATAGCAAACACTACACCAAACAATCTGCATTTGAAGGCTCGCGTCGCCAACTCCGCGCCCGTATTGTAAAATTGTTATTAGAAAAACCACTTACCCTCCAGCAACTTTCAAAAGAAATACAAAAACCAGAACTAGAAAATATCCTTCAAGACCTCACCACTGAAGGATTTATCAAAAAACAAAAAAATATTTTTACGATCTAAAGATTTCCAAGAAGGTTTTACTCGGTACATTGACACGCCCCTTTTCTTTGAGCAATGCCTTACCTTTTTTCTGCTTTTCAAGCAGTTTTTTCTTGCGACTCTTATCTCCGCCATATAAATATCCTGTAACGTCTTTGCGTCGCGCTGACATAGTTTCGCGGGCAATAATCTTTCCGCCAATGACTGCCTGTAAAGCCACAGTAAACTGCTGAGGTGGCAGAGTTTCTTTAAGTTTCTCCACTAACCTCTTACCTTGTTCATATGCTTCGTCTTCGGCCACAATACGGCTAAATGCTTCTTCGGGACGGCCGGCAATCCAAATTTCCATTTTCACCAGTTCTCCGGGCTTATATCCTAACATTTTATAATTCATGGAGGCATACCCCTGGCTGATGGATTTTATTTTGTCGTACAGGTTTGCCACAATGCCACGCAACGGAGTTTCATATTTTATGATTGCGCGGTCATGGCCCAAATATTGGGTATCAAGATAGTTTCCTTTCAAATCCTTCAAAACATCCATAAGTTTTCCCATATAACTTGATGGAGCAATGACCTCTAATAAGACCCATGGTTCTTCTGTTTTTTCAATAGTGCTTGGGTCGGGCCAATCGCTGGCTGAATATAATATTTTTTCCTGGCCGCGTTTGTCGTAAAGTTTATAAATAACTGACGGCGTCGAAATAACCAACTCCAAGCCAAACTCCCGTTCAAGGCGCTCAGAAATAATTTCAACATGAAGGGTTCCTAAAAATCCGCAGCGAAATCCTCTGCCCAACGCTTCTTTCATTTCGGGCTCATATACTAATGCGGGGTCCGACAATTTTAATTTTGACAAGGCAACCTTGAGTGTTTCAAAATCATCGGGATTTTCAGGATAAAAACTGGCAAAAACCATCGGCGAGGGTTCTTGGTATCCAGCCAACGGAGATGGTGGCTGGGTGCCAGGATTTGGCATGCGTGAAATCGTGTCGCCAACGCGGACTTTACCGGGTTCTTTGATTCCGGTGGCAATATACCCAATTTCACCAGTTAAAATTTCTTTTTGCGGATCCATGGCTGGATTAAAATATCCTAGTTCTTTAATTTCTGCAGGTGTTTGTGACGCCGCTAAAAATATCTTCTCGCGATCTGAAACCATTCCATCTACCACTCGTATGTATGCAATAACTCCTTTAAAGCTGTCGTAATCAGAATCAAAGATAAGAGCACGAAACTGATCGGTTTCTTTTATAGCTGGTGGCGGTACTTTTTCAATGATTCTTTGTAAGACATCTTCAACTCCGGTTCCGTTTTTTGCTGAAATTTTTAGCACTTCATCACGTGAAATTCCCAATACCATTGCGAGCTCCTCAATTGATTCTTCAACATTGGCCGCGGGCATGTCAATTTTATTGACTACAGGAATAATGACTAAGTTTTGTTTGCGCGCCAATTCAATATTCGCTAATGTCTGTGCCTGGATTCCTTGCGTAGCATCAACTAATAATACGGCTCCTTCAACGGCCGCGAGAGACCGCGAAACCTCATATGAAAAATCAACATGGCCGGGTGTATCAACCAAGTTTAAAATATAATCTTTGTAGTGCATGCGCACGGGCTTAAGCTTAATAGTGATGCCCTTTTCGCGCTCTAGTTCCATGGAATCTAAAAACTGCTCCTGCATTTTTTTTGCAGCTACGGTGTTGGTCAACTCAAGCATGCGGTCGGCAAGCGTGGACTTGCCATGGTCAATATGGGCAATAATACAGAAATTTCTAATACTGGTCATTATTGGGTATTCTGCACTTTCTTTTTTAAAAATCCAGCCCCGCCGATACGGTTAAGAAAATATGAGACTGTCGAAATCTCGGGCAATTTTAATACGAAAGCGGATATAATATAGGTAATTACTCCCACTATACCTACTACCACGGTCTGCCAAAACATTACCATAAAGGTTTCTGATCCCAATAATCCTCCAAAAATTTGGCGTACTCCGTACGACACCATAATAGTGGCCCCGCTGGCGAGCACTACTTTTGTTAAAAATGCCACAATCCCTTCATAATGGATATCCGGCACTTTTATTTTCAAGAAAAAGAGTAATAGGGCAATTTGAATGAGCGCATCAATAGTTATGGCAAGCGGCAAGCCCATAATCTGCGCATGAGGAATATCTTGCACCTTCAAAAGATACGCCAAACCATCGGAAAACCAATTTGAATAACGCAAAAGGTGAATAAAGTTATAGGCTAAGAATGGAAGAACGACAATACTCACAATACTCACTGTCATTGGAATTATGGTGTTCTTGATCGCATAAAAAGCCCTCGAAACTAAAAACACCAACCCTTGGGCAAATAATGCAATCATGAAAATACCAAAGCATGCCGCAGTTAAACGGGTTTGGGTCCAATTGACCATGTCGCTTCCAAATACAATACGCACGACATGAGCGCGCAAGATAAATGCCAAGCAACTCGCAGGAATGATCAAAAATAAAATTTGGCGCATAGCCAAATAAAATTTCTGAAAAAATTCTTCGTGGTTATTCCGGGATGCCGCGGCAGAAAGCGCCGGAAAAACAGCAGTAGCAAAGGGAATAGCAATAAGGCCAACAAGAGGAGCAGCTAAATCATTGGCCCAGTTAAACATTGTTACTGATCCCACTAAGAGTGTTGAACCAACGGCCGTAATAATAATAAAGTTGATTTGCGTTGCTGTAAGTCCAATGGCTCTTGGGATGGTAAGTTTAATAGTTTGAATAAAATCCTTTTCCATGACATTAAACGAAGGTTTAAAACGAAACCCTACCGCAAAGAGGGAGGGAATTTGAATACACAGATGCAAAAGAGCGCCCAATACAATCCCCCACGCTAATCCTTGAATTCCCATCATGGGCACCAAAAAAATAATTCCAATAATACTGCCGACGTTATAGAAAATAGGCGCCAATGACGTGACGAGAAAGCGCTTGAATACCATGAGTACGGCAGAAATAATATTGCTAATGCCCAGCAGGATAGGACTTAAAAACATGATGCGCGTGAGCATGACCGTGGCTTCTTTTTTGTCAGGCGAAAAACCGGGTGCAATAAAAGTTACCAAATGCGGCGCAAACATAAACAAGATGCCGCAGATTGCTATAAGAATTACCGTGGCAACCGTAAGAAAATTAGAAAGATACTTAAAGGCGTTCTCTTGGTCCTCAATTAAATTCTTAGTGAAAATGGGAATGATTGCTACGCTGATTGCACCCATCATAAGTACAAGTGCTACAAAATCAGGAATACGAAAAGCCGCGTAGTACGCATCCAAAGAATTCCCGACGCCAAAGGAACTGCTCAAGAGACGGTCACGTACCAAACCCAACACAAAACTTAAGAATGAAGCAACTGAAATAATGCCGGCTGCTAAGCTGATTCGTTCGGTTTTATAATTGACGATTGATTCTAAGATTTTTCTAACCATTTACCCTGTTAAATAAGACTTGAGTCTATTTCTTAAGAATAATTTCCCATGATAGGTTTTAAGATATTTTTCTCTATGAGTAGCATCTTGTTGATTCATATACCCCTCAAAATATATAAGTTTAAACTTTCCTCTATTTTTAGTGGAATCAACCAATCCTTTTTCATGTTGTTCAAGTCTTAATTTTAAATATTTTGTATAACCTGTATAAAAATTTTTATCATTTCTGAAGAATAATACATATACAAAGTAGACCATATCTTGAAGATTTAAAATTATTTAACAGGGTGAATTTCGCGAATAATTCCTACGGGCGTTTGCTCATCGGTCTGGCCCAACGGATTGTCTTTGATTATCTTTGCTATTAATTTTCCATCAACGCCGGTGCTTGTCCCTAAAATATTCACCCCTAAATCGTTTGCATCAACAATTGCTACGGCAACGCCAAGCTCGGTGGAAATTTTTTGTGCAACCTGGTTGGCGTTCTCTGGCCCTTTAGAAATGTACTGATTATACGGAGGAATAGCGTACGGCACTGCGCCATCAATGGATCGGGCGCCATTTCCGGCAATCATATAGAAAAGACCCCGGATACCCACCAACTTACCGAGAGCTCCAACTACACAAGCCACCATAATCCTTACAACGCCGACTTCTTCAATAGCTAGTTGCATTGTTTGCGGCGAGCCAAGTCCAATGCCTACGGGAGTCTTAGTGACATATTTTGAAAGAAAAATCGCCAGTTTTGATGGTTTTACTGAATCAATATGATAGGCACGGCCTTGGGTTACCGCCACCGCTTTTTCGGAAACAAAAACAATGTCATTGGTTTGGACATGGGGGGCGGCAAATTCCTTGATGATAGAGCCAATATCTTTATCTTCAGGAGTGATAAGTTTGGTTTTAATAGGGTATCTTGCAAACTTTCGGCCATTCACTTCAATAAACAAATTTTTCCCTTTATTGGGGTTTAAATCCATAGGAGTATGATATTATTTTTTACCCCTTTTTACAAATTTGACAATAAGTTTTATATTTGGTATTATAGGTATGGATAAGCAAGGTGAGTGATTGCTCTTAACAGAGAGGAAAGTCCGAACACCATCCTGAGCCGATTTTCGGCGAAGGATAAAAAAGTAGCGGCTAACGGCCGCACACGGTAACGTGCGAGGTGCGAACAGAAACGTCGAATCCGAAAGGAGGAGACATCCCTGTCTGCCGTCAGGCAGGCTTCGGGATGAATTTCGCGGAAACGCGGAAATGAAACGGCTAAATCCTTACTGGGTGCAAGAACAAAG
>Ga0075436_100000430_pt1 | contig 26922 bp, 22 predicted proteins | sample RhiMethybrSRZTD5_FD_75303 | JGI IMG/M metagenome (GOLD analysis project Ga0075436, IMG submission 75303) | Populus rhizosphere microbial communities from Tennessee, USA - Rhizosphere MetaG P. TD hybrid SRZTD5 | ecosystem: Host-associated > Plants > Roots > Rhizosphere > Soil | place: USA...
GTGCTGAGTATCACTCGCCGCTCCACTTCTTCAAGGGGCAAGCCGATCGGTATCATCACGGCGTCGGCGGTCGGTGAGGGTTCCTGGCCGGTGATGTGAAAGGGCAGATGGCGCTTTTCTATTTGCTCTCCGTCGCAAATCACTACCGCGCGTTCGATCACGTTGCGAAGCTCGCGAACGTTTCCGCGCCAATGGTGAGAGAGCAGCGCCTCAGTTGCCTCCTGCGATATCAGTCGAGCAGACTTGCCGTGACGTTTGCTCAGCTCTTCTATCATATGCTGAGCAAGCAGTGGCACGTCGTCTCGGTGATCTCGCAGGGGCGGAAGGTGGATTGTAATTACGTTCAATCGATACAGCAAGTCTTCCCGCAAGATGCCTTGCTGAACAGCCTTTACCGGATCTTTGTTTGTAGCCGCGATTACTCGAACATCGACGCTGGTTTCTTTGGTCGAGCCGAGTCGACGCACGGTCTTGTCTTCGAGCACGCGCAGAAGCTTAGCTTGAAGCAGGAACGGCATGTCCGCGATTTCATCGAGCAGCAACGTTCCGTTGTTTGCAAGCTCGAAACAGCCGATTCGGCGATCGGCGGCGCCAGTGAACGCGCCCTTTTCGTGGCCGAATAACTCCGACTCCATCAGCGTTTCCGGCACGGCAGCGCAGTTAATCGCGATGAACGGCTGAGTCGCACGCGGGCTCAACCGATGAATCGTGCGAGCCACCATCTCTTTGCCGGTGCCTGACTCGCCGGTGACCAATACTGAGACGGCGCTCGGAGCGACCTGCTCGATCAACGTGTAAATCTCGCGCATCGCGTCCGAAGCGCCGACCATATCCCCGAAGGCGCCATACTGTCGGAGCTGCCTTCGAAGAAGCGAATTCTCTCGGCGTGCGCTACTGTATTCAGCGGCCTTCCTCACGACGAGTTGTAGCCGCCGCATGTCAATCGGTTTTTCGAAGTAATAGAAGGCACCCTCGTCTTTGACTGAGCGAATAGCGGCGTCGACTGAACCTTGACCGGTTAGAAGAATCACAGCAGTTTCTGGGTGTTCGTTTCGCAGATGGGACAGGAGTTTAAAGCCGTCGAGGTTGGGCATCACGACATCGGTGATGACGACAAGCGGAGCGAAACTCTCTATGCGATCGATTGCCTCGCGTCCGTCGGCGGCGGTTTCGGTGACATAACCCCAGCTTCCAACCACCTCGCTGAGTCCTTGCCGGGACGGTTCTTCATCATCGACTATCAGCACGCGCTGATCAGACATGCGCAAAGTTTAGCACACAAGCTCGCCGGTTTGGCACGCGCAGGTTCGCCCTGAAGAACTCGCTCGCCTCTCTCTTGGGTCGGAGCGCGGCGCGCACTAAAGTTCGCTTTGCTTGACTTCTAAACGCTCTCTTCTTGACTTCATAAGCTGGCAGTACATTGAATCGGCGATGAGCTTCAAATATGGAGCCTCCCGTGAGCAGATGACTTGTAATCGTCCACCACTCAGCGCAGCCACGGTCAGAACTCAACATTACGGTTATGAAAAGTAACCTAGACCGCCCTTTCAACTTGCTGAGCAAGTTGAAAGGGCGTAATATGAGCCCGCTCGCTTTAGCGCTCTCTTCTCGAATTGGCACCCGAGCCCTCAAGTTGAAGTCTTGCGAGCGGCAGTCAAACAAAGTAAAGACCGGCGTGGTCTCGTTCGCTGCAGATACGATTTCTCGGCTCGGGCCATCGAGCTCCGAGAGTATACGGAAGCTGAGAACGAGTATCCGATCTCGAACGACCCGCGCATCGACAACGACCTGATGAAAGACTTCGATTTCAAATTCACTACGAGCTTTTATCGGCGGCTAGAGTACTGCCTTTCGGTTTAAACGACATGGCGACAAAGAGCCCAAAGAAAGAACGAGAGGTCAGAGGAACGCTGTACGGGAATACTCTAGAAGGACCCCAAGGTATCTTCGTCTTCGCCTTACTCTCGCTCTGTCTTTCATGTTGCGCACTCGTGGTATGTTCTGACCTATTAACCAAATCCGGCCCACTAAGATTATTTCTACTTCAGCTGTTTGTGATAGTGCTATGTTTAGGCTGGTTTGCTTTCACCATTTGTGACGATATTAAGTCATTTTTCCTTGCCTGGCTCGGAGCTTGTGGTCTTTGCGCTTCAAGCGTTGTAATGCTACTAACCCAGCAAGCGATCGCCTTCTGGATAACTTTGTCTGTTTTAGCAGCTGCTGCGGTCGTGGAGGTTTTTTCTGATGACGACGATCTTGAGGAGAACTTCTTCAACTCGATTTATGTTTTGTGGGTTGTTGTGGGAGTCACAATAACACTAGGCAATACCGAGCTATTCGACTATTCAAAGCCCGCAATGGCTATACGGGAAATCCATCTGTTTCTCGATGTTCGATACGCGACTACGGCTGTTTTTCTACTCTGTATGCTCATAAAGGCTGTAGTGGAAGCTTTCCGCGACGGTGCACCAGATATTCCACCAATACCAGATCCTACGATGTCAGAATCGTCGCCTGAAGAAAGTTCAATGCTGAGGGCTGTATTCCGACCGTTTGTTATTCTTATCAATTCAATCCTAAAAGTACTACATCTCTTTGCGAATGTCGTTTGGACATTGATCGCCCTGTTCGTCACCTACCTTGTTCGAACTGGTGTCAATCTTGCGAATAACTTCTTCGAGATAATTTCGCAAAGACGGGTATGGAGATCAATTATTCGAGTGGTTGTCACATTTGTCCTCACGATTGGATTGGTCCGCATAGCAATTCTGGCGTCTCCGCAAGTATCTTTCTATCTAACCAATTTAACATCTTATACGACCATTTCATTTCACACTGCCGGTGCGATAGCTTTGACTTGGACCGCGGGCCTGTACTTTTTTGCAATGTTCGCAATCTTAGTTGTATGCAAGATCTGGTCATTTGATGATTTCTTTAATCCTACCCTATTTGGTGGATCGATGATTCTGATCGGGCTTTGGCTCGCGGGCCTTGTGATGTATGGCCTCGCGCAGATTACGCAATTGGGCATAGTTGGTTTTGGTTGGCATGGCCTTCTGTCGTTGGGAGTCTTCACGCTAACAAACTCTTGTGTCGTTGGTGTGGTTCTTACCATTCAGCTAATACGGCGCCTTATTAACGTAGATTCATCAGAATAAACACAAGTTTTCTCTTAGTGTTTTGCGTCAACGGATAATCCAAAGACGACCATGTCAGAGAGATTGAAGGAGGAGACACGCGATGGACGGTAGGGATAGAGAATTGAGTGGCGGAGAAGAGGGCTTCATACGTGATGACAATGTACCTTTGATCTTTGACTTCGATGGGGGGGCGACGCTAAGAAAGGATCGGAGACGTACGGCTTCGAAAAGCCAAGAGGTTGTTCAGGAGCTCAATAGTGAGCTATCGGACATTTCAAATGCAATAAGAGATGAACTCAAGCCTAAATTGCCCGCCGGTGCAGACATTATTGTAGATATAGAGTTTTCTCGAGGAAGCGTTGATTGGGCCGGCATCATTGCGATCTCGGATTGGATGGCGCGTATCGCTGAAAACATAGCTTTTGTAGAATACGTTATCAAAGCTGCAACGTTCTCTGTGAACAAAATCATTAGGTCCCGTATCGAACAAAGGGTCCCGATCCAAGACATCCATACAAATGTCAATAAGCGAAGACAGCCCGATCCAATACACCCAGTTTCGCGGTTTCTTTGGTGGGCTTCTGGCGCTGTTGTAGAGATTCTACGGGATTCAAAGACCGACAAAGCTAAATTTGAAGGGATCGGCGGAGCCGTGCTAATGACCGGAGTTCTTGCCTTCCTCTCGGGATTTTACGCTGTATACACCGTGTTCGAAGGTAGTGCTTCAGCCGCCCCCCTAGGCATTATCTTTGGCCTCGTTTGGGCGCTGGCCATCTTCAACTTGGATCGATACATCGTCTCTTCAATGAAAAAGGAGAATCCTGATGCAGGCAATGTGATTGTAAGATTCCTAAAGGAACTGTTACCCGCGGTCCCCAGACTTTTGTTAGCGGCTGTCATTGGAATTACTATCTCAAAGCCTTTGGAGTTGAGGCTCTTTCAAGAACCCATATATGAACAGATTCAAATCAATCGCGACGCGACCATTACAGAGAAAGAGGCCAGCAGCAGAAGTACATATGCGCAAAGCATTGAAGGAATCGATGGCGAGCTTCGTCAGATCACCTCGCGAATACAGGCAAAAGAAGATCGGGCAAAGTACTTAGAGGATGAATTTCACAAAGAGAGCGATAGCACCGGGGGCAGTAGAAAATATGGCTACAGCATAGTCGCCAGAATAAAGGAAAAAGCAGCCAGGAATGCAAGACAAGAGACCGATCAATTGCGAATCGAAACCGACCCGAGACGACAACAACTACAATCGCGGAGAGACGACATTGAGAGGGATATACAAGAGCAACTAACGAAATTTAAGGAAAAACTCGGAACCGACTTCTTCACACGGATGACAGCCTTGTCGGATTTGATGGCTAAGAGCGCGTCCATCTGGTGGGATAATTACTTCATCATATTTCTCATAATTCTGGTCGAAATCGCACCAGTCTTGGTTAAGCTTCTCTCTCCATTAGGTACCTACGATGTAAAAGTAGATTCGAGAAATGAAATAGAAAGCCAAGAAGCTAAATATAAGAAAAAAGCCATGAAAGCAATTGCTAAGTATCACTATCAACGTATTGTAGATGGCGAGAAACATGTGGAAGACGAGTTCTTCGACATGAGGAATAAGTTAAGGACAGATAGGCTGCGCCAGACATTTGACCATTGGCGCGCAATCAAATTCGATGGACAAGGCCCGACCTTTGATGAACTGCATAAGTTTATTAGGGATAATGTATTCACGAACAGAAATCCGTGAACCGCACTTTAACCTAAGGAAGCTGGGTTCACGTCGGGGCATATATCACGTTAGCATTAACTTGGAAAAGCATTGCGATTCCTTAGAGGCCGAGGCTAAGCGAGCGCGAAAACGGATACGAGGTTTGTTGCGTTTCCTGAAGGAGCAAGGGCAATGCGTGCGGTGTACTTCGACTGCTTCGCTGGCGTGAGCGGCGATATGATTATCGGCGCGCTGATTGATCTGGGCGCTGACTTCGAATCGCTTTCTAGTCAACTGACGTCGCTTGGATTGAAGGGTTACGAACTGACCAAGCGTCAAGTCAAGCGAAATGGAATTGCGGCTGTCAAGTTCGATGTCGAAATCGATCAACGAGAACAACCCTCTCGAAAGCTCGCAGACGTTTGCAAGATCATCAGCGAGTCCGCTCTCTCTGACCGCGTGAAGACCCTTTCAGTTCGAGTGTTCGAGCGACTGGCCGAGGCCGAGGCTCGAGTTCACGGAACGACACCTGACAACGTCCATTTTCACGAAGTCGGCGCCGTCGATTCAATCATCGATACCGTCGGAGCGATGATTGGCTTTGAATTGCTCGGCGTCGAGAGATTCTTTTGCTCGCCACTTCGATTGGGTATCGGCTTTGTCGAAACCGAACACGGGCGTTTGCCAGTGCCTGCTCCCGCGACCGCACAGCTTCTCAAGCACGCACCAGTATACTCCGGCGATATTGATGGTGAGTTCGTCACGCCTACCGGCGCGGCCATTGTGACTACTCTTTGCGAAAAGTTCGGAGCTATGCCGTTGATGACGGTCGATCGCGTAGGCTACGGTGCAGGCACTCGTGATCCAAAGGGTTTTCCAAATGCTTTGCGAGTGTTTGTGGGCGAGCTAGAAAAGCAGACGAACCGTTCAGCAGTCTTATCAAGTTCTTCACAAGTTGAGACTCTGACGATCATCGAGACGAATATAGACGATATGAACCCGCAGGCCTACAGCTTCGTCATGGAGCGAGCATTCGAGCTTGGAGCGCTTGACGTGTTTATGGTTCCTGCCCAGATGAAGAAAGACAGGCCTGGCGTTTTGCTGACGGTCTTATCAAAGCCGGAAATGGCCGATGCCATAATAGACACGCTCTTGATACAAACAACGACGCTCGGCGTTCGATACTACGCAGCGCAACGCAGAACACTCGAGCGAGTAATCGAGACGATCGATACCGAATACGGCCGCGTTCGGATCAAGGTGGCGCGCGATGGCGCGCGCACGTTACACTTTCAACCTGAGTACGACGACTGCGCTCGGCTTGCAGTTGAATCTGGAGCGCCGCTGCTTGAAGTTCAGGCGGCCGCAAACGCAGCATATCGGAACAAGTTGAAGGCGGAACAATCGACCAGCGAAACGGATGGCTAATTCAAAAAAGAGCAATGAAACCAGTAGAACCCGACGCCGCAACGGTTTCGATGCATCCAAGGTTGAAGCCGGAGTTCGATTGATTCTTGAAGGGATCGGCGAAGACCCAACGCGGCCTGGAATAGAGGGAACGCCTCGCCGAGTCGCTCAGATGTATGAAGAGATATGCGCAGGCCTGCACAATGATCCTCGCGAGTTCCTCCACGTTATTCCGGCGGAAACTCACGACGAGATGGTGATCGTGAAAGACATTCCGCTTTATTCGATTTGCGAACACCACCTGTTGCCATTTGTTGGAGTCGCTCACATCGCTTACATTCCGCGTGACGGTCGCATAGTCGGTTTGTCGAAGCTCGCTCGCGTTGCCGATTTGATGGCGCGAAAGCCACAGATTCAGGAGCGACTGGCTACCGAGATTGCAGACCTGCTTGACGAGATGCTTCGACCGACTGGTGTCATGGTTGTGATCGAAGCCGAACACATGTGCATCGAAATGCGCGGAATCAAAAAGCCGGGCGCAAAAGCAGTCACGAGCGCGCTGCGAGGTGGATTTTTGAAAGATCAGCGGACCCGGGCCGAAGCGATGTCGCTCATCAGAGGAAATAAGTGAAACGTGATGCGTGAAACGTGATTCGTTACGTGCAAATGGCGACTGAGGCAGACGTTGTGAGACAAGGCATCACGATTCACGTTTCACGCATCACGGGCCATCACTCTTCACGTTTCGCGCATTACGTTTTAGCGCCAGCAAACTATGGGAGAGAAAACCTTCTACGTAACCACACCGATCTTTTACGTCAACGCAAAGCCACACATCGGGCACGCGTATCCCACACTCGTCGCTGACACGCTCACTCGATTTTATCGTCAGCGCGGAATCGATTCGTACTTTCTGACCGGCACTGACGAGCACGGAATCAACATCGAACGCGCCGCTGCTGCTCGCGGCGTCGAAGTCACGAAGCACGTCGATGAAATCGTCGATGAGTTCAAGACTGCTTTTGCTCCGCTCGGGATCGAATACGATCAATGGATCAGAACCACCGACCCTCGACACGAAGCCGCCGTTCAAAAGCTATGGCGGATACTCGATGAGCGAGGCCACATCTACAAGTCGCGCTACGAAGGCTGGTATTGCTCGAACTGTAACGAGTTCAAAGATGTCGACGAGAAAACAACGGATCCTATATGTCCGATTCACGAGCGCCCGCTGGAGCGGCTCGCGGAAGACAGCTACTTCTTCCGACTGTCGGCGTTTCAACAACCGTTGCTTGATTACTATCAGCAGCATCCGGAGTTCGTTCAGCCCGACGTCAGACGCAATGAAGTGCTTTCCTTCGTCTCCGGCGGTCTGAAGGACCTCTCAATCAGCCGGGTGTCCGTCAAATGGGGCATACCGGTGCCTGGTGATCCGGCTCACACAATGTATGTTTGGTTCGATGCACTGTCGAACTACATTACCGCGCTTGGTTGGGGCAGTACTGAGCACGAGAAGTTCGATCGCTATTGGCCGACCAAAGAGATTGCTCGAAATGCCTTGCACCTTGTTGGTAAGGACATCCTGCGAATGCACGCCGTGTATTGGCCGGCATTCTTGATGGCTGCCGACATCCCTCTGCCGCGGACTGTGTATGCTCATGGGATGCTGCTGCGCGGCGGACAGAAGATGGGCAAGTCGCTGGGCAACGCTATCGATCTCGGAGTGTTGAAGCGTCACTTCGCGCCTGATGTGATTCGCTACTTTCTTTTGAGAGAGGTCGCGTTTGGGCAGGACGGCGAAGTGACTTATGAGGCGTTGATCGACCGAGTGAACTCTGATCTCGCCGATGGACTAGGCAACCTCGCGAGCCGCACGCTGACTATGATCAGGAATTACTTCGACGGCATTGCGCCGAGCGCGGATAAGAATCGGCACGGACCGGTCAGGCGTCAGATTGAGGAATCTAAGAATAAGTTCGAGGGAGAGTTCGAGGCGCTGAACTTCTCACGCGCCCTTGAAGCCGCGTGGGCAGGCATTGCGGAAGTAGACAGGTTCATTACCCACAATCAGCCGTGGAAGCTTGCAAAAGAACCTTCGAAGACGGACGACCTCATGTACGTACTGGCAACCGCATATGAGGCGCTCCGACATCTTCTGCTGCTTGTGGCTCCGGCGCTTCCCGCTGCATCGCGTGAAATCTGGAAACAGATGGGGCTTGCAGGCGATCCTCTGACTGTTGATCCGAACAAGGCAGTCTGGGGCGAGAACGTCGAAGCATCGAAGATTGATCGGATCAGCCCGGCGTTTCCAAAATTGGACAAGGTAAAAATTATGGCAGAGATCGAAAACGAAAATGTTGCGCCTGTGAGTGAGCAACCCACATCAAAAGTGGGCCAACAAAATACAACTGGCGAAAGAGCCGCAGAGCACGCATCGACGCCGGCCCCCGAAGCCGCTGCGCCTCCGGTCGCTCAAGTTATTGGGATTGATGACTTCGTAAAGGTCGAGCTTCGCGCGGCAACTGTTCTTGAAGCTGAAAAGGTTCCAAAGGCTGACAAGCTTCTTCGCCTGGTCGTCGATTTGGGTGAAGCTCAGCCACGACAGATTCTCGCCGGAATAGCGGAGCACTACTCTCCCGAGGACGTTATTGGAAGAAAGATAATCGTCGTTGCGAATCTCGCTCCCCGAAAGCTTCGAGGGTTGGAATCAAACGGAATGTTGCTGGCGGCTTCGGTCGGAGAAGATGGACGGCCCGTGCTTGCAACATTCACTGAAGACGTGCCAAACGGGGCGAGACTGAAGTGAGCGGTTACTATTTCGCCGATTGCGAAACTTCATCGCGCTTCAAATCGACGATCAAAAGCGGAAGCATTCTAGACGAGCCCTCGATCTCATATTGATTCTCACCAATTTTTCTCGCGCCCATTCTCAAGTAGAAGCCTTCTGCGTTAGGATCTGCTTCGATCTCTATTGAGCCGGCGCCAAGCGAGGTCGCGGTCTCGACAGCGTGCGTGAACAATTCTTGACCGATGCCCTGCCCGATGTAGCAGGGCCTCAGCCACATGTGATCGAGGATTGCCTTTTCTCCGGCATCGATCAGAACATAAAAGCCGGCTATGTCCCCGTCGACGAGGGCTGCGTACGCTTTGTTGCTTTCAATAAAGCCAGGCGTAATCGTCAAAGTGTCTCTCCAAAGCGCTATCCATGTTTCCGGATAACCCCAATATCGCTTTGCCTCATGCGCGATTTGAGTCAAGACATCTGCCTGATTCGGCGTTGCGCGCTTTATGGTAGTAGTCATGACCAAGTAGCCTTCAGCCCCAGCGTCTGCAAGCCTCGAGGTAGTTCATCGCTTGCAACTCATTTCCCGGGCGCAGGCTGTCGAGCATTCTTTCGACAAGGCCGAGGTCACGAGAGTGGACTGAGATCGAATCAATGGCTCGTCGCCGAAACTTTACATGAGCGAGCTCAAGCCAGCCGTTTTCAAACTGATATTGCGAACGTCTCTTGGCGACTCTTGATTCGACTACCGGCGGCGTGGCTTGAGCCAACGCGTTCACGAAGTCCAGTTCGTTCAAGCTGCTCGCCGCGCCGCCCGTCTCGGGCAGCTCAACAGCAAGCAGCCGTGCTGCTTCCTTAAGCAAATCGCCGGAGACCGGCAACCGATAGGTGAACTCGGGCCGTTCGTTGTATAACTCGAAGGCGCCGGCTTTCGCTTCGAGCAACAACTTGAACTTGAGAACCCATCCGCCGGGATACCTTCGGAACTTTACGTTCTGATCGCTGTTGGGCGCGACAAGATAGATGTCTTCGCCATCGATATCGCTCACGCCGAGTCTGATCGGATAGGCTCTAATCTTAGCGGCAAGCTCATCGGTGATTTGACCGAACGCGCGCCATTCCCAGATTTTTCCTTCTTCAGATGGCTTCGTCATCGGTGAAACAATTATAGTCGCGGCAGCTTTGTTTGTAACGTTTCAGCTGGCGATTGACTCGTGCTACACTGGGCGCTCAGAAGTCCTGAACTGCGGAGCTTATTCGATGGTGGAAGACAGAGTCATCTCCGCCAGCGCTGAAGGCGATGACGAAAAACAGTTCGAGCTCAGCCTCAGACCAAAGTGGCTGCGTGAGTACATCGGGCAGCACCGGGCCAAAGAGAATCTCTCGATCTTCATTCAAGCCGCGCGCAAGCGAGGGCAGGCTCTTGACCACGTTTTGTTGTATGGCCCGCCGGGGCTCGGCAAAACCACGCTTGCTCACATCATCGCAAATGAAATGGGCAGCGACATCAAATCGACGGCCGGTCCGGTTATCGAACGAGCCGGTGATCTGGCAGCCTTGCTCACAAATCTTGCTGAAGGCGACGTCTTGTTCATCGACGAAATTCATAGGCTGAACCCTACGATAGAAGAAGTCTTGTACCCGGCAATGGAAGACTATCAACTGGACATCATAATCGGGCAAGGTCCTTCAGCGCGGTCGATCAAACTCGAGCTTCCGAAGTTCACGCTTGTGGGAGCGACCACTCGTGCCGGGTTGATAAGCGCCCCGCTTAGAGGTCGATTCGGCATTCCGCTTCATTTGGATTTTTATCCGATCGCGGATTTGGAAGTAATCGTGAATAGGTCAGCCGACATTCTAAGCGTAAAGGTGGACGCGGGAGGCGCACACGAGATAGCGAAGCGCTCGCGTGGCACTCCGCGAATCGCGAATCGATGGCTTCGACGCGTGCGTGATATCGCTGAGGTGCTGCATGACGGCGAGGTTACAAACAAGGTCGCCGGTGAGGCGCTCGATCGAATGGAGGTCGATACTTATGGGCTCGACGAGGTCGACCGCAAACTCCTGCTGACTATCATCGAGAAATTTGACGGCGGACCGGTCGGGCTCGGCACACTCTCAGCTGCGATCAGCGAGGAGAAAGACGCAATCGAAGAAATCTATGAGCCTTATTTGCTTCAAATTGGTTTTCTGAATCGAACGCCCCGCGGCCGAATGGCCACGCGTCAGGCATACGAGCACCTTGGGTTGGATTTCAGAAAGCCAGGCGGCTCGTCTGATCAGGCCTCCTTGTTTTCCTAGAATTCTGCAACCTTTTTTTCTCTCCGCCCACTTACCCTCGAACAAAGCGTAAACGACTGAGAAGAAATTTGAACTTTTGTCCGCGACTACCGTTTTGAAAGCCAACAGAGGCGTTAACTAAAGGGCTCGGAGAAATAGCGATGCAGCGACTCAATAGACCCGCACACGCACCTCTTGGAATGGCATTTTTCCTGTTCTTGGGACTCGCCATTGTCCCGGTTTCGCTTAAAGCCGCAGGCGTCCATTTAAGCTTCAGCCCGAGTTTGTCGGCTGCGGCTGATGCGTGGAAAGAGATCAGCGAGGTCTTCGGGGCAAGCTATCAGCAGACCCGCGATCCACAACTCCCGGCTGTGACGAACTCCGATTCAGACGTGACGCCTTCAGACTCCAATTGCACAAATCATTTTGTCGCGTGCACAGATGAAGCAAAGCCGGCGCCTTTGAGCGTACTGACAGTTCCCACAAAGAACTCGCAGAAGCCACAGTGCTCTCGTTCTGCTCGCGCTATCGTCACGATGCAAGCGTCTCCGAGCATCACGCGCTTCGAGTCAGATTCCAAGGTTCAAGCCGAAATGAAGCTCGAAGAGACTGCGAAGCTTCTGAGATCAGTCGCGGTGCTGAAGTTCGATGCCGCAAATAATTATCTCAACGATGTGGAAAGACGCGCTCTTCAGCGCAGCTTCAAACGAGAGTTCGTAAAGAGCATACCCGCGCTGGCTTCCCTTCGCGTGTTGCTTCAATTAAAACCGCCGGTTATCGCCCCGTCTGCGGCGCGAAGGCCTGTCGAATGCAAGGTGCGCTTGGCCGCCACACACAGAGACGACTCCGAAGAACTTTCTCCTGACAACGCATCCGACTTCGATTTGTAATAAGTCCCAAATCAGCAGCGATCAGTCCTAAGTTGTTGTTGCCAGCCTTCGCGTAGCTACTGACTTTCCTACAATCATTCCACGTCTCACGTTTTTGTGCTTCAATTTTCTCACCAACCTTATCACCGCAAATTGACGCAGCGCCAGAGTGAACTTAGAATACGAATGCCTCAAACGGCGGGAGGAATAGAATGTCTGAACAGCGCAGCAAGAAGAGATTGATGCTAGAGCTTCTCCTCTTTATTCCAAATCTTGTTGCATTGCTGATCGGCTTGTTGAGAGACGATCGTGTCTCGCAAGCCGACAAGGCGATTCTCGCCGGTGTAATCATGTACGTCATCGTTCCGCTCGACATCATTCCCGACTTCATACCTTTCATAGGTCAGGTGGACGACGCGTATCTTTTGGCCATTTCAATTCTAAGGTTGTTGAACCGCGCGGACCGCAGAGTTGTGATGGATCACTGGAGAGGCGACCGCGATATAAAGGAATTGGTTGAGAGCATAGCGAGGATGGCCGAGTTCTTTCTGCCGAAACCTGTCAAGAACGTGTTGCGTGGACGGATTGAACCAAAGAGCCGCCTGAGCATAATGGCCGAAGCGCCGGCAACAGCGAAATAGGGAGCTACCGTTCTGCCGATACGCTTGCTTCAGTTTTAGGCAATGCGTTGAGCAGCTTCTCGTGAATTCCGCCGAACGACCCATTAGACATAATCACAACAACTTCATTACTCAGAAGCCGCGGAGCCAGATCTGCCACTATGTCATCGGGCCCGGGTAAGAACTGAGCGTCGCGTCCGCGCTGCCGAAGATGTTCGAGAACCTCAGCCGGTGAGATTGCGGTTTCGGCGGTGTAGCGCTCGGGGTGAAACAACTGTGCAATGATGACTTCGTCGGCCTCCGCCAGCGCATCCTCGAATTGCTGCTGGAACAGCTTGATCTGCGCGGTGTACGAGCGGGGTTCAAAGATCGCCACGATTCGCCTTCCTGGATACTTTTCTCGAGTGGCCATCAAAGTCTCACGCACTGCCGTCGGGTGATGCGCGAAGTCATCGATTACAGTCACACCGTGGACCGTACCTCGAACTTCCATTCGACGGCGAACGCTCTTGAACTGCTCAATCGATTCAGCAACAGCCTGCCGATCAAAGCCTAGTGTTTCGCAAGCCGCAATAACGCCCAGGCAGTTACGCACGTTGAATAAACCTGCGAGCTCAGTGCGATAGCGGCCGAACGCATGCCCTTTGTAACTCACGGCGAAGCCAGTCGCCTCAGATGAGAAGTGCACATCGAGTGCCTGCCATTCCGCATCGCCTCCTATACCGAAGCTCACAACCGGGCAAAATGCGCGCGGGGCAAGTTCCCGAACCAATTCCGAGTCCCATCCGGCTATCAAGTGTCCGCTTCTCGGAATAAGGTTTATCAAACGGCTAAAGGCAAACTTCACTGCTTCGATGTCGCGATAAATATCCGCGTGATCGAATTCAATATTGTTCAGGATCGCCGTGTCGGGCAGATAATGCATGAACTTCGGTCCTTTGTCGAAATAGGCAGTGTCGTACTCGTCGCCTTCGATAACGAAATAAGGCCCGTCGGTTACCAGAAATGACGAGTGAAAATTTTCAGCTACGCCGCCCACCAGGAATGAAGGACTAGCACCCGCGCACTCCAACGCCCATGCCATCAACGAAGTTGTAGTGGTCTTGCCGTGGGTCCCTGCGATCACCACTGAATGATGACCTCGAATGAAATTCTCCTGCACCACCGACGCCATCGAAGTGTAATAAATTCTCTCGTCAAGTACGTGTTCGAGCTCGGGATTACCTCGCGTGATTGCATTGCCAACAACCACTATATCCGGACGTTCAGCGAGATTCTCCGGCTTGTAGCCTTCGAATACCGGGACACCCATCCGTTCAAGCTCGAGCGACATTGGTGGATAAACGTTCTCATCCGAGCCGGTGACCTTGTGTCCTTGTCCAATGAGCATCCCGGCGAGCGAGGCCATCGCAGTGCCACACACGCCGATCAGGTGATAGTGTTTTGAGTCCAAACAAATCCCTCCAACCAGATTGCGTCAGTATAACTTTTACGATTAGATGTTGAAAGGTTTGATAGTGCTCGGTTACTTCCGAACACTACCCACGGTTTGTAAGACGCTCCGCTTGCGCGGCTTAGATGGGTGTGAAAGAATCTTTGGCGGAAATTCTGTTCAACAATCGCCAGATCCAATCGGACACTACTGACGAAATGAAATTTGTAGCACTGTCGCTTTTGATTTCAATCAGCTTGCTGGCGTCGGCATCCTTATCGAATCGGTGGCTGAGCAGAGCCGACGCTCCAACGGTTAAAGAGATAGCGGCGAGCCCGCTAAGCGATCCGGATCCGCATGATGAAACGTCTATTGCAATAAGTCCGAAGAACGATCAAGTGATCGTAGGGGCTTCCAAGGTCATTCAAGGAGGAGCGACGCTGGATACGGGTCGTGGCAATACTCGTGTTGAGTATTACTTTTCTTCGGACGGTGGGAGCACATGGGGAAGCGGGATAATCGGCCTCGAAACTCCGCAGAAAACATGGGGCCGTGAGACCGATCCGTCGGTGGCCGCGGACCTGGATGGAAACTTCTACATTTGTGTTCTTGCGTTGGATAATTCGAGCTTCGACACCGGGGTCTACGTTTACAAGTCAACAGACAGCGGTCGCACATTTGGCAGTCCGTCACCGGTAGTGTTTGATATCGGAAGTGCAAATCCGCGACGCGCCGACAAATGCTATATGGCGATCGACGCGTCTGCTTCAAGCGCATTCAAGAACTCGATCTACGCAGTATGGACAAGCTCTGGTAATGAAGATAACGGTCAGGGACTCACCGTCATCCGCATGGCGCACAAGAGAGCGACTGATTCAACGTTCAGTGCTTCGAAGGTGATCAGTCACGCCGGAGATATGCGCGGGCCGTCGCTGGCAATCGGGCCGAACGGCGAATTCTATGCTGCGTGGGTTGGAATGCCTGCGCGCGTGTTGCTGTTCAATGCTTCCTTCGATGGAGGAGACAACCTCTTGCCAGGTCTGGCATCGATCGACTTGAATATCCACAACTATGTGGGATCACTCGAAGGACCGAACGCCACGTTTTCTCTTAGCGGGCTTGATCGGTCCAATAGTTTTCCGACAATCGACGTAGATCGAAGCACCGGTCCCAATCGCGGAATGGTTTATGTGGCATGGGCTGAGACCACCAATGGCTTCGACACAGATATCTTTCTGAGTCGGCTGACTCCGCATCCTGGGTCGCTTCCAGACGTCAGCTCCCCGGTCAAAGTGAATAATGACGCAAGCGGCACCGATCAATTTTTTCCGTGGCTGGGTGTCGATTCGTCCAATGGCGCAGTAGAGGTAGCCTTCGCTGATCGGCGCGTCGATCCGGGTACTGTTTTGATGAACACGTTTTTAGCTAGATCAACCGATGGCGGGCAAAACTTCAAGGAAAACACGCGCGTTAGTTCTGCATCGTCGGATCCGAGAGTTCAGGCGGATATTGCTGGAATGAACTCGATCGCCATCGGGATGGGCGACTACCTGGGACTCGTGGCCGCGAATGGTAAGACTCACGTTTTATGGACTGATACACGGCACGGCAAACAGGAGATCTTCTATGGCAAAGTTGACTTCAGTTCTTCACCGGTTCCGCCGCCCCCTGGATTTTCGGGTGACAACTGCTCGAGCCCTCGTGTCATTGGCTCGCTGCCTTTCACCGATACCATAGATACAAGCCTGGCTACCTCGTCCGCCGACGATCCTGTTTCGTGCACCGGAAATCGCGACAGCAGCACGATCTGGTATTCCCTCATCGCCGCCGCGAATACAGTCTACGGTGTCGACACGAGCCTTAGTAATTACGATACTGTCGCAAGCGTCTACACCGGTGCGTGCGGCGCTCTAACACTCGTCGCTTGCAACGACGACTTCGGTAACAACAGCGGCAACCGGGCTTTGCTTACCTTCTCCGCAAAAGCCGGCGTAGCTTATTTGATCGAAGTAAGCGGAAAGAGCTCAAGCGGCTTACTGAAACTTCACGTCGGCTATCCAACGATTACGAACGTTCAATTCACCAGCGCACCGAATGGAAGTGATTCGCTGCAGATCGAGGGCGCCGGATTCATTAACGGCAATCTCGCCGTCAGCGCTCAACAGAATGGAAGTGACATTGGGCTTACAGGAGTTTTGTTTAACAGCCCGCCTTTCGCCGATGGAACCCAATCCACTCTATTCGCGACCCGAAAGAAGCTTCGCAAGATAGTCAGGCGCGGGAGCTTGCTTGTACGGGTCGAAAGCCCTGCGGGAAGCGGAAACTTCTCAAACTCTTTTCTCTTCACACAGTGATTCCCTTTGAAGATGAATGCCCTGAGGTTTGATGGCGGATTAAAGCTAGACCGCGACGCGAAGATTCCGCGACGCGAAGGCGAAGCGCTCGTCAAGGTGATCTCGGCGGGCATCTGCAACACCGACCTCGAAATCACTAAGGGCTACGCAGGATTCCGCGGCACTCTTGGCCACGAGTTTGTAGGACGAGTAGTTGAGTCTCCTGACTCTCAGCTTGTTGGAAGACGCGTTGTCGGTGAAATTAATGTCGGCTGTGGCGCTTGTAAGCGGTGCCTTGAAGGCGACTCACGACATTGTGCCTCGCGCAGCGTATTAGGAATTAAGGATCGCGACGGTGCCTTCGCGGAGTTCCTATCACTTCCGGTTAGCAATCTATTTGAAGTCCCGGACTCGATAAGCGACGAAACGGCCGTGTTCATCGAGCCGCTCGCGGCAGCTCTCAACATTCTGGATCAGGTAAGCCTCAATTCCGAAACCAAAGTTGCCATTGTGGGCGATGGCAAGCTCGCTCAATTGATTGCGTTGGTAGTGGGACAAACCGATTGCGAGTTGACGGTTGTGGGAAAACATAAAGAAAAGCTCAACCTTGCCCTTGATCACGGAGCCAAGCGGGTTCTGTTAGATAGTCATGCACTCGAGCCCGAATTGCAGTCTCGCTTCGACGTAGTCATAGAAGCGAGCGGATCAGCATCAGGGCTTTCCCGCGCTCTCAAACTCACCAGACCGAGGGGCACAGTTGTGCTCAAGTCCACCCATCACAACCTGACTACCCTTGATACTTCTCAAATTGTCGTCAATGAATTGACCGTGGCCGGCTCGCGCTGCGGGCGGTTTCAATCAGCTCTCGATCTTCTCATCCGGAAGGGCCTGGATCTGAGTTACCTCGTCTCGCTTCGATTACCACTTGAAGATGGCGTCCTCGCTTTCACTCGAATGAGCGAACCAGGAACAATGAAAGTTATCCTGTCAATGACATAGCAGAATAGCCGCTGCCTTGAATTCGGCTTCCACTGCCTGTTTCAAGGAGGCAAACCCAAAAGCCTTCAAAGAAATTCATTGACAGTCAATTTCTTGAATGGTATAAACCCGACGACAATGACTACTACATCTTGGGCCACGTGGTTGGCACCCCACGACCTGTAGGAGGCACGATGAATCAAGGCGTCTTGATCGAAAAGGTGGCGAAGCGCGCTTCAATCAGCAAGGCTGAAGCAGAACGGGCAATCAATGCGGTCAAGGAAGCGATCACTGACAGCCTGCGGAAGAACCACAAAGTGACGCTTGTAGGCTTTGGTACGTTTGCTGTTTCTCAACGCAAAGCCCGGCGCGGTCACAATCCTCATACGGCGGAACGAATCAGAATACCGGCGACCAAGGCGGTCAGATTCAGCGCCGGCAAACAACTCAAAGAAGCGGTCAATAAGCGAAAAAGATAGGTCGACTCGCTGAGCTACAACAGTGACTGATCGATTGTTAAACGCGTTTATGCCATTCAGGCCCTTCGTTTTACATTCCAACACTGCACTAAAACGTGCGCAAAATGAACTGAAAGGTAGTTCTCGGACTCCTAACAAAGTCTAGCGAATACCTAACTTTAACTATTTCGCTGTTTGGCTGGATCGAAATCGTGGAATGGAGGTTGCGGTCGTGTATTGCCGACCCGTGATGAGATTATCAAATATATGTTTTTCAGTTCTCAGGTTGGTGCTATTCTAGGCTGTGGTTCACAGTCGGAGAACTCAACCGGCGCACTGATTGGGACGAGGCAGTTCGTGAACCTGAAGTGAGTTGTATGAAAAAGAGTTTTTTATTGCTCACGCTTTTCCTCTTTGGCACGGTAGCGGTTGTACCGCTTCCGACGGGCAGCTCAGTCGTCTATGCGCAGAAGAAGGACAAGGACGATAAAAAGAATCCAACTCCACCACCGGTAGTCAGGGATAAAGGTAAGCAGGAGAAGCCGAAGGAACCGCCCCCAAGAAAAGGCAAGAAACCTGAGTAAGAACCCAATTCTACTTGAAGCTCGTTAGAGCTTCTTTCTCATCCGAGAAAATTTCGAACACACCATCGAGTTTTGATATTGCCAGGATATTCCTAACCGATTGTGACGGCGATAGAAGTTTCAGCTGGCCTTTCTGCTTCAGGACCGAACGATAAGACTTGATCAAGCTGCCCACGCCTGTGCTGCTTATATACGTAACGCTTCGCAGGTCGAGCAGGAACTGCGTCTCTTCCTCCTCAACGAAGTGTTGAACCATGTCAAAAAGCTGGTCGGGTCCGTCTCCCGGATCCAGACGACCGGTGATTTTGATAATACGAACTGAATCCGCTTTTCTGCTGATGACCTTTGTGGGCCGTCTCATCATAACAAGAGCTCTCGCTTGCGGTCGGATACGATGAAATGAATGGGCGCTACTGGACTCGAACCAGTGACCCCTGCGGTGTGAACACAGTGCTCTACCGACTGAGCTAAGCGCCCTTTTAAAGGAAAAAAGATTAGCAGACGCGGCGCTGGATTTCCAACGACGCTTCGGGACACATTGCAAGTGGTTACTTTTTCAGCGCGGTTCGGTCTGTCCGATTCTCGATACAACTGTTTAGAAAAAGTAGGGCGCTGAGCTCCCCGCCGCAGTAACTACTATGACCGCATTCGTTCCTGAAGGTCCGAGATTTAGCTTCCCCTTGACTAACAGCTCGCCCAAAGCTCCCGTCTGGTCGAAAGATAGCGGAGTGAGCGATGCACCGTTGACAACAAGGACCGAATTTGCTGAAAGATTCTCACCCATTACCCATAGCTTTTTCGACCCCTTCACTTTTACGCTTGCGATGACTGGTAAGAGTGATGACCCGCCGCTCGACTGAATGGCGATCGATAGTACTTTCGAATCTTGCGTTGCCGGAGTGCCCGAATCGCTTACCTGCACAATGAAGGTGTAGGTATTCGCCATTTGTGGAGTGCCATCGATCGATCCGCTTTTTGAAAGAGAAAGCCCGGGAGGCAGCGCACCTCCCACCAGACTCCACCGATAAGGTTGCGTGCCGCCGGTCGCCGCGAGTTGCGTCGTGTAGCTTCTGCCTGTCGATCCCGTAGCCAATCCGAATGTCGCGATACTCAGAGGTGTGCCGGATCCTGGCCCTGGTGTTCCGCTTCCAGAAGCAGGATAAATAGCGAGTACTCCCGCCTTGTCATCAGCGCCCAGCGTAGCATCTCGCCCGCGCCCGTGAGCCGTAGGCCACATTATTGCCGCTGAATCAGCAGAGTGATCCAGCCCAATTGAATGTCCTAACTCGTGGCAGGCGACCTCTGCCAGATTCGAAGACGTGGCGAGAAAGCAATCCATCCCTCTGTTGAAGACTGTATCGGCTTCGATCAACCGATTGAAACTTACGCCAGCCACGACTTTGGATTCTCGTGTGTAACTAATTGCTGTCAGAGCTACAACTCCGGTGCAACCAATCGGCGGATCCAGTTGATTCAAGCAATCTCCAAACGAGATGGAGTTGATGCCATTGACTGATATCCCGCAACTGGCAGTTTGCCCGGCTTGTTGAAGTCGAATGAACGCGCCGCTCTGATTGGTCCAGGCCGTCATCGCACGTCCGATTTCAGCCGCGGCTCCCCCCGCAACCGGAGAAGCGCTCGGGTTGACATAATACGAGATTGCCTGACCCTGATCGGCCTCCATCCATCGCACGCCACCGGCCATCAAAACAAACTCCGGCACAAGCCCGCTCCCCAGCTCTCTTTTTCGAGCATACTCGGGCGGCGTCGTGAGTAATGGAAGCGAGCTTTGCGCTTTCTCGAATTGTGCTACTCGATGAGCTTCAGTTTGAAGAGTGTTTTGTATCTTTCCGATGTATTCATCGAGCGGTGCAGAGTTCGTCACTTCCGTGTCGGCCGACTGAGCTAAGATCTCAACCTCACTGGAATCCGCTGATCGCTCGACAAACTCTCTCCCGTCGGAGGCACCTTGTTTAACGGAGAACTTGCCAATGAAGTTGTGCGCAGCGTGAAGAGTTCCATCCGGTCCCGTATTCAAGTACAGGAGTACACGCTCCCCCAGATTAAAGCCAGCTTGTCCAAATACGTGCAAGCCTGACTCGCCGACAGAGCCGCCGAGCTGCTTCAAGACGATTCTCCTCTGCGAAACGTTTCCTTTCAGCACCCGGTCGGTGAGCAACTCTACATAAGTCCATACAACCGTTCCAGTGCCATCCCAAGCACTTGTAGTCGACATTACCGTGCCTGTTACAATTACGCGCGAGCTGACGATCAAATCGTCATCTGGAACCATTGCGACAGTCGTGGCTCTGGACGACTGAGCGTTTAAGAGGGAAATCAATAGGAGAAGACAAGCCCACCGCAGCTTCCTGCAAAACTGCTTCATTTTCAACAACCCTCTGAACCAAATCTAGCGACATCCTGCCGGATGTCGTCGGTCTACCGCGCCGCTGGTAAGCGCCGTCGACCTGCCGGGAGACTGTTTTGAATGAGAAACTACCGGGCAGTTTTTATAAAGAGCCCGTTTTTTCACTTATTGACCTGCGAGGTCAGGCGGCATTGAACCACACGTAAACTCACCATGTCAAGAATTTGCCGACACTTCTCCAGTGGAAATTCAAATCCAGACTCTTGAGTTGTACATGCAGCTCGCGAATTCGGAAGAGCATTGCTATCGGGAAGACATTGGCGGACTAAAAGGGGCGCGGGGAGACAATGCCTGATGCGAAGACTAAGCCGATGTGCGGGGTTCTTCCCTTCGATCGCGCTCATCGCGATACCTTCGGTCATCATCGCGAGGCCGGCGATCGTCGTCACGATACTTGCGGTCTTCGTCACGATACCGGCGGTCGTCGAGTTCTCGCGGATCATCGCCGCGCATCCCCGACTTGAAGTGCCGGATTCCTTCGCCAAGCCCTTTCGCGACTTCTGGTATGCGCCGCGCGCCGAACAGGATGATTATTATTACAGCTATCACCAACAGCTCGGGCATTCCAAGTGGACCCATAGTGAAACTCCTTACTAGCTAATCTGATGACGTGATTCTAGACCTCACCCTGTGGGCTGTCAAACAAAAGCCCGGCAAGAGCTCAACTTTTTGGATTCGGCAGATGCCGACAAAGTTGTTTGTTCAAACGCGTAGGCTAGAATGAATTTGATCATTCAACGAGAACAATAGAGACAGTAACCACTATCGATTTCTTGCCTTTTAATCCGGCGGGCCGCTATCATAGCCTCCGCACTTGAGCCACGCACAGGCTGTCGTAGCGCTCCGCCGTTGTGAGGTTCAAATTGAAATGAGCGGGCACGCCTGATCATTCTGCACGTGGGACCTGTAAGAAACCCGATGACTCTCGAATGTCCGAAGTGTAAATCCCCGGTCGCGCGTCAAGGTCAGCGCTTCTGTTATCGGTGCGGACAGGAGCTGGACGCTTATTACGATTCGCTGAACATTAAGATCGCCGCGTCTGAGCCCGTCAGCCCTGATTTGAAACCGGATCCGCCTGCTTCGACAACGCCGCGGATTCCGGTTAGCACGGTCATTCTGGATCCGCACGCGTTCGACGAAAAGCCGGCATCGCCGACTGCGCCGCGGAAAGCGGTGCTTCGGATTCTGCTTCCGACCGGCGACGTGTTTGATCGCCCGCTCAATGAAGGCGATACGCAGATCGGCAAGGGGCCTCGAAACGATGTTGTGATGGCAGATGCAGCGGTCTCGGCGGCACACGCGATCATTCATATCGAAGGTGAGGCTTACACGATAACGGACATCGGAAGTCGTAATGGCACCTTCGTAAACGGCGAACGAGTCAGCGCTGCGCGAAAGCTCAATCACGGTGATGTGATCAGTATGGGTTTATCGAAGCTGACTTTTCGCTTTGCGGACTACGACGACACCAGCGCTATTGAAACCGACAAGATCCCGAGCTCAGCAAAACAAAGCGTGCCTGCTCTGACGCAGGAGTCAGTCGCAACTGCGGTAATCAACGCCGGGCTGGCTTCAAAGGAGGACGTCGACCGCGTCCGCAAAGACGGCGAGCGAAGAATTGTGGGAGCTCTTGTTTCTGAAGGCCTGGTCACGGAAGAAAGCCTCTGCGAGCTAATGAGCCGCACCTTTGAGATCCCTCGCGTTGATCTAGACGCAACGGAGTTTGATGAGACTGTTGTCAACGACTTCCCACCGCGACTTGCTATCGAGCTCCAGGTTTTCCCGCTGAGCAAAGACGCCGAGGGTTTGACTCTCGCAGTCTCCGATCCAACCGATACCGAATCACTCGCGCGAGCGTCAGATGAAGTTGGCTCACCGATTCATGCTCGACTGGCGACGGCAGAAAAGATTCGGCGCCAGGTGGATCGCTACTACGGACCGAAGTTGATCGGGATTTTGCCGAATGGCGAAACCTTCGAGCGTCAAATTGATCAGCACGAAATCGCGATCGGCAAGGCGACGCACAATCAGGTTGTTCTGAGTGACCCAACTGTGAGCAATACGCACGGGATTCTTATTGCACGTGGAGGAGGCTACAGCATTGCAGATCTTGGCAGCCGCAACGGCACGTTCGTAAACGGTGAACGATTGGGCTCGCAAGCGCGAACGCTGAGACACGGTGACAAGATTCTGGTGGGCAAGACTGTGCTCACGTTCAGAAACCTGGGCGAGACGGCTGCAAACATTACGGCCGTCCTCTCCGCAAACGCACTCGAAGAAGCGAAGCAACGCGCGGCAACCGCGGATAGCCAGCATTTACCTGTCGCCGCCGAGCCTTCCGCGCCGGCAAGTTCATCCGATCCGTCATCCGTGTCGTCTTCTGGTGGAGAAGACAGCGATGCTGTTACGGCCTTCGCTTCCAGTGATGACGCGGCGAAAGAAGACAGAAAGAAAAAGAAAAAAAAGAAGAAGAAGGAAAAAGATGCGCGGCTGCGCGCCGCTTACATCAGCGCCGGCGGCCGCATATTCGCCGCGGTTTTGAGCGTTGCGCTCACCGTTGCTCTGACCCTTTACCTCACCAGGTTGGGCTCGACGCCCAGCAAAGATGAAATCAAGATTAGCAAGAAGGGACACGCGAAGCTCAAACTTCCAAAGCCCGGTGCTGGAAGTCCGATTCAGGGCGGTAGCTACGAGTCATCCGCCGTGATTCAAGTACCCGGCACCGATGGCGTTCTCTTCGTCGACGACAAACAACTTGATTCAATCTTTTGGATGGAGATTGACGAATCAGGCAAACAGAAGGGCGCTGTTCAGGCGATTCCGCTTGGCGCGAATGTAGGCGACATGGAAGGAATCACTTACGGCGACGGCTACTTCTACGCTGCCGGCTCACAATCGGATCCGAACTACGGCGATCAAAACGCAATCGCTCGCTTCAAATTTGACGCTGGAAGCCGAACCATCAGCGATACACAAGTGATGTCCGGCTTGAGAGATTTCCTCTTAACCAACGTAGCCGAATTGAAAGGCGAGGGCGAAAAAAAAGGAAAGGATGGAGGGTTAAACATCGAAGGCTTGAGCTGGGATCCCAAACGCAGCCGGCTCTTGCTGGGGTTGCGGTCGCCACAATTGAATGGCAACGCGATGATTATTCCGATTGCGCTACAAAATGCAGGTGGCCCCTTCTCGACTTCGAATCTCAAGCTCGCCGAGCCCCATCCCATTCAGCTTCCGCTTGACGGGCTGGGTATTCGGGACATTCAGTTCGACAGCCAGCTCGATTCCCTTCTGATCATCTCCGGAGCGCCTGAACATCACGAAAAGAAACTTGGATTCAAGCTGTGGCAGTGGAGCGGCGAGGCGGTTTCTTCGACTTCTGACTCCGGCTTGCGCGCGCTGACCGATCTCGATCAAGAAATGAAACCGGAAGGCGTGACTCACTTCGAGTTTGGTGGTCACGAGTTCATTTTTATAGTGGGAGATGCGAGCGCTTATCTGAAGATCGACTACACCGAAGCTGAGTAGGCAAACGCACGGGCTTTTGCGTACGGAAGATAAAACTTCGAAATCGGCTTTGACGGCACAATCGTAATTCGATTTTCAACCTGCGGGGCAATCGTTCCCTTCTTCCTTATCGCTTCCATCACCATGTCGGGCTCTACAGGGCCGTCTTCGGGTTTAATCAATACCTCGGCGCCCTTGAAATCGTAACCGTCACCTCCGCCGAGAACATAAGCGCTCACGACAAGTGTGTAAGCTTTGTCGGGTTCGATCGGTTTGTTATCAACATCGATGCTAACGATACGTGAGCCAGCCGGCTTACCGGCGTCATACTTGAATGACAAGCCCGACACTTGAGGGAAGCGGCCGTCTTCTTGTGGCACAGCGCTCACTCCGTTTTCCAACAATCGTTTTACGCGCGCCCCACTCACTCGCACCTTTATGAGAGTATTCTCAAACGGAAGGATCGAGAGAATATCCTTCTTAGTCAGATCGCCGGGTCCATAAGTCGCGTCCGATCGGATGCCGCCGCTGTTGACCAACCCGAAATCGGCTCCCAGAGCCTGTTTGTAGACATCGGCCAAAAAGTCGCCGAGATTGCTTTCGCCGTGACGGATCACTGAGGCTCGGGCGTCAAGCGCAACCGAAGTCTTTCCGATCACCTCGCCAAGGCTTACGTTCAACTGTTTCTCGTAGTCGTTCACAATCGCTGCGACTTGGGAATCGTCCTTGATGGTGTCGGTCACGGGTATCGCCTGAAAGTCTATCGACTCAAGCTTGAAGCGCGACCGCTGAACCCGCCTACCGCGCGCGATACCTGGCCGTCCATCACTCGCGACCATATTCAAATCGATTCGCCCGAGGTTGCGCGCATCAGATCCCATCTTGGTGATAAGCGTGCGCCCGGAGATTGATTCGAGCAATTCGTGCTCGTGTCCGCCGACGATCAAGTCGATGTCCGCATCGGCGGCAAGCCGCTTGTCGTCGCGCATCGGCAGGTGCGTCAGCGCGACTACAATGTCAGCGCCTTGCCTTCGAAGCTCGCGAGACAGCCGTTTGCCGGTCGCGATCGGATCGTCGAAGCGAACACCAGGGCCGGGGGCAGATAGAGTCGCCGTTTCGGTAAGCACCAATCCGAAGATGCCTACACGAACGCCGCCGATTTCGCGGATGAGGTATTCGCTCGCTCCGCCGAAGGGCTTGCCTGTCTGTTTGTCGATTACGTTCGCGACAACGTAGGCGAAGTGTGATTCCTTCATTCTTTCGCGCAAGACATCGGGTCCGAAATCGAACTCATGATTTCCGAACGTCGCAGCGTCAAGACCCGCAGCGTTGAGCACGGCGATCATTTGTTTTCCCTTGAACAATCGAGATGCGACCGACGGCGAAACGAAGTCACCTGCAAGAAGAAAGAGTGTGTTTGGTGACTGATCTCGAATTGCCTTCTGCAGACTTGCAACTCGAGCGAGTCCGCCGCGACGACCCCGATCGACCGGCGATATTTGATAGACGTCGTTGAGTTGAAGAATCGTAATCGTTGCCGCCCGTTGTTGTCCGAGCGAACGAATTGGCGTGACCGCTATCAGAAATAAGAAGCACAGGAATATTCTTTTTCGCATTTAGAACTCTTTTGTATTTTTCTTGACGGTGAAGCGGACAAAGCCGACTGGAGCTGTTGCCTCAAGCCCGGTCGCTTCGCTTCTCAACACGCGCCCTCGAGGGCATTGGCGCATCATCGAGATCGCGAGTCGTTCCTTCGGTAACGCTGCCCGGTTCGATATTGTACGGCTCGGATGGCTGAAGCTCGCCGGTGTTTTGCACGGGTGGAGTCAACGTCGATTGTCTTGCTCGCTCAAGGCTCAGTGCGTTGACGATGTCAGCCACGCCTTTGCCGAACAATGCAAATGCCGGAATGAAGAGCCATATCTCGGCGCCAATGGTTCCCTTGGTGAAAAAGATTCCGGCGATGACGAGCAACAAAGCAAAACCAAGTGAGACGCGGGTGATACCGCGAGCGAGATTTGGCCGGCGTCTCCGTATTATTGCTTCTTCAAAACGGCTCGCGCGATCGAGAGGCAAGCGGCCGCTCAGCGCTTGCGGCACGAGACTGACATTGGCACCGCACGAGCGACAAAACTTAGCATCCTCGACGTTTTGGGTAGCGCACTTTGGACAGTACATAGCTCGCTCACTAAGCGTCAGGACTTGCTAACGAAGAATAAGATTAATCGCGCGGGTTTTCAATGTCGCAGTGAGCCCCAACAACGTAATTGCGCTCACTGTCTGTCCTTGTACCGATAAGGATTCGTGGTGGGATCGAGTTGTCGCGTGGTCTGTTCGGTGACGCTTGGCGGAGGATAGAGCGCGTCTCCGGGCGGCTGCAATTCCGCAAC
>Ga0075436_100000433_pt1 | contig 26867 bp, 23 predicted proteins | sample RhiMethybrSRZTD5_FD_75303 | JGI IMG/M metagenome (GOLD analysis project Ga0075436, IMG submission 75303) | Populus rhizosphere microbial communities from Tennessee, USA - Rhizosphere MetaG P. TD hybrid SRZTD5 | ecosystem: Host-associated > Plants > Roots > Rhizosphere > Soil | place: USA...
TTACCGCGCGGGTGGGTGAGGCCGTAGATGCGGTCGAACAGCGGGTCGTAAGCGCCGGTATTCACACCTTCATTGGGAACGCCGAGGCCGAAGTCTTCCACGCGATTGGCTGCGGGATCGAAAGCCATCCAATGCGCGCCGGGATATCCTTCTTTAGTGGCGAAGCGGGCGTAATTCCACCAGTAGCCGCCGTGGGTGGCGAAGTAGATGCGATGATCCTTGCCCTCGCCGAACTTGGCGTGAACTTTCGACTGCGGGCCGCGCCGGAGGTTGGATTCGCCACAAAGCTGGGTGAGATTGCCGGCGTCGTGGACCTCGTCGCGTTTGGAATCGTAATAGACCAGATGGCCGTCGCCGCCGTGATAGGCGAGGCCCGCGTAGACTTTGCCGTCACTCGCGGCAAATAGCGCGGCCCAGTTACCGTCCATAGCGGCGAGGCCGGGGAAGACGCGATGATCGATCTGAACGGAATGAGAGGGCGCGGTGGCGGCGAGCAGGGCGCCGGCGAAAAGGATGGGCACCATCGGAAGTAAACTCCGTCTCAGAATAACTCGACTGCGCGGGCGTTGCGGCAGACGCTACCGTCCGAGTACTCGAAAAATCAGTTCCGTGCCTTGCAGGCTCCATAGCGACATCCAGCGGCCGAGGCTTGTCGCGGTGAGGGCTACCACCAACAACAGGATGCCGACGCGCGCCAGTTCCGCGTAAACCGCATACGGGACTTTCGCTGCGAGGAGCAGCTTCGAGCCGTCCAGCGGCGGCACGGGGAGCAGGTTGAAGATCGCGAGATAGAGGCTGAGGCGCACGCCGCGCGCGGCATATTCGGAGAACGCGGGCACCAGGTTAGCTACTTTCACCGCGGCGGCCCCCAGAATCACGGCGAAAATCACATTGCTGGCCGGGCCGGCGAGAGCAACCAGCGCCAGGCCATTGTGTCCCCAGCGCAGGCGCGACGGATTGGTATTCACTGGCTTGCCCCAGCCGATAAATCCGCCGCCGAATAGCGAGGTGAGCGCGGGCAGCAGGGCGGTGCCGATCCAATCGACGTGCGCCAGAGGATTCAGCGTGACGCGGCCCTCGCGGCGTGGCGTATCGTCGCCGAGTTTTGTCGCCACCCAGGCGTGCGCGAATTCGTGAGGCGCGGTCAGAATCCATAACAGCGACACATTGATAAGGGCGGCTTCGAAGTTCATGTTTAGCGGCGGCGGATCACGAACGCCCAGACTACGAGCAAGGCGACGACGGCGAGGGCGGCTGCGGCTTGCACCTGCGTTACCCTAAGTCATTGTATGCGCATCACTGCCATCGAGACGATTCGCCTGGCGCGCGGGATCACGGTGCATGCGGGCGCGATTCGCTGGCTGTGGGTTCGCATCCACACCGACGCGGGACTCGTCGGGCTTGGCGAAACGTATCCGCAGCCGGACGCGGAGTCCGCCATCATCCATCGCGCGCTGGCGCCGGTGCTGCTGGGCCGTGACCCGCTCTCGATCGACCGGCTTTGGGCGGATATGTTTCAGGCCATTTCCTACAGCGGCTGGGCCGGCGCGGAGATGCGCGCCATCAGTGCAATCGATATCGCTCTTTGGGATCTGGCGGGCAAATCCGCCGGCGCGCCTATCTATCAACTGCTGGGCGGCGCGTCGCGGGCGTCGCTCCGGGTTTATAATACTTGCTACGACCACATCGATTTCCTGACGGAGCCAGTCAAGCTGGCGCGCGATCTGGCGCGCACGGGCATTCACGCCATGAAGATCTGGCCGTTCGATCCGGTGGCGCGCGAGACTGGCGGGCAGTTCATCACGGCGGCGCAAATGCGCCAGGGAATCGAGCCGCTGCGCCTGATCCGTGAAGAGCTGGGTGATTCGATGGACGTCGCGATGGAGTTTCACGGGTACTGGAGCCTGCCGTGCGCCATCGAGATCGCTCACGCGCTCGAGCCGTATGCGCCCATGTGGCTGGAAGAAATGTTGCCGCAGGACAATCTCGCGAGCTACGCCGAGCTGGCGCGGGTCACGCATCTGCCGCTCTGTCTGAGCGAGCGTCTGATGACGCGCTGGGGCTTTCGCGAAATCCTGGAAAACCGTGCGGCCCGCATCATCATGCCGGATATCTGCTGGTGCGGTGGAATATCGGAGGCCAAAAAGATCGCGTCGATGGCCGAGATGTATTACTTGCCCGTAGCGCCGCACAATTGCGGCGGGCCGGTGCTGCACGCGGCCTCGGCGCACCTGGCCGCGAATCTGACGAACTTGTGCATTCTCGAAACTGTCCGACGGCACTATCTTGAGGAATACCAGGGGATCGTGACCGGCACGCCGGCGGTAGTGAATGGCGCACTGCCGTTGCCGGCCGGTCCGGGTTTGGGAGTGGATCTGAACCCGGTGGTGCTGGCGCGGCCGGACGCGGTGGTGGAGAAGACAGAAGCGTAGACGCAACTACGCGAAGGGGTGCCGGACGCGGAGTCCCGGGAAACGGGAGAAATCCCGATCCTCGGTCCAGATTTCGCGAACGCCGTGTTCGAGAAGCAGGGCGGCGATGTGCGCATCATGGACGAGATTGCCGGCCGCTCGGCCCGAAAGCAGTGCCTGCCTCATGGCCGCGGGGTGAGCCGGTCCCTCCCCAAGGAGAACCAGTGATGGCGCTTCCATCAAAGACTCGACCCCGTTGATCGCTGCCTCCAAGTCGGTGGGAGGATCGAACACCCGCGAGTGCGTGACGACGCGGAGAAACTCATAGATACAGGTCCACGCCAACGCCCAGGGGCGTTCACCCTCCGCTAGTTGATGGATTAGCCGTTTTGCCTTCGCATGGAACTGGGTTTCCTCCCGGCGAGCGTAAACCAGAATATTCGTATCAACGGCGATCACGATCGCCCGTCCATGAGTTCGAACAGGGCATCGCGGTCATCCAGCCGAACGCCTGGCAGAAGCCGTCCCCGCTCAGTCTTCCAGCGCAGCTTGTAATGAGGCTTGTGGGGGCGCTTCGTGAGATATGTTTGCAGGGCCACCTCGACGATCTGGCGCATGGATGTGCCCTCATCCGCGGCCCGGCGCTTCACCCGGCGGAGCAATTCATCGCCGAGATCCAACGTGGTGCGCATACATAAAAGCATATCACGAATAGGCATAAATATTCACATAAACGCAGGATCGGGGATGATGTAGCATGTTCTGCATGTCGCGAACCACGCTTTTGCCTGCACTCATCCTCTTGACCTCGGCCGCGCTGGTGGCCGCCGAAGATTATCCGCTCGGCCCGGATTCCGAACCACACGCCGATGTCCCCAAGGGGACTGTCACGAAGTACAGCTGGACCAGCAAGATTTTTCCCGGCACCGTCCGCGATTACTGGGTCTATGTTCCCGCGCAGTATAAAGCCGGCACGCCCGCGTGCGTGATGATTTTTCAGGATGGCGGCGGGTATGTGGCGGAAGACGGCCGCTGGCGCGTGCCCGTGGTGTTCGACAATCTGATTCATAAGCATGAGATGCCGGTGACCATCGGGATTTTCATCAACCCCGGTGTGCTGCCGGCGCGCGCCGAGAGCCAGCAGGCACGGTTCAACCGCAGTTTCGAATACGATGGGCTGGGCGACCGCTACGCGCGGTTTCTGATCGAAGAGATTTTGCCGGAAGTGGCGAAGAGTTATAATCTGTCGGCGGATCCCAACGACCGCGCCATTGCCGGCTCGAGCTCCGGAGGAATCTGCGCCTTCACCGCCGCCTGGAACCGCCCGGAGGTGTTCCACCGCGTGCTGAGCTTCATCGGCAGCTTCACGAATTTGCGCGGCGGCGAGATCTACGCGTCGCTGATTCGCAAGACCGAGCCAAAGCCCCTGCGCGTATTCCTGCAGGACGGCAAGAACGATCTGAATCTCTATGCGGGAAGCTGGTATCTCGCCAACCAGGACGTGTCGGCGGCGCTGATGTATGCCGGTTACGATTCGACCTTTGTCGTTGGCACCGAAGGCCACAATGGCAAACACGGCTCGGCGATTTTACCGGACGCGCTGCGATGGCTGTGGCGCGATTATCCCAAGCCGATTGCTAAATCACGCGCGGGCGGCGAGCGGCACTTCGTGACCACCATTCTGGATCCGGATAGCGAATGGGAGATGGTCAGCCAGGGCCACAACTTTACGGAAGGTCCGGCAGTCGATCGCGACGGCAACGTTTTCTTTACCGACATTCCCAACAACCGCATTCATAAGATCGACGGCAGCGGGAAGGTGACGGTCTTCAAAGAAGACAGCGGCGGGGCGAACGGCCTGATGTTTGGACCCGACGGCCGCCTCTATGCTTGCCAGAACGGGCGCAAACGCATTGTGGCATATGCGCCGGATGGAACCGAGGCGGCGATCGCCGAGGGCGTGAACTCGAACGACATCGTGGTCAACCAGCGCGGCGAGATCTATTTCAGCGATCCCGAGCACAAACAGGTGTGGTTCATCGACGCGCAGCATAACAAGCGCGTGGTCCACCAGGGGATCGGATTTCCGAATGGCCTCCGGCTGTCGCCCGATCAGTCGCTTCTACTGGTGGATGACTCGGCCGGCAAATGGGTATGGTCGTTTCAGATCGAAGGCGATGGCTCGCTGGCCAATGGGCAGCCATTTTACCGGCTCGAAACCTCCGACGAAAGTTCGGCCAGCGGCGCTGACGGCATGACGGTGGATACCGATGGTCACCTCTACGTAACTACGCGGATCGGACTGCAGGTGTGCGACCAGCCAGGGCGCGTGGTTGCCATCATCAACGAGCCGCAGAGCGGGCCGCTTTCGAACGTTGTTTTCGCTGGACCGGATCTCCAGACGTTATACGTTACTGCCGGCGATAAAGTCTTCCGGCGGCACGTACGCCGCAAAGGTACGCTGCCCTGGATTCCGCTCAAACCACCGGTACCGCAGTTGTAAGTAGGACCGGCTGATTTGACAACGCCGTGCGGCGCTTCCTAGAATCTGACTTAGAGGGTAACTATGAGACAGCAGCCGCATGCGGAGGTGAGTCTTCTCGAGTAGCCGGCTCTGGTCAGGTTTCCCCGTAGCTCTCCCCTCCGTTCTCCAAAAGGTTCCTTACGGCTTCTTTGCGCTTGTTTTCCCCGACGAATGCCGCATTTGCAAAACGGCATTGACCGAGTTCACGCGCGTTCCTGTGTGCGGCCGGTGTCTCGCGAGTCCGTTGCCCATGGCCGCCGAGTATTTCTGCGTGAGCTGCCGGACGCCCTTCTTGAATCCGTTTCCGCTGGATGAGCAGGGCCGCTGCCGGCTGTGCCGCGCGGGAGCCCGTGGTTTCGATGCGGCGTATTGCTTTGGATCGTACGAGGGCGTGCTTCGCGAGTTGATCCATCTGTTCAAGTACGGCCGGATGAAACCGCTATCGAAGACGCTGGCCGCGCTCCTGGCATCGGCGTTGCCGCGCGACCGGCAGTTCGATCTGGTGGTGCCCATGCCGCTCCACTGGCGGCGCCAGTGGCAGCGCGGGTTCAATCAATCGGAGTTGCTGGCTCGCGCCACGGCGCGCCGCTGGGGGATCCCGATGGGCAACGTAGTCCGCCGCACGCGCGCGACAGCGACGCAGGCCGGGTTGAGCAATGCCCGTCGCCGCGAGAACGTGGAAGGGGCATTCCAGGTGAAAAAGCCCGGAATGGTTGAGGGGCGGCGCGTCCTGCTGATCGACGATGTGATGACTACCGGCGCCACTGCCCGCGCCAGTGCGCTGGTTCTCAAGCGTGCAGGAGCGAAATCGGTCACCCTATTAGCGCTGGCGCGCGTGGACCGGCGGTTGTTCGAGCCGGTTACCCAAATCGCGGCGGAGGTTTCCTGAGATGGCGAGTATGGGCAGGCTGCAGAAGCCGGTGCTGGTGCTGAACGCGAGTTACGAGCCGATCAACATCTGCGCGGCGCGCCGCGCCCTGGTACTGGTGCTGAAGGGCGTGGCTGCTGCGGAGGAGGAGTCCGCGAACGCGGTACACTCGGCGCGCCACAGTATGCGGCTGCCTTCCGTCATCCGCCTGCTCGAATACCGCCGCATCCCGCACCAGACTCGCGCTCTTTCGCGGAAGAACATCCTGATGCGCGATCGTTACACGTGCCAGTACTGCCTGCGGACGCTGCCCTCGGCCGAATTGACGCTGGATCACGTGATTCCCCGCTCGCGTGCCGGCGAATCGGCCTGGGAAAACCTGGTGGCCTGCTGCCATCCGTGCAACAACCACAAGGGGAGCCGCACGCCGGAAGAAGCCGGCATGAAGTTGACCCGCCAGCCGCGGCCGTTCAGCTTGCATACCAGCCGCCACCTGATGCGCCTGCTGGGCAAAAGCGACGAGCAGTGGCGCAAGTATCTGTTCTACTAAGACCGCTTAAAGCAGCCGGAAGTTCACTTCAATTGTGGCGGGTGCGCGCACGGGCCTGCCGTTGCGCGTCGCCGGCCTGAATTTCCACTGCGCTACCGCGTCCATGGCTTTCTGATCCAGGCCTAAGCCCAGGCCGCGCACGATGCGGAATCCTCGCGGCCTTCCGTCCTCGCCCACTTCAATGGTCAGAACCACGGTGCCCTGGTACTTGGCTTTGCGCGCTTCTTCCGAGAATTCGGGATCTACGCGGTAGAGCACGGCGGGCGCTGTTATACTGCCACTGTTTCCGGTGCCGCTGATTCCACCGCCGTCGTCGGGCCCGAAGCCGGGGCCCCGGTGATCGCCGATCCCGCCGCCGTCGCCTGCCCCGATTCCACCGCCCGAGCCCGGACCGCTCGACGCCGGACCGTCGCGACCGAACGGATCGCCAATCCGCAGGAGCGCCGCCTGCAGCAGGCGAAGGTCAGGCGGCGCGACCAGGGCCGGCTCAATCACGAGTATTGCGTGGACATCGCGCGGCGTCGCCGAAGGCGGCGTGAACTGGCGCCGGGCCAGTTTGGGAAGCCTGCCGCGGCTTGCGGGCAGGATCGACCGATCACCACCGCCCCCGCCGCCGTGATGCATGTACGGAGACACCAGCCTGCGTGGGGACGGGTCTACCAGAAGTGCCACGGCTGGTAGCGCGAGACGAGGGATGGGGCGCGTGGAGATGCCGATCAGCAGCGCGATCGCGGCCGCGTGAATCATGAGCGAGAGGAATCGGGCCCGCATGACATGCGAGGAATTGCAATTCACGCGCCAGGACGATGTGACCGCTAAGACGTTTCAGGTGTGTTTGCTCCAGGCACGACGATGGCCCTGTGATGTCGATAAAGCGCCTACACTGTGGAGACGCCACGACAGTCTCGCTAGAATAGGGCGCAGGGAAATGGAACAATTCGCATTGCAATTTCTCCCCGAGCGGCGCGTTTACACCGTCAGCGAAGTGAACGCGGCGATTCGGGGGATTCTCGACCGCGAATTTCCCGATGTCTGGATCGCGGGCGAAATATCCGGAACCAAGCTCGCCACGAGCGGCCATTACTATTTCACGCTGAAGGAGCGGGACGCGCAGTTGCGCTGCGTCTGCTTCCGCTCCACGCACCGGTACCTCAAATTCAAGCCGCAGGATGGCGTGGCGGTGGTGGCGCGCGGGCGGATCGACGTTTTCGAGGCCCGTGGGGAGTACCAGTTGCTGGTCGAGTTTCTAGAGCCGCAGGGGCACGGGGCGCTGCAGTTCGCCTTCGAACAGCTCAAGAAGAAACTCGCCGCCGAAGGTTTATTCGATCCGGCGCGCAAGCGGCCCTTGCCGCGCTTCCCCCGCCGCATCGGGATCGTTACCTCGCCCCGCGGAGCCGTCATTTCGGACATGCTCCAGATCCTGGAGCGCCGGTTTCCCGGATTGCACGTACGGCTGTTTCCGGCGACGGTGCAGGGCGAAGGCTCGGTGGAGGACGTCTCGCGCGGCCTCGAATATTTCGGCCGGTCGGGTTGGGCGGAACTGGTCATCGTGGCACGCGGCGGGGGGTCGCTTGAGGACTTGTGGACGTTCAACGAAGAGGCGGTGGCGCGGGCGATTGCGGCTTGCCCGGTTCCGGTGGTTTCGGCCATCGGGCACGAGACGGACGTCACAATTGCCGATTTCGTGGCCGACTTGCGCGCCCCTACGCCTTCGGCCGCCGCGGAGCTGATCGTCTGCACGCGCGAGGAATTGCAGGCCCGCATTGAGACACTGGGCCGGCACATGACCCAGGCGGCGCGTTATCGTCTCGCCATGGAGCGGCGGGACTTGGAGCAGCGAGGTATCCAGCCGGCGCTGGCGGTGTTTCACCGGGCGATTGGGCGCCGGCTGCAACGTGTTGACGAGCAAGGGTTTAGGCTGCGGGAACGCATGCGGGCCGTGGTTGAAGCCGCCAACCGGGAGCACCGTGGGCTCGAATCGCGACTCCGCTATTACGATCCGCGGCCGCGATTCGCGCGGGACCGGCGAAGGCTGGAATCCGCTCGGGCCTCCATCGGGCAGGCGATCCGGCTCGATCTGGCTCGCCGCACCGGCCGGGCCCAGGAACTGGCGGCCAAGGTGTCGCAACTGAGCCCTCTCCGTATCTTGGACCGCGGGTACGCCATCGTGACCAGGGAATCCGGCGAAATCGTCAAGGACAGCAGCACGGCTCCGCCCGGTTCATCGCTTCACGTCCGGCTGGCGAAAGGCAATCTGGGTGCAACTGTCACCCGAAATTGAGCGGGCACGCTCATGTGCGCTTTGACACGGCCTCAGGTTAAATTAGGGCTATACAACGGGATCGAGATCTGATATTAATTCAGCAAGCGCCACATGCAGGTTCAATCTGAAGTGCAGGATCCGGTTCTGGTTTGGACACGGGACCAGGAAGTCCTCGACTTAATTCGCGAGTTTCTGGAGCCGCTCGGATATTCCGTTGACTTTGCGCCCGAGGCAGAGGTAAGCAGCCGGGGACAAGAGTTAGTTCGGAACTAAGATCCGCTGGGCGATTGCCATCAGGCCGCCGACGTTCCGGGTGAAGTCCGTGCCGCGGTACCCTGCTAGAATGTGAGTGGCGTTCCACATGGCCGTTGATTCCATCAAGGGATCCCTCCGAAAGCAAGGTGTGCGTCTTACCCGGCAGCGCGAGTTGCTCCTCGAACTCATCGACAAGAGCGGCGAGCATCTGGATGCGGAGCGCCTGTTCCAACTGGCAAAAGAACGAGATCCCAAGCTGAATCGCGTGACGGTCTATCGGACGCTCAAGCTGCTGAAGCAGGGCGGCCTGGTGGACGAGCTCGACCTGATGCACTACGGCGGCGACCAGCATTACTACGAGACGCGCATGAAGCAGGAGCATGCGCACGTGATCTGCCTGCGCTGTGGCAAGGTCGAGGAGTTTTTTGGCGAGCCTCTGCAAAGGCTGCGGCGGCAAATCGAAAGTCACTTCGGATTCCACATTCTGCTGGCGCGGACCGAAGTCGGCGGATATTGCTCGCATTGCCAGTCATTGCGCGCGCGTGAGATGGAGCAGGCCGCGCGCGAGGTGGCGGCCGACCAGGCCGTGATGGAGCCCGACGGCCTGGGCCACCGTTCCCGATCCAAGCGCACCGCCTGATGGTTCCGGAGGTTGTATCCGCCATTGCCGGACCTGCGTCGTTGGTGGTGGTCGATCCTAACGGCCACCGGACGCGCGTAGAAATTAAGCCTGTGCCCTTCAAGATCGGCCGGCAGACGGACAATCAACTAGTCCTGCGCGACGGCCGCGCATCCCGCAACCACGCACAGATCCTGCTGGAAAACGGGCAGTATGTGATCGAAGACTCGGGCAGCCGCCACGGGATCTATGTGAACGGCACGCGGATCGAGCGGCAGATCTTGCGCAACTCCGACCGCATCGAATTCGGCGTGTCCGATTCCTACCAGCTGATTTTTGCCCTGGATGGCGTCGAGCTCAAGCGGCTCATGGAACAGTTGCCCGCGCAGGAACCGGCGGTCAAAACAGGAGCCGGTACGAGCCTGGCGAAACTGCGTGCCGTGCTGGAAGTGGCGCGGACATTGCAGACCGGGTTCTCTACCCAAGAGGTATTGAATGCGGTGGTGGACGCCGCCCTGACGGTGACGGGCGCCGAACGCGGGTTCCTGCTCTTGCGGCGCGAGGACGATCTCGAGGTGCGGGTGGCGCGCGATAACCGGGGCCGGCCGCTTGCGGAGTCCGATCTGCGCGTTCCACGCCGCGTCATGCAGCGCGCCCTGGAGCAGCGCCGTGAGTTGCTTTCCATGAACTTCGATACCCAGGCGGGGGAAGCAAGCTCGGAACATAGCGTGGCCGATCTCGACCTGCGCAGCGTTGTTTGCCTCCCGCTGGTGCGGATCAGCGGTGGCGGCGGGCAGGCAACCAGCGTTCTCTCGACACACAACGATACGGTGGGCGTGCTGTACATGGATTCCCGCTCCCTGGCGGCGGATCTTTCGGGAGGAAACCGCGAACTGCTGCAAACGCTGGCCATCGAAGCTTCCACCATCCTCGAGAACGCGCGGCTGCTGACGGAGGAGCGGCGGAAGGAGAAGATCGAGGAGGAGCTAAGCGTGGCGCGCGCCATCCAGCAGAGTCTGCTTCCACGCCGGCTGCCTTCGGAGGGATGGTTTCGCGCATGGGGCTCGAGCATGGCGTCGCACCAGGTGGGCGGAGATTACTTCGATGTAATCGCGGTCAGCGAATCGTGTTGGGCTACCGTGGTCACCGACGTTTCCGGCAAGGGAGTTAGCTCGGCATTGCTTGCATCCCTGTTGCAGGGCGCGTTTCTCACGGCTTCCGACGGATCAGCGGCCATGTCCGATAAAGTCGCGCACATCAACCGCTTCTTGTACGAGCGCACCGATGGCGGCAAGTACGCGACAATTTTTTACTGTCTACTCGACCGCGCCGGCCGGCTGCGCTACATCAACGCCGGCCACTGTGCGCCGATCCTCCTATCACGTGATGGCCGCTACGAGTACCTTGAGACCACGGCCATGCCCGCTGGCCTGCTGCCGCAGACCGAGTTCCCGGTGGAGGAGAGGCAGATATCGCCTGGGGACCGGCTGGTGATCTATAGCGATGGTGTGACCGAGGCGGAAAATCTGCGCCATCAATTTTTTGGCAGCAAACAACTTCGCGAGATCGCGGTGGCGCACGCGCGTGATAGCGGCGCCGCGCTGCACGATGCAGTGTTGGCGGCCGTGAAGGCGTTTGTGGACAGCGCCGCGCAGGCGGACGACATTACGCTAGTGGTGGTCGAGTACCGGCCGGATTGAGCTATCTGGCGAGAGCCTGGCGCGCCCGAGCCTCTTCTCCGAATGCCTGTGCGTCTGGTCCGGAAAGAGCGAGGAAAAGCCGGTAAAGGGCGTGGGCATCGTCGCGCCGGCCCTGCTTGTCGAGCACCGTGGCACGCAGGAAAAGCACTCGCGGAAACGCGAGCGAAGCAGACATCTCCGGGTTGATGACGGGCACGGGATTCCGTTGGAGAAGGGGGGCGGCATCCTCGGAGCGGCCCGTCTCCACCTGGGCCCAGGCTACGAGGACGGGTAGAATCTCCTGTGGATCGGGCGCGGAGTGCTGGTACAGGTCCGATAGAAGCGGCGCAGCCGCCTGAAACTCCTTCTGCAACAGGAGAGCATAGGCGAGCATTACTTTTCTGGTTTTTTCCTGTGCCGGGCCGGGCAGCAATTTCTCCGCGCGCGCGCTCCATTCCGAAGGCGGGGCCGCGGGCTCGGTGAGAAAACGCGCAAGGGCCGCGGGCCCAGAGCCATGCCGCGCCGCGGCTCGCGTCGCGTACTCCAGCGCTTGCGGGCGATTGCCAAGTTCCAATTCCCACAACGCGAGTTGCGTGTAGGCTTGGGGGGCCAGGATGAGCGACTGCTCCGACGGCAACCCACCGGCAAACCCCTCCAGGCGTGCGATCGCCTGCCGCCTGCGCCCGCTCTGGAATTCCCATTCGGCACGGCGATATTCCGCCAGCGGGTCCTTCGCGTTCCTGCGAGCTTCAAAATACTGGTTGAAAATCGTATCCGCGCCGCTGATGTCGCCCGTCATCAATCGGGCTTGGGCGGCCTTCCTCAACTCGGCGCCGCTGTTGAAGTTGTGGTCTTTCTCGAAAGCCTGCCGGTAATATTGCTCCGCCTTGGCGAATTCGCCGAGACCGAAATTTACGTCGCCCAATGAATCGAGGGCATTAGGATCGGCAGGCCTGAGCTTCCTGTATTGATCGAGAGCCTGGATAGCCGCGGACAGGTTCCCCGCGTACATGTAGGCGTAACCCAGCTGATTCAGCAGCCCGGCGTCGTCCGGTTGGAGCGCAAGGGCGCTGGTCAGGTCTCGAGTGGCAGCCGTATATTGACGGGCATTCAGGTGGGCCTGCGCCAATTCACGGAGAAGACTCATGTCGGCCGGATTCAGACGAGCCATGCTTTCGAGCGCGTGCGCGCGCAGAGCGGCGTCGCCGGCCAGCTCGGCGCCGATGGCCGCGAGACGGGCGCGCTCAAGCTCGGAAATCGAGCGCCCTTGGGCCGAAGCGAGCGCAAGAATTCGTTGAGCTTCCGCTTTGTCGTTCCGGGCTGCCTCGAGTTGGGCCCAGGCGGCCAAGGCCCGGCCAAAATCGGGATCAGCCTTTACGGCCCGCGAAAAAGCGGCGGCTGCTTCGGCTGGGCCGGCAGACTCCAATCCGGCGCAATATTCGCGCAGCGCCTGTGTATTCTGAGTCTCAAAAGGACGCCGAGTGCCGGCCAATTCGTTGGCCAGGGAATCAGCGAGGCGAATGATGCCCGCGGGCTCGTTACCGGCGGCCGTGAGCGTACGGTCCACCGTCGAGCGCGAAGAATCGAATATCGAAGCGTCAAGCCGCAGTCTTCCGGCGGTGCGCGAGATGCGCCCGTAAAGAATGCGGTTGGCGCCGGAGAGAAGTGCCGCAGGCCGTTCGGCGGAGATCCCCGGAGCGGTCAGCGGGCGCGGTCCAAGGGCGCGATCGGAAGCGTGTAGCGCAGAGAATGAGATGAGGTAGACGTTTTGCGAACCGGCCAGGTCGGCGCTCAGGACCTCGGAAACGGCCCGGCCCATCCAATCGAGCGAATCATCGCCCGTCAGATTCTCGAATCGCAGAATCGCCAGACGCTCAACGGTCGGCGTCCGGGCTCGGGAGCAGCTCACCGCGGCGGCGCCAAGGGCCAGCAGAATCAGCACGCCTGGAGTGCGGTGGGTGCCCGTTCCGCTACAGAACACGCGGTTCCATGGCGATCAATTCCTGGAATTCGGGCAGCTTGCGGATCGAGACGAACTCAGGATCCTCCATGAGCTTCTTGCGCTCCGTGAATCCTTCTTCCAACGCTTTGCGGATGTAGAGCAGCGCGCGTTCGTTCATCCCGGCTTTGGCGTACGTTTTTGCAAGGTAGTAATGGAATTTCGCGCGTTCTTCGACGCTCCGCTCCTGCAGCATAACGCCCCAGGAACCGCGGTGTTCGAAAACATCAGGGTCCAGCGTGAGGGCCTTCTGGTATGCTTCGGCGGCCTGCTTGTAATTTTTGCGGGCGAAGTAGCCGGTGCCCAGGTTGCTGTAAATGGAAGCGGATTCAGGTGCAAGCTTCAACGCACGCCGGTATAACTTGATTGCCCGGCGGTAACTCTTCTTTGAATAATAAATGGTTCCCAGATTATTGATGGCTTCCGGATACGTGGAATCCAACTTGATAGCCTGCTCGTAGTATCGCCTGGCGATTTCGGGCTGCAACATCTGGTGGTAGGCGATGCCAATTTTGTTTTGAATGACGGCGGAATCGAGCGGACCTTCCTTGTAGGTTTCCGCGGCTTCCCGGTACATTTTGCGCGCCATCAGGATGTCAGCGCGCTTTTCCGGGGGCAGCGAGACGGCCTGGGCCGGAGGCGCTAAAGCAGAGTCCCGGCGTTCTGCAACCTTCGGTGTATCCAGCAAGGGATTTTGGGCGGAAACTGCTACGAGGGGCCCGAGCACTGAAGCGAGGCAAAACCAACGGCCGGGAATCATACCGTCTCCCAGGCTCTATTTAAACACATCCATCAGCCGTCGGAATAAGCCCTTCTTCTTTTCTGGTTTTTGATCCTGCTGATCGCGAGAGTGGTCTGCCTGCGAATTGGGCGCCGCCGCCGCGCCGGCAGCGGCCGGATGGCGCAACCGCGGGTCATTAGAAGCGATTTGCGCGCCATTTTGGGGTCCAATTGTCGGCGGCGGAGGCACGTCCCAACCGGCCACATGCGTAGCGCCGGGATTCGATCCGCCATGCAGCGGGCACGTGCCCACCGGCTGCGTGCCGGCGATGAAAACCTCGTTCTTCGTCAGGGGGCAGAACGGGGTGGCGGGCATGCCCGATTGCGGATCAATCTCGACCGAGACGATGCCGTCCGGGGCCTGAAACGGCTTGGCGCCCCGGTAGGCGCGATATTCGAGCGCGCGTTTCATGAAGTCCGCCCAGATGGGCGCCGCCGAGTGCGCGCCCTCGAGATTCAGCTCGCGATTATCGTCGAAGCCCACCCAAACCACGCACAGCAACTCGGATGTGAATCCCGCAAACCAGCCGTCACGCGAAGTTCCCGTCTTGCCGGCGGCCGGAACCGTGAATCCGCGGGCGCGGACAGCAGCGGCGGTCCCCGACCGCAGCACCTCTTCGAGCAGGCTGACCATCAGGTAGTTCACACGTGGATCCAGCACTTGCCGCGTCTCCGGCTTGTTCTGATACATGATCGAACCGGTCTGGGAGCGCACCAGAGAGATCCAGTTAGGCTTGACGTACATCCCCTGGTTGGCGAAGACCGTATAAGCGCCGGCGATTTCGAGCGGCGTCGTGTCATAAGACCCCAGAGCCACTGCGGGCGTGGCCTGGATGTCTTCGTTGAGCCCTGCTTTCTTGGCGAACTGCACCACCGCGTCGTAGCCCACCATCTCCGCGACTTTGATTGTGGCGATATTCATCGAGTGGGCCAGGGCCTGGCGCAGCGTCACTTCACCGTGATACTCCCGCTTGAAATTGCCGGGCTCGTAGGGCTTGTTGTCGAACCAGAAAGTAGTCGGCTCATCGTCCACCATGGTGGCCGGCGTTAAAATCGGCGAGCCGCCATCGACCGCGGTATCGAGCGCCGCGGCATAGACGAATGGTTTGAACGAAGAGCCCGGCTGCCGGAACGACAGCACCCGGTTCAACTGGCTGGTCCCGTAATTCCGGCCCCCAGTGAGCGCTTTTATCGCGCCAGTGTGAGGATCGAGAGCGATGAGGGCCACCTGCGCCTCGGGGAACTCCACGTTCTTGTGGCGGCGCTGCTTCTTCAACAGCTCGTCCACGTTCTGCATGCCGGCGCGCACCGCCTCCACAGCGGCGCGCTGCAGATCCACATCGAGCGTAGTGTAAATGCGATAGGAACTGGACTGAAAATCCTTGTCCTGGAAGTGGGACTGGAGGTCGTCGTTCACGAGATCCACGAAATACGGGGCTTCGGCGGATTCCGACCCGGTCGACACCAATTGGATGGGCGCGTCGCACGCCAGGGCGTACTCGCGTTCGCTGATATAGCCGTTCTGCCGCATCAGGGACAGCACCACATTGCGCCGCTCGCGCATGCGGTCGAGGTGGCGGAACGGGTTGTAGTAGCTGGGCCGCTGCACGAGGCCTGCCAGGACGGCGGCTTCGGGAACGGTGAGCTGCCGGATGTCTTTGCCGAAGTATGCCTGCGCGGCTTCGCCAAATCCGCGGATACCGAAAGACCCGCGCTGTCCGAGGTTGATCTGGTTGCAATAAAATTCAAAAATCTTTTCTTTCGATAACTTTTGCTCCAGCTCGAGAGTGATCATCATCTCGGCAGCCTTCCGACCCCAGCTCTTGTCGTTGTCCAGCCAGAAACTGCGCGCCAGCTGCATGCTCAGCGTGGAAGCACCTTCGGCCTTGCGGCCTTGCTTCAAATCCACGTAGACCGCCTTGACGATGCGGAACGGGTCGAAGCCGGCATGTTGGAAAAAGCGTTTGTCTTCGGCGGAGATGATGGCGTCGATCACGACCTTAGGAATGTCCGCGTAGTGCACCAGCCGCCGCTTCTCGCGATTGCGGTCATAAAGATTGGTGACGAGCTGCGGCTCGAGCTGAAACTGGGGGCGGTCGGTATTGTCCTGGAGCGAAATGATCTTGGAAATGCGACCGGCTGCGAACTTGATCACGCCCGGCTCGTCGCGGAAATAAGACTCGGGACCCGGAAAAATCTCGATGGCGTCGGGCCGCACGTTGAACCAGCCCATGGGATTGCCACGCGCCTCGCTGTACCCGGCGCGCCGCAACTCGAGAACAATCTCGGCGGCCGAAAGCGGGTCGCCCACGCCGATCACCTTGGGCGCCGCGTATATCTTCGACGTATTGGCGAACGGGCCCGCGCTCAGTTTCTGATCGATCAGCCGCGAGTATTTGACGTAGAAGTACGTGAAGCCCAGAACTCCTGAGGTCACCAGCAGGACGAAGGCTACCAGGATGACCTTCCCGAAAGGGCCCATGAGGAAACGGGCCAGCCTCGCGTCCCTGGGGACCCGGACCTTCACTTCTTTCCTGTTACGGGCCATGGGCATTCCTATTGTAGCAATGCAAGCAATTTCTATACCGTTCGGCGAGCGCGTTTACCGGGAACCTGTTGAGATACTGGACGCAAAATGCAGATCCACGGTGTACAAAGGCAGGCTCACCCGGACCACATAGCGCAGTTCGCCGTCGCCGGACCCTGGCGAGTGGCGGATTTGCAGATGATCTGGCGGGATGTCCAGACCGAGGGAATGGCCTTTGTCGAGGATACTCTGCCGCAGCGCCTCCTCTGACGAGGCAGGCCGGGACTGGTGTAAAAACTTCTCGAGCTCAAAATTGCGCCAATATACCGGGGCCACCAGAACGCCGAACAGCCCGAGGCCAGCGAGTACTACTATTGCCGCCGCCACGCGCCACGCGGGCACGCGACCGGAACCGGCGCCCGGTTCTTCGGCGCCGCTCACGGGCGCGGCTCAGCGTCCTTGGAGGCGGCGCAAAGCTCGTCCCACATATCGCCGCTCTCGGTCCACTCGGGATTATCGAGGCCTGAGATTTGGAGTTCTTCCTCTTTCAGGGTGCCGTGGCCGTAAGGGCAGATATACTCAATCCGCGGCCGCCCCAGCAGCAGCATGCGGCTCCACGAACCCGTTTCGACGGGCATGCGCAGGCGACGCAGGCAAACACGGCAACGATAGCGCTGGTCTAGGATGCACAGATAGAGCAGCCCGGCGGAGACCAGAAACCAAATGCCAACCGCCGAGGTGTAGGCCAGATCGAACCCGAATCGCGATACGCGGACGTTGTTGCGCAACACCAGGGGCAACGGCCAGAAGGAATTGATAGCCATCAGCAGTCCGTAGGAAACCGCTGCGGAGACCGCCAGTTTGCCCGCGAGGAAACCCCAGTACCGCATGCCCTTTAGACGCCCCTCTTCAGTGTAAAGTTTCTGTTTCACGCCCCGCAAGCCTTCTATGCCCGGAAAAAATTGCGGGCGAGAAACGCAAGATTGGCCGGGCGCTCAGCCAACCGCCGCATGAAATATGGATACCACGCTTTACCGAACGGCACATACAGCCGGAGCCGGTAGCCCTCGGCGACCAGCCGCCGCTGCAGGTCGCGCCGGATCCCGTAAAGCATTTGAAACTCAAAGGTCTCTGGCGCGATTTGGCGACTCCGGGCGAAGCTCTTTGTCTCGTCGATCATTTTCTCATCATGCGTGGCAATGGCCGGATAAGTCCCGGCGGCCAGGAGGATTTTCATCAAGTGCACGAAATTGCGGTCGACCTCCGCTTTGGCCTGATACGCAACTTCCGCCGGTTCGAGATATGCGCCCTTGCAGAGGCGGACCCGGATGCCCCGCCGGCATAGCGTTTCGACGTCCTTTTCGCTGCGATGCAGGTAGGCCTGAATCACGGTCCCCACCGCGCTGTGTTGCGAGTGCAGTAGGGTGACGAGTTGGAGCGTGCGTTCGGTGTATTCGCTCGATTCCATATCTACACGCACGAAGCTGTTGAGTTCCTTGGCGCGGCGCACCAACTGCTCCACATTTCGTCCGCAGGCGTCTTCCGAGATATCGATTCCGAACTGGGTGAGTTTGATCGAGACATTGCCGTCGATTTTCTGATCGGCCATTTCGCCGAGCAGTCTCAGGTAGACGTCGCGGGATGCCTCCGCTTCGGCGAGCGAGGTGACGTTTTCGCCCAGATGGTCGAGCGTGAGCGAGATACGTTCGCGGTTGATGCGACGCCCGGCCTCCAGGGCGTCGGCGAGACTGTCTCCGGCTACGAATCGAGCGGCCAGGCGGCGGGCCAGCGCCGAAGTTTCCATCCACCGGCGGAGCGGCTTCCGCCGGGACAGGAAGAGGAGGAAGGCTCGCACCTGTTTATATAGGCCTAGGACGTTTCAAACAACCCCGGCGTGCGCGGCACGACGTCGATTGGCTCGGGCGCCGGCGGTTCTTCAACCGTGGTGGCGCCCAGCTCGCGAATGCGCCGCAGCGACGGATATAGTCGCGATTCGAGCGATGCCGCACAGCGGTTGTACGCTTCCACCGATTTGCCGAGCGAGCGGCCGACATCGTTGAAGTGCGTTTCGAGCGTCACGATGCGGTCGAAGATTTCGGCCGCCACCTGGCGGATCTGCTCGGCGTTTTCGGCCAGCCGCTCGTGCCGCCAGCCGTAGGCCACGCCCTTGAGGATGGCGATGAGGGTGGAAGGAGTCGCTATCAGAATCTTCAGCCGCGCCGCATCCTCCACCAGTGTGGGCTTGTGCTCGAGAGCGGCGCTGAAGAAATGGTCGCCGGGGAGGAAGAGCACGACGAATTCGGGCGCCGGCTGGAACTGCTGCCAGTATGTCTTATTGCTGAGCTGATCGACGTGCTTGGCGACCTGCTGGCTATGGCGCATGAGTGCGTTGCGGCGCTCCTCATCGGAGGTGGCGGCCATGGCGTCCAGGTAGGCCGTGAGCGGCACCTTGGCGTCCACCACCACGGTGCGATCTCCCGGCAACCGCACGATCACGTCCGGGCGAATGCGGCCGCTGTCGGTCTCCTGAGTTTCCTGCTCGAAGAAGTCGCAGCGTTCCACCATACCGGCGAGCTCGGCGACGCGCCGCAGCGTCATTTCCCCCCATCGCCCGCGCACCTGTGGCGCGCGCAAGGCCGTGACGAGAGACGCGGTTTCCTTTTGCAGTTCGAGTTCGCGCTGCGACAGCGTCTGGAGCTGCTGTTCGATGCCGCCGAATGCGTGCTGCCGGGCGGATTCGATCTCCCGCACCTGTATTTCCAGCTTCGCCAGGGACTCGGTCAGCGGCTTGACCACGGTTTCGACAGCTGTCTGGCGCTGTGTCATGTCGCCGGTCATCTCGACACGCACGGTTTCAAGCGTGGAGCGCGCCGAGTCCAGAAACGTCTGTTGGGTGGTTCGCAAGGCCTGGTCGGCCAGGGCTTGAAACGTCTCCGCCAGCTTACCGGAGTTGTTTTGCGCCGAGGAGAGATTCACTTCGGCCAGCCGGCGCGCGGCGTCCAGCTCCACCACCCGGCCACGCATCCATAGCGCGACCAAAATCGCACCCAGCACGAACCCCATAACAAATACGGTGACACTGAACAGGGTGGTGATTGGCATGCTGCACTCACGTTAACACGCGATTTTCAACCCAACAAGAGTACGCCGAGGGCGATCGTGACCACGGTGAGCGGCGCGCCCACGCGCGCGTATTCCCAGAAGCCGATTCTCACCTGGTGGCGCGCGCGCTGGATCACAATCAGGTTTGCCACCGATCCAAGCACGGTAAGATTGCCCGCAAGCGTGGATGACATGGCGAGCGTGAGCCAGGCGTGTTTGGGATCGGCGAGGTGGGGGATGAAGGGCCGGAAGACCAGCACGGCCGGCACATTGCTGACGATATTTGAGAGCACCGCGGCAAATGCGCTCATCACAGCAGTCCGCTCCAGATGCAGCCGCGACGCGATGGCGAACAGGTCGGAGGAAAGCGAGGTCTTCTCCACGCCGCGCACCACGATGAACAGGCCGATGAATAGGACGAGCAATGACCAGTCGATCTCGGCGTACACGCGCTCGGGTTTCACACGGCGCGTTACCAGCAGCAGGGCGCCCGTCACCAGCGCGACCTTCGAAATGGGCCAGCCGAGGAAAAACAGGACGATCATGCCTGCCGAAGCGATGCTCGATTTCCAGGCCAATGCGCGGTGCACGCGCACCGGAGGCGGTTGAATGACAACTTTGGGCGCGCCTCGCAGAAACTCTGAGCGATAGGCCAGCGCGATCACAAGGACCACGGCCACCAATCCCGCGGCTGCCACCGGCGATAGCGCGGTGGCGAAATCACGATAGTGAATTCCCGAGAAACTGCCCACCAGCATGTTCTGCGGATTCCCCGTCATGGTCGCGACGCTGCCGATGTTCGACGCCATCGCCACGGCCAGCAGATAGGGAACGGGATTGCGGCGCAGGTGCGTCGTGATATCCAGGACCAGCGGCGTGAGCACCAGGCACATGGTGTCATTCACAAAGAACGCCGAGAAAACTCCGGAGACGGCGGCGATCGCAGCGAGCAGGACGAGGGGCCGGTGCGCGTGCTTGACTACCCATTTGGTCACCAGCGCGAAGAATCCCGAGAGCCGCAGGTTCGCCACCACGATCATCATGCCGAACAGCAGAAGGATGGTGTCGGTATTGATAGCTTCCACGGCGTCGCTGACCGTGAGGACGTTGCAGGCAACCATCAGGGTGGCGCCGATGATGGCGGCGCCGGTTCGGTCCACGCGGAATCCCGGCAGGCGGCCGACGGCGAGAACCAGGTAAGTCGCGGCAAAGATCAGAATCGCGGGAAGCGCGGAAGGTGGCGCCATGCAATCATCTTAATGAATGAAACGAATCGACCTGGTGTTCTTCGACGCGGGCGGCGGACATCGCGCGGCCGCCAACGCCTTGCGCCAGGTCATCGAAACGCAGCAGCGCCCATGGGAAGTGCATCTGGTCAACCTGCAGGAGCTGCTCGATCCGCTGGATATCTTCCGCCGGATCACCAGCCTCCGCCTGCAGGACATCTACAATCTGATGCTGCGCAAAGGCTGGACGCTGGGCTCGCCGCAGCTGGTGCGGCTGATGCACGGCGTCATCCGGCTGTACCACCGGCCCACGGTAAGGCTGCTCGAGAAATTCTGGCGCGGGGAACGGCCGGACCTGGTGGTGTCCTTAGTGCCGAATTTCAACCGGGCGATGGGAGAAAGCCTGCGGCGCGCGCTGCCGGGCGTTCCATACGTAACTGTTCTCACCGATTTCGCCGATTATCCGCCGCATTTCTGGATCGAGCGCCAGCCGCAATATTTCGTGTGCGGCACCGAACGGGCCGCCGCACAAGCTGGCGCCATGAGCCATGATGACGCGCACATTTTTCGGACCTCCGGCATGATCCTGGCGCCGAAGTACTATGAACCCGTCGATCTCGACCGCCGCGCGGAACGCCAGAAACTCGGCCTCGATCCCGACCTGCCCACGGGCCTCGTGCTGTTCGGCGGCCACGGCTCGCACGTGATGCTGGATATCGCGCGGCGTCTGGATGTCTCGGGCTTGAGGACGCAGCTTATCCTGATCTGCGGCCGCAACGAGGCGCTTGCCGGGCGTCTCCGAACACTGCCACGCCGCATTCCGATGTTTGTGGAAGGATTCACAAGCGAGGTGCCATACTATATGCGCCTGTCCGATTTTTTTATCGGCAAACCGGGGCCGGGCAGTATCAGCGAGGCGCTGGCGATGAAGCTTCCGGCCTTGGTGGAGCGGAACGCCTGGACCCTGCCGCAGGAGCGCTACAATGCCGACTGGATCGTGGAACAGCAGGCGGGCCTTGTGCTGCGCAGCTTCCGCTTCATCGTGCAGGCCGTGGCGGAGCTGCTACAGCCCGAAAACTACAAGCGTTTTCGCGCCAACGCGGCGCTCGTGGAGAACCGTGCCGTATTTGAGATCCCCGATATTCTGGAGAAAATCCTAAAGACATGCGATACGCAGCCCTGATGTTTCTCGCCTGCGCGAGCCTCTTCGCCGAGGACCCGTTTCTGAATTGGATGGACCATATCGCGCAGCAACAGCTTGACCGTCGCGAAGCCGCTGTCAAAGCCGTGCAGTCGGTCGAACAGGCTGAAGCCCGCCAGCGCTGGGTGCGCGGGAAGATTATCGAGCTGATCGGTGGGCTGCCGGATTATAACGGACCGTTGAACGCGCGCGTCACGGGCCGCATCAATCGAAAAGGGTACGTTATCGAGAACGTCATCTTCGAGAGCCTGCCGCAATACTTCGTGACGGCCAATCTCTACCGTCCCACTGAAGCCGGAAAGTATCCCGGCGTACTGCTGCCCCTGGGGCACTGGGCCGAGGGCAAGCCGGCGGTCGAGCAGATTGCGGCGAACCTAGCGATGAAGGGTTTCGTGGTGCTGGCTTACGATCCGGTCGGCCAGGGAGAGCGGCAGCAAGCCTATGACCGCCGGTTGCACGCTTCGCTCGGCGGCGGACCCACGGATCAGCACACCCTGGCGGGCGCGCAGAGCCTGCTGGCCGGGGAAAGCTTCGCGCGCTATCGCATCTGGGATGCAAAGCGCGCGCTCGATTACCTGATCAGCCGCCCGGAAGTCGAGGCGAGCAAGATCGGCTGCACCGGCTGCTCCGGCGGGGGCACGCTCACGACCTATATTTCGGCGCTCGACCCGCGCATTAAAGTGGCAGCCCCGGCGTGCTACATGAACACCTATCGCCTGCTCTTCACCGGCCCGACGGGCGACTCCGAGCAAAGCATCCCCGGTTTCATCGCATCGGGCCTCGATCTGGCGGATTACGTCGAGCTATTCGCGCCCAAGCCCTGGCTGATCGTTTCCACCGTCGGGGATTTTTTCCCGATCGAGGGCGCGCGGCGTGCTTACCAGGAGGCTTCGGACTGGTATGGCGTTTATGGTGCGCAAGACAAGATCGCGTGGGCCATCGGTCCGGGCGGCCACGGCACTCCGCTTGAGGATCGCGAGGCCATTTACGGCTGGATGATCCGCTGGCTGAAGGACGGCCACGGCAGCGCGAAGGAGGAGCACGTGGAGCTGACGCCGCCGTTCGAACTGCAGGCTACTGAATCCGGGCAGGTGGACGGTCGCGATCTCTCTGAGATAATCCACGACGGCTTCCGCCGCAAGCAATCCTCCGGCACCCGTGACGAAATGCTGGCGGAGATTCGAAAGTGGGCTGCACTTCCGGGCGCCGCCGCCGTGCGTATGCTCGGCGAAACCAAGGGAGCCGACGTCGATACGCAACAGGTGGCTATCGAGACCGAGCCTGGCCTGGAGATCGCCGGAACGCTCTTTTTGCCGCATGCGGCAGGCCGCAAGACGGCCATTCTGACGGTGGATGGCGCGCCGTCGCTTGCCGAGGAACTGGCTAAATCCGGCAATGTCGTGCTTTCGCTGACGCCGCGCGGAACGCCGTCCACTCACGGGCGTGGTCTTCTCGGGGACTGGGTCACCAACACCCGCGCGCTGATGATCGGCCGTAATCTGGCGGGGATGCGGGCGGGCGATATTATCCGCGGCGTGGACCTGCTGGCTTCACGGCCGGATGTCGACTCCTCCGCGATCCGCGGTATGGCTCATGGCGTCCCAGGGGTCTGGCTCCTTATGGCCGCCGCCATCGATCCGCGCCTCGGCCGGATCTGGCTGGATCACACTCCATACAGCCTGAAGACTGCGCTCGACAACCCGCTGAGTCGTGACCTGCACGATGCCGAGATTCCCGGTTTCGCGTTGCGCTGGGACTTCTCCGATCTGGTGGCCGGGGTAGCCCCGCGCGAGGTGATCTGGAGCGACCCGAGCGATTGGATGCAAACCGTCCGGCCGCGCCTGAGCGGTTATCTCTACCGCTATTTCGAAGAGCCGGACGCGCGGTTCCTGAAAGAGTTGACGAAGTAAATCTAGAGCTTGCTGGGCGCCGCGTGCACACTCTTGTGCTGCTGGGCCGTGCTGATAAAGTTTTCGAACTGCGCCTCTGGGACAGCCAGGGCGAACTTCACAACGTTGCCGTCAGCCTGCACGCTGATGCTCTGCACCAATGCTGTGATCGCCGCGGCGCTTGCTGCCGGCGCATTGGCCTGAACCATGTTGCCGAGGAACTGCGCGACATCGGCCAGCGCGGTGGCATCTTGCGCGGAGCGCGCAACCGCCTCGCCGGAAAGCCGGATGATGGCGCCGAATTTAACGCCGCCGCTGGTTTGCAAGATGGATTTGAGCACATTGGAGTTCAGCATCTGGCTCAGGTTGACGTTCGGCACTTTTTGATTGGCTTGATCGGCGAGCGCTGCGAAAGGGACGATGGATACCGACCAGGCGTCGAGCGAGCTGCTCAATTGATCCACTTTGGCAGCCAGCGTGGGTTCGAGCGAATTGCCGCTGGAGCGCCGGTCGATAGCGCCACGAACGCTATCCAGATCTCCCGCGACCGCGATCGAGTCATCCAGAAAGGCCACGGCATGGGTCATCGAATCCTCATTACCCGTGAGGATGTTTACGCCCTTGTACGTCTCGACAGTGTGTCCACCCAGTTGGGCCGCCGCGAAAATCCGCGCGGTATCAAATGTGCCACGCGCCAGCACCAAGCCTTTCTTCTGGCCGGGTTCGCCCACCGTACCGATGAGGACTTCCTGGAGGTCGCGGCGCGGATCGAAGCCCGTCAGGGTCGTCAGTCTGGCGAGGCCGTCATCGCCCGCCTGGACGCGCGCCAGTAGAAACTGGCCGAACGGCGAGTTTTTGGCCTGCTCTACATTCAAACCGGCGACGACTTTGGCATCCGGCATCAGCAAACTCACCAACTGCTGATCCGCGGCCGGCAGCAAGCCGGTGAATAGCAGGAAAGCAATAGCGGGACTAACGAAACGGGATTTCATGGTTACACGGCCTTTCCCTGGCTTAAACGCAACTGCCGGGCGAAAAGTTTCAAAAAGATCAGTCATGGGCTTTGACCGCCGTTTTGGTCACCGGCACCTGCTCCACAATATCGATACCAAAACCTTCAAGAGCCACGATCTTGCGCGGGTGATTCGTCAGCAACCGAATGGTGTGCAGGCCGAGGTCGGAGAGGATCTGGGCGCCGATGCCGCTTTCATGCTGGAGCTGCCGCTGCCCGGCTGCTCCCGTATAGTGCATGAAATCACGGCCATGCGAGACCATACGATTCACGCCCGCTTCGTCTTTTTCGATGCGGAGACCCGGTCCGGTCTGGTGCAGGTAGACCAGGACGCCCAGTCCTTCCTGGGCAATCTTGCGCAAGGATTCATTCACCAGGTTCCGGCAATCGCAGAACGTCGACCCGAAAACATCTCCGTAAACGCAATGCGAATGCATCCTCACCAGTACGTTCTCGTGTCCGGCGGGCTCTCCGCGGATCAGCGCCAGATGCATCTCGGGGCTGATCTCGCTTGAATAGGCCACAGTGCGGAACTCCCCGAACTCCGTCTCGATGCAGCCTTCGGCGCGGCGCTGGATGTACCGTTCGTGCTTCATCCGGTAGCGGATGAGTTCAGCCACCGATATCATCTTCAGACCGTGGCGGGCACAGAACTCTTCGAGCTGTGGCACTCGCGCCATGGTTCCATCGGGGTTCATGATCTCGCAGATCACGCCCGCCGGAATAAGATCCCCAAGCCGCGCGAGGTCCACCGAGGCTTCGGTTTGACCGGCACGCACCAGGACGCCGCCCTCGCGGGCACGTAACGGAAATACGTGGCCCGGACGCGCGAGATCCCCGGGACGCGCTGCCGGATCGATAGCCGTCAGAATGGTGCGGGTCCGGTCAGGGGCGGAGATGCCGGTGCTCACTCCCTCGCGCGCGTCTATGGATTCGCAGAACGCCGTGCCGAAGGTTGAGGTATTGTGGGGCGAAACCAGGGGCAGCCGCAGATAATCGCAACGCTCCGCCGTCAGCGCGAGGCAAATCAAGCCCCGCCCGTAGGTCGCCATGAAGTTGATGATCTCGGGAGTGACCTTTTCGGCGGCGATAGTGAGATCGCCTTCGTTTTCGCGATCCTCGTCGTCCACCACCACAAGAATCCGGCCGGCATTGATCTCGGCGATAGCCTCCGGAATAGTAACGAACGGCATACAGTTACTTCCAATATAGCCTTTCACCGGCCAAATCCGCGTCTTAGTGCCGCGTCTCACCTGTTAAGATGAGTGTTTGGAGTGCTTTCCGGCTAATGTTCCTGCTACTGCCGCCAATTCTGCCGTCATTGCCAAAGTTGGGCGCGACTGCGGTCGTGGACATCCTGGTTGTTGCCTTCCTGATTTACCAGTTGCTCATGATCGTGCGCGGCACTCGCGCCGGACACATCCTGATCGGGATTCTCACCATGGTCGGGATCTACGGGGTTGCCGTATGGCTGGGTCTCGACGCCTTGCGGTCTTTGCTCTCGTACATCGTCCCGTATACCGCGATCGCGGTCATCATTCTGTTCCAATCTGAGATCCGGCGCACCCTGGCTCGCATCGGCCGGAAGCGATGGTTTGGGAAGGGCTTCAAGCGCCCCGAATCCATCGACGAAATCCTGCTGGCGTTGGGAAGGCTCTCGCAGCAGAAGGCCGGCGCGCTCATCGTGCTGGAGCGCGATATCGGTTTGCGAACCTTCGTGGAGAGTGGCGTGCGGCTCGATGCCGAGATCTCCGCCGACCTCTTAATGGCCGTGTTTCAGCCCGGCGGCGCGCTCCATGATGGCGCGATCATCGTGCAGAAGGACCGCGTCAGCGCCGCGGCGTGTTTCCTGCCGCTGACTACCAATCCGGCCGTGCCGGTCAACCTGGGTACTCGCCACCGCGCCGCCATTGGGATCACCGAGGAGAGCGATTGCTTGTCGCTCGTGGTATCGGAAGAGAC
>Ga0075436_100000434_pt1 | contig 26804 bp, 15 predicted proteins | sample RhiMethybrSRZTD5_FD_75303 | JGI IMG/M metagenome (GOLD analysis project Ga0075436, IMG submission 75303) | Populus rhizosphere microbial communities from Tennessee, USA - Rhizosphere MetaG P. TD hybrid SRZTD5 | ecosystem: Host-associated > Plants > Roots > Rhizosphere > Soil | place: USA...
TAACCCCTAACAACACGGTGTTGCTCGCGCCGTTGAGGTTTATCTGACCGGTGAGTTGGGTCCTTATCAGGTTCACGGTGCTTTGTCCGTCGACGAAACTGGCTCCGGTTGAGCCAAAGCCATTGATCGTGCAGTCATTGATCGAGACGCTGGAAGCAAAGCTATTGATGCCTCCGTTATTGAGCGTGGTATCGCTCAGAAGCAGGGACGAGGCCGAGAAATTAATTATGTTTGATCGCACAGCCGGTCCGACTCCGCCTCCGGGATCGGACATTGTGCAGCGAGTGCACTGAAGCCTCGAGGCCTGAAAGACGCCGGCACTGACGAATCCGTTCGAAGAAAAAGTCGAGTCTTCTACCTCTAACAGTGAAGCTTCCATAACCGCGCCGTAATTTGTATTTTCTTCCAGACGGCAATTGATAACTCTCAGACTGGGTGAACTGACTTCTGAAGCCAGCAGCCCGTCGAAGCCGCCTGTGAGCCTGAGATTCTCGATCGAGCCCTGGTGTGTTCCTCTGACCCAAACCGCAGCATCGATCTGGGTCGCGTTCTCCACCGCTTGAACGCCGTCAGTTGATGGATCGGTGCCGCGCAACGTCACTCGGTCGCGCGTAACGACTACGTTCTCATTGCACATTCCGTCGATCTGAATGATGAGAGTTTGCGCATTCGGATGCTGCTTAAGCGCGGTGTTGATAGTCTCGCCGTGAGCGCAATTGACCTTCACGGTCGCGACCGTCTCATCCCGCGCGCTTACTTCTACCAACGCGGATGGAACGAACAACCCAACTACCAAACCGAACAAAACAAACAGGTGTATTCGTAATTGCATTCCCTCTCTCCTTACAAACGAGTTTGTGAGTTGCCATGACTGGTCGAAAGTCCACGACCAGCCTCGGCGGCGTTGACGCATCCGGCGAATGGGAACTTAGAGATCGAAAAGCTCCTCCCGTTCAGAGCGCTCCGGCATCTACCCGAACAAGATGCGGTGCAACGGACCTATTACTGGTTCTTTGGCACAGTCACCGATACCTGCTGACTGGACGAGTTGCCGGCGCCGTCTATACACGAGATCGTGATCGTGTAGACCCGTCCGCTGCCTGCCCCGGCGCGCTCCGCCCTTAAGCGAACGTGATGGGCATCGACTACTTCCCAATCAGGAGCTGCGTCGCCATCACCCGTGCCGTTGACCGGCTCGTTGCTCGACACGGTCAGCGAGCAAGTCACGGGGCCGCAGTTATCTGTGGCGTTGTAGCCGACCGTCACATCCACCATCTTGTGATTCGGCGGCCAAAGCGTGGACGGATTTGCTGAGGCTCCGCTGATCGTCGGTGGAGTGTTGTCAACCACCGTCACCGTGCCGGTGCATTGGCTCGAAGCTCCGTGATTATCCGTCACAGTGAGCGTGACCGATGTTGACCCGAGCGGATACGGCCCGGCCGGTGATTGCGCAAGCGTGATCGGATCGCCACTGTCAGGATCAAATGATCCGTTATCAATCGAAGCTGTCGCTGAACACTTGTTGCCCGACGAGACTGTTACATCGTGACAAACGGCGACGGGCGCTCGATTCTTGCACTTCCCTGCGCTCCCGGAGTTGAAGAGGGACTGAATCTCGGAAGCAGCAAGAGCGCGATTGAAGATCTCTACTTCGTCGATGATTCCGTTGAAGGGGAACTCAAGCGAAGGGTTGTCTGACTGGATTCCAATGAACAGATTGGCGCTGCTGTCCGGGTCTCGCGCAGGTTCGGTGCGAGTTGCGACAAGCTGACCGTCTATATACAAGTCATAACCGGTCGCCGTGCGAACACCGGCAACGTGGTGAAAGAAGTCATCGTCGATTCGGAACGGCGACTCCACAACCTGCCTTGATGATCCAAATCCGCAGGCTCCCGTACCGCAATCCGTCACGGCAAATTGAAGCTTTCCTTGATCGCTCAACCGCAGGATTATGCTGGGGAATGGAAACGACTGGAGCTCTTTGCCAACGATGCTTCGGAAGTTGTTACCTGATGGCGCTCTAATCCATGCATCAACCGTAAGGTCGCCAGTACCGAAGCGCAATGAGGGCGAGTCGGGAATCAATACTCTTCCGTCGACTCCGTTGAATTGAAAGGCTTGGCCAACCAACCCAGGGACGAATGAAGTTCCGCCTAAAGGTGAGCCGGAGTTACTGCCGGTTATGTCACTTGCATTGCCGTCGCCAGGCCACCAGCTGACGAGCGCGGCTGGAGGAGCCACGCAAGTCGGAGGAGTGAAGTCGAGGACCCAGACTCGATTACTAAGCGTGTCGGTCGAGTCAACTCCTCCCAGAAGAATCATTCGCTGATGCGCAGAGTCGAATGCGGCAGTGTGATAGAAGCGAGCGCCTGGCAGCGTTCCCAGTTGCATGAGTTGCGTCCAGGTGGGTGTGCCGCCCATTCCATTCGCGTTGCTTAGCTGCCATAGGTCTCCCACCTTAACATTGAGTTGCGCTGCCTGATCCCAGTGATCGCCTCCAAAGATCACCATTCGGTTGTTAACCGGATCGTATACGGCGGAGTGAATGCTCCTCTTGAGCGGCGGGCCTCCCATCGGCGTCAGTTGAGCCCATGCGGGACTCCCTCCCATTCCGCTTGCATTTGATAACACCCAGACATCGTCGTAATCACTCAGGACATACGGGCAGCAAGTGCTTATCAAATTGGTCCCGGCGAATACGATCATCCGGTCGTTGACATCATCGTAAACGGCACTGTGTCCGGTTCGAATGCCGGGCAGGCTTCCCGGAATCGAGAACGTACTCCAGGTCGAAGGGCTAAGAGTTCCACTAGCATTCGACAGGATCCTTGTATCGTTCTGGTCAGTTCCAAAGAAAGCAAAGTCCCCTCCGAAAGCGATCAGGCGGTTGCTCTGTGAATTGTAGACAGCGGTATGCTGAATTCTCGGCTGCGGATTTGTAACGCTACTCTGTGACCAGACCGGGGTTCCACCGAGGCCGTTAGCATTGCTGAGCACAAATACGTCTGACAGGACCGGAGAGGTAAATCCGCCCCCGCCGCCATAAATTATCAAGCGGTTCGTGGCTGAGTCATAAACCACGCTTGCAAATAGATTAATGGTAGGCGGTGAGCCGATTGGATTTAGTTTGATCCACACCGGTGTTCCTCCGAGCCCATTCGCATTCGTCAATACCCAAACTTGATTGAACCACGAAGCGTTGATCGCAGGATTGCCGGGAATATAGACAATCAGGCGATTATTGGCTGCGTCATAATTTGCGACGTGAGGATCCTGAATGGGTGGCGAACCAATAGGGCTAAGCTCTGTCCAGGTCTGCGCGTGTGCCAGGCCTCCCATCATTAACAGCACAATTGAGACTTCGACTACGGATGAAAACTTCGCAAACTTGCCTTTGGAGTTCATATGTTCCTCTCTCGCATAGGGGCCGGATCTTTGGCCGGGCGCGAAGCTGATTAGCTTCAGGGCCTCTGACCCTTTCGTTTGTCCCGCGGGGCAATCGCAGTGCCAGGAGTAGCAGCATCAGTGCAATGGTTCCGCTACTAGATTGTTGAAAGAATTTAACAGGCAATGAGCGGAGCTGAACGGGATCGCGGGTTGTAGCCAGAGACGCTACACGAAATGAATCGAGGGTGAGTCAAGCAAAGCGCCTGAGGACAATGATAGCCTCAAGTCTTGTTCGATTAAGAGCGAGCGGTGCGAGAACAGATGTGTAATCATACCGGCTACGGTTACTTTGCATCATTCAGTATTTTGGCTCTTCTTAGGATTTTATGAAGCGTGATGCGATGAAGACCCAATCTCGCAGCCGCCTCCGTCAAATTTCCGCCCGTTGATTGCACGGCTAGTTCGACTAATTCTCGTTCCTGTTCTGCCAGCAAGCGTTTGACCTCTCGCTTACGACGGCGGAGGTCTTCGATGTCGGCGGGTGACGTCTGTAGAACACGATAGAACGGGTCCTTCTCCAAACTCACTCGATGCGTGAAAGTCTGCAGAATCTCAGCAGGCAGGTCACCCAATCGAATGACGTTATCGTTAAGGGCGACCAGTCGATGGATTAGATTCTCAAGCTCGCGCACATTGCCGTGAAAGCTGTAATCAGTCAGCCACCGGTAGACTTCATCTTCCACTGACGCTGCCTTACCGTACACCTTTGCAAACTTATCAAGAAAGAGATCGATCAGCAGCGGAATGTCGGCTTTGCGCTCACGCAGGGAAGGTATTCGAACCGGCACTACATTTAATCTGTAATAAAGCGCCTGTTGGAACTTTCCTTCTTCGGTAAGAGCTTTCAAGTCCTTGCTTGTAGCCGTAACGACCCTCACATTTACTCGAATCGTTTGCGTGCCCCCGAGTCGATCAAATTCGTTCGATTGCAGGAATCGCAGAAGTTTTGCCTGCAGCGGATAAGCAAGCTCGCTAACTTCATCAAGGAAAATTGTTCCGCCGTTTCCCTGCTCGATGCGTCCAATAAAACGACCAAGCGCACCCGTAAATGCTCCTCTCTCGTGCCCAAACAATTCGGATTCGAGAAGATTGTCTGGAATCGCGGCGCAGTTGATTGCAATGAAGGGTCGGTCGCGCCGGGCGCTTTGATAATGCAGCGCACGAGCTACCAACTCCTTGCCTGTTCCGCTTTCGCCTTCAATGAGGACAGTCGCCGGCGAATCGGCCAGCCTGTTGATTGTTTCAAGCAAGGAGACAATCTTCGGATCACGGCCCACGATCTCTTTGAATGCTTTACTATCGTCCAGGAAAAAATGACTGTCTCGTCGAAATGTTATCGGGAGCAAATGTGCGTGCTGAAGATAGAAGACCATGAACTCCCCGACCGTTTGCAATAGCTGCGGATCTCGCTCGTCAAACATGCAAGGGTGTGAGTTGTTTTCGAGATAGAGAGCGCCTACCGTGCGGCCGTCTTGTTTAAGCGGCGCTGCCACGATTGACTTGAGCTCAAACTTGATCACACTGGCCTCAAGAGAGTAGGTCGGATCGTGTGAAGCGTCTTCGAGAAAAACAGTTACTCCACTGCGCAGTACCTCTCGAAGCAGTGATCGGCTAAAATCGTATTCTTCAAGCGATAGATTTCGAGTCTGAAAATTGCGCGCGGCCACCACTTCAGCCTCTGTGGACTCCGGAACGTAAAACAAGACGAACCCGCGCTCAGCCCCTGTTACTTCGATCAACAAATCGAGCACGGTCTCGCAAAACAGATTTGGACTTGTAAACGTTGATCGCAGGGACGAAGTTAATACGCGAGCCGCGCGGCTGTCGTCCTCCTGCGTTAGCTCTTCGACCTCACGAGCAATCTTAGCGAGCAAGTCATCCAGCGCGATGTTGCAGAATAGTTCGAATCTCGCATCGAGGGCTTTCAATTGCGTGGCAAGCAGGCTCAATCGACGATCCGCGGTTTCTCCTCTGATCGCGTTCACGGAATCAAGGAGTGACGAAAGCATAGCCCCGGATTTGCGCCGTTCATTTTCGATCAACTCTTCGAGCGATTTGACAAGTCCGTCTATGCGCCGGATGTCGAATCTCTTTCGTTGTAATTGCTTCGCGACCATTTCAATCGCCAATTCCTCTCTAAGTCAAAATGCTTAATCAAGGTGGAATCCCCAAAGAAGGTGATGACGCGAATAGACTCTGACCGTTTTGTCGTACTCACCCGACACGAGCCGCTTTCCGTCAGGCGAGAAAGAAACCGACAAAACCGGAGAGGTGTGCGTGCCAATGCGAGCGACGAGTCTACGTCGCGCCACGTCCCACAGAGCGATGGTCTGATCGTCTCCGGCCGATACGACTTGTCTTCCATCGGGGGAAAACCTAACGGACTTGATGCGAGCGCCGTGCTGTCCAATGACTGCAACCTGTCGCAGCGGATTCACCTCCCACAGCCGCACTCTTCCTTCGTCTTCGCCAGTCACCACCCACTTCGCATCGGGTGAGAAGCTAACGCTGATCAGGTGCAATTCGGGCCACTTGCGCATTTCGATCAAGTGCCAATTCTCGGAGTCCCACAAATAAATCTGACCGTAAGGCGTAACATAGACTAGTCTTCGGCTGTCACCCGAGAAGTCTGCGCCGTAGATTTGCCCGCCGGTATATTTTCCTGTGAAGTCCATTACCAGCCGGCCTTCAGCGGCGTCATAGGCGCCAATCGAGTCGGCAATCGTCCGGCAGTCGGGCGAAATCGCTACGCAATAACTTGATGCATAGTACGTCCCGGCGGCCATGTACTGTTTAGTCCAGCGAGCTGTGCGCCCAGACAGATCCCAATAAATGAGCTTGCCATCCTGATCTGTAGATGCGATCGATCGCCCATCGCGCGAGAACGCGACGCTCAAGACGCGCGTCTCATGCCCAATCAGGACCGCTTCCTTTGTGCCGTGAGCCGCATCCCAGACGATGACTGTTCGGTCGTCACCAGCCGAAGCAATTCGCCTCCCGTCAGGAGAGAAAGCTACGGCTCGCACAGCGCCGCTATGCTCGTTGAAGTCGGCGACTCGCTCTCGTTCGGCAACATCCCATAATAGTATCGAGCCATCGCCGTGAGTCGAGACGAGCCATTTACCATCAGGCGAAAAAGCTAACCTCCAAACAATCGACGAGTGTTCAAGACGGACCAGTCTCGTCTGCTTCGACACATCCCACAAGATGATGTCTTCAGCTCCTGAAGCAGCAAGACGCCCGTCAGGGGAAAATGCGATTGCGCGACCGTGATCACGATGAACTCGATAACTGCCGATGAGCTTTCGGTGAGCCAAGTCCCAAAAATAAACTATACCCGAGCCATCGATGTTGGCCATACACTTACCATCAGGAGATAGCGCCGACCACCGTGCAATCCACAAGCCCGGCATCATAGTGTCAGTCAATTTCTCGCCCGAGCTCACATCCCAGAACGCTCCCGCGCTGCCAACACTTCGGCCGTCTTTCGAAAAGATTAGATCCGACGAATCGATTATGAGAGGCAGCTCGCGAAATTTTTCCCAACTGCCGGCGATCCATAAGATCGTCCTGGGGTCGCTGGCGTCCGAACCGCTAGCAAGCAATCTGCTGTCAGGCGAGAAAACAACGCCGTTGACTGGCCCGTGGTGTTCCGTAAGCGTTATCACTTTCTGCAATCTTACCGCATCCCAAATAATTACTGTCTGGTCCGTGCTCGCAGAGGCGAACCATTTTCCGTCAGGAGAAAAGGCGACCGCATTTACCCAACCGGTGTGATCGGTGAAAGTCGCCAATCTTTCACGCCGCGCGAAGTCCCACACGATGACTTTCGAATCCTCACTGCAAGAAACAAGCAGTCTCCCATCCGGGGAGAAGACTGCCTGGCGTACCGCAGCGGTGTGTCCGTCGCTCATTTCAGCTGCTTCCCACTGCTCGCTGACCGACAGCCATGCCGCGAATGCGGTGGCCGACACTACAAGTGTCATGACTAATGCCGCCAGATTGAGCGACCCTCTTCTCAGACTTTTGCTCAGTAGCTCGCGTTCGCGTTCGCCGCGCTCGAGGTCCGAGTAGCGACGAATAAACCAGACCCTGGTGAATGGAACGCGCGTACGTCGATCCACTGCATAATTGGAAAGGTATTGGCGAAACAAACGGTTTGCGCGCTGAGTGGCGTCCAGAACTCTGCCCGTGATCTGGTTGATCTTTTCGATCAGGTACTCATGAATTAGCTCGTAACGCCACGGCATTTCATCCTGAATCTCGCGAACCAGTCTTGCCGCAATAAGAATGTTCAACAGTTTTTCGGTCGATTGAATAGTGCGCTGCGTCCGTCGCGCGATTTCCTGAAGCGTAAGTGTAGCCCTTGTGTTCTCGTCCGATATAAGAGCGCGAAGCAACAGACCGCTTCCCTCTCTGTCGCCCGAGGATTGAATGATGTCATCAAGAAAGCTCTCTACCAGCGGCTCTTTACCGCCTAAACGTTTGTAGTCGCGAACAGTAGAGATCCTTTTGCTTTGCAGCCGCTCGCCCACGATTTGAAGCTCGGAGGGCAAGACCGCGCCTTCAGCGGCTAAATCACGCGCCACTTGGCGGCCGAGTTCAGCTTCGAATGCAAGGTTTGCATGGTTCACCGAGCGATCGATTATCTCCGCAGCCTGCTCTTCTCCGAAGTTTCGCAGATGATATAGCCGCGAACTCATTAGCGGGTTCGGAATACGTCCTTCGAATTCGGAGCTGATCAAATATAGGAAATCACTGCGAATTGAGATCAAAATTTTGACGGGCAAGCCCGCATCGCTGTAACACGCGGTAAGGAATGACAGAAAGCTCTCACGGTTCTGTGCGGTCTTATGACTGACGAAGAACTCCTCGAATTGATCGCATATGATGACGAGGGTCGCGTCGAGTTCTTTGGCCGCTCGCCGAATAGTTTCGACTGGAGGCTCATCTTCCTTGACATTAATATTACTTCGCTTGCGGCACTCCTCCAGGGCGGCAACAAGCGGATCGCTGTAGGCGCGGCAATACAACGGCACGTATCCATGCTCCCACAACGTCGGCAGAAGACCCGCTCTGAGCAGTGAGGTTTTACCGCACCCCGATTCACCAAACACTACGCCAAAGCGAAAGTCGCCATGGTTGATCATTTCGAAGACGGCTGCCGTATCGGTGTTTCGGCCGAAAAACCTTCTGCGATCGGCCTCCTGAAAAGGAAGCAGTCCTCGAAAGGCCGACCCGCTCGGCGTCGTGCTTGACGAAGCCACGCGCGCTGCTTTGCCAGATAAGCGAACAAACAAAAATAGAATCGCAATCGCAATCAGGACCGCTGGTATTGCCCATTCAATTCCAGTAGGCCGAGCTATCGCGATTTGCAACCCGGCTATAGACGCAAAAAGCAATCCCGCCGCTAAGAACCATCGTCTATGGTACGTGCTTAAGCGAATTCGATTGGGACTTGAAATCGTATTTAGTTCACGTGATTCGACAGCCGGGCTCGCCGATACCGGCTGCTTTTCAAGCGTGCTCTTGAGTTTTTTCAGAGCCTCAAGAAAAATTTCGACCGTCTCGTAGCGCTCTTCGCGATCCTTCGCGAGCGCACGCCTTACCAGATCCTCCATTTGAAGTGGTATGTCGTCGCGGAAAGCGCTTAGCTGCGACGGCTCATCGCGCAAAATCGAGTTGAGGATCTGCGCAGGCTCCTGGCCGGTGAACGGCAGTCTGCCGGTCAACATTTCATAGAGCACTACACCCAGAGAGAAAATGTCGGTTCTTCCGTCCAGGAGCTCACCGGCTATTTGTTCTGGCGATACATACCCCGGCGTGCCACAAACTATCGTCCTCACTGACTGTGCGTCGCGACTCATCCAGTCATTTGCGGGAGCCGAGATCCGCTTCCGCAAATCATTTTGATCTCGCTCAAATGAGTCAGTTCGGGCCAGCCCGAAATCCAGCACCTTCACCAGCCCGTCGACCGTGACCATAATGTTTGAAGGCTTTATGTCGCAGTGAAGCAGGCGTCGAGAGTGTGCCGCCTTCAGAGCCTCTGCCACCTGCAATACGACTTCGAGAGATTCCTTGATTTCCATCGGACCGCGCTCGATCTTCGACTTCAACGTCTCACCCTCGATGCATTCCATCACGATCAGAAAGGAATTCTCGTCTTCGACCAACTCGTAGACTGTAGCAATGTTCGGATGAGTAAGCGCCGCCGCCACTCGAGCTTCATTCTGCAACCGGTCTGGCGCGTGCTCGTCTTGCGCATCGGGCGATATAAACTTGATCGCAACAGTTCGACTCAGGCGGAGGTCGTGAGCCTTCCAAACTTGTCCCGCCCCTCCCGCGCCGAGAGGCTCAAGCAAGCGGTATTTCGAGGCCGTACTTTGCATTCCCCCATTTACCCGAGCGAGCCATTCGTCTTATCGAAAGTCAAGAACCGCGAAGTTTGGCGGCTTATGCGCGCTAGGCTATCGCCCTGCGCGCGAGCGGTCAAGCGACTGTTCGCCTTTTCACCGACTTCGAGAAAATGGAATTAGTGGATAATTTTCGAACGGCTTCGCCCTCGCACTCATTCCTCAGAAAAGACGTTAGTTTGAGCCCTGGTCTTTGTTAATAGAGTGAGCACCCAATGCGTTCTTTAACATGAGTTTCGTGCACCTGTCGCAAAGCGGGAATGCGTATAGTCTTATATGCTCGACGATGACAGAAGATTTGAACTTAAGACGAGAAATCTCGTTTTAATGACTTGGAAATCCCAGTCGGAAAAATAATTGGAACGCCATGAAGTTTTATGAATCCGTCACTCTTGCCCTAAGCGCAATCCTGGCGCACAAGCTGCGCTCGTTCCTCACCTTGCTGGGAATCATTTTCGGCGTTGCGACTGTGATCGTAGTCGTGTCGATGGTCGAGGGCTTCAATAAATATTTCAACGACAAGATCGCAGACCTCGGATCAAACGCATTCGTCGTTAATAAGATGGGAATAGTGACCAGCCTTCAGGAGTGGATCGATCGAAGCAAGAAGAATAAAGACATCAAGCTGGATGACTATCACGCAATTCTGGAGCATCCGACTTATGTTCGCGATGCAGCGGCATTGATGCGCCGGCGCGGGGACATCAAGCGCGATACGCAAACGCTTCAGGACATCGACATCAGCGGCGTCACTGCCAATATGGTCGACATCGACACAATCAAAGTCGACCAGGGCAGGTACATCACTTCAACCGAAGAAGAGCATTCGCGCTACGCGTGCTTCATCGGGTACGGAATAGCAGACCAGCTATTTCCGAGCGTCGATCCGATTGACAAGGAAATCAAGATCCAAGGCCTTCCCTTTCGCGTCGTGGGCGTAGCCCAGGAAATGGGAACTGTTTTCGGGAATCCGCGGGATAACTTTGTAATTATGCCGCTCTCGACTTATCAAAACATTTACGGCTCACGTGGTTCGATTGGGATCAGGGTTGCTGCAATCGGACCTGAATCCATCGAACGCGCCCAGGACGAAGTGAGAGTCGTGATGCGCGCAAGGCGGCATTTGAACTACAACGACCCGGACAACTTTGGAATCGTGACCTCGGATGCGCTCAACAGTTTGCGCGAACGAATCTTCGGTACGATTTCAATAGTGGCTATCGGCGTCACCTCGATAGCGCTCGTCGTTGGCGGCATCGTCATAATGAACATCATGCTCGTCTCCGTGACCGAGCGGACCCGAGAAATCGGAATTCGCAAATCGCTCGGGGCGAAACGCCGCGACATAGTGCGTCAGTTCCTGTCCGAGTCGACGGTCCTGTCTTTGATGGGTGGCTGCATCGGAGTCGCGATAGCGTACGGTCTCGGCAAGCTGGTCACCGTGTTCTTGTCAATGCCAACGACGCTTCCAATTTTCTGGACGTTTATGGCGCTTACTGTCTCGGCAAGCATCGGTTTGTTTTTCGGAATTTATCCGGCTTGGAAGGCGGCCAAGTTGGACCCGATCGAAGCGCTCCGGGCGGATTGATGTAGCGCAAGCTGCCAGCTTGCGCGCACTGACTGCGCATCCCGGTTCGCAAGCTTGCGCTACAGATGAATCGATATGAGCAGACAAGACACAAGTGAAAGCTTTAGAATGGCGTTCGCAACTTTGCACGCGCACAAGTTTCGTTCATTCCTGACCGTGCTCGGCGTTGTCATCGGCACCGTCACCGTAATGGTCATCGCGTCGTTCATCTCCGGACTGGATCAATCATTCAAGCAGGAGATCGAATCTTTCGGTACCAATACCGTTTTCATTTATAAGTTCGATCCCGGCATTCACACCGGCCGGCTGACGCCCGAAGAGCGCATGCGCAAGCCCATCAGCTACGAAGATGCGATGGCTATCAGAGAGCAATGCCCATCGGTCAAGTACGTGGCTCCGTTTCTCAGCCCAGACGATGTGCAGAAGGTCCGCTATCAGGAGCAGGAACTGTACATCACTCAGGTGCAGGGGACGACAACCGACTACGAACGCATGTCTTCCGTGCACATCGCCGAGGGTCGGTTCTTCACCGAAGCAGAAAACCAGCATCGCGCGGACGTGTGCGTGATCGGCAATGACATCGCCGACAAATTCTTCCCTCACCTCCAGGCTCTCAACAAAGACATTCTGGTAAACGACAAACCCTTCACCGTAATCGGAGTCATCGAGAAGCAGGAGAACTTCTTCTCAGGCGACAACGACGGCGGCAATCAGAATCGCGCTGTCTACGTCCCGTATGAATCTATGAAGAAGATGTTCCCGGCCGAAAAAGATCACTTCGTGATGGCTCAGGCAGAGGAGGGAAAACTGAGTCAATCTGAGGATGAAATTCGATCGCTGCTGCGTCGCCGGCGTGGGGTGGCCTACGACGCGAAAGACAACTTCGGCCTGACGACTCCCGATGCGATCACGGAGCAGTTTCATGCAATCACCGGCGGCATCGCGATCCTGATGTTTGCAATCTCGAGCGTCGGATTGCTGATCGGCGGCATCGGAGTGATGAACATAATGCTGGTGTCGGTCACGGAGCGGACTAAAGAGATTGGTGTTCGCAAAGCCATCGGCGCTCGCCGCCGCGACATCCTGCGCCAGTTCCTGATTGAAGCGATGGCGCTGACCGGCTCAGGCGGCTTGCTTGGAATTGCAATCGGCTGGGGACTAAGCTTGTTGGTGAATTTGATCTTGCCGGTCTACGTTCCGATGTGGGCGCCCATTGCGGGGATCAGCGTGTCGGCGGGCATCGGATTGGTGTTCGGCATGTGGCCAGCGATGAAGGCTGCGAAGTTGGACCCGATTGAAGCGCTCAGGTATGAGTAAACTGCCTTAGCCGATCATCAACGCCGTTTCTTAGCTACCGGTCCCGCCTTTCTCGTTTTGTTCTCCGAGCGAGAAGACTTTCGGTTAGCCTGACTATTCGTAGGAACAGGCATGTGCGGCAAGGCGTGGTCTTCTGCCGGGGAACTTGCTAGACCCTCTGTTTGAGGCCCAACTGCAGTCTCAGTCGGTGCACTAGGCGTAGCCTCCTGTGCCTGGCTCAGAAAGCTCGCTGCTTTCACTTCACTGAATGCGGAGGCTAAGAACCGAAAAGCTTGGCGATAAGTTTCGACGATTTCTCCAACCGCATTCTTTACAGCTTTCTGATTTTCTGGGTCTGACCAGAACCTCCACATTTCGATGACTTCTCCGACAGTCAGAGGGCGAGCGCGTTGAGGTTCGATGCTCGATAGAGCCCCTCCGCTTCCTCCGGCGTAAGCCTTCTCGACCACTGCTTCGGCTAGCATCGCGGATGTTGCTTGCATGGCGGCCTGAGCCTCCACTTCTTCAGCCTCGGTTTCTTCTCTCAACTCCTTTATCTCGTCAATCGCTGATTGCTCCACGTTCTTATCGAGAAACTCATTCGCAAATACTAAGAACCGATCAGCCTGATACATATAAAACGGTACTTTCGCCTTTTCACTCATCTCCTGAACCAACTCAGGTCTCGGGCCGAGAGTCCTGCCACTCGACTTCCACCACCAGTCATCTTTCCGATCATCGGTCACGAAAATGACGGGCTTATTCTCACTCTGAGCCTCGTCGATAATCTGAAACCAAACGACAAGATCACCGTATTGAGTGGTGCCTTTCTTATCCTTTGCGTCTTCAAAGCCCGGAGGAATCTTTGGGTCCTGGCTGTAGCGTTCTGCACCTTCCCTGTAGGTTTGCTTCAATCGGTCAGTGGAGTAGGCATCTCCTACCTTCCCTTCAAACAGCTTATCAAGCGCTTCTCGAATAGGGTCACTCGCAGAGAAATCGGGGTGCTCATTCTCTAGTTGTTCGAGTCTTTGTTTTATTGTCGCGACAACTTCTTCTATCTCACGATAGAGAACCTCCACGTCGATGACGACGTGTTTTTTGAATTTGCCCAACACCGTCCCCATGATCTGTCCGACAGCCTCATCCAGCCCTTCGCGAATTAGTTTGTACGCTGCCCTCTGGCTGTCTATTACCCTCAAGCGGTTCCTCTGGTATTCAAGGGCTGCTTGATTGGGAATCCAAATACGATCGCACAACTCTTCAGAGGCTAGAATGTCTAGAAACTGCTGGCGAGTCGCCTCTGAGTAACGATAAAGGTTCAAGAGCACATTGGCATCAAAGACGAAGAATGCTTCTTGCCAAAGCCTGTTGAATTCCTCATCGCTAGGGAGGTAGTAACCTGCGAATAGCGGTTGCATATCAAATCATTGTGCTTTCAAGTTCCAATTGAGAGTACGGCGTGCAATTTGCAATTCGTTTGCTCTGGCCGCCAAATTTTGTCCGAGTTGACTTCGGGCGCGCCGAACATTCAGAGAAAAAAATACGAGACTCCGCACGCCAACGTCGAGCAGCTAGTGAGACGAAGATGGTTCTAAGCAAGGACTTTGCCATCCGTTAGGTTCTGAGCTTTGCAAGCATCACGCTTCGGTGCTTTGCGTCTCGTCTTCGGCTTCGGGCGATTCAATCAACCGCTCACGATACTGTTTCTGTAATTCCAAGTAATACGCAACCACTCTCCGTGGATCGTGAGCTTGTTCTTCGGATGTTTGATGGCGAATCTTTCTAATGCTCGAAATAACAGCATCATCAACTTGCATCTTCTTTGCCTCCCAAAAGCTCAAGCGGTGTCACGAGTAACGGGACGTACAAACCAAGGAGAGTATTCACTCGCCTGATGTGAGCGAACTTATTAGCATTGGCCAGGTGGCGACAGTTCCAGGTCAGCAAGAAGTCGCATCTGTGATATGAGGCTAGCGCCAGATGTAAAGCATCGCCGACTGGATCATGCGGCATGACCTTGTGTTTGATGTACCCATCGACAATGTCCGCAACGGCCTCTTCTACAGGCACGAGCGGAATTGTCCTGATCAGCTTCAACGCATCTTTCTTGGCAGGATAATCGCCTCTCTCCAACTCGTCTAATACCGGTACACTTGTCACGAGGGAATACTGGTCGCGGCATTCGTCCCACCAAGTCCGAGTCCATTGTTGACGAGCAAGCATCTCGGGCTCACTTCGAGTTTGGTAGTAGAAACTTGGTATAGAAGTCTCGACGTAGACTCTTGGATTCATCTCGCTTGGAATTGTATTCCACCGGTAAGCACTTACCAAAGGCGAGAACACAAACACCGATACTCGCACTCATTGGTAAGTTCTGGTTTGTAGGCCCACGCGTCGGCCGTTGGATCAGGCAACCCGCGACGCGCATAACTGCGAAAGAGCGCTATACTGAGCTAATAGTCCGCCAGCGAAAGAAGCGACGCAGTGCTCAGCCTGGCTTGCTTTGAAGCCTCCTTCAACTCCATCACAACTTTATTGATCTTTCCTGTGAACTCGAATGGAGACTGATAGCTTTCAGTAACCGGCGTCGAAGGATCGCGCCCGACGGTCAGCCCTTCGCTCAAGCCAAAAGTGATCGGCACAAGGTGTCCGATCTTTCCTTCGCCGACTCGCTTGTCGTTGATGAACAATGCGGCAGTGCCACTGCCCGGAGCGTTAGTAAATTCCAGGCGCACTTTGACCGTTCCTGATGGTACCGGCTCGGTCGAGGTTACTGTGTAGCGGTCAATGCCAACCCAGTTGTATGTGTAACTCAGCTTTCTGTTTTGAATATAAAAGCTGAATCCGCCAAAGCGGCCGCCCAGTGACATCAGCACGCCTTCTCCGCCGCCGGAAGGAATCTCAACATCTGCCGTAATGCTGTAAGAGCGACCGCGAAAGTTGAGCATATTCGTTCGAGGCACGGCCGGCATACCGGGGAAGTAAGTCACTATTTCGCGCGGCCGGTTCAGGTTCGGCTGTTCGAGCACGCGAATAATCCCACGGTCATCAAGCGGCAACACGTTGTAGCGACCTGCTTCGCTCCACCATCGCTCGATCATCTCGCGGAGCTTCGCCGGATTGGTCGCTGCGAGATCGTTGCTCTCTGAGAAGTCCTGATCGACGTCGTACAGTTCCCATTGGTCCTTGTCGAAATCCTGGCCAAGATGATGCGTCGTAACCGCCTCCCAACCTTTGTAATAAAGCGCACGGTGACCAAGCATCTCGTAATACTGAGTCTCCCGCTTGCTCGGCGCTTTCGCATCGCCGAACGTATAAGCCATGCTGACGCCGTCCATCGGACGCTGATCGACTCCATTAACAACTCGCGGATGTTGAATACCCAGTAGGTCGAGCACCGTTGGCGTGATGTCGATCATGTGGTGGTACTGAGTTCGAAGCGCGCCTCTGTCTTTGATGACCCTGGGCCATTGAATTATCAGCGGATCGGTGATTCCGCCGGCGTGTGTCTCCTGCTTGTAGCGCTTGAACGGCGTGTTGCCGGCCATCGCCCAGCCGAGCGGATAGTGAGGATAAGTCATCGGACCGCCCAGCTCGTCGATTAGCTTCATATCCATCTCGACGTTTTCCGGAATCTGATTGAAGTACAAACTCTCATTGAACGTACCGGTCTCACGGCCTTCCTGACTCGCGCCGTTGTCGGAGACCACGACGATGAGAGTGTTTTCCGTTAGGTGTTGGTCTTCCAGAAACGCGAGCAGTCTTCCGATGTTTTCATCACAGTGAGTCAGGAACCCGGCGAAGACCTCTTCCATTCGCGCATACAATCGGCGCTGATCTGCGGTAAGTTCATCCCACGCCTTAACGTCCGTGTTTCGCGGCGCGAGCTGAGTGTTCTCAGGCACGATGCCCATCTTCTTCTGCCGTGCAAGCGTTTCTTCGCGCACCTTGTCCCATCCCTTATCGAACTTGCCTCGGTACATATCGATGTACTTCTTAGCGACGTGATGCGGCGCGTGCCCAGCGCCGTAAGCAAGATTGAGGAAGAAAGGTTTGTCGGGCGTGACCTGTTTCTGTTCGGAGATGAATTGAATCGCGTGGTCGGTCAGGTCTTCAGTCAAGTGATAACCGGGCCGGCGTGGAGGATCGATGTGGTGGTTGTCATAAACCAGGTCGGGGAACCATTGATTTGTCTCACCTCCGACGAATCCATAAAACCGTTCGAAGCCCATGCCGAGCGGCCAATGATCGAATGGGCCCGCGTCGCTGGTTTCGTCGGGCGGCGTCTGATGCCACTTGCCTATGTAGAACGAGCTGTAACCGGTCTGTCTTAAAATCTCGGCAATCGTCGCCTGACTCTTCGGCATTCGCCCGTCGTAACCCGGATACCCGGTTGCAGCTTCGGTAATCACACCGAGGTGATTGCTGTGATGATTGTCGCCCGTGAGCAAACAAGCTCGCGACGGCGAACACAGCGAGGTCGTGTGAAAGTTAGTGTAGCGCAATCCGCCTGCTGCGATGCGATCTAGATTCGGCGTTTGAATCTCCGAGCCGTAACAACCAAGTTGCGCGTAGCCTACATCATCGAGCACCAGGTAGATCACATTGGGCGCACCTTTCGGTGCTTGAGGCGGAAGCTCCCACGAAGGCTTGGACTCTTTGTAGGTGCGACCAATGTTCGGGCGTTGTCGGTCCTGTTGCGGCGCTGAGGCTCGGCTGAACCCGTGCAAAAAGCCAAAAACACTCGCGACAGCGATGGTGATGGCCGTGAGTTTCAACGCAACACGCGCAGACACATTCATTCGCTTCATAGCCGCTCCTGGTTTTTTTTACCTGAGTTCTGGTGAGGCCGCGCTGAGGTTATCGCCCGAACGGAGAAAGTGCAAATAAATATTCGCTTATGGGAGAGGCTTCGTCTCTTCTGCTACTGAGACTTCACGCAGCGGAAGCCCGTGTTGGATCCCCCGCTTTCCGGAGAGCCGCGTCCGCGGCTTCCAACCAGATAACGCAAACAGTAGCGATCACTACACAAAAACGAACCGCTCTTCTGAACGCGTTTTGCGACGCCAGGCTCCTGTGGATCGTAACTGTCCGTCGGGCCTTGCGGATTTTTAATGACGCCGTTCGCGGCGAGACTTGCCAAGTAGTCTGGGCGGTACCAATCAGAACACCATTGCCATACATTTCCGCCGACGTCATACAAACCGAAATCGTTTGGCGGAAAAGCCATCACCGGTGAAGTGCGCACATAGCCATCTTCCGCTGTATTGTCGGAGGGGAAACGACCCTGCCAGATATTGGCTACCCATTTTCCGCCGGGCTTCAGCTCATTGCCCCACGCATAACGCGCGCGATCCTTTCCGCCGCGCGCCGCGAACTCGAATTCAGCTTCGGTCGGCAAGCGTTTGCCTGCCCACTTCGCATAAGCGACTGCGTCTTCCCAAGCGATCTGCACGGCTGGGTGATCTTCTCGATTCTCAATCGAACTCCCGGGACCCTCGGGATGCTTCCAACTCGCTCCGGGAACATATCGCCACCACTGAGTGATGTCATCGAGCGGGACATCTCGAGGCGGAAGAGTGAACACAGCAGAACCAGCGACGAGTTTTTTTGGATCGACACCAGGATAATCTTTCGGATCCGGCCTGCGTTCGGCGATTGTGACGTAGCCGGTTGCTTCGACGAACCGCGCAAACTCAGCGTTTGTCACCGGCGTGATGTCCATCCAAAAGCCATCGAGGGCTACCAAGTGCACTGGAGTCGTGTCCGGCATGTCGCAGTCATCGCAACCCATCCAGAAACTTCCGCCTGGAATCCAGACCATGCCGTCTGGAGCGTGAGCCGGCGGAGCCGACGTGTCTATCCGCGCAAGCGATTCAGATTCCCGCGTGTGTTGTTCGGCACCCGGCCTCTGACCCATTGCGTGGTGAGCAGAGAGCATATCAACGCGCGATGCCGACCATCGAAACTTAAATAAGAGCAAAGAACCGGCTGCTACTAAGACTATTATCGCCGCGACATAAACTAATTTCGGCAACCGCATTATTGCTCCGATTCTCGCGGTGCATTAGTTCTGAAGAATCTGCACCACTGTAACGAGCAAAGATTATCCATCTTTCATTTCGGAGGCGTCTTCTCAAAGAGCCACGAAGTAAAAATTGCTTTTTGAGCATCGTTCGCATTGGGCTTTGCCTTGATCGAATAGCTGACCGGTTCTTCCCTGCCTACGGTAACTGCGATGACCTTTTGTTGGTCTCTGCGAATCACAGTGAACACGACGCTTGAGCCAATCTTCTTTTCATTAAAGCGCTCATTAAAGCTCCCCGGCTCGATGTGGTCGACGTCCATCGCTACGAGAATGTCTCCGACGTCAAGTCCGCCTTCTTCCGCTGGCGACCCGGGGGCGATGTTCGTGATCGCGATTTGACCTTGAGGCAGCGTTGTTGGAGGTGCGTTGAAAAACCCCGCGCTCGGTAGCGTGTTTCCCGTCGTGATGCCAATGTAAGGACGCGCGCTTCCTCTTTTATCTTCAAGCATCAAGCCCGCATGCTCGAAGAAAGCGTTCCAGGGAATCTCCTCGGTTCCTGAAACATACTTCGCGAAGAATTCGCCGAAATCGGCATTCGATGGGGCCGCTTCACGAGTTATGAGTTCAACCGCATCGCGAAAACCGTGTTTCTCTTCGAACCCGGTTTTGGGAAGGCCGTGATTCCTCATCAGGTACACAAACACGTCGTTGAGCGAGCGCTTGTTTCCGGTGCGATGTCGTATCTCCAGGTCGAGAAGGTTCCCGATTAGCTGGCCTTTGTTGTAGTAGTCGATTCGATTGTTGGTCGCGTTGTCGCCCCGATTCCAGGTGTCCCAACTCGAAAGCTCGACGCTCATGATCTTTCGACCGGGAGCTGATTGAAGCGTGCTGATCTGACGAGTCAAATCGTCGTAGTAATCTTCCAGCGACCACACACCACTTCGCTTCAACCCGATCGCCGCCCAATAGCTGGTCATTCCTTCCGACACATAGAGGTTGCGTGTGTTTTGTTCATGCGTGTAATCGAAGGGGCCAAGAATAGCCGGTCGAATACGCTTAACATTCCACAGGTGAAAGAACTCATGAGCGACTACAAACATGAACCGCTTGTAGTTAGCTTGTGGCTCGTGCGTGTTGTAAGCCGAAAAGGAAATGTCGGTCGAGTTGAGATGTTCAAGCCCGCCCGATCCCGCGCCCGGACGCGCTCGCAGGAAGAAAACATACTTCTTGTATGGCAATCCTCCCATCATTTCGGAAAAGTACGTCACCACTGCCTTGGTGTCGCTCGTGATCTTCCGCTTGTCGTAGTTTCCTTTACCGATGAAGACAATATAGTGAGGCACGCCTTTACAATCGAACTCGGTTTGTTCCCAACTCTTCCCCAGCGCCATCGAAGCATCGATAAACGTATCGTAGTTGTCGGCAACAAACGCGCGCGCGTCCTTGCCACTCTGCATTCCGGTTTGCACGAACCAATCGGCGGGCGCATCGATCTTCAGAGACACTGGTCCTCCAAGCGGGTAAGGCGGCTTGCCGACTACGTACATGAAGACGCTTGCTCCGGTTACGTAACAAAGATCATCGTTGTAGTTCCGGTAGTATGAGTTGTAGCTTGCAGTTATCGACCTGCCGCTTCCGGTGTAAATGCGCCACGTTTGTTTGTCGATCTTCTCGAACTTCAGTCTCGCTGAAGTCTCATCGGTTGCTGAAAACTCCTGCACGTTGCGCCATGCATTATGAATGTTGTAAGCGCCGGGCGACCATGCCGGCATTGCTACATCGAGTGAGGCGGCGCCTCCGCTGTTGACCTGCAAAGAAATGTGAAGGAAATGAGTCGTGGGGTTTTTGTCCAGAGCTAAGTGGTAAGTGACCGGACCTGTCTGAGCGATTGCTGAGCCGCAAACAGCCAGAGCCATTACCAGACCTAATGCGAGCCGCAGCAATCGCTGTTGCACCTGAATCATAAGTATTATCCTCGATTGATTTGTTGATGGCCGCAACGCAACGCCCCCGGCGATCAATCGGCGCGCGTAGTCTAGAGTTGATGACGCAATTCTTCAAGCGCGCGAACGACGAAAGGTCGGGCCATTTGCTTGCGCCAGTTCATCAGAAAGTCGGTGTTATCGAGCGGGCGAGCCTTCAAATAACACGCGTCCGCCGCGGCATCGATTGCTTCTGGATCGAGCCGCGCTCCGACAAGCGCCCTCTCAGCATCGCTGACTTCAATCGGCGCCGGCGCGACGCCGCCCAGGATAAGCTTTGCATCTCGAATCGAACCGTCCTCTTCAACGTTGAGAGCTGCCGCAACGCCGAGCACCGGAAAATCGAATGATCCTCGCCGCCGAAGCTTTTTGTAAACGGCTCGCAGCCCGTTTCGCGGAGGCAAATGAATCTCGGTTAGAAGCTCGTCTGACCGCTTGTTCAAGTACTGAATGCCGTCGTTGTTGTAGAGTTCGCGGGCTTCGAGCACACGCTCGCCTCTCGATGAAATCAGCTTTACTTTTGCTCCAATCGCGACCATTAATGGAACAAGATCGGATGATTGCACGGCCCAACACTTCGGGCTCGATGGCGCAACCCAACATATCTCACCGTCTTTCTTCATGCAGAAGTTGATGCCTTTGCGCCACTCGTAATTCTGGTCGTAGTAGTTGCACCGCGTATCGAGAAGCAGATTGCCGCCAATCGTTCCCATGTTTCTGAGTATTGGCGTAGAAATGAGTCGCGCAGCGTTGGCGACAAAAGGATAGTCTCGATTGACGATGGGGTGATTGCATAAATCGGTCAACGAAACAGACGCGCCAATCACAATCCCGCTCTTTCCATCGCCTCGCACTTCGCGCAGTTTGTCCAATCGAGCGATCGATATGACGGTCCTCGGTGTTTGCTGCCGGCGTTTCATATTCGGATAGAGGTCAGTGCCTCCCGCGACAAACATCGCATCCGGCCCAAAGTCGGTCATCATTGACACAGCATCGGCCACTTTCTTTGGGGCAACATATCTGAATTTTGGGAGTCTCATCATAACGGTGCGTATGGTCCTTAAGATCCAGTCCTATTCTGAAGTAACACCGGCCAGCTTCATAACGAAGTCAGGAGTCGTGGGCTCACCTTTGAAGAAATCCTTCGGAACGCCGCGAGTAATTGCCCAGCGATGAATCCATGATATCCCGCCGGCGCCGGTGAAGGTGTCTGCCGAGGCGTAGGCGCGGTCCTTCAAAGCTTCATCAAGAGTAATAAATTGATAGCCGCGCTTTCGGAGCATTCGAACCATCTCGTCGAAGCGATCCGCATTGATCGAATTCGCATGAACAAGCAGCACCTGTTTGATCTCGCGTCCGAACAAGGCAATGGATTGATGCTCCCAGTAATCGATCTTTCGTTCCATGTAGGGAACATAAGCATCGCCGACATTCTTCATCGCTTGCTGATCGCCGGCGTCGCGCGCGTTGTCGTAAGCGCGAGCGAATATCCAGTCCGAATTGTCGATCGTTACCGGCGCGATTGTGTACCCACGGGCGCTTAGAAAAGCTTCAAACTGATGTTTGATCTCGACGCTGCGGCCGGTCTGCAGAAAAGGATGTCGAAAATAGCGAATTCTCTTCCCCTTTTCAGCCAACAAGCTTTGGATGGTTTGCTCGCCGCGAATTACGTCGGTTTCGAATTCCTCGAGCGGAGTGCTGTTAAGCGAGCGGTGCGAAAAAGTATGATTGCCGAGCTCGAGCCCCGCCCTGATCCACATTCGCAGCAGCTCTATTCGATTCTCGTCGCGCTGACCATCGACGAGTAATTTATTCTCGTTGACGAAACCAATCACAGGAATCCGATTTGATGAAATGGTCTTTAGTAAATTGGTATTGATCTCTTTCCATGTTCCGATGTCACGTCGGTTCGATGCAGCAGGCAGGTCGTCAAACGTCACGGCAATCTCCCGCTGCGTGGCAGGATGCGAAGTTCCACCTTGACCTGACACGAACGGGTTCGTCGAAAAGACCAGCAACAAGGTGATGATTAGAATTCTTGTCTTCATACCTTTTCATTTATGACTTCGCCGCATACGAAGTCCTCTTCGGCACGCGGTGAGTAAATTTCGGAAGTCGCACCATAAAGCTATCCGCCTGAAACCGTCTGAGAAAATCATCGCGCCTCGCATGCCATAACTCACCTCCTAATCCTTCGAATGCACTGCTACACGTGGCAGTTCCTTTCCATCTCCGCCTTCAGCCGGTGTCGGAACTCTTATCGGTTCGGGCCACTCAACATCCGGCACTGACTTAGGACCGAACCGACCGTCTTTTCCTTGAGACTTTGCGCGCAACGCAGTCAACACCTTTTCAGGTGTCGCCGGAACTTCGTCGATGCGAACCCCGACCGCATCATATACCGCATTCACCACCGCAGGCGGAACAGGAAGCAGCGGCCCTTGACCAACTTCCTTAGCGCCAAAGGGCCCGTTCGGATCAGGATCTTCGACGAGGATCGTTTTCACGTCACACATCTCGAGCGTTGTCGGACTCTTGTACTCGAGCATAGAAGGAAACTTGTGCACTACATTTCGATTCCCCCGATAAGCCATTTCTTCCATTAGCGCTTCGCCAAGGCCCATGTAGACGCTGCCCTCGACCTGACCCATCACTAAAGCCGGATTGATTGACTGCCCGATGTCGTGAGCGATCCACACTCGTTCGACTACCACGATTCCTGTTTCCGGATCGACGTCGACTTCGGCAACAGCAGCCGAGTAGCTGTAAGCCGGCGAAGGCCCAACGCCCGCGCCTTTGTATTTGCCGGGCGAACGCGGAGGTGTGTAAGAGCCAACCGTTCCAATCGTCCCAAACTTCGACTCGGCGAGTTCGACAGCCTCGGCGAAAGATATTCCGCGCTCGGCGTCCTCGACGTCGAAGACTCGACCGTCCGCAAACGAAATGCACTCGATCGGAACGTCAAGTTTTTCGCCCGCTGCCTTCGCTAACATCTCGCGAGCGCGTTCGGCCGCCTGCATCGCAGCATGTCCTGTCATTAAAGTCACGCGGCTTGAGTAGCTGCCCAAATCGACCGGAGTCAGATCGGTGTCCGCAGTGAGCACACGAATGTCGAACGGGTCGATGCCCAGAACTTCAGCTACAATGTAAGCGAGAATCGAATCCGAGCCTTGACCGATGTCGATCGAGCCGCACATCACGCACACTCCACCCTGTCGATCTAATCGAAGCTGCACGCCCGAATGTGGCATATTGTTCCAGTAGATCGGCAGCCCGGCGCCGCAAATGTAAGAGCTGCACGCGAAGCCGACGCCGCGACCGTAAGGCAGCTTGCGAAATTTATTCTTCCAATCCGAAGCCGAGACGATCTTATCAATGCACTCCGCGAGGCCAATGCTCCCGACGCGAAGATAGTTCGCCGTTACGGTGTTGGGCTCGACGAGATGTTTGCGGCGCATGTCTATCGGATCGATGCCAAGCTCTTCGGCAATCTTGTCGATCTGAACCTCGAGGGCAAATCTCGGTTGCGGCGTGCCGTGTCCTCGCTTTGGCCCGCACGGCGGTTTGTTTGTGAACACCCGCAAGCCTTCAAACTTGTAACGCGGAACATCGTAGGTCACGGTCTGAAGCGCTCCGGTGTAGAACGTGCTAGCGACGCCATAGCTTCCATATGCTCCGCCGTCGAGAAATGAACGGAAGTGCATCGCCGTTATCGCGCCGTCGTTCTTGACTCCGGTTTTGATCGACATCAAAACGGGATGACGGCCACGGTGGCAGTAGAATACTTCTTCGCGTGTCAGCGTGATTTTGACGGGGCGGCCGGTTATCATCGCGAGTTTCGCTACGGCGATCTCATGATTGAACGGATCGCTCTTGCCGCCGAAGCCTCCGCCGTTTGGCGTTGCGATTACGCGAATTCGCGCCGCGGGCATCTCGAGTACTTTCGCAAGCGCCCGATGAACATAGTGAGGCGTTTGAGTCGCGCTCCACAGTGTGAGTTTTTCATCGGGATCCAAAACAGCAACCGCTGCGTGCTGTTCGAGCGGCAGGTGCGTGTTCCCTTCATAAAAGAAAACATCTTCGCGAACGAGATCAGCTTCGGCGAATCCTTCATCAACATCGCCGAATTCCAGCGAGACTTTTTTATGCACGTTACCGCCGTCGCCGTAGTTGTGAATGCGCGGCAGATCATCGCTGAGGGCGTCATCTATCGAGGCGATCGGTTCAAGCGGTTCGTATTCAACCTCGATCAAGTCCATCGCGTCGAACGCGGTATCTTCGTCGATGGCCGCGATGGCCGCGACCGGATCGCCGATGAATCTAACCTTATCTATACAAAGCGTATGTTCATCCTGGCTGACTGGCAGAATGCCGTACGGAATCGGCAAATCGCTCCCGGTGAGGACCGCGACGACACCCGGAAGCTTCAGAGCTTTCGACACGTCGATGCGTTTTATCAATGCGTGTGGCACTGTGCTGCGCAGCAATTTCGCAAAGAGCATTCGCGGAAGCACGATGTCATCGGCGAAACGAGTTTGCCCGGTGCATTTCGCGCGAGCATCGACTTTTCGAAGAGCCTTGCCGACGATCTTAAGGGTGCCTCCATTCTTGCCGCTGTTTCGTGTCATCGCAAAACTTCAAACCTCAAATCCGAAAATGCTCTCTCGCGAGGGCTCGGCCGTTTCACCGCGCATACGCGCTGCAGCCAGTTCGACCGCTTCATAGATTTTGATGTAGCCGGTGCAGCGGCACAGGTTTCCTGCGAGCGCTTCTTTGATCTCGTCACGCGAGGCGTTCACATTTTTTTCCAGCAATTCTTTCGCGACCAGCAAGAACGCCGGCGTGCAATAACCGCACTGCGCGGCGCCCAAATCAGCGAAGGTCTCCTGCAACGGATGAAGCTGCCCACCTTCGGCCATGCCTTCGATCGTGGTCACATCGCGGCCTTCCGCATCCAGACCGAGAAAGAGGCACGACAACACGGGCTGCCCATCAATTAGCACCGTGCACACACCGCATTCGCCGAGCTCACAACCGTGCTTGGTACCGGTCAGACCGAGGTCCTCGCGCACCACTTCGAGAAGTGTTTTATGAGGGGCAAAGGCGACTTCGGTCTGCTCGCCGTTGAGGGTGAGTCGAATCAATGACTTCTGCTTCTTACTTCCAGCCATATGCCGTCGTTTCTTTAGCTTTCACGTATGCGTATCAGCCTGGATCTCGTCCAAACCACAAAGATTATATCAAAACGGATTGAAAGCCTATCTTCCGAAGCCATCATCAAATACTTCGAGGTTGGCACAAGACTCAACTCATCAATCAACGCAAAGCAGCCCTGGAACATCCGCCGTGCCGTGAAAGAGATTGAAAATCCAACAGCCCATTAAATCACGTTCGAGTTCGCGCCGCGCGATACATTGCGAAGCGTCGGTCACGAAGTATAATGCTGGAGTCCAATGTTGCTCGCTCTCCTGCGACTTAAGCGAGCACGGCTTCTCGTTTAGCTCGTCGACGTCATGCAAGGGGGAGGTGGAAAATGGCCGAGTTTACCGTTAACGCTGATCGGTTGGACCCATACAAGCAGTTCAAGTTCCGAGTGAAATGGGACGGGAAATATGTTGCCGGCATCTTTAGCGTCAGTGGATTGATTAGGAGAACCAAAGTAGTCGAGTATCGGGAGGGCGGCGAACCCAATATCACGCGGCGGTCCCCCGGCCTTACTGCCTACGAACCGATTACTTTGTCGAGGGGCCGCACACACGACAATGAGTTTGAAGACTGGGCCAATCGCACGTGGAATCTTGGCGCAGCGCTCGGCAGCGAAGTATCCCTGAAGAAATTCAGGAAGGATATAGTGATCGAGCTTCTAAACGAATCAGGACAGCTTGTAATGGCGTTTAAGGTCTATCGATGCTGGCCATCGGAGTACATCGCTTTGGGCCCGCTACAAGCGAATGATTCGAATGTAGAATATGAATCGATCACCCTTCAACACGAGGGGTGGGAACGAGACAAAGAAGTTGTCGAGCCTGCCGAACCGGCCTTCTGAGAAA
>Ga0075436_100000435_pt1 | contig 26788 bp, 23 predicted proteins | sample RhiMethybrSRZTD5_FD_75303 | JGI IMG/M metagenome (GOLD analysis project Ga0075436, IMG submission 75303) | Populus rhizosphere microbial communities from Tennessee, USA - Rhizosphere MetaG P. TD hybrid SRZTD5 | ecosystem: Host-associated > Plants > Roots > Rhizosphere > Soil | place: USA...
GACCGCTGAACGACATCTGCTCGACGAGATCCAACGCGAAGCGTTCGGCTACTTTCTACACGAAACCAACCCCGCCAACGGATTGGTGGTCGACAAGACCAGCTCGGACTGGCCGGCGAGTATCGCGGCGGTAGGGCTGGCGCTCACCGCGTATCCGGTCGGCGTGGAGCGCGGCTTCGTCACGCGCAGCGAGGCCGCGGAGCGAACGCTCACCACGCTGCGGTTCTTCTGGCGGAGCAAGCACGGCCCCGAGCCCGACGCGACGGGCTATAAGGGGTTCTACTATCACTTTCTCGACATGCAGACCGGCGCCCGCGCTTGGCAATGCGAGCTGTCGACGATCGACTCCGCCCTCTTGCTCGGCGGCATGCTGACGTCCGCGGCGTACTTCGACGGAGACGCGGCGGCAGAGCGCGAGATCCGCGACCTCGCCGACCGCCTGTACGCCCGCGTCGATTGGCAGTGGGCCCAGAACGGCGGCGCCACGGTGACCCACGGATGGAAGCCGGAGAGCGGATTCCTTCCGTACCGGTGGGAAGGCTATGACGAGGCACTGCTGCTGTACGTGCTCGGGCTCGGGTCGCCGACGCACCCGCTCCCAGCGGAGAGCTATGCGGCGTGGGCGTCGACGTATGAATGGAAGACCGTCTACGACACCCCGTTCCTGTATGCGGGACCGCTCTTCACGCACCAGCTCTCCCATCTATGGATCGATTTCCGCGGCATTCAGGACGCGTTCATGCGCAGCCACGGGATCGACTATTTCGAGAACAGCCGGCGCGCCACCCTGGTGCAGCAGCAGTACGCCATCCGCAATCCCGGCGGCTGGGCGCACTACGGTGAGCTGTGCTGGGGGATCACCGCGAGCGACGGACCCGGCGAGGCCACTCTGATGATCGATGGCGTCGAGCGCCGGTTCTTCGACTACGAGGCGCGGGCGGTGCCCTATGGCCCGGACGACGGCACGATCGCTCCCTGGGCCGTGGTCGCCTCGCTGCCGTTCGCGCCGGAGATCGTGCTCCCCACGCTCACGGATTTCAGGCGGTACCGGCGCCGACGGGACCATCCGTATGGCTTCAAGGCGACGTTCAATCCGACCTTTCCCGATCCAGGCGGTGCCCCGCAGGGCTGGGTGTCACCCTGGCATTTCGGCCTCAGCGAAGGGCCGATCGTCATCATGATCGAGAACTACACGTCCGACCTGGTATGGAGACTGATGCGCCGCTGTCCTTACCTCGCCGCCGGACTGCGGGCCGCCGGATTCACCGGCGGATGGCTCGAGGCGAGCGCATGACGATCGATCCGCGGGCGGGGAAACCCGCGGAGCCGTCGATGCTGGAGAACGTTCCGTGGCTGATGACAGCCTTCTATACGCGACGGCCGGACGCGTCAGTCCCCGCGCAGCGCGTCGCCTTCGGTACCTCCGGGCACCGCGGCTCCGCCCTCGACGCCGCCTTCAACGACGACCACATCCTCGCCATCACGCAGGCCATCTGCGAATACCGGCGGCAGCAGGCGATCACGGGGCCGCTCTTTCTCGGCGCCGACACCCACGCGCTCTCCGCATCCGCCTGGGCGAGCGCCCTCGAAGTTCTGGCGGGGAACGGAGTGAACGTGCGGATCGACGACCGCGACGGCTACACGCCGACGCCCGTCATCTCGCATGCCATCCTCACCCACAATCGCGGGCGCAAAACCGGCCTCGCCGACGGAATCGTCGTCACCCCATCGCACAATCCGCCGCGCGACGGCGGCTTCAAATACAACCCGCCGAGCGGCGGCCCCGCCGATACCCACGTCACCGGCTGGATTCAGGACCGCGCGAACGCGATCCTGGCGGACGAGCTCCGCGCGGTGAAGCGCATCCTGTTCGACCGCGCGAAGAGCGCCGCCACCACCCACCGCCACGACTTCATGGGCGCCTACATCGGCGACCTTGCCAACGTCGTGGACATGGAGGCGCTGCGCCATGCGGGCCTCACGTTCGGCGTCGATCCCCTGGGAGGCGCCGGAGTCCAGTATTGGGGGATGATCGCGGAGCGTTACGGCGTCCCGCTCACCGTCGTGAGCGACGTCGTGGACCCCACCTTTCGCTTCATGACCGTCGATTGGGACGGCGAGATCCGCATGGACTGCTCCTCGCCGTACGCCATGCAGCGCCTCATCGCCCAGAAGGACCGTTTCGACGTCGCCTGGGCCTGCGACACCGATCACGACCGCCACGGGATCGTGACCCGGAAAGCCGGCCTGCTGAATTCCAACCACTACCTCGCCGCCGCCATCGCGTACCTCTTCGCCCACCGCCCGCAGTGGCCGGCGACGGCGGGAGTCGGCAAGACCGTCGTGAGCACCAGCATGATCGACCGCGTCGCATCGCGGCTGGGCCGGCCGCTCCTCGAAGTGCCGGTGGGCTTCAAGTGGTTCGTCGACGGCCTCCTCGACGCGACGCTCGCGTTCGGCGGTGAGGAGAGCGCGGGCGCCTCGCTCCTGCGGCGCGACGGCACAGCGTGGACGACCGACAAGGACGGAATCGTTCTCGGCTTGCTCGCCGCGGAAATGACCGCAGTCACCGGCCGCGATCCGGGAGAGCTCTACGCCGATCTCACCCGGAACTTCGGCGACTTCGCCTACGAGCGCATTGACGCGCCCGCCACTCCCGCCGAGAAAGCCGTCCTGCAACGCCTATCACCGCAGCAGGTCACGGCCGCGGAGATCGCCGGTGCCAAGATCACAAGCCTCCTGACGAACGCCCCGGGGAACGGCGCACCCCTCGGCGGCCTGAAAGTCGTCACAGAGAATGGCTGGTTTGCCGCCCGCCCCTCCGGCACCGAGGACGTCTACAAACTCTACGCCGAGAGCTTCGTGGGGAACGACCACCTGCACCGGATTCAGGAAGAGGCGCAGGCGATCATTCAGCAGGCACTACGCGCCGGTGGAGGCCAACCCTCATGACGCGCAAATTCAAAGTCGGCGATCACGTGACCTGGAGTCTCACTTCCGCATCGAGGGTGTATGGGTTATGCCCACTAACAGACCTTCCGGCCCCAGCAGCCGCGTAACGACCTGGCCCCAGGGTTCCTTTCGCGTCGCAACGAGCAGTTTGTAGCCCTGCGACCTCAGGTCCGCGGTGGCTTTTTCGATATTCCCAACGTCAAATTCGACCCATGCTTGTGGCACGGGAAGATCCTCAGGCCATTGATCCGTGCCAAAGCAGGATTCAGCCGCCTGCGTCAACGGCCACAGGGCAAAATGCTTCACGCCATCCAGCGCGCCCGTATGCAGATAGCCGTCGGCATCTTCTTTCAACGGCAGTCCCAATGCCTCGGAATAGAACTTGCGGCTTGCGGCCGGGTCGCGAACGATCGGGCCGAAACCGGCGACGAAGAGCACGTCAATGTCTTTCGGTGTTTTCATCTCAGTCCTCGGATCGTCTCCTGAATCCGCATCGCCGCCTGGTAGGGGTCCGGGGCGTTGCGGATCGGCCGGCCGACGACGATGTAGTCGGCGCCGTTGCGGATGGCCTGCTCGACGGTGACGACGCGCTTCTGGTCGTCCGCCGGCCGGTTCTCGGCCGGGCGGATGCCGGGGGTGACGATGATCAGCTCCTCGCCCAGGCGCTCGCGGAGGGGGCGCGCTTCGAGGCCGGAGGCGATGACGCCCGCGCAGCCGATCTCCTGGGCGCGGCGGGCCCGCGAGAGGACGAGGTCGTGGACGTCGACCTGGTAGCCCATGTCGCGCAGATCGCGCTGGTCGAGGCTGGTGAGGACGGTGACGGCGAGGATGTTGAGGCCGCCTTTCTCGCGGCAGGCGGCTTCCAGAATGCTGTCGTTGCCGTGGACGGTGACGAAGGTGATGGGACGCTTGCGGAGCTGGCGGACGGCGGCGGCCACGGTCTCCGGGACGTCGTAGAGCTTCAGGTCGGTGAAGATCTTCTTGCCCTGCGCGAGCAGGTGGTCCGCCAGCTCGAAGTAGCCGCCGGAGGTAAAGAGCTCGAGGCCCAGCTTGTAGAAGCGGACGGCGTCGCCCAGGGTGTCGACCAGCCGGCGGGCTTCAGCAGCGCCGGGGACGTCGAGGGCGAAGATGAGGCGCTCTTCAGGGGGGATGGTCATTCTCACCTCCTGAAGGCGCCACCTTATCACGGCGACGCGGCTATGATAGCCGGACATGCTCGAACGCCTGTTTCACGTGCGCGCCGCCGGCTCGACCCCCGGCCGCGAGGCTCTCGGCGGGGTCACCACGTTCCTCACCATGGCCTACATCCTGGCCGTGAATCCGGTGTTCCTCACCGCCGCGGGCATCCCGCTCGAAGGAGCGATCCTGGCCACGGCGCTCTCCGCGGCGCTGGCGACGCTGGTGATGGCGTTCGCCGCCAACTACCCGATCGCCCTGGCGCCGGGGATGGGGATGAACGCGTTCTTCGCGTACGGCATCTGCATCGGCGCCGGAGTGCGCTGGCAGACGGCGCTGGGGCTGGTCTTCTGGGCCGCGGTGCTGTTCATCCTGCTGACGGTGACCGGCGCGCGCCGCATCCTGATGCGCGCGGTGCCCAAGGTGATCCAGCTCGCCGGCGCGGTGGGGATCGGCCTCTTCATCGCCTTCATCGGCCTCGAGGAGGGCGGCTTGGTGCACGCCCATCCGAACACGCTGGTGACGATCGGCAATCTGCGTTCGGCGCCGGCGCTCCTCACGCTCTTCGGCCTCGCGGTCAGCCTCATCCTTTTCGCCCGCGGCGTGCGGACGGCGATCTTCTGGGGCCTCGCCGCGACGCTGGCCGCCGCGCTCGTGACCGGCGTCGTCCCGCCGCCTGCTCACATTCTGAGCGTCCCGAGCTTCGATCTCCCCGGGCTCCAGATCGATCTCCTGGGGGCGCTCCGCCTGCAATACGTGCCGCTGATCCTCGTACTGCTCTTTTTCGCCTTGTTCGACACCCTGGGGACGTTGATGGGCGTGGCTCACCAGGCGGGCTTTCTCAAGGACGGCGAGCTGCCGCGCATCGAGCGCGCCCTGGCCGCGGACGCCACCGGCATGCTCGGCGGCTCTCTCCTCGGCACGTCGCCGGTGACGGCGTACATCGAGAGCGGCGCCGGCGTGGGAGTCGGCGCGCGCACCGGCCTGGCGAGCGTGGTGACCGGCGGCCTCCTTCTCCTGTCGCTCTTTCTCGCGCCGCTGGTCGCCCTGGTCGGCCAGTCGCTCGGCCCGGGCTTGAACCCGGTGACGGCGCCGGCGCTGATCCTGGTCGGCATCCTGATGGTGGGAGCGGTGCGCGAGATCGACTGGACCGATGCCACCGAGGCGGCGCCGGCCTTCTTCACGGCCCTCCTCATGCCGCTGACGTTCAACATCTCCCACGGTCTGGCGGCGGGGATCATCGTCTACGTGCTGGTCAAGGCGGCCGCCGGACGCTTCCGGGAAGTGCACTGGCTGATGACCGCGCTGGCGGTGCTGTTCGTGCTGCGCTACGCGCTGCTGCCGGCGTGAGCCGGCTCAGTGGTGATGGCGCACCGGTGCGCGGAGGAGCTGGCGAAGCTGGAGCGGGTCGACCGGCTTGGTCAGGTGGAGGTCGAATCCCGCGTCTTTGGAGCGCCGGCGATCCTCGTCGCGGCCGTAGCCGGTGACGGCGATGAGCCGCGCCGAGGAGGTCTCGGGATCGCGCCGGAGCTGCGCCGCCACCTCGAAGCCGTCCATCCCCGGCAGGCCGAGGTCGCAGAGCACAACCTCGGGATGGAAGCGCCGGGCGGCGCGCACGCCGTCCGTGCCGGAGGCGGCGGTCTCCACCTCGTGGCCCGACAGCTCCAGGAAGTCGCGCAGAGTGGCCGCGGCGTCGGGGTTGTCCTCCACGACCAGGATGCGCCGGGTGCCGGAGCCTTCGATGCCTGAGACCTGGGAAGTCACCGCCGGCTTCAGCGCGCTGACGGTGCCCGCCGCCACCGGCAGCAGCAGGGTGAAGGCGGAGCCGCGGCCGACGCCGGCGCTCTCCGCCCGCACCTCGCCCCCATGCAGCTCGATCAGCCCTTTGACCACCGCGAGCCCGACGCCGAGGCCGCCGCGGGCGCGATCCAGGCTGTGATCGCCCTGGTTGAAGATCTCGAAGACGTGGGGCAGCGTCTCCGCGGCGATTCCCATGCCGCTGTCGCTCACCGTCACCGCGACTCTCCGCCCGTCATCGGCACGCCCGACGCGCACGCCGATGCGGTCGCCCGGGGAGGTGAACCTGGTCGCGTTGTGCAGCAGGTTGGACAGCGCCTGGGAGAGCCGCAGGCGGTCGCCGAACACGCGGACCGGCTTGGCGGGCAGATCGAGATCGAGGGCGAGCCGCGCGCTGCGCAACACTTTGCGGTAGCCCTCGACCGCTTCGCGCACCAGGCCGACGAGGTCGAGGTCCTCGCGATGCAGCTCGATCTCACCGCGGGTGACCCGCGACGTCTCCAGCAAGTCGTCCACCAGCAGCGCCTGGTGGAGCACCTGCCGCTCGGCCGTCTCGATGGCCCGCCGCCTGGTCTCGTCCCCCTCGCTGGTGAGCCGCAGGACCTGGAGGGCGTTGCTGATGGTGCCCAGCGGATTGCGCAGCTCGTGGGCGAGCATGGCGAGGAGATCCTCCTTGGCGCGGTCTGCCCGGGCGAGCGCGGCGCGCTCCTGGCCCAGGCGGCGAGTGAGGTCTTGCAGCTTCTCTTCGCCGCGGCACGCCCGTCGCAGCCGGGCGATCATCCAGTCGAGCTGGTCTTCCGGCGAGCGGTCGCCGAGCACCAGGTCGGGCGGCTCGTAAAAGGAGCTTCGGCAGACCTGCCCACCCAACACGGCCAGCGGATGGGTCCGCAGGACGTCCCGGAGCGTCGCCGCGCCTGTGTGTGGACGGGTATAGCAACAGAGAGCCGCGATGCGGCTGCCGGCCAGGCAGCGGTTGAGCAGCGCCTCGTATTCGATCAGCCGCTCGCCGCCGGACGCGCCGTCGACGAGCCAGGCCATGTCCATGGCGATGCGCAGGCCGCGGAAGCCGTCGTCGAGCGCCTGATGCTCGACCTGCCGGAGGCTGTCCATCACCCGTTCCGGTACGAAGCTCCCGCCGGGCCGCCAGCGCTCCCGCTCGGTGAGCAGCACGAGCGAGCGGGGCTTGCGGCCGAGCGAGACTCCCTGAGGGGCAAGCTCGCGCTCGATGCGGCGGGCGGATGATGGGGGACCGAGGAAGAGGCAGCGGTCACTCGCTGCGAGGCCGGTTTTCAGGAAGGGGACGAGCGCGGCGGAGGGCTCCTCGAGACCCCCGGAGATCAGACAGAGATGATGATCGCCTTGCCGCAACCGGCTGAACCGGCGTTCGAGCTCGCCACCCACGACGACGCCTCCCGGCGAGGGAGCGCGTTCGGGCATCGGTCTTCATGCATTCTTCGCTTTCGCCGACGCTTTCCAGCGCGTTCCGCGTGCCTGTAGTGTCGCGAGACAACGCTCGCGACACCCATCGCAGGGTGCAAGAAGCATGCACGTGGCGGCACGCGGAGCGGGCGCGATGATTTACCGAAAGCTGTGAGCTACACGGACTCTTCGCCGTCCGCCGGCGGAATCGAGTCGTGCAGATAGCGGACGAGCTTGTGGAAGCCCTGCAACATCTCGCTCAGCGCCTGCTCCTCGGCCGGAGGCAACGGACGGTTGATGCCGAGGATGTTGTAGACGTTGGGAGAGGCCCCCTCCGCGCCTTCGCGAGGTTCGTCCTGCGCCTCGCGGCGCTGTCCCGGCCAGGCCGCCTCGCGCTGCAAGCCCGAGCGGCGGATCGCTTCCGGGCGTTCGTTGACGATCTGCAGAGCGTTGTGGAGGTCGTTGAGATCGCACTCCAAGGCGGCGAGGATCTTCTCCAGCGTGTCCAGGGACGGCTTCTGCTTCCCCGTCTCATAGGCGGAGAGCATCGCCTTGGTGATGCCGGCCGCATCGGCCACCTGGTACTGCCTCTTGCCTTGTCTGTCACGGAGCCACCGCAGGGCCCTGCCGAGACCGTGGAAGATGGACATGCGCGAAATGTACCTTCTCTGCCGGCTCATGGCAAGCGCAAACTTATATGAACCAATGACTTAGAGAAAGAACTTCGTTCTCGCGGGCCAAGCTTTTGTCCTTGACAGGACGATAAGTAGCCGACTAAAGTTGTCTCGGGTGACAAGATGTACTCTAGGCATGTCACCGAATCGAGGACAGCGGTCCTCGAATCCAGTGCTGTGCGACCGGTGGCTCATCGGGCCGATCGGGCCCGCGGAGGGAGCGAAATGCCGGCAAATCCCGGCGAGCGCCCAGACGATACGGTAGCCTTGGGACCTGCGCTGAAGCCAGACATCCGCCAGCAGGGAACCGGGAAGCAACCCTACCGGCAACACCCGGACCCCGCCCTCCTCGAACGCCTGATGCGCGGCGAGGTGACGGCCGCGGAGAGCCGGCAGGTGATTCGCCACCTCATCGCCGGCTGTTCCCGCTGCCTGGAAGTGACCCGCTCCTGCTGGTCGCTGGGCAGCCGGCCGGCGGAGTAGACTCTCGGGGTGCAGTCCGTCGCCACTCCTGCCGCGGGCCCGGTGGTTTCCGACGCCACCGCTCAGGCTCTGGAGCTGCCGAGCTTGCTGGCCGTCATCTCGCGCCTGGCGGCGAGCGATCTCGGGAGCGAGCGCGTCCTCGCCCTCCGCCCGTTTGCAGACGAAGAAGAGCTGCGCGCGCACCGGGTGCGCAGCGAGGAGGCCTCCCGGCTGGTGGGCGAGCGCGCCCTGGTTCCCGCGCTCGATTTCCCGCTGGGGGAGTTCCTTGCGCGGTTGGCCAGCGGCCGGCCGCCGCTCGAAGGGATCGATCTGGTCCACCTCGCCGATCTCGGCACGGCGACCCGTGCCGCGGGGGCACGCATCCGCGAAGCGGTACCTCCCTGCCCGGCGCTCCTGGCGCACGCCAGCAGCTTGCCCGACCTCGCCCCGCTGCTGCGCCGCATCGAGCGGACCTTCGACCGCCGCGGCGAGGTGCGCGAGGATGCGAGCCCGCGGCTCGCCGCCCTGCGCGGCCAGATCCGCCGCGTCCGCGACCAGCTCTACCGCGACCTCGGGGGGTTCGTCTCCGAGCACCGCGAGGAGCTGTCGGAGGAGACGATCCCCATGCGCGGCGGCCGCCTGGTGGTCGTCCTCCAGGCGGGCTCCCGCGGCCGCAGCCCGGGCCTGGTGCACGGCCGGTCGGCCACCGGCAAGAGCTTCTACTTCGAGCCGCTGCACGTCGTCGAGACCAACAACACCCTGCAGCAGTCGGTGGAAGACGAGGAGGCCGAGCGGCGGCGGATCCTCAACGAAATGCTGGCCGAGGCCCGGGCCGCGCTGCCCGACCTGCACGCGCACGCGGATTTTCTTGCCGACCTCGATCTCCTTCAGGCGGCGGCCCGCTTCGCCGAGCGCAGCGACGGCCGCCTGCCCGAGATCGGGCCGCGCCACGGCTTGCGGCTCGCAGCGGCGCGCCATCCTCTCCTCGACCCGCGCCTGGCCGACCTGCGCGCCGAGGCGTTGGGACAGGCAGGACACGCGGACGCCATCGTCCCCCTGGACGTCGAATGGAGCGCCCAGCGCCGGATCCTGGTGATCACCGGGCCGAACGCCGGCGGCAAGACGGTGGCCTTGAAGACCGCCGGCCTCCTCTCCCTCGCCGCCCTCTGCGGCCTGCCCATCCCGGCGGCGGCGGGCAGCCGGGTGCCGTTCCTGACCCGGCTGGTGGCGACGGTGGGCGACGAGCAGGACCTGCTCGCCGACCGCTCGACGTTCAGCGGCCGGCTGCTCCGCCTCAAGGAAGCGTGGGAGGCAGCCGGGCCCGATGCGCTCGTGCTGCTCGACGAGCTGGGCTCGGGGACCGATCCCGAGGAGGGTGCGGCGCTCTCGATTGCCCTTCTCGAAGGGCTGCTGGAAAAGAAGAGCCTGGCGGTGATCACGACTCACCTCGCCCAGCTCGCCGCCGCTGCCCTGGAGATGGGCGGCGCCTCTTGCGCGGCGATGGAATTCGATCCGCAGACCGGCCGCCCGACGTTCCGCCTGGTCCCCGGTCCACCCGGCGGCAGTGAGGCTCTAGCCCTGGCCCGCCGGCTCGGCCTGCCCGGCGAGTGGCTCGACCGTGCCGAGGCGCGGCTGGGCTCGGAGCACCGCGACCTGCGGCGCCTCCTCGCGGAGGTGGAACGCGTGCGCCGCGAGCTGGCCGAGACGCGCGACCGCCTGGAGGTCGAAGCGTCCGACGCCGAAAAGCTCCGCCGCCGGCTCGCCGAGGATCTGGCCGCCGTGGAGGAGGAACGTAAGGCCGTGGGAAAGCGGCTCAAGGCGGAGCTCGACGCGTTCCGCCGCGAGACCACCGACCGGCTGCGCGGCGAGGTCGAGCGCCTGCGCGAGCGCTTCGCGGCGGGTCGCCGGCGCGCGCTCGAAGCGGAGGCGGTGGAGGATCTCTTCGCAAGTGCACCGCGCTTCGTCGAGCCGGAGCCGGAGGCGCCGGGGCCGCTCACGGTCGGCGGGCCGGTCCGCCACCTCGGGCTCGGCTGGCAGGGCACCCTGGAAAAGCTCGAGGCCGGGCGCGCGGAGGTGCTGGTCAAGGGGAAGCGGGTGCGCTGCCGCCCCGAGGAGCTGGGACCGGCGAGCCCGCGCTCGGCAGGCGCTGACCTGGCGTCCGGGCGGGAGCCCGCGCGGGCACGGGTCCGGGGAGCCCGCGACCTCGACGAAGCGGTGAGCGCGCCACCGGAGATCAATCTCATCGGCCAACGCGTCGAGCCGGCCCTCGCGGAGCTGGACGTCTACATCGACCGGGCGCTCCTGTCGGCGCGGCGCGAGGTCCGCGTCATCCACGGCCACGGCTCGGGCAAGTTGCGGCAGGCGGTGCGGGAGCACCTGCGCGGCCACCGCGGCGTCGCCGGGCTGCGCGAAGGCGAGCCCAACGAAGGGGGAAACGGCGCCACCGTGGTCTCCCTGCGCGGTGCGTGACAGCCGTCTGTCCCGCACCGCGACCGACGCTCACCGGATCTAATAAAGGGGGGAACGCATGTCTCTCGGCAACGTTCAGATCACCCCCCAGCTCGTGCAGGCGGTGCGCGACGCGGTGGACATCGTCTCGGTCGCCTCCGAGCACACCCGGCTGCGCAAGGCGGGCCGGCGCTACGAGGGGCTGTGCCCCATCCACAAGGAAAAGACGCCCTCGTTCAGCGTCGATCCCGTGCAGGGACTCTTCTACTGCTTCGGCTGCGGCGCCGGCGGTGATGCGATCAAGCTGCACATGCTCACCAGCGGCGACGACTTCCCCGCCGCCATCGAGTCGCTGGCGGCGCGCTTCGGCGTGCCGTTGCCCGCCCGAGTGGAGCGTCGCCCCGGCACTCGGACCGCCCCGGAGCGTGACCTCGAGGGCGCGCTCACGGCGGCGGCCGACTTCTTCGCCGACCAGCTCCGCAAGCAGGCGTTCCCGCGGGAATACCTGGAGAACCGCAAGATCCCTCCCGAGCTCGTCGCGCGCTTCGGCCTGGGCTACGCGCCCGAGGGCTGGCGGACGCTGATCCAGGCGCTCCATCCCCGCATTCCCATGGCCGATCTGGAGGCGGCGGGCCTGGCGGCGCGGTCCGAGAAGGGCGGCGAGCCCTACGACCGCTTCCGCCACCGCCTGATGTTCCCCATCCACAACGCCTCCGGGCGCCTGGTCGGCTTCGGCGGGCGCACCCTGGGGGACGACAAGGCGAAGTACATCAACACCAACGAGACCGACCGCTTCCACAAGGGCCTGCTCCTCTACGGCCTGCACCAGGCCAAGCGCGAGATCCGGGAGAGCGGGCGGGCAGTTCTGTGCGAAGGGTATTTCGACGTCATCGGCGCGCTGGCCTGCGGCGTGGAGGGGGCGGTGGCAGGCATGGGCACGGCGCTCACTCCGGAGCAGGCGAAGCTCCTCTCGCGTTTCGCCGAGGAGGTGGTGATCGCGTACGACGGCGACAGCGCCGGCGAGAACGCCGCCCGGCGGGCGTTGCCTCTCCTCCTCGCCGAGCGGATCGGCGTCCGCCGTGCGCGCTTTCCGGGCGGCCACGATCCCGATTCGCTGCGCCTCGCCGAGGGGGAGGAGGCGGTGGCCGAGGCGATCCGGATCGCCGAGGACGCAGTCATCGCAGAGCTCGACCGGCTCATTCCCGCTGCCGCGGGGCGCGATCCGCGGGTGCAGGCGAAAGCCGCCACCGAGGTGGCCGAGCTGCTGCGGCCGATCCCCGACGCCATCCTCCGCCACGGCTATGCCCGCCTGGCGGCCGACCGGCTGGACATTCCGGTGGAGATGCTGGCCCGGCGTGCGGCGGGGGGCGGGTCCGACAGGCGGCCGGACCGACAGCCGGCCGGCGTGGCACGCGAGCCCCACGCCGGACCGCGGCTCGTGCGCAGCCTGGAAGAGCAGGTGCTGGACCGTCTCCTCCAGGGGGAAGAGCCTCTGCCGGCCCTGGACGAGCTGCCTCCGGCCGAGGTGTTCTTCGATACCGAATGCAGGAATATTTACCGGGCCTTTCGCACTCTATATGCAGAAGGGGCGGGCTCCCGGCCCGACTCCAGGGCGATGAAGGCGGCGCTGGGGTTCGAGGGAGAGGCGATTGACCGCATGGCCAAGGTTCTGTTAGAAGGGAGTTTTGCTCCCGGGAGAATCGGGCTACTGGAATCCCTCGACAAACTGACGAACCGCTGGCGCCGCCAGCGCAGACAAGAGATCGAGGTAGAGATTCGCGAGGCAGCGCGCCTGACGGATGGCGTGCGCCTCGAACGTTTGCTCAAAGAAAGGGACAGCTTGAACCGAAGCTTGCACCGCGGCTCCCGGCCGGGCGCGAGCGGCGGAGTCGTCGTCTGAGTCCGGGATTACGTCGAGCCTGCCCAATGTTCTCAAGCGGATAGGGAGAGCACATTGACCATTACCAGCCTCACACCCGTCGAAGAGAAGTACTCCTCGGTCAAGCAGTTGATCGAGCTGGGGAAAGAGAAGGGCTATCTCCTCTACGACGAGATTTACGAAATGCTGCCCGAGGAGGTGGTGAGCCTCCCGGATGAGCTGGACGAGATCTATCTGCGGTTCTCGGACCTCGGCGTCGACGTCATCGATCGCCCTGAAAGGTACCAGAACCGGGACGACTTCGAGTCCGGCGCCGCCAGCGACTTCGACAAGAAGGAAGACGAGACCACGGAGTTCGGGCTCACCGCCCACGAGAAGACCAACGACCCGGTCCGCATGTACCTGCGCGAGATGGGGACCGTTCCGCTGCTCGACCGCGAGGGCGAGGTCGAGATCGCGCAGCGCATCGAGCAGGGCGAGTGGATGATCTACGAGGCTCTCTGCGAGAACCCGGTCGTCCTGCGGGAGCTCCTGCGCCTCAACGAGATGGCGGCCAAGGACAAGCGGATCCTGCGCGAGCTGGTGTCCTCCGATCCGGACGAGCCCCTCGATCCCAAGGCCTCCGACCGCATCCGCGGCAACCTCAAGATCTTCGAGCAGATCGCGGGCAACGACCATGAGATCGGCGAGCTGCGCAAGCGCCAGAAGCGCTGCAAGCCCCACGGCGAGAAGTACTTGGAGATCGAGCGGGAGATCGACCGCCTGGTAGCCAAGATCGCCAAGGACATCCGGACCATCGACTTCAGCGTGCAGACGCGCAACCGCCTGGTCGACTTCCTCAAGGACATCGACCGCCAGTTCTCGCGCTTCGAGCAGGACATCAAGCGGGCGCAGACCGCCCTCAAGAAGGAGAGCAGCGAGGACCTGAAGGCGCTGCACCGCCGGCGCATCGAGAAGTACCGCGCCGCTCTGCGCGAGCTGGAGGAGCGCTACGGCACCACCCACGCCGAGATCGCCTCGACGATCGACAAGATCCGGGCCGGCGAGGCGACCTGCGAGCGTGCCAAGGAGGAGCTGATCGTCGCCAACCTCCGGCTGGTGGTCTCCATCGCCAAGAAGTACACCAACCGCGGCCTGCAGTTCCTCGACCTCATCCAGGAGGGGAACATCGGCCTGATGAAGGCGGTGGAGAAGTTCGAGTACCGCCGCGGCTACAAGTTCTCGACCTACGCCACCTGGTGGATCCGCCAGGCCATCACCCGGGCCATCGCGGACCAGGCGCGGACGATCCGCATCCCGGTGCACATGATCGAGACCATCAACAAGCTCACCCGCACCAGCCGGTCGCTGGTGCAGGAGCTCGGCCGCGAGCCCACCGCCGAGGAGATCGGCGAGCGCATGGACCTGCCGGCCTCGAAGGTGCGCAAGATCATGAAGATCGCCCAGGAGCCCATCTCCCTCGAGACGCCGATCGGCGAAGAGGAGGATTCGCACCTCGGGGACTTCATCGAGGACAAGAACGCCATCTCCCCGATCGACTCGGTGATCTTCGCCAACCTGAAGGACCAGACCCGGAAGGTGCTGAAGACCCTGACGCCGCGGGAGGAGCTGGTGCTCAAGATGCGCTTCGGCGTCGGCGACGGGTCCGAGCACACGCTCGAAGAGGTGGGGCGCTCGTTCAACGTCACCCGCGAGCGCATCCGCCAGATCGAGTCCAAGGCGCTGCGCAAGCTCCGGCACCCCAGCCGGGCGCTGAAGCTCAAGCCTTTCCTCGACACCAACGTTTGACAGGGCGGCCTTGTCCGCCTAAGATTCCCCGTCCTGGGACCCCCCAGGACGGGCTGTTTTGATCCTCGGTAGCTCAGTGGTAGAGCGATCGGCTGTTAACCGATTGGTCGGGGGTTCGAGTCCCTCCCGAGGAGCCATTCATACCGCGCCATGAAGCGCCGGTCGATGCGGTCTTTGAGCCGCCACGCCCAGCGGCTGTGGGAGACGACGCCTTTCCAGCGCAGCAACGCCCGGCCGTCGCCCGTGTTGAGGAGAGACAGGAAGCTCTCCTGCGGCGTGTAGCGCGGCGGCTCACGCCCGGCGAGCACAGCGGCTTGCAGGCTCTGCCAGAGGACCGGCGCCTCGCGCACGGCATACACCCCCGCCTTCGGCGTCCCGGGATGACGGGCCAGGGTGCCGCAGTCACCGGCCGCGAAGACCCGCGGATCGCCGATGGAGCGCAGCGCGTCGTCGAGGAGCAGGAACCCGCGCTCGTCGAGCGGGAGACCGGAGCCGCGGAAGAGCGGCCAGGCCACGGCGCCGGTGAGCCATATGGTGAGCCGCGCCGGCAGAAGCTGCCCTTCTTCCAGCTCGGCCGCGGCAGCGTGGACAGCGGTCACCCGGCGCCCCGTGCATACGGCGAGCCCCCGGCGCTCGAGGAGGCGGCGCGCCCGGCGCCGGAAGCGGCCGGAGTAGCCGGAGAGGATCTCCTCGCCCGCCTCGACGATGGTGATCCGGTGTGGCGCGCCTCCGTCTTCCAGGACCGCCGCCGCGGCGAGCGCCACCTCGACCCCGGCTGCACCGCCGCCCACTACCACGATCGACACCTCGCCGCCGCTTCCCTCCGCCAGCGCAAGCTCCCGCAGTCGCCGGCGCAGCTCAGCCGCCTTGCCGATCGGCTTGATCCGCTGCGCGTGCGGTGCCACCTCGGGGGCTTCGACCCCCGCCGTGTTGGAGCCGACGGCGAAGGAGACCAGGTCGTAGGCGATCTCCCCGCCTTCCAGGCGGACCACCTGCCGCCTGGGATCGATCCCCACTGCGCTGGCCTGAAGGAACCGGCCGCCGGCCCGCTCCACGAGCTCCGGGAGATGGAACGCGATCTCGTCCTCTCCGTAGGTGCCCTGGAGATAGCCGGGCACCATGCCCGAATAGTGGTGGAGTGGGCCAGGGGAGATCAGCGTCAGCTCGACAGGGAGTGGCGTGAGGATCTGCCGGCGCAGGATCTCCAGGTGCGCATGGCCGGCGCCGACGACGAGGAGGCGCGTCACGAGAGCGCTCGGCCTCAGTGCTCGGCCAGGATGCGCCGCAGAAGCAGGAGGAGAAGGAGGCCGGCGACGGTCATCGCGATGGGCAGCGCCCAGCGGGTCCACCGCGAGGCGCCGGCCGCCGCGGCGGCGCCCGCCAGATCCAGCTCGGCCGGCTGCCATGGGCGCGCGAGCAGCACGTCGCCGAGGGCGGCGAAGTCGTAGCTCGGCGCGGCCAGCCGCTCCGCTCCGGCCAGCAGCTTGACGGTCTCCGTCGTCCCGGCCTGGGTCCCGGGCCGGGGCCAGACGAAGAGCAGCACGTCGCGCCGCCGCCAGGCCGCGGCGTCCAGGCTCGCCAGAGGCGGGTTGTCGCCGTCGGCCAGCCGTACGGCGAGAATCTTCGGCGCCGTTCCCGGGAGCGCGAGCGCCACACGGCACGGAAGCGGCGGCTCGGCATCGCACTCCCAGAGCGCGTGGGTGACGGGCGCCGCCTCCCGAGGGTTCCCCAGCGGATCGCCGGGCAGGCTCCGCGTGCGGCGAATGGGCTCGAGGTAGCGTGCCTCCACGGCTCGCCGCAGGGGCGCACCCGGCGTTGTCAGCACCAGCTCCGTGAGCGGCAGGCCCGAGGCCGGGAGCGTGAGCGCTGCCTCGCTCACCCGCGTGCCGCGGACCGGCTCCGGATGCAGCGCGCGCTCCCCGCCGGCCAGGGCCGGCTCCGGCGGCGTCCAATGGAAGAAGGGGATCTGGCTCCGCTCCAAGGCCAGCCGCAGGTCGCCGAGATCGCGCCGGGCGGTCGCGTAGACCTCGGCCGGCAGCTCCAGCCGCACCAGGTCGCCGGGCTTCGCCGATGGGGCGATCACCGTCCAGGACGCGTCGAACCGCGTCCTCCCCAGCGCGGCTCCGGGCGCGCTGAGGGCCTCGGGAAGCGCGGGCACCGGCTGCTCCTTCTCCGGCCCCGCCTCCAGCCAGGCTGTCTCGGCGCCGGCGGGCGGCTCCTCCAGGGGCGCCTCGCGATGAGGATTGCGCCGGATCGCGCCGCCATAGGCCAGCGTGTACCGCCCCGCCTCCGGCGCCCGGAAGAGCGCCGTCTGCACTGCCAGCTCGACGCCCCAGCCGGTGAGGCGAGGCGCCGTCGCCGCGGCGCCGAACAGCTCCAGCCGCAGGCGGCTCCCCGCGATGGGCTCGCTCGCTCCGGCGAGCAGTTGCTGCGTCCGGTTCGCCGGCCGCTGCCAGGTCCCCTCGCGCAACAGATGCCAGGTCGACGCCCGCGGCTCATAGAGCCGGTAGCCGACGGCTCCCGGGCCCTCGAGGTCGATCGTCAGCCGGCGCAGCACCTGGCCCGGGGCGGGCAGTGGAAGCGAGCAGTCCACGGCGCCACTCGTCGACGAACCGGCGGGCTGGCACTCCGCGCCGCGGGTCGTGTAGGTCACCGATGGACCGCTGACGGCCTCCACCTCGACCGCCTGGACCTTCGGGCCGCCTGCCTTCAGCGGCCAGGCAAGGCGGAGGAAGCGGTCCGTGGTGGAGGGATAGGAGAGCGAGATCTGCTGCAGGTCCGCGTCTTCGCCGAGACGGAACAGGTCGCCGGTCGCCAGCGGGTGCCAGGTCTTGCCGTCGACGCTGCCCTCCAGGCGGACCGGCGGCGCGCCCGTCACGCGGGCCGCGTCGAAGAACAGCCGCTCGTGCGGGGCAGGGTCCGCGCCGACGTCGAGGAGCAACGACCAACCGTCCTCTGTCCTGTCCACCTTGACGATCGAGACGTCGCGTCGCTCGCTGCGCTGGGCGGCGGGCGTCACCCGCAATGCCACCTCGCCTCCCCCCGGCGCGAAGGCGTGGAGGTCCGCGCCGCCCGGCGCCAAGTGCTGGACCGTCGCCAGGTCCAGCGGCACCCGCACCCAGCCGGCCGCGGGCACCTGCACCTCGCGGGTGTAAAGGAAACCATCCACGGCCGCCGACGGAAGGGCGACAGCGGCGGCGAGCAGACCGACAACGGCGCGCCGGAGGAGACGATCGCTCGCCATGAGGGGGAAGAACCGGGAAGCGCAATCAGGCGGGGAGACCTGGAGTCGACTTCCCGCCTGCGTCAGGGAGCGAACCAGCCGGAGAGACGGGACCTCGACCCGAAGATCTGCACTTGAGTCTACCACGGGTCGAGGCCCATCATGTCAAGCCTTCTAGGCAAAATGGGACCGGTGGTCCTCCACCAGCTTCTCGACCACGCTGGGATCGGCCAGGGTGGTGATGTCGCCGAGCTCCTCGTACTCGTGCGCCGCGATCTTGCGCAGGATGCGGCGCATGATCTTGCCCGAGCGGGTCTTGGGCAGCCCGGCGACCACCTGGATGCGGTCCGGCACGGCGATCGAGCCGATGGCCGTGCGCACCTGCTCCTTGAGCGCGCCCACCAGCTCCTCCTCGTCCCAGCTCTCGTACTCCGGCTTGACGTTGACATAGGCGAAGATGCCGGTCCCCTTGATCTCGTGCGGGAATCCCACCACCGCCGCCTCGGCCACCGACTCGTGGGCCACCAGCGCGCTTTCGATCTCCGCCGTCCCCAGCCGGTGGCCAGAGACGTTGAGCACGTCGTCCACGCGGCCGGTGATCCAGTAGTAGCCGTCGACGTCCCGCCGGCAGCCGTCACCGGTGAAGTAGAGGCCGGGGTATTGCGAGAAGTAGGTCTCCCGGAAGCGCAGGTGGTCGCCATAGATCGTCCGCGCCTGCCCCGGCCAGGTGCCGCGCAGGCAGAGGTTGCCGGAGACGTCGTTGCCGGGCATCTCCTCGCCCTTTTCGTTGACGATCACCGGCCGGACGCCGAAGAAGGGCAGCGTCGCCGACCCCGGCTTCGCGGGCGTCGCCCCCGGCAGCGGCGTGATCAGGATGCCGCCTGTCTCCGTCTGCCACCAGGTGTCCACCACCGCACAGCGGCCGTCGCCGACCACGTCGTGATACCACAGCCAGACGTCGGGATTGATCGGCTCGCCCACCGTGCCGAGGATCTCCAGCGACGTGCGCTTGTACTTCTTCACCCACTCGTCCCCCGAGCGGGCGATGGCGCGGATCGCCGTCGGCGCTGTGTAGAACTTGTTGATCTGGAGATCGTCCACCATCCGCCAGTAGCGTCCGGCGTCCGGGTAGGTGGGGATCGACTCGAACATCACCGTCGTGGCCCCGTTGGCCAGCGGACCGTAGACGATGTAGCTGTGGCCGGTGATCCAGCCGACGTCGGCGGCGCAGCACCAGACGTCGCCGGGGTGGATGTCGAAGATGTACTTGTGAGTCATGGCGGCGTACACCAGATAGCCGCCGGTGGTGTGCAGCACCCCCTTCGGCTTGCCGGTGGAGCCGGAGGTATAGAGGATGAAGAGCGGATCCTCGGCCGCCATCCATTCCACGGGGCAGGTCGACCGGTGCTTGCGGGTCTCGTCCTCCAGCCACAGGTCGCGGCCCTGCCGCATGGGCACGTCCTTCTCCGTGCGGCGGACCACCAGCACCTTCTCCACCATCGCCAGCCCTTCGACGGCGTTGTCCACCGTGGCCTTGAGGGGGATCCGCTTGCCGCCGCGGAGCCCCTCGTTGGCGGTGAGCACCAGCTTGCAACCGGCGTCGAGGATGCGCCCGCGCAGCGATTCGGCGGAGAAGCCGGCGAAGACCACCGAGTGGACGGCGCCGATGCGGGCGCAGGCGAGCATCGAGTAGGCGAGCTCGGGGGTCATGGGCAGGTAGATGCACACCCGGTCGCCCCGCCGCACCCCGAGGCTCAGCAGCACGTTGGCGATGCGGGCCACGTTGTGCTTCAGCTCGCGGTACGAGATGTGCCGATACTCCCCGGGCTCGTCGGCGGCCCAGATGATGGCGGTCTTCTCCCCCTTGTCCGCGAGGTGGCGGTCGACGCAGTTGTAGCAGGCGTTGAGACGGCCGCCGGAGAACCAGGCGAAGTCGACCTCCTCCGGGTCCTCGTCCACGATGTTGCGGGGCGCAAAGAACCAGTCGACGATCGCGGAATGCTCGCGCCAGAACGCGTCCGGGTCCGCGACCGATCGCCGGTACATCTCCTGGTACTGCTCCAGGCTCTTGACGTGAGCCTTCGCGCTGATGTGCGGCTTGACGGGAATCATCGCAATGGGCCTCCTCCGCGGGGTCGCGGCGCGGGAACCTGCCGGGATTGCGATTCTAACTCCAGCGGGTGCCATGGGGGCGCCTCCCCGAAAGCTCCTCTGGTGAAGCAGGGCTCCCCGGCGCTCATCCCTCCGACGGCTCGTCGTCAGGCCCGTACATCGACAGGGCCTTCCCGTGCTCCTTGATCAGACGCTGCATCCTGCCATGATCGTGGGTGAGCGTCGCAGTGACGAGAAGGATTCTGTCGTCATGGTCGAAATAGCAGGCGATGACCCGCATGGTTCCCGGCATGAAGCGGTACTCGACCAGATGTCCCTCGCGGAGCTTGGTCACACCCCGGTAGTGGGACGGCCGCCAGGGACGAAGCTGGGGGTCCATGGCGGGATGCGAGCAGGCTCGGAGTGCCGCGACAAGATCGGCGAGTCGTTGCTCGCAATCCTCCTGGTCGCCCGCTGGCAGCAGCGCGAAGGCCTTACGGAAATGACGGTCGAGCCAGGTCGGCAGGTATGGGTAGACCGATCTAGCCACCCAGGGCTCGCCTCAGATACCCCCGCGGGTCGTCGATCGCATCACCCCATAGCGATTCGTCGGTGAAGTCGAGCTCCGGGAGGAGCTCGCAGAACGCTTGCCAGCCGGCGGCCAGACGTGCGTAGGCGTCCTCGTCGACCGCCGCCATGTGGTTGGATCCCCATGCCTCAGGGTCGAGGTGGGTATTGATCCTTTTCGTCAGTTTGCCCAAGCTCTCCGCGTCGAGCCGTCCATAGCGATCGGCGACGGCATCCACGATTGCCTCTTCTTCCCGGCTCAGCGGCACGGAATTCTGCGCCCGCAGCCGGATCCGCTGGCCGCCTTCCGAGTAGTCGTGCGGCTCGATGGAGAATAGCCCCTGGGCGCTGCGGTTGTGAGTGATGAAGGAGAAGACCTCGCGCGTCACGACGCCGTAGTCCCAGGTCTGATGGTTTCCCTCTGTGATTCGATGCCCAATCTCCTGTGAGGCCACGACATCCACAAGGTAGGGGAGCTTGACCGCCTTCGTCTTGGTCATGGTGCCGAGCCGCTCGCAAAGCCGGGCAAGCACGGCTTCGAGCTTTGGACTCAGATATGGCTCTCGAGGGTTGGGAATCATACCGGCCTCCTTCGCGAATACGGTACCACAACTCGGGCGTAAGTGTCCCGGGCATGAAAAGAGCCCGCCCGCCCGTTCCCCTACAATAGGTCTGCTGCTGGTGCGGCTCAAGGAGTTTTGAACGTGGGCGTCTTCTTCTCTCGCGACGAGCAGGTCCTCGAGGCGGTGGCCACGGACTACAACACGATTTCGGTCGTGGCGGCCGGGGTGCGCATCAATATGGACGTGGAAGGGGCGACGTTCGCCACCTGGCACCCGCGGTTCCTGATGACCGGCTACAGTTGGGACGCGCTGTCGGCCGCCTGCCTGCTGCGCGCGGATGGGCCGCCGGCCACGGTGCTCCTGCTCGGGCTCGCGGGCGGCACGGTGGCGCGCCAGCTCCGGGCGTTGGCGCCGCAGGCCGCCATCACCGGGGTGGACATCGACGCCGGGGTCGTGGACCTCGCGCGGCGCTACATGGGGCTCGACGAGCTGGGGATCGACGTCGTCCTCGCCGACGCCGACCGCTTCCTGGCCGAGACCGAGATGCGCTTCGACGCCATCGTCGAGGATCTCTTCCTGAGCGGACCCGGCGACGTCGCACGGCCGCAGATTCCGGTGGGCGAACGGCTCGCCCTGATCACGGCCCGCCTCGCGCCGGGCGGCATCGTGGTCACCAATCTGATCACGGAGCCGGGCGGCCCCCACTTCGCCCTCCGGCGCCAGGTGCGCCGCGTCTTCCCCGAGGTGTTCTCGTCGGTCCGCGTCGTGCGGCCGCCGCGCGGCTTCAACGAGATCCTCGTCGGCGGCGACAGATCGCGTCCGAGGGCGGCCCTCCGCGGGCACGCCGACCGCCTGGCGGAGCCCTACGACCGCTGGCTGTTCGAAGGGATTCGCGTCCGCCTGCTGCGCCGCGCCGCGAGCCGGCGCGCCGCCTGACGGCCCTGCGGCCCTACAATCAAGGGGGGAGGCCCTATGCTGCAGAAAAAGGCCGAGGACTGGGACGTCGACGAGATGCAGGAGAACGGCGAGGAGGTCGACCGCCGGGGCGGCGCGGCACGCTTCCTCGCCCAGATGCTCGAGACGAAGTTCGGCGCGCTGGACGACGACTCCCGCGCCCGCCTCGCCGCGGCCGACTTCGAGCGCATCCTCGCGTGGACCGACCGCATGCTGGAGGCGGACTCGCTGGCGGCGGTCTTCAAAGAGTAGTCACACCGCTCGGCGGAGCTGCGGACAGGCCGCCGCGGCCGATTCGAGGTCGGCTTCCTGCTCTTTTTCCTTGGGCGCCGCGACGCGGCGGGACAGGGTGATGAGGACGACTCCCGCGATGATCACCGCGGCGGCGACCAGGGTGCGGCCGGTCAGCGGCTCGCCGAGGATCAACCAACCGAGAAACACAGCCACGATGGGGTTGACGTAGGCGTAGGTGCCCACCAGCGCGGGGGACGCCGCGCGCAGCAGCCAGACGTAGGCGGTGAAACCCACCAGGGCGCCGAATGTCACCAGGTAGCCGAAAGCCAGCGCCGAGCGCAGCGTCACCTGGGCGAGGTGGAAGTCGGCCCCTTCGCCGGTGGCCAGGCCGGCCAGGACGAGCAGGGCGCCGCCGGCGAGCATCTCCATGGCGGTGGCGAGGAGCGGCGAGGCGGGCAGCGGGACGTGCCGCGAGCGCACGGAGCCCCACGCCCAGCTCAGGGCGCCGAGGAGCAGGACGATCACTCCCATGCGGTCGAGATGGAGGCCCGCGGTCGGCCGCACGAGGAGGACAAGCCCGGCAAGGCCCAGAGACACGCCGGCAAAGACCTTCCAACCCGGCCGCGTGCCGCCCGGCCGCAGCCAGTCGAACAGGACCATCCACAGCGGCACCGTCGAGACCAGGAGCGCCGCGGTGCCGGAGGGCACCTTCTGCTCTGCCCAGACGAGCCCGCCGTTGCCGCCGAGGAGCAGGAGGCCGCCGATCACCACGGCGGAGCGCCAGTGGAGGCGGAGCGGAGCGGCGGTGCCGCGCCAGCGCACCCAGCCGTAGAGCAGGTTGCCGGCGATCAGGTAGCGCACGCCGGCCATCAGGAGAGGCGGGATCGTCTTGATCGACACCGCGATCGCCAGGTAGGTCGAGCCCCAGAGGACGTACACCGCGCCCAGTGCGAGCGCCACCTGCAGGAGCGTGGGGTTCTTGCGCGCCTCAGGCAAGGGACACCTCCTCCAGCTCGGTAGTTTCCGGGGTTTCCAGAACTGGCACCGCCGCAATCCCGGCGGTGAGGATGGGGAGGTGGGTGGTCTCGCGCAGCGATTCGAGGACGATGGTGGAACGCGTCGAGCGCATGGACGGGATGGTCCCGAAGCCCTCGCGCAGCAGGCGGCCGAGGCTCTTGGCGTCGGGAACGCGCACCTTCGCCAGGTAGCAGTCGTCGCCGGCGACGTGATGCGCCTCCTGCACCTCGGGGATCTGCGCCAGCAGCTCGCCGGTGCTCTTGTCGCCGACTCTCTCCTCGGAGCGGACGAAGATGTAGGCCAGCAGGTTGAGCCCGAGCGCCTCGGGATTGATCCGCGCCTCGTAGCCCAGGATGACGCCGCGCGTCTCCAGCTTGCGGATGCGCTCCAGCACCGCGGAGGGAGCCATGCCGACCTGGCGGGCGATCTCCGCGTTGGGAGTCCGGGCGTTCTGCTGAAGGATGTTCAGGATCTGGCGGTCGATGTCGTCGATCATGCGGTGAATCTCCTCAACGAGAGAAGAATAGCACCGCGGTGGGGAAATGCAAGCCTCCCTCAGATCGCGATCCGGCTCTCCGCCTCCGCCGCAAAGGGATCGTCGCGCTGCCCCCGCCGATGGCGGACGAGGGCGGCGTGGGCGATCATGGCGGCGTTGTCGCCGCTGTAGGCGAGAGGGACGAGGCGGAGGACGACTCCCCGGCGCGCCGCCCAGGCGGTGAGCTCGCGGCGGAGCAGGCGATTGGCGGCGACGCCTCCCGAAACTGCGAGGAGGGGGATCGGACGCCGGCCGTGCAGGCGGTCCAGGCGGTCGAGGACCTGCGCCACCGCGGCGGCGCGGAAGCCGGCGAGGAGGTCGAGGACGGGGGGGCCGAGATCCAGCGGTCCGCGGCGTTCGAGCTTCTCGATCTCCAGGAGGGCCTGGCTCTTCAATCCCGAATAGGAGAAGTCGAGGGTGTCGCCGCGCAGCGGGGTCGGGAAGCGGTGGGCGCTCGCGTCACCCCCTTCGGCCAGCTCGTCGACCCGCGGCCCCTGCGGATAGGGCAGGCCGAGCCGTTTGCCGACCTTGTCGAAGACCTCGCCCATGGCGTCGTCGCGGGTCTCCCCCAGGGTCTCGATCGCTCCGTCCTCCACTCCGAACAGGGTGGTGTGGCCGCCCGAGGCCACGAGGCCGACGAAGCGGCCGGGGACCGGATCGGCGGGCGCATTCGAATCGGGAGCTGGAAGGAACGGCGAGTAGAGGTGCCCCTCCAGATGGTGGACGGCGTGGAAGGGGCGGTCGAGCGCGAAGGCGATCGCCTTGCCCAGGGAGAGGCCGACGAGGAGGGCGCCCACCAGGCCGGGGCCGCGGGTGGCGGCCACGACGTCGGCGTCGGCGAGGCGGATGCCGGCCTGGTCGAGGGCCTCCGCGCTCACCCGCGGCCAGTTGGCCAGGTGCTCCCGCGAGGCGATCTCGGGCACCACGCCACCGTAGGGGCGGTGCGCGGCAAGCTGGCTGGAGACCACGGAAGCGAGCACCCGGCCCGCGCCGTCGAGCACGGCGCAAGCGGTGTCGTCACAGGAGGTCTCGATGCCGAGGACGAGGGGGCGCTGCATCGGCTGAGCATAGCGCGGCAAAGAAAAACCCTGCCGGAGCAGGGTTTCCCCACGCATGCCGCCGAGCGGAGAGAGGACGGCGCTTCAGCCGTTGCCGGAGCCCGCGGCCGGGGCCTCGGTGGTGTCCGCCGGCGGCGGTGCCGGCTCGGCGGGCTCGGTGGGCGCCGTCGGGATGTTGATCGGCTCGTAGTTCGGGATCTCGAACGCCAACGGACCGTGGCAGTACTCCTTCCACTCGTCGGTCACGTTGTCGAAGATAATGTTCTGGTCCTTGAAGATCCCGTCGGTGACGATGTAGTTCTCCTGCAGGTAGAGGATCGACTCGTCGTCGAGCTCGCGGTCGACCTCGACCTCCTTGCCGTCCACTTCCTTTTTCTCTTTGCGGACGTTCTCCTTGTTCTCACTCCAGTGCGGGTATTCCCGGAATTGCTTCGCGAGGTATGCCTTGCAGTACTTGCCCATCTCCGCCATCGATCGCTCCTCCTGGTCGTATTATCTCCCAAGCCAAGGCAGGACGGAAGCGGACTACCGCCCCACACTACAAGTGCGCGGGAATGCCAAGGCGTGACACGCTGGTATGCTAGGCGGCCCGAAGAGGACGAAGGGGACGAGACCGGATGCCGCTGCGCTTTGCCATCAACGGCTTCGGCCGCATCGGCCGCGCCCTGCTGCGCGTCGCCTGGAGCCGCCCGGGTCTCGAGGTGGCGGCGCTCAACGACGTGGCGCCCGTCCGCCAGCTCGCGCCGCTCCTCGCCCGCGACTCGGCGCACGGCGCCTTCGGCGCCAGCGTCACGGCCGCCGCCGACGGCGGCGCGCTGTGGATCGACGGCCGCCGCATTCCGTGCTTCCAGGAGGCGGAGCCGGCGCGCGTGCCATGGGGAAAAGCCGGCGTCCAGGTGGTGGTGGAGGCGACGGGGAGATTCCTCCGCCGTAGCGAGGCGGCGGCACACCTGCGGGACGGCGTGCGCGCGGTGGTCCTCTCCGCCAACGCGGATCCGGCGGAGCCCGCCGACAGAACCCTCTGTCTCGGCGTCGAGGCGCCGCCCTGGGACCCACAGCGCCAGCCGGTGATCAGCAACTCCTCGTGCACGACCTACTGCCTGGCGCTGGTGGCCAAGGTGCTGCACGACGCCTTCGGCGTTCGCCGGGCGCTCATGAGCACGGTCCACAGCTACACCGAGAACCAGCGCCTGCTCGACCTGCCGCATCCCGATCCGCGACGGGCGCGGGCGGCGGCCATGAACATCGTCCCGACCTCGACCACGGCGGCGCGGGCCGTCGGGCTGATCCTCCCCGCGCTCGCCGGCCGTATCGACGGCTTCGCGGTGCGCGTGCCGACCCCGGTCGTCGCCTTGCTCGACCTCACGGCGGAGCTGGACCGCGACGCCTCGGCTGAAGCCGTCCGAGAGGCCTACCGCGCCGCGGCGGCGGGTCCTCTTGCCGGCCTCCTGGGGGTCTCGGACGACGAGCTGGTCTCCTCCGACTTCGTGAACGATCCGCGGTCGGCGGTGGTGGACCTGCCGCTGGTGCAGGTGGTGGGCGAGCGCCTGGTCCGCGTCGTGGCCTGGTACGACAACGAGTGGGGCTACGCCAACCGGCTGGCGGACCTGCTGGAGCGCATCGCGGGGACACCTCACCCCCGGCCCCTCTCCCATCTCCCTCCCACGCCCCCGCCGGGAGAGGGGAGGGATTCGGGATGAAGCAAGAGGGCTGTTTCCCGAAGTTCTCCCCTCTCCCGGGGAAAGGGTGGGCGGGAGATGGGAGAGGGGCCGGGGGTGAGGTGCTCCTGGCGGTGCATTAACTCCGGGGAGAGACGACATGAGCCTGGACCTTCTGAGCCTCGACGATCTAAATGTCTCCGACCTGCACGGCAGGTGCTGTTTCGTGCGGGTCGACTTCAACGTCCCCCTCTCGGCCGCCGGCGAGGTGCTGGACGCCACGCGCCTCGAGG
>Ga0075436_100000436_pt1 | contig 26781 bp, 40 predicted proteins | sample RhiMethybrSRZTD5_FD_75303 | JGI IMG/M metagenome (GOLD analysis project Ga0075436, IMG submission 75303) | Populus rhizosphere microbial communities from Tennessee, USA - Rhizosphere MetaG P. TD hybrid SRZTD5 | ecosystem: Host-associated > Plants > Roots > Rhizosphere > Soil | place: USA...
GTCGAACTCGATAACTATCCGCTTGATGTCGGCGATTGGAAGATCTTCTGACATCACGACCATTTCTTCGTTGACCAACGTGTATGTCTTTGATTCTTCCAGATCAAAGAATGGAACGACATCCAGAACCATCTCCGACGCACCATTCTTGAATTCGACGGTGGTTCTCACTGTGCCTCCTGCAGATCCAGATGGCTGAAATGCCTCTCGCCGACGTTGTCAATATAGACGACGTAATCCGCTCTCGACGATCCGTTAGAGACAATTCGTCCTGTCTTGCCCATCAGCGCAGGTTCTTGGTCACAGTAGACCACTCGAACTCGAGTGCCTTCCGGAAATCGCAGTGCTGCGGTTTCCTTCCCTGTGATTCCGTTGGCCTTCAGATGGATCTTGTTTGCCGCATCCCGTCCTTGCCGAACTCCTTCAGGATTGAATTTGCGGCTGGCTGAAAGAGACGATGCCTTCTTCTTGAACTGGTTCATGAACTCGTCGACGGCATCCTGTGACTTCTTGATCCGCATCAGAGCTTGGTCGTCGCTTGATCGTCCTTTGAGTTCTTCGAGATATCGCTGCGCAAGACGGACAACGAATGCTTCGAGCCACGAATCACGAAATCCGTGACCAACTGGAACTCCTTCTCGTTTGCACTTCAGCAGATACTGATATGCGGCAGTCTTCGACATTCGAGCGGCCGCGCGTTGAAGTGTCATGAACATGAACTCGGCGACCGCGCAGTCATCCGGACGACCGACCAACGTGATCACGCTCGAATTCGGATAGACCAGGATGCGGCAGAAGTGAGCCTCGGCGACGATTCCTGCGAGCTTCTCGATCCACAGGACTCGTTTCAGCTTGACCTTGATTCCAGGATACTTGTCGTAGTCGATGAAATGTTTGGTGACTGGCTGGTCGCGTTCCATTGCCGCGAACTCAATGTCGCTCATGTGGAGCTTGTGGTCGAGCAACATCTTCTGGAGCAGTTCGGCGAATGCCTGAGCTTCTTGTTCGGAGCCAATGGCTTTGGCTCCTTCGGCCATGTTCTTGATCTTGGTGAGCTTGTCGATAAGCTTGGAATCAGTCATGCCGCAACCTTCTTCTGACCATTCTTTCGCTTGTTGACTTCGTAGAATTTCTCGGTATACATCTCACCATAGAAATTCTCGAGTGCGGTCGCGATAACGAACGACGGAAAGACGTTGAATCGTTGCGCATCCTTCTGGATTCGTACTCGAATTTTCGGATGGATGCATGAAAAGACCGAACGACGACCACCTCGGATTGCTCGTTGACGCATTCGTGACATGGTAGCCTCTTCTCCCACTGTTTCGGTGAAATACCGAAGTTCGATACGACTAGTATACTACGAAATAGTCACGAATGAAAGAAATTTCCTTCAGACGCGTCCGCGAATATTTCCGCAGTCGCGACACGTCCATGTCATGCGAAGTTGTTGGATATCAGTCCAGAATGTTTCGGTCTTATCTTCGTTGCGATGAGGACAGAGTCGTGGTTCGAGAGGGTAAGTCTTCGGCTTCTGAGGTTCCGGAGGCGGCGGATCAAAGAGACTGAACAGGTCAGTCATTTGTTCTCTTCTGATTTTGGGAACAGATCCTTCCATTCGAGCGCGATTGGCCGTCGCTTGATCTCGAACATCACAATCAGTGCTCTGATTCCACTCTGCATATCACTGTGAGATTCAGGATATGCTAGATCTGGTCGAGCTTCATGATGGCCAGCTAGGAATGTTTCAAGAATGGCTTGTTCCAGCCACTCGTATTCTGGTTTCAACGATGCTTTGGCCATTATTCCTTCACCAGTTATTCGGTAAGATTGCCCACGTTGCAACGTACCTTTCGGAATGATTATGATGTGATCTTTAGCCATCAATCTATTGATATCTCGTAGTATCGTGCTTGTGGATGTGGACCTTTCGAGTCTGGTGCTTGTTTCTGAAATTCTTGCTCATATCGTGACACGAATTCCTCGAACGTGAGCTCGCGAATCACTTGGAAGCTGCCGCGAAACCATTTGCCTCGATAATTGAGAAATTGGTTCTGATAGATCTTGCCTTGTTGAAATTCGTCGGTAGACCATGCGATGGTGATTCCCATCAATCTTCCATCTCGTAGGGATGAGACCATTCGCAAGGAATCCATCGCCAAATCAACACATTGATTGGCGTGCGGATTAGGAACCAGACGATTCTAACCACGTGCTACCAAATCTTGCAATTCGTCATCACATTTCTCGCAGATGTGGAATCCATTCGGTGTCCTCTGTGTTGGTGTTCGTCCTGATTTGCTTCCACCAGGATAACAGAAATCACACGGAATATTCTCAGTGAAAGTCGAACTCCGGGTTCTGATAGATTCGGATTGCTCTTCCGGAGATTCCTTCTCTTTGTCCACGTTGTGCCTTTCGAATCTTGTTCTGCGCAGCAGTAATCCACCGATCTGCGCCAGCCAACACTTCTTGCCAGGATCGTGTCTCTGCCAACTCCGACCATCGAGTCCGCAGACGCTTGTACATCTTCGGACGAAGGAGTTCGAGGAGTGATGGGTTCGTGACGAAAAGACGAAAGATTTCGGCGAACCATTCGTTCGGATTTGGACAGTAGCCAGAGATGGGATCCTCAGCAGTCTCGATCAACCAGACTTTGGCGACCAAGCCACCGCGAGCACCACGTGCATCTTCGACATGATGGCCAAGTTCGTGAGCGAGAACTCCGTATGGTGTGCGATCAACGACATATCCAGGATAAGACCAAGCACGAACGGAACGACCAATCGGAGCGCACGCATCAACCCAGATGCGGATGACAGAATCACGATAATAGGCACAGACACCGAAATCAGGATCCTTTCCAGGATACGACTCGATCTCAGGTATCCGGACGTGATTCAGCGCACACCAACGTTCGATGTGCAGCAGACCTTCGTGAAATAGTTCAGCACGAGATTTCATGTTGGTGGATTCTCCTTGTCTTGGAATGCACGCAACAGAATAGTGAGAATTGTTATCATGTCGAACACATCATCTGAAGTTGCTTCCTTCTCCATCTCTGCTTCTAGCCAAGTCATAGTGACTTGCTGGACGAACGTGTTCAACAAGTCACTCTTAGTCACGGATTCAGTCCGAAGTGTGGCATCACAACAGCGAGTCCTTGTGACGCGAGTGTTTCACCGAGTGAAACTCCGTCAAGATAGACGTCGCAGACCCATCTCGCGAAGCTCTGTTCGTCCTTGAAGCTCTGGACAGTGATGACTTTCGCTGCCTTAATCAGATTCTCGGCAGCATCCCGTGCTTTCAGACCAGAACCATCCGGATTCGAGAGCTCCGGACAATTGAAGCGATGCAGACGGACAATGACGATCAGGAACACTCGAAATCCGAGGTCGAGTCGGAAGGTGTAGGTGTCACCATCGTGCACGTTCACCACTTCGGCGACGCGATAGATATACGTGGGATTCATGAAATCCTTTCAAATCGGGAGCCAGGAACTCCGGAATCCCTGGCTCCCTTCGCCGTCACGCTCCGCTCGTCGGCATGGCCTACCAACGAGTTCCCGTCGTTGGAGTTGACCAACGCAGGTTCGTAGACATGGACGGACGATCTTCACGCCATCTTGACTTCGTCGGTATCGTGATCCACATCGAACGTCGCGTCGTCGGATGCGTCGTCCATGCTTTCGTCGCGGTCGACCACGATCTGCTTACCCTTGAGATTCTCGTGGAAGACTGCCATGTAGTCGAGGAGATTCTTGTCTTGGACGAATCCGGCACGCTTGATGACGTAGACGCCATACGGACCAGAATCAGACTTCTCGCTCTTGGCTTCAACAGTGTAGACACCTGAGTAGATCGGCGCATCGCTGAACTTGATGAAGCCAGTCAGACGATCCGCAGCACGACTCGCGAACTTGTTTGTGCATTTGATGGACAGCACGATTGGCATCGGATTGACGCCTTTGCGGAACATCTGGATCACGAATTCAACGAACTTCGTCGCCTTCGGCTTCTTGCGTTCACCAGTTTCTGGATCGGTAGACCAATCGTTCCGAGGATCACCGACGGGAACGTTGAAATCCCGGACGCCACCACCCTCTTTCCTCGGAATGAACTCAATGCGAACGACGTCGCGTCGAGCGGGGATGAAAGTGATGGGACCACGTCCGTAGATCTCCTGGGTGAGATCGTTGAACAGATCGTAGAGCTTCAGACCTTCGATGTAACTTGAAGAGTCCGGAATCATCTCCGGAGACACGCTCTGAGCGATGGCAAGCCGTGGGAGACGAATCTCGTTCGCGTCAATTTCCTCCGTTCCTTCGTGTGTGTGAGGGATGAAACTCGGTCGCGCCATCGAGACGGTCGGGAGTTCCATCAGAGCATCTGGCTTCGGATCGTCGGCCATGTTCATCCTTTCGTGAAGACCACTTTCGTGATCATGTAAGCACGAGTTCCGTCAGGTTCGTTCTGTCCCGAGAGTAGCAGATCTTTCGCAATAGAGTTTGCTGTTGGCCACGGAAGCGCGAGTTGCTGCTCATAGCCATGACGAACGCACCACTTCCGGAACTCTGACTTCTCATCGACTGAAAGCCATGGTTCATACTGGATGCGGATGGTGTCGTCGGTGGCGAGCTTGAGAGATTTCGTTGCCTCGACCTCGTATTGGTCAACAAGCAATTGCTTGTAGGCTTCAACATGGTCGTTGATCTCTTTCAGGACACCCTTGAGAGCATCTTTGATGTAGCGAGTCTTCGAGTATTCGGCAGCCAAGCTGTAGGCTTGAATCACCGAACCGCGATTCAGCATTTTCGTCATCTCGCCAAGATTGTGGATTGCCTTGACAAGATCGTCAACACCGATTTCTTTCTTGACGATCTTCTGCTTAACTGCTTTGACGCGTTCGTGTTTGGTGGAATCTTCGAAGTCGGGAACTGCTTGAAGACGAGGGAGGGTCAGATGATCGTACTTACCCACGTCACACGCTCCTGCCAGACTCTTCGGTTGGCTGGGTGAGTCGGCGAACCTCGCCGAAACTCAACGACTAAGTATACTACGAAATCGTTCTGAACGCTATCACGAACTTTGTGATTCTTTCGGAGATTCATCCTCCAATTCTTGGATCCATGCACTCGTTGTCCATGTCGCGATCTCTTCTTTTCGTCGTTGTGCTTTGTCGATGATGTGATCGATGGTGCGCTGACCATTCGGTCCTTCAGCAATCATGTGGAAGTAACTGACTGCGTGAATCTGACCTTCACGATGAACGCGATCATCGAATTGTTTCTCGATGAAATAGCTGTAGTCGCGTGACATCTTGACGATTGTATGAGAGCCAGTAAAGTTGTAACCAAAAGCACCTGCTGATGTTGCGAGTACGACTGCTGGTCGTGTTTTATCAGCAGTCATGGGATGTAGCAATCGAACTGCTTCACGTTTTTCAAGACCGCCACGGAGCTCACCAACATCAAGATTTGGGAACTCATCTCGGAGCTTCGCAGCGGCTCGAGCAAGTTCAGGACGGAATCGGATGCGAACGAGTGCTTTGAATGCAGAATCTTCTTCAAGACGGATCTTCAGCCACTCGATGAACACATCCTGTTTCTCAGAACTCAGTTCACGGACAGGATCTACTGGTCTTCGTGACCTTTCAGTGAATGGGATGAAATCCGGTCGGGTTTCATCTTTCATTTCTTCCTGGATTTCATCTTGGAGTGGTGATTCTTCAAGACCTCCGATAAATCCTGATGTGATCTGCGACAGACGCATGGCTTTCACAACTGCTTGCGCTGCCGCCGAAACTGCTTCTGGACTCTTCAGCCAGAGAACCATTTCATCTTTCATCTCCTTGTAGCGTTTCCATGTTGCTGGCGAGAGTGTAACCGGAATCACCACTGGAGGGAGCTTTGGCGGAAGATCGACGCAGTTCTCTTTCAGACGACGAAGCACGTATGGCGCAAATCGTTGCTGTAGATCCTCGATGTTCTGCCATCCGAGATTGATCTTGTAGATGTGACCATCGCGAGTTTCTTTCGATGTTCGCATCTGATATCGTCCACGAAACATCTCCTTGGTTGGACAGTCAAGGATGTCCGGATGCATCATGTTACCCTGACTGAACATATCCATCGGTGAGTTAGCGATTGGTGTTCCGTTCAGGAGAATCACTCGACCCACTTTCTTTCGGATCGTGCGGACTCCTTTGGTCTGCAGAGACTTACTGCTTTTGATGGCTGTTGATTCATCGAGAACGAGCAGAGTAGATCGTTTCATCAATGGAACAAGAGGTTCGAGGTGTTTCTTGTTCCGAAGATACTCGTAGTTGGTGATTGTCCAATAGAGACGACGATTCGCGAACTCTGGAATCCACTTCCACGTTCGCCACTTCCCATGATAGAGAGTGATTTGGCTCGGTAACTTCTCCCAGAGATGTTTCGCGAGCTCGCCAAGTTCTGGATCGTACCACACGAGACGAGTTGCTGCTGGTGCGACGACTATGACATGATCAATGATCCTCGCGAGGAATAAGAGCTGTGCAGCTGCGATAACTTGAAGTGTCTTGCCGGCACCCATCTCATCGAAGAGTGCGAAATATGGATTCTCGAGCAGTTTCTTGATTCCGATGACTTGGTGAGCCCATGGTCGGAATCGGCATCGCTCAAGATGAAATTTCTCTCGGAGGAGTAGAGTTTCAGGAGTGTCTTGGACTTTCTTGGCGGGGACTACGAGTTCGTCATTCATGTGAGTTCGGTTTATCTTGTAGTTCGTTCCACAAATTCACATCTGGTGTGATGACTGCACCATTGTTTCGGATTTCTGCCCATGACCATGATTCAGCGCCTTCGACACGAAGTAGGAACTGAATCTCACCAGTTGGTAACTCAGGATGGTTTGTCTCACGTAGAATCCGTTGAACTGCGTCAGCAATCTCACGCTTCTGTCGAACTGAAAACATAATTCCTCATTTGGTTGGGAAAACTCCATGAAGAGCATCTGATGCAATCTTCTTCGCATCAGATAGAAATCCATCATCGCGGACAATCCACTCCAGATATCCACGATCTCTTTCGAGCACTTTCTCGATCCAGATCTCCTTGTGCTTTCCGAATCCCATCACGCAACGACCATCTTTCCAGAGGAACTTGCCTTTCTTGTCGATACGATTAGAATTCTTGTTGAAACACATGTCGTGCAGAAGTTGCAGATCGGCAGGAAGCACATCAGGATGACGTTGGAGTTGCGCAATTGCGACTTCAAGTGCATCTTTGGCATCACCAGCCGCTCGATGTTGATCCGTTGGTTTTCGACCAAGATATTCCTCGACCGCATCCACCAATCGTCGTTTCTTTGCGACTCCCCATAATTTGTAGGAATCGAGGAGTCGTGCGCCGTCTGATGACCAACGAACTCCAGAACGATCCATTTCATCCTGAATGACATCGATGTCGAAGACGATGTTGTAACCACAGTAGTCACAATTCTGGAATCCTGTTGCTAGATTCGCAGCAATCTGATGAAATCGCGGAGCTTTCGCCACCATCTCATCATTGATGCCGTGAATCTCTGTTGCTCCTGGCTCAATTGGTTCACCAGGATTGATGTAGGAACACCATTCCTTTGGTTTCCGTTTGTCTGGATACTCGACCACAAAACCGAGTTCCACAATCCGATGAGTTCGGAGTGTGGTCTCAACATCGACAGCGATGAGAGGTCGAGTAAGTTCAAGAATGTCGTGAATTCGCATATCGATGTGGCATCAGTCGGATAAATTCGACAATCTGTCCTGTTCTCACATCTATCCAGCGTTCAACATGAGGCCAATGTCGATACGCGAGGAATGCCCACCATCCTGGTTCAGTCATCGGTGTGGTGGATATTCTCGCCACTCCGAACGGATTGGCAGACTATCAGACATTCGCATATCCTTCCAGTCGTGCCATTTGCGTGAGAGCCACAGAATGAATCGTAGCATCAGTAGTTCCTCGTTTCCCAGAAGATGGTGTTTCTACGAAGGACACCAACTGGACAATCGAAACACGTGAATTCTATTGTCGCATCAGGAAAGAGATCAAAGAGTGCGTCCAAATCATCACGTGATGGAGGATCCATGAACGAGTTGAGTAGAACGAACGTTTCGACTGGTGAACGTGGTTTGAGTATGCCTTGTGACATCGCCACACGCATAGGAAAATGACTAGCGCCAATAAAGCCTTCAAGACCACGAAATGTTCGACACACCTCGCCTTGAATCGTTTGATGTGAATCAGGAACGCGATCATCGATGAAATAATTGCCTAGTCCGTGAAGTGAATCCCACAAATGGACTTCAGTCCAGAATATATCTCGTGTAACACCTCGCCACATTCCACCACCGCCACCACGTTGTGCCATACGAAATCCATATTCGGGAACTTCCCATGACCAAGCGATATCAGGATCTTGGGTTAGTCGTGTTCGGTTGCCGAGAACTCCTCGATGCCAGAGATCGAAGAATTCAGCTTTTGTTCGTATCTCCATCTTTGGTCACACGAAATTGTGCGGATCCAACAAAGTTGGCGATCATGTCAACTTTGTCAGCTTCGTTTCGGATCGCTTCGGCGAGTTCGTTGTACATTCTCACACGACTGCTGCCAACTGCAGTCTGCTCAACATCACGCGCAATGCGACGGAGATTGAGACTGATTTCCTTCACTGTTTCAATTCGCACGTTTGACCTTCTCTTCCCAGATCTTCTGACGACGAAGAATCCACTCGGTTGCTGCGAACAGCCAATCAACAGGTTTGCCGACGGCGACAGACGCAGCATTGAGTTCGAGTAGTGCTTGAGAGAATCGTTCTGGTGCTGGCAACTCTCGCCAAGCTTCGTGAGCTTGCAGAATCTTGAGAACCATCTCCTGCCACGGATTCGGATTCCGTGGCTTGATACGTTCGAGTCCGAAGTGCGTGTCTGCCTGCAGCAGGATTTCAGTGATCTGGTCATCGAGTCTTCTGATGGTTACCGACGGATGTTCGAACTGCGTCGTCGGATAGATCATCGGAAGATTCTCGACGTATCCCGTCTCGTAAGGATTCGGCGTGTTGATGAAATCAGCGACAGATTTCACTTGCTCGAACGCCTCGCGATATGCGTGCCAGTTGACTGAGATCTGGCGAAAGACTCCAACCGGACAGCCGATCCAGATTGCCATATATTCGAGGAGAACTGAGAAGTGCACAGCGTTGGCACCATACGCTCCCCAGATGATATCATTGGATCGGCAAAACAGAGTCATGTCGAGCCGACCTTCTTGATCACGTTGAAATGTTAGGCAGAGATTGCACGGAAATGCTTTGCCATTCTTGCCGAGATCAGATGTGGGATCCCACATCTGGAGCACACAACGACGACTATCGCGATGGACGCGAAGTTCTTCAGCAATCGGTTCGAGTTGATCGAATTCGAACCACTTGCGCCATCGGTAGCCATACGCATCGTGGATGGTTTTTCCGTCATCGCTGTAGTTGATCATGTTCTTTGCATAGCGAGCGACGGATCCAGCATCGTTGCGTCCGTTCAACATCCACAGACTTTCGTAGAGATGGAAGAACGGATTGGCGTCGCGTTCTGGCCAGAACAGCACGCGTTCGAGTGGTTTCCGATATATGGTTGTGACCGGATACGGAGTCAGGATGACTTTCCCGTTCCGACTATCGCGTTCGTCACCATGTAAGATCAGGTGACTGACAGCAATTGGCAATACTTCGTGCACATTGCGTGCATCAATCACTACCATCTGTGGAATTTCACGAACGATCATGATCGTGTCTCCGGAAAGAATGGCGTAGCGAGAATAGTTGGTTCTGGCCGAAGTTGACCACCTTCGATGTAACCGTGGTCTTCTACAGTTTCACCATCCCACATCACTGAATACATGATACATTTCTGCCCAGTGCCAGACGGTGTGGATGAGTAGACGCGATTGATTTTCCCACGTTTGAAGGGACGCAGTTCATCCCACGTGGATTTGATGACGCGGTCGCCGACTTTGAACATTAGAGATACCGACGTTTCAGTCGTTGACCTTGGGCACCACGACTGTATTTGTCATACTCGCAAAGCCAATGTTCGACTTCGCGCATCTCCCACTGTTTCCAATCTGCTGGCCAATAATGAGAATGCTGGCTCATGGCCAACAGATTGTCGCACTCCTTCAACATCTCACACTGGTCAGTCTGGGATCCACGATGAAATGCTCGTGAGTTGTCACGAAGAATGCGACCCATACCATGAGTTGCGCCAGGACCGAGATTGGCCCAATTCATGATATCGACTGCATCCTCCAACACGGGAGTCCATCGCAAATCAGTCACAACTTCGTATGCCATGAATGGTCCAAGATATGGAATATCCTGAAGATCCATCCACGCACGACGAAGTGAGTTTCCCCAGAGCTTGACCATGTCTGGTAGAAGGATTCTGGCCACTCGAACACATTCGAGGATTCCATCAAGCTTGTTCTTTCCAGTCAACGTCTTGATCATGTATGCACCAGTGACCAATGGCTTCACATGAACGAGACGTCGGTTTGCTTCATCCTGATTCCATCCGTTGAGCAGCAGATCCTGGATGACTTCACCAGTCTCGATGCGGTTGAACCAACGGAAGATGATGGTAGCTTCGACGATCTTCAGATAATTGCGTTTAACGCAGAGAGGAAATCGCACGTTGTCGCGAAACCAGACGGTTGTTCGGTCATCTTCACGATGGACGTTGCAGAACCGATACTCCTGAAACACACCGTCTGTGGTCCATGGCCAGGGAAGACCTTGTTCTCGTCTCAGTTTGATCTGATATCGTTCGCGTGCGGTCGCGAAGAACTTCAGACGTTGATCGTCGACGGCCATCCCATTGCCTCCAGAACTGCATTCAATGCGTCAGTTCGGTTCAGAAGACGGAAATCAACTCCAGCGTCACGGAAACGCGAACGCTGATTCTTGACTCCTTCCATCTTCTTGTGGGCCGTCTTGATTGTAGATTCTTTCATCTCCTGGACGGAGCCTCGTTCGTCTCGACGTGCCTGGATGCTCGCAATGCAGACGTCAAGCGGAGTGTTGAGTTCGATGACCATCAACTGATACCGACGCTTGAGATCACAACATCGGATCACATCACTGGCAACGATGAGACCTTCGTAGATCACATCCCATCCCATCTTGGCTGGCGCTTCGATGAGTTCGTAGATGTAGTCAAGTCCGTTGAGAGTGTCGCAACCACCACATGCTGTTTCGTAATGGCCAGGAACGTAGAGAGGACGAACCAAACTTCTTGGTTCACGATAGAACCTGTAACCGACTGGCTGCTTTCTACCAGAACGGAACATTGGTTCACGGACCTGGTAGTTCTTCATCAATTCACGCACGATGAAACTCTTGCCAGAACCGGACGTTCCTCTTAGATTGATTATCATGACTTTACTGGTGCCTATATTCTACTACGTTTTCTTGTGAAAAGCTAGAAGAAACGTTGCAGAAACGTTGCTGTAACTATCTTTGATCCGGATGACATTGGCCGTTGCATCCGATGTGGAGGCACTTTGAACAAGTCGGACGATTCTCGATTTTGTATGGTGTGATTTTGCTGAAATCACGACCATGACGTTGTGCCGCTCGATCTTCAAGCAACCAGATCGCACATTGTAATTGAAGAATTACTCCGTCATTTCGTTTGTCAGGAATCTGATTGTTGAGATATTTCACTCGGTCAATCAGTGCGCGAAGGACTTCCTGAATGGTGGTTCCGGGATGATGGTAGACATTGCCAGGATATCCTGGTCCTTCGCGTTTCACGAACTGAAGTGTGTTGGTGCGGAATGGTCGCGATACTTCTTGTTCTGGATCGTTCAGTTCCGCGACTTCTGGTTCACCATCAAGCCACTGGAGTTCGTAGACGTGACCAGGATCAATAACCTTCATGTTGTGATCATCCTGAAATAATCGAGAAAGAGTTGCTCTGACCACTTCCAATCCCAGAACGACCAGTGCCCAACCAGATCTTCTTCCTCTTTGGTCATCGCTGGAAATTCACCATCACCTGGTCCGTGATGTTCATCAATCACAAAATCCTTGCCGAATGCTTTCCTCGCTTCAAAGCGGACCATCACTCGATCGGCTTTGGTGATAGAAGGATGAAGACTCATCGGAAGATCAAATCTCTGGTAGATTCGACTCTGCACTTCGTGTTCGAGGAGTCGATATCCATCAAGAAATGCTGTCCTCTTGATCCATCTCGTGATGTCACCGAGATATGCTTCTGCTGCATCATGCAGAAGTGCTTGGAGTCGGATCCATTTCGCTTGCGCAAATGGATCTTTCTCCACTACGCGAACGACATAGACTGAATGTTGCGCGACACTGATCGGCTTCTTTGAATGGCCAGCAAACCGATTGCACAATGCCAGCGCATGTGCGATATCTTCGATGCAGATATCCTCGTGTCGAAGATCGGTCGGGTCGATATGCTTGCCAGTGAACGTCGTCTGCAACCAGTTAGTCATGACTCGAGATAGACGTTCTTCGCTCTCGGTCCGCGCTGAGAATGTTCCAGATCATCCTCGAACGTGACCTTGTCGTCCTGAGTCATCTCGGTGATCTCCGCGTTCCGGAGATTGCTTTTGTGGAAGAAATATTCGCGACCATCGTCACCCTTGATGAAACCGAATCCCTTGTCGATGATCACTCGTCGAATCGTACCATGTATCGCCGCCATGTCGCCTCCTAGAACTTGAAATCAAGCTCAACGCTGCCGATTTCGAACTCCCGCCGATGACCCGGATACGCTGTTACTTCGATGACTTTCACTGTGATTGCCGACGGATGGATTCCTGTCTTCCGTTTGAAGATTTCGAGTTGCGTGCGGAGGGCGTTGACCAAATTGACCTTGAGTAAAGAAATCTCTTCGGCGACGAGCATAACGTCCATAGATGTCTCCATAGACTGTTGGTGGCTCGAAGATAGAGGTTCCGTCGAGCCGTCGGAGATTAGGAAGTCGCCACGATTCATCGGACAGTGTGCTTCGCTGTGGTATCCACGTCCGCATATCCGGCACTTCGGGCCAAGCGAAAGGAATGGGATCCCAGGTTGTGGCGACATATGGCGGACTCACTTTCTGCAGCGCGTCCGCTGCTTCTTGTGGTGAGAGTGGTTGAAGACCGACGCATGAAACTATGATGCCGATAATTGTACAGGTCATTTGTCAGGATCCTCGTATTGAAGATGGGATGCGTTCGGTTGATCTGGATGTTGTTCAGACCATGATTTCCATCCTTTCTCGGTGAACTCAGTCGAGTAGACTTCGCCTCGCGGAAGAATCGGCTGCCAGTTCTCGTCGCAGAAAACACGATAGTGCGTCACGATTGCTCTGGCGGTTGGCATCTTTGCAGATTCCATCCACACGAGTTTCTTGTTCTCGCCGAAGAATGCATCAACCCACTTCTCGGCCAGTTTGTTGTCGAACGGACGTCGCTGATGAGTGACTGGATCAGCAAACGACAACGACAAGTGAAGACATTTGTCGTAATCAGGATTCTTAAACCACCCACTCGAATGCATGCCCTCATCTCGAGTGAAGATGATCAGAGTTCCTGTTGCAGCATGGAAATGAGTGCACGGTGCATCTGGCAGACCTTGACCACGATGCGTTTGCCGAGTCATCGCGATCAGGCGTGCGTTGGCCGCGAACGACGACAACGATTCAAGAGTTCGCTTGTCAATGAACATCATTTACCTCGCGTAATGTTCGGCAATTTCATGCGTTCCGGATACTTCTCAGCAAACGCACGGAATTTCGCAATCGTTGCTTTGTTGCTGAGCAGATGCTCCTCCTTCGCAATCGGATCCGAATATTCGGTTTCGACGACAATCTTGCCATAGGCTTCGAGTGTAGGAATCGCCAGACGATCACGAGCACGGAGCAGAACGAGTGGTTCCTCTTCCGGAACTTCCTGACCGTTGGATGTTTTGATGACCGAGATCTTCGCTGTTCTTAGATCTGCGTGGATGTGGAAACGAGACGTTAGTTGCCTATTCATTGAGACCAATGGTTCGTGCAGCATATTTCTCGCAGCACCAGGATCCTTGCATTCGAGCGCTGTGCAGACCAATTGATGTTCATTGTTCACAGAAAGCGTATGATTTCCGCACGACGGACACAAGACGTCTTGGATGAGTATCATCACCATCTCCATTTTGGTCCGCGAACCAGTCGCCAGTTCGGGATTGTTTGCAAACCACCGTCAAGAGTGCGATATCCGTTGCACGTGACTGTATCAGGAAATCGTGACAGAATGATCCGCTTCGCTTCTTCTTGCACTTCCTTCGATTTGTTCATCGACGAATCGCGAAGTGCTTCTCGTTTGTCAACACCGATCGCAGCGACTCGACCCAGACAACCATCTTTCTCACGATGTGCTGCCGAACGGTAGACATCTTCGTATGCCGGCAGATTTTCGTCGAGGAAGAAGGAAGGATCTTCGCATGCTGCACATAGTTGCGCACCACCAGTGATCAAACCGAATGTTCGCTTGAAACCAGTTCCGAGCCAATCCTTGCGTGCCGTATTCTGAAATCCGTTGAGTGATGTTCCGAGTGCTTCAGCACACTTCCGCGCTTCTGTGATGGCTTCAATCCACGGAATTGGTCCTTGCTTGTTCACGAACATATTCGCATGCCAGTCATCATCGAGTCGGAAGTAGAACCGAAATCCTGCCTTGAATGCTTGCCGATAGCACTCAAGAGATTGCGGAATCATTCCGACTTTTCCTTCAACCACTCGAATCTGGGAATTGGCGATGGTCTTGTTCGCTTCAAGTGTTCGTGGATCTGATTGAATGATGATCGGCAACGAAATGTTTTGCTGTAGCAACAGTTGCAAAGTGCGCAACGGAGTTGCTCGTTTCGTCGGAATGATGATGACCGTATCCTTCAGGATTTGGTCGGTTTCAGCCATATCGGTTTCCTGTGATTGTAAGCAGATTCGGTCAGCGCAATCTGCTCTGGAGTTGGCGGATCGTAGTGAGGAAGAAGTCCGCTGCGTGGAGCTGACGGAGCATCACATTCGCGACACGGACCCCAGTTCCGATCGTGTTGCAGAAGTCGTGCTCGAGCGGCTTCCATCTTGGGATGTTTCCAGAGCTCCTCGAGCGTGAACGTGTTGACGTTGCCGATAATATACTCCATCCGCCAGTCGTCGCAGCAGAGCGTGAGATTGCCTTCAGTCGTGAACGTCATCTCACGAAATGGTCGACCACAGTTGCGATGGAGTGGTTCACGAATTTGCTTGGTCTGATTACTTCCAGCATGAGTCTTGACGAGACGACTTTGATGTTCACCATCTCGAACTGACAAATCATCCATCAAGATGATAGTCCTCTGCCACGTATTGTGCCGAGCATACGGACTTTCACCAGCTGGCATCATCTCGTCGAAATAGTCAACAACTCGCACATCTTTCAGAGCCCACGCTTGCTCACGAAGTTGATCGCGTCGTTCTTTCGGATAGTAGGTATCGAGCAAGATGAAATTCAATCCTGTCTCGAAGATCTTCTCGACTGCGTCCTGCATCCGATTCCGCAGAGTGTCACCATTCGTGGTAACCATGATGCTGGCTTCAGGCAGATACTTTCGGAACATCTTGAAGATTTCAAGATGTTTCGGATGCATCAGTGGTTCGCCACGCATCGCATACTCGACACGGATTTTCGGACACCAGTCGGCAGCCTGAGATGCGATTCGTTCGGCAGTCGTGAGAGACATGTATTCGTAGTTGCCTGGTCCTTCGCGAATCGCCGTGATCCCGCAGAAATGGCAGAGACCACCAGGACCGGATCCGTGGCGCATCGAGCAACCACGAACCAATTCAGGCTGAAGGCACCACGGAGTGCCACCTTCATCAGCGCGCAGTTGCTTGGCCATAATTCCTCACGAAATGCTCGAATCGCGGATTGTGTAACAGTCGCGGACGTTGAAGACGAATTCGGTCGATGATCTCTCCTGGTGGAACTCCTGTGACTTCAGCACAGGCAGGGATGGCAATGAGTGCGGACCGATTGTATCCGGAATCGCAGTGAACCAGGACTCCGGTGTATTCCATTGTCTCAGCGACCTCGTTGATGAGATCAGTGACCTGAGTTGGAATCTCCTGCAAACGACTGTCCCGCAGAGGAACATGTTTGTAGACGATTCCGACTGTTTGGCACGCACGTTCGAGGAAGTCGTCAGCAATGATGGCAACGTTCAACACCTTCCCGATATCCTTCTCGTGGATTTCGCGAAGCATCACTGTCGAGAGAATTCCTCTCGTGTGTCCACGAATGAATAGTCGTGGATGAAGTTCAATCAAGCGAGCGGACATGGTCGCCTCACAGGATTCTTGAGATTCGTTGTTGCCTTGAAATCGTAGATTGCGTCAGACCACGTGTAGCCATAATTGTACAACACGTAGCCAAGATCTTTGCGCACGCCATCCCATCCATTGAGCTCACCGAGAGCCCACGAAGGACTCACGATCTTTCGGACTTCGAGATGCTGACTCTTGAAGTCTGACTTCGTTCCCCACCAGCCAGCGATTTCCATCTCGTAGCCAAGCTCGGAGTCGAGACTTCGTCCCGGGTATTGGCGATGTGTCTTGTAGGATTCCTTATATTCGCAGAGCATGACTTCTTGCTCGAACCGCGAAATCTGGAGTCCGTGCTCACGAATCTTCTTGTAGTTATCGGCAGCAAGTTCCTCTGCGTTCTTTATCGCAGCATGCGAATTGAGCCGACAGTCATCGTTTCGGTCGTAGATCAGATTCAACGCTTCGCGAGGACTCCATCCTCCGTCGGCACGAATATCTGGACATTCAGCTGAGATGAGATCCATTCGATGCCAGATCTCGCACAATTTAGTCGCTGCGTATCGGCCGACATGATGCATATCTTTCGCGAAGTCCCACACTTCCTCGAACTCAGCATCTTTGAGAGTCTGGAGTTCTCTGACAACGTTCTTGAATCCCCAGAGGTAGTCCGACATCCGTTCCGGTGATTTTACTGTTCGACGTTCGCGACGAGTGCGAAGACCAGGCCAATATTCCTTGAGCCATTCCTCGGTTGATTTCGGATCCTCATGATTCTCGGGAAACACATGCGTCCACATTGCTTCAGCAGACGGCACATTGTAGAATCCGACATAGAGCATGGATCGCCAAACCTTCTCGACGAAATCACAGTCTCGAGACATTTCGACGACTGCTTGCATGTGAGGATCTGGACCTCCGGTGAGTCTCTCGTACATGCAGAAATCGAAGAAATGTTGGAAGTGATTCATGTTAGATCTCGCGATACGCCATCTGTGAACCAGTTGGGATTTCGACGAGCTTGAATCGTTGGTCAAATTCTTCGAGCAAACGATCCGCATGCTGCGCGGCTTGTGTGGAACCAAGCGCATCCGAATGAGGATCTGGCTTGTGGTTCGCTGCGAAAAGTGCCCATAGCAGTGCACGCGATGGAGTCATTTGTCACTCTCAAATTGGTGTTGATGTGCACGGATAATGTAATCGCACACCCAGTTGTGGTCAAATCCTGCTCGACGATTCACAGATTGTTGCCACTTCGCGAACTCAGATGGAGGAACGATGTAGATTTCTTTGTTGTCGTCCACCTTCGAGTAGATGATGTACCGGCAAAATCCGTGTTTCGCAAGACGGAGGCATGTGAGTTCTTGAATGCCCTTGGACGTGAAATCTGGATCCGCGTATTTGACTTCCCACCATGATGTGTAATGATTGCCGACAACGACAATATCAGGAACACCAGATGTTGTCTGCCCAGTTTCCAGACGGAGAACGACCCAAGGAACACGGGAACGCAATTCCCGAACGAGATCAGCTTTGAGAGATTTTTCGTCCATCTTGCTTTACTGCTGGAATCATCAACACCACGTAATGATAGAGACAAACACGCATCTTGCCTTTCTCATGAAAATCTATGATTTCTTGCCCGAGATGTTTACATCCTTCTACTTGACACAGATACGGATGTGGTTCAATCGGGAAGTTCATGCTGCTTCGTTGTACTCCTGAATGTCACGCCAGTTCGGACCGTAATTCGTCTCCCACAGAATTGGAATTCTGGTCTTGAACGACTGCCGATTCAGGATCTTGTGCACCTCACGAACAGTTTCGATTCCACCTCTTGCGTCACCATCCACTTCATCATGAACAGTGTAACGAAGCAGGAATCCAATTTGACGCGATACTTTGTGGAGCTCGACAAGCTTCTGCTTCATGATGTCGGCAGCACTCGGCTGGATTCGAGTGTTCAGAGCCTTGTGCGCTCGTTCACCACCAGGAAACGTGCTTCGTCGACCCAAGATTGACTTGATGTATCCCCGATTCTTCGCCAACTCCTCCGCTTTCTTCATCATTGGCTTGACTTCGGGGATCATTCGATTGTATAGTGCTTCGACCTCAAATGCTTCCTTCAGATCCGGAGCATCACGCCAGTTGTCATCATGCAGCAACTCCAGATAACGTTGTTTCGTGATGAATCCTAGCATCCATGCTTTCTTCCGAGTTCCTGCTCCGTAGATCTGAGCGAAATTCGTGTCTTTGTTGCGACGATAGGTCAGATCCGGTTTGTAGACCTTCCACATCTTGTGCGTTTCTTTATGGAAGCTCGCTTTCGGGTTTTCTTCGTAGATCCTCGCGAGTCGATCCGACTTTGTTTCTTCCGCGAAGAGACGATACTCAATTTGCATCGCATCAGCGGATAGGAATAAAGCATCAGGATGGTCCGTCTTGTCCGGCACGTGAAGACGACGGATGATGAACAGTTCATCATCGTGCGAATCGTCTTCTTCATCGTAGCCAAACATAGTTCTTTGCTTTGCGGGTTTAATCGTCCGCTGAATGCCGAATCCTTCAACAGGTGCCTTCGTAAGTCTCGTAGAAGAAAATCGGCCTGAAATAGTGCCAGCTGTGTCTCTTTCATTCCACTCATCTTTCTGAGATGGAAGCTGATGCATTGCGAAACGAAGGATTCCAGTTGACCGATCTACCAACTGCGCATAGGGCAACAGATAGCTGTTGCGCAAATCCATGAGCTTGCTGATAGTGAATGCGATTTCAGTTTCTTCGGAATGATGGCGATGTTTCTTGAGGATGTCGGTAGTGAAACTCGGTTGCCCTTCCGGATGTGACGCACTTGGTGCCGTGTATTCGAGTGGGATTCCAATCTTCGTCCACAACCGAGCCATGTCAGAAGAAGAATTGACGTTGAGACGGAATCCTGTCAGTTCGTAGAGCCGACGATATCCTTTCTCGATAATGCGTTGAGTCTCCGTCACCCAGCGGTCGAGGAGTTCAACATCAATCTTCGCTCCGTTCTTCTCCATCTCGCATACGACGTAGATGATCTCATCCTCTAGTTGTCGCACTTTCTGCAACCCGAGTTGAGTCATCTTAGGCCAGAAGATATCTCGGAGTAACTTGACTTGGCGAACATCTCCCACCGCTCGAACAGCAATCATGCCAGGAGGATAGTAAGCCATCCGTGCAGGATCGAGCTTCCATCCATCAACCACCAAGACTTTCTGTTCATCAGGAGGGAGGAAATCGCGACAAAGTGAAGCGAGTGAGAATTCTTGACGATGATCGTCTAGAAGAGCAGCATAATGTGCAACGTCAGAAACCTGGTTCCTTTGCTCTTCAAGGTCCACGCCCCAAACACGAGCCATGTGGACCTCGAATTTCGTTGCGAGATTCGTGATCCGTTTGCCACGAACCTGTTCGTGAAACCATCTCTTGCAAATTGCTTCATCATGTTGCGGACCGTCGAAGTTTCGGTGACCCCAGCCAAGATATCCGGATCGACCGTCTGGGAGGAACCAGCCACATCCAAATGGCTTCGAACCTCCCCACCATCTAACTCCATCGGTCTCAAAATCGAGAAAGATTTCATTGATACCATCCAGGATGGGAGGGTCTTCTGGTTTCCACTGGGATTGTGGATAATCCGGACGGATGAGATCAAAGAGACTTTGCGATTGAGTCACGACTCAAGTCTATTCGGCGCTGATGGTGAGATCCTCCAGGATCAACACGTCCTGGTCGATTTCCTCCAGATTCAGATTCTCCCACTCGTCGATCATCGCGCCGACGGCGCTGCCTTTGTCTGATTCCTGCCACTTCTCAGACTTCTCGTCGAATTCACCTTGCAGTCGTTCGAGCAACGAATCACGAAATTCTGCGAGTTGAGTCAGGATCTCGTTGTAGTTGTCAACCGCGTGCTGCAGCAGTTCCTTAGTCTGGTTGTAGGTCCCCCTGAGATCCTCAAAAGTCTTCGCTTCCTCGGCAGTGAGCTTGAAGGCCATGAGACACATCCAATCCGGAGATTAGGAGAGGAAATGGTGCTGGCTCGCCGGAGGGAGTTTGTTCCGGCGAGCCAGCGTCAAGACGTGAGGGCTACCAACCCAGCGTCCTGACCAACTTGCGAACATGTCGACGACGAGCTAGGCCGACGCCTGGGCGAACGGCTGCTCGACGTTGCCACCGGTGCCCGGCAGCGGAGCGCTCGACGATCCCTGCGACGCATTCGACTCGGCCATCTTCTGGAGCCGCTCGAGCTTCCGCTGGGTCTTCGCGATGCGCTCGGCGAGAGCCTCGGGCGACGTCTCCGCGGCCTTCTTCGCGAGACGCTCGGCACGAGCCTTCTCCTTCTCGTTGGCCTCCCGGAATGCATCGGACTCGAGCGTGATGCTCTCCGGAGCGCCACTGTCGGCGAATGCCTTGCGCGAGATGATGACGCGAGCGCGAGTGCCAGGCAGAAGGAACGTTGCTCCACCCTTCTCGTGCCGCTTGTGAAGTGTTGCCGTGAGCTGCATTGTTCTGATCTCCTTGAATGAAAGTAATACGCGATCGATACCTATAGTATACGCGCGAGCACGCGTGCGCGCTACTAGAAAATACGGGTGATGAAAGAATTATTCGGGTGAAGAGTCTGGAGTGATTTATCTAGTCAGCACCAGACGAGAAACATTCGGCGTCGCCACCACGTAGAACATAAAATCTTTCTGATGCAATGTTGTCATGAACGTTAGGGTATTTACATTTGGCCAGATTTACGGTAGAATGACTTGCCGATTGGGGCATTATGCGGACGCGCGTCATTCCTTGTAAGATAGAGGAATGTTAGGACTGCCCACCCCAATCACAGTTCTTGGATTCCCCAATCGGCAATCTACCAAATGGGCAATTCAGCAGTGAAACGACGAGGCGACCATCGTGCCGGAGCTACCAGACTGGCTTCAGAGTTATGTAGATAGAGGATTCCGTCTAATCTATTGGCCGCGAAAAGAGGGTGAGCAACTTACATGGAAAGGTCCGCGAGAAAAGAATTGGCCTGAGAAAGAATATGATCTTCGACAATTTGATGAAGATCATGATAACATTGGTGTAATCCTTGGAACAGAAATCAAACCAGGCCGATATCTCGTCGACATTGACTTTGACTCGCCAGAAGCGATTGCACTTTCCGCACGATTCTTCCCATTAACAGGAGTGATGTGGGTCCGTGGTGAACGTGGCCACGCATTCTACACCACTCCGAAACCAGTTGTCAAGCGAGCATTCGAGAATGTAGATGGAGTCACTTTCCTCGAAATGCGAGGAACCAAGGCAGACGGGAGTTATGGTCATCAGACCATGATTCCACCATCAATTCATCCGTCTGGCGAGAAACTTGAACTATCGTCCAAGATTGCGCATCTTGAAATCACACATCTAGAAAATCTTGAACATTCTGTGATTTTGTGCGCAGTCACGTGTTTGTTCTTGAAGAATCTTGGTCATCGTGCATTTATCCATGAAACACGATTGCAACTTGCTGGCTTCCTTCTTGAATGTGGTCTTTCTGTTGAAGATACAATTCTGATTGGCGAATCGATTGCTAATGCAACTCACAACAACATTAATGATGTTCCTCTTACAGTTAGAACAACTGCTGACAAGCTTCAGAATGGCCAGCCAGTTCAAGGAACGAAGCAACTCATTGCGACTCTCGGAAATGATGACCGAGCCAAACAAATCGTCCATCGTGCACAAGATTGGCTCGGTGGGAATCCATTCCTTGTTGATCATAAAGACCATATCCTGAAAGACCATCAAGAAAATATCCGCAGAGCGATCCAGAAACTCGACATCACCTTGAGTTTCAACGCATTTGCACAGTCGCCGCAAGTGCATTACAATGGCTATGTCGGCAGGCTCGAGGATTATGTTGTTGACCAGATATGGCTCGACATCGACCAACGATTCCATTTCCGTCCAACCAAGGATTTCTATCATACAGTCCTAGCGAATCTTGTTCGGAAACAAACATATCATCCTGTTCTTGATTATCTGAAGACATTGAAGTGGGATGAAACACCACGACTTGATACGTGGCTGATTGATTATGCTGGAGCAGCAGATTCTGAATACACCAGAGCAGTTTCCTCGATGGTGTTGATAGCAGCAGTTCGCCGAGTGAGGCAACCGGGATGCAAGTTTGATGAACTCTTGATTCTGGAATCAGAGCAAGGCCAGTACAAATCGAGTGCATTGCGAACTCTTTGTCCAGATGAGAGTTGGTTCTCCGATGATCTTCCCCTGAATGTTGATTCGAAAGTGGTGATTGAACGAACACGAGGAAAGTGGATCATCGAAGCAGCTGATCTCTCAGGAATGAGGGCAAGTCAGGTCGAGCATCTGAAAGCCATGTTGTCTCGACAAGTTGATGGTGCTAGACTTTCCTATGATAGGTTGTTGACTGAGTATCCGAGACAGTGGATAGTGATTGGAACGACGAATGATCATGTATATCTGAAAGATTCAACAGGCAACAGACGCTTCTGGCCGATGCAGATCAAGCAGTTTGATATTCGAGGATTGAAGGAAGCTCGGGATCAGATTTGGGCTGAAGCAGTTCATAGAGAAGAAGCTGGTGAGAGTATTCGATTGGATCCGAGTCTCTATTGGCTTGCGGAACTACAGCAAGAGAGAAGAAGAGAAGAGGATCCTTGGGAAGGAGTTCTGGACCAATTTCTTGATGGGAAGGACAGAGCATCTTGGGATGACTTGTGGGGAGTGCTCAAGATTCCGATTGATAGAAGGAGTAATATTGATCAGAAGAGAATAACGACGATCATGGATAGATTCGGATTCAAGAGACAGGCGATGAGACCAGTTGGTGGCGGGAAAGTGATGAAGATGTGGGTGAATAAGAGGGAGAAGCAGGAGAGATTGGAGGAAGAATGACGAACGCTAAATGTGAAGTTTGTGGAAGAGAAGGGAAGCATAATGATTATCGTGTTTTGAAAATACATGGAGGAAGTGACCTTCCAGCAAACAAGGTTGTTCTTTGCGACAATTGTCATATTAAGAAGAAGACATTTGATAAGATGATCTTCACGTTACCAGTAAACCGAGACCAGTTGCGCGAGTGGTTTGATTTAGCATTTCAAGATGATCATTCTGCACGAGAGGAATTTTTGCGGATATTGAAGATGGTTTTGAGAGAAATGTTGGAGATTTCGGATGAGATAGATAAGACACCAGACTATGCTGGTGAGTGGGAACGATTGAAGAAGGAGAATGGTGGTATTGTTAGAAATCCGATGAGTCTATTTGAGATTGAAATTCCACGACCGAAAGGAAGGTTCGAGTTGTGAAACCTTTGTCGTAACCGTGTAAGCGGTAACCAACCCGGCTTCCAAACTTACCCCACTCTCTTTTACTTCCCAGCCTTTTCCTCTGCTATACTTTATTTCTTTCAGTTACAATAGTTACAAGGTTACAAAGAATAAAAAGGACCGTAAACCGGTCCGTCAGAATCGATCTTCCGTAACTCCTTCGTAACCTCTCGAGCCTTTCAACTCGTTACCAGAAACTTCAATCGAACCTCTTGAGGTGCTCTTGGGTTCCTCAGAACTTCTCACCACTTGCTCGAACGAAGAAATTTTGTTGAAAGAAACATTGCTCTGCAAACTTTTCCACATAAACAAGAAACTTTGTTCTTTACTTCCACAAGAACAGCAACTAAGCTGGACGTGTGGAGCCGTCAAAATCGTCCTTGTTTGAGGTCTTGAAAGACAGACCCTCAACTTCCTCCACGGAAGCACGGACCAAGGACACGGCCGAAACTCCACTCACCAAGAAACAAATCAAGGAACGATTCCAGCTGTCCGCTGGCAAAGCCATCGAAGCACTTGACAAGGCGATGGTGAAGGCTGACTGGCCGGATGTTATCAAGGCAGCAACAGCGATCCTCGACCGAGCAGGATATGGGCCGAAGTCCACGATCGCGATCGAGGAGTTGCCTGAAGATCTTTCCTCGCTGACAGATGAGCAACTTGCAGAGCGAGCAGAGCGCGTCGCGAAGATGTTGCGGAAAGAAACAGCAACGAGCGTTCATTGACCACTTCCTCGAGCTTAATCCTCGAGATCCCGACCTCCATCACTCCACCACCGTCTTTCGAAGAGATTCGTGAACAGTATCACAGGATAGAGAAGGAAATCCTTCGTCGGCAGTATGTTCGTGACCCGGATCTGTGGGCAGAACATCGGATGAAGGCATTCCTGTGGTCTGGTCAGCGCAAGATTCTTACAACTGTTGCCATGAATCGGCGGACAGCGATCAAGACCTGCCATGAGATGGGCAAGTCTTACGTTGACGCATTGTTGGCAGCGTGGTGGATCGACAGTCATCCCGTTGGCTCAGCATTCGTTGTCACGTCCGCGCCTACAGCAAGCCAGGTCAAGGCTATATTATGGCGCGAGATCAGGCGCGCGCATACGCGCGGGAAATTAGCGGGACGAACCAACAAGACCGAATGGTATCTGCCTGTCGGCGACAAGGAGGAACTCGTCGCGTTCGGGCGGAAACCTGACGAGTACAATCCCGATGCGTTTCAAGGCATCCATGCTCTCTTCGTTCTGGTCATCTTCGATGAAGGAAATGGTATTCGTGGTCCTCTTTGGGAGGCCGCGGATTCGCTCATTGCCAACGACAACAGCAAGATCGTCGTCACAGGAAATCCTGACGATCCCTCTGGCGAGTTCTTCGAAGCCAGCAAGCCAGGATCCGGGTGCGCTGTCGTCGAGTTCAGTGCCTTCGACACTCCCAACTTCACAGGTGAGCCAATCCCCGAGCACCTCAGTCAGTTGCTGATTGGTCACACATACGTCGAAGAGAAACGACGCAAGTGGGCATCGAACTGGATCTGGGTTGACCGAGACGGACAGCCATGCGAGCCAGCACATGGCGTCCGGTGTGTTCCGCCTGAAGGAGCGCGATCAGAGGACACGAATCCCTATTGGCAGAGCAAGATCCTCGGTCTCTTTCCGGAGCATGCTGATTCTGGTGGTCTCATCCCGATTTCTTGGATTCGTGCTGCTCAGACTCGCACACTGAAACCCGAAGGAGCTAATCATCTCGGTCAGGACGTCGGTGCTGGTGGTGATGCGTCCACTGTTGCTCATCGTCGTGGTGGAGTGGTGCGCATTATCAACGAGGACCACAATCCGGATACGATGCAGACGTGTGGTCTGCTGATCGGTTTCCTCAAGTCCAAGAATGCGTCGCTCGCCAAAGTCGACATGATCGGCATTGGTCGCGGCATCGCTGACCGTGCCAAGGAACTCAAGCAACCAGTCATCGGCATCAATGTCGGCGAGGCACCATGGCCTGCTGAGTGCTTCGACATCGAAGAAGGAATGGATCCCGAGGGATTCATGAATCTTCGAGCTCAGTTGTACTGGTGGCTGCGCATGTTGTTCGAGAAAGGACTTATCGACATCGATGCTTTCGATGATGATCTGGCTGGCGAGCTGGTCGAGATTCGCTACAAGCGACTCTCGTCCGGCAAGATTCAGATCGAGAGCAAAGGAGAGGCGAAGAATCGTGGTATTCCGTCGCCGAATCGTGCCGAGGCAGTAATGCTCTCGGTCGCTCCGGAACCTCCGAAGAAGAAACGATACTCTGCGACCTGGTGATATGGCAAAAGTGCTGAACTTCCGCACTCTGGTCTCTTCGCTCATGTCACGTGCTGACCTCGCGGCACTGATTGGTCGTGGATTCGGTCGGAATCGAGACTACTACAAGGCACTCGGCTACGAACGAGTCATCAGTCAAGCGCAATATCGCGAAGAGTTCCGACGAAATGCGGTGGCTGCGCGCATCGTGGAAGCGATGCCGAAGGCTACGTGGCGTGCTGGTGGCGAGCTCATCGAGGACAACGATCCCGAGAACATCACTGCGTTCGAAACAGCATGGAATCTGCTGGACGAGAAGTTCCAGATGTGGTCCCTGTTCGAACGTGCTGATACACTCGCTGGGTTGGGTCACTATGCGATTCTCCTCGTCGGCGCACCTGGTGATCTTTCGACTCCTCTCCTTCGCTGTTCATTCCAACAACTGGCTTATTTCACACCATACTCCGAGGAAGACTCACCAATCCAGAAGAGCGATCTTGATTCCGCCAGTCCGCGATTTGGCATGCCATCTGTGTATGGCTTGCGTCGGATCACGGAAACTGCGTTGCTGAATCAGTCGCGCGACGAACGTGGTCGTCCCGTCGACTGGACGCGAGTCTTTCACATTGCCGACGGACTCCTAGACTCTCATTCCCACGGCATCCCTCGACTCGAACGCTGCTGGAATCTCGTTGCCCACGATCTCATCAAGGTCGTCGGTGGTGGTGCCGAGGCATTCTGGAAGCGTGTCGATGG
>Ga0075436_100000437_pt1 | contig 26775 bp, 19 predicted proteins | sample RhiMethybrSRZTD5_FD_75303 | JGI IMG/M metagenome (GOLD analysis project Ga0075436, IMG submission 75303) | Populus rhizosphere microbial communities from Tennessee, USA - Rhizosphere MetaG P. TD hybrid SRZTD5 | ecosystem: Host-associated > Plants > Roots > Rhizosphere > Soil | place: USA...
CCGTTCGGTCGCGCCTCGCCGAGCCGTTATGATACTACTGGTTTCATTTGGCATCCTGGCCGCGGTGCTCGCGGTCATCGGAATCTACGGCGTGCTCTCGCACACCGTAGCCAATCGCTCACAGGAGATCGGAGTGCGCATCGCGCTCGGCGCCAGCTCGAGCGACGTGCTGCGGCTAGTGATCGGGCAGGGCGCAAAACTGACGCTTATCGGCGTGGGGCTTGGAGCCGGGGCTGCGTTTGCGCTAACTCGTTTAATGGCCAGTTTGCTTTATGGTGTAAGCGCAACGGACGTTCTGACGTTCATCGCGGTGTCGCTGCTGTTGGCAGGAGTGGCTCTGGGAGCCTGTTTCGTGCCAGCACGCCGGGCCGCGAGAGTCGATCCAATGGTGGCGCTGAGGTATGAGTGAAGATTGAGGATAGAGGATTGAGGCTGGTGGAGAAGGGCCAAGTTTATTCTCGAGGCTCGATCTTTCTGTATAGGGAAACAAACTATGACAACGCTCTGGCAAGACTTGCGATATAGCGTTCGGCTTTTGCTCAGGAACAAGGCATTCACAGCGGTTGCCCTCTTTGCGCTCGCGCTGGGAATCGGCGCGAACTCCGCGATCTTCAGCGTGGTCAATTCAGTCTTGTTTCGACCGCTGCCCTATCGAGATCCCGCGCGGCTTGTGATGATTTGGGAGAATCATCAGCAGAAGGGCGGACCCCAGCGCGAGTGGTGCTCGCCTGCTGACTTGAAAGACTGGCGCGAACAGCCGCAATCATTCGAGCACGTCGACGGGTTGTTGGGCTGGGGGCCGACGCTCACCGGTAACGGCGAGCCCGAAGACCTTCAGGGCGCGGCAGTTTCCTACGACACCTTTGACATGCTTGGTGTCGCTCCGGTGATCGGGCGCACGTTCGCGGCGAATGAAGACGCCCCCGGGTCCGAGCGCGTCGTTCTGTTGGGTCATCAACTTTGGCAGCGTCGATTCGGATCCGATCCCGATATCGTCGGAAAGAACGTCACGCTTGGCGGCGCTAATTTCACGATAGTCGGTGTGATGCCCCGCGGCTTCAGCTTTCCGGTCTTGAACAACAGTGAGATCTTCACTACAACCGGGCCGATACTCGCAACGGCATTGAAGGGCTGCGATCGCGGGTGTGTCGTTCTGAGAGTGATTGCGAAGTTGAAGGAAGGCGTTTCGCTCGAAACCGCGCAAACGGAAATGAGCACGTTCGCCGCTCGAATTGCAGAACAGTACCCGGATACCAGCAGCGGCATAGGAACATTGCTTGTGCCGCTTCAAGAGCAGTTGGTCGGCGACGTGAGGATTGCGATGCTCGTTTTGCTTGGCGCGGTCGTGTTGGTGTTGTTGATTGCTTGCGCCAACGTCGCGAACCTCTTGCTGTCGCGAGCCGCGGCGCGTGAGAAGGAAGTCGCGATACGCGCAGCGCTTGGAGCATCTCGAGCTCGCTTGATTCGCCAGCACCTGACGGAGAGCCTCCTGCTCGCGGTGATCGGCGGTGCGTTGGGGTTGTTGCTGGCTTTTTGGATGGTGGATGTTTTGGTGAGCTTCGCTCCAAAAGGCACGCCGCGCCTCGAAGAGATCGGTGTCGATACGGGTGTGCTCGCCTTCACGTTTGCGGTTGCCGTTGTGACCGGGCTCGCGTTCGGGCTTGCGCCTGCGTTGTTATCATCGCGCACGAATTTCAACAGCGCGCTGAAGGAAGGGGGTCGCGATCAGAGAACCTCGGCGCGAGGGAATCGAGTTCGCAGTGCGCTGGTGGTAGCCGAAGTCTCGCTCGCGCTAATGTTGCTGGTCGGCGCGGGACTGTTGATCAAGAGTTTTGTAAATCTTCAGCACGTCGATCCGGGTTTCAACGCGAAGGGGTTGTTGCGAGCAGATGTAGGCCTGCCGCGAATTCGTTACGCTGACCGAACACAGGCCGCCGCGTTCTTCAAGCAACTGCTCGATCGCGTATCGGCGCTGCCGGGAGTTGAAGCGGCCGGAGCGATTTCCACTCTGCCGCTCAGTGGCGGGGGCACCGACACGTCATTTCTGATCGAAGGGCGCCCGCAGCCTGAACCGAATCGCGAACCTGTCTCGTTCTACGCGAAAGTGACGCCCGATTATTTTCGCGCGATGGGCATCAGATTGCAGCGAGGCCGCGTGATTACCGAAGCCGACGCTGTCGATGCGCCGAAGGTCGCCGTAATCAGCGAGACGATGGTTCACCGCTATTTCGAAGGCGAAGACGCGCTCGGCAGAGTGTTGCTTTTTGGAAGTAAGGACCGTCGCGTGATAGTCGGCATCGTCTCAGACGTGAAGTTCTTTGGTTTGAATTTGGATTCCCGTCCGATGATGTATTTCTCCGAGCAGCAGTACGCCGAAAGAGGCATGAGCCTGGTCGTTAGAACTGCCGGCGATCCGATGTCCCTTACGGCAGCGGTGCGGTCCGAAGTGCAATCGCTCGACCATGACCTCGCCGTGTCAAACGTGATGACGATGGATCACCTCATTAGCACGTCGCTCGCGGAACCGCGCTTCGTGCTGCTGTTGCTGGGAGTTTTTGCTGGTGCGGCTCTGGCGTTGTCGGTCATCGGAGTCTACGGTGTCGTGTCGTATTCGGTGACTCAGCGGTCTCACGAGATTGGCGTGCGCATGGCATTGGGAGCGCAGATTGGCGACGTGTTGAAGCTGGTGCTCAGACAAGGAATGATGCTGGTGGGCAGCGGCGTCGCGATTGGCCTCGCAGGCGCGTTCGCGTTGAGCCGTTTGATGGAGAGCTTATTGTTTGGCGTAGGCGCTCGCGATCTTGTGACATTCGCTGCAACAGCGCTAGTGCTGACAGGAGTGGCTCTGGGGGCCTGTTTCGTGCCAGCTCGCCGCGCGGCGAAGGTCGATCCGATGGTCGCGCTGAGGTATGAATGAGATCGCAACAGGGAAGTGGCTTAATCTAGAAGGCACAGCTAAAACAGAATCTTGTCGCTTTGAATTACTATACGGCCAGTTCCGAGCATCGTCGATGTCCTTATGCCGTGTTCACCCAACTCAAGGAGAGCTGTCGGGATGTCTGAAACGTACTGGTGTTCGCTTGCCACAGCATGCACCAGCAATATTCTTGGATCTGCCTCAACTGATAGCTCAATCAGACTGATCTGAGGAAACCGTCTGGAGAGAGAGTTAGAAGCAGCCAAACGGTATATCTCTGACAGCCTACGTCCCACGCTGTTGGCGATAGCGGCGCGGATGAATCTTGCGACCGACTGACTCGAAGACTCGATAAATGTGAACGCCCGGATGCCTGTGATCGGTTCTTCGAATTCATCACAGAGGTAAGAAAGACGGTCAGGTCCAGACATGTCAATGCCTTCTTGAACTGCAAGCGCAAGAACAGGGTCGGCATCCGTCGGAAAGTCGAGCACGCCACAATGAAGGTGAGTGGTTTCAGTGGCGGATAGAACCTCCACGTCGCAGCCAAATCTTGATTCAAGAGCCTTCCTAATATTGTCCCCATCGCCGGTGCCACCCCAGAGAAAAGCAATTAGCGAATACTCACCCCACGTCTCGTATATGCTGAATGTATCCGAGAGTAGTCTTACGAGATATTCTATGATTCTCTTATACTCCACAAAGGCGGTTTCTTGGACCTTTATTCTAAGAACAAAAAACTGTTGTCCGGCTAGCGTGTGAACCTTCGGTTTGAATGTCTCTTTGAAGTCTTCCGGAACATAGCAAATCGGAAATTCATTACGATCCAATTCTGCCTTCAACTTAGCTGGTACAGCTAGCCGTTGTAGGATCTTTTGTTCTCGTGTGACTACAATCCTTTCCAATTCAGCGATGCACTCTTCAAGAGTTGGACGCGCATCTGGATCAACACTCATCATTCTCATTATTAATAATGCTAGACGTGGGGGACAGTGTGCGGAGTAATTCATTGCATTCGGGCGCCGCACCATTCGGTGGGATTCTCGCCAAGCCAAAAAATCCGGCATCGTACGCGAATTAGCACCAACTGGTTCAATCGGTAACCGACCAGTGATCATGTAAAAGAAGGTCGCCCCCATACCATAGATGTCGCTCTTCGTAGACACGCGGTGCTCAAATTGCTCCGGTGCCAAAAACGCAGGCGAACCAGTAGAGGGTTCATCCCGATCCTCGCCCAATGCTGACAAAAGGCGCGACAATCCAAAATCTGTAATTCGCAACACAGTCTGATCTTCGCCGTCGAATTGCTCGCGGAATTGGAGAATATTCGCTGGTTTGATGTCACAATGCACAATTCCGCGACTATGAATCTCCCTCAAGCCACGCAGGAGTCCGATCATCTCCCTGAAATCCCAAACAGACAAGCGACGGTTCTTAAAGGGCGGGTTCTCTTGAGAGTCGACCGAGTCACGAGACTCAATTGGAATGTATAGGACTCGGACGCCCTCGCCCTTAAACTTGATCTGGCTGATGCCCGGCGACAGCAAACCGACGACGGAGTTATGGTGTACGCCGACTTGCCTCTTCGCTTCGGTTAGGCCCGTTTCTAAACTAGGTGATCGTCTTTCTGTTAATCCAAAAACCTTCACGGCAACTCTTAGCTGGGACTGGGGTGAGTGAGCAAGATATACAGAGGAAACGCTTCCCACACCTAAGAGTTCATCAATTACATAGTCTCCAACTCTGGACCCTATTAACTGCTCATAGTCGCTAACTTGAGTTGAGGCTTCCCCGCTTGTCGAGCTATGCGTCTTTTCCACTGAGAGGTTAGTAGAGGCCCGCGATTCTTGCTGAATTGTCTTGTCTGGGGTGGACGATCCAATGCGTCCCAAATCAATCACTTCTACCCCTAACACTCTAGAGAGTTTCTCCGATTTAAACACAGTTTCGATTCGCTCAAACCCCTCACGTGAGCCGCTTAGCAACAACTTTACTGAACCAGGTTCTATCCTAAGAAGAGTTACTGTCGGATCTTCTGAGATCTCTCGGAGACGCGCAACAATGGAATCAACCCATCTCTTATCAGCTTCATTGATGGAGGCGCTTAAGAGAAGGAAGTAATGAGCCGACTCCCGATGTCCTTGTCGATCCAAATTGGAGATAATTTCAAAAGCGAAGGCGCTCGCAGCTTGAGCTGCAAGCGTTTGGTATCCAGCCATGTCCGCCTTGGTTTTTCCAGAAATCAGATCCGAGATACCACGAATAATCAGTGCATTAATATATTGATTTGCATAGGCGGCCTGCAGGAAACCTCGCCCTTCCATCTCCACTGCTACGGCGTCACCGTAGTTACCCCGGATAAACTTGCAGACACTCGATCTCCTTGACGCGACGACCTTTTCGCCAGCAGCAATCGGTGCGACATGTACTAGCGGCTGTGCTCCATACAATGAACAATCCAGTCTCTTCAGCCATGTATTCTTGCGAGCCTCGACGCGAGCACGCTGTATCATTGAGTAGGATGACTCACCGACGGTGGGTCTAGGCTGAAAGGTTGCCGCAGACTTTCCGGATTCGTATCCGTAAACTTTAGTTGCCGCCACGACATCACAGAGACCAACATCCTTTAGTCCACCCGCGACGCCAACGAAAAGGAGTACTCCGGGATTAAAAAAGTTCATCGCTCGCTCCGCTTCGATGGCCGCTTCGGGGTTTCCAGGTCCGGTTTCAATCATGCTTACAACCCATGAATCACCATCAGTGCAGATGAATCTGCCTTGCTCGTAGACTGTCCCTCGCGAGTGTTGTATTTCCTCAATCTCACACAGGTGCGTTCGAATCGCCTGGTATTCAGTCGGTATTGCTGTGAGAATCATTGCATGCCGTCTTTGAGGTTGAGAATCCGATACAAACATTATTCAACTGTACCTTTACTGATTTGCAGAACAGGTTAGTGTGAGTTCGAAGCGTATCAAACCTGTTGCTTTTTAGCTACTTAGTAACATCAAGGAAGTGATCAGCGGGAATCCAATCGATAGCCCAAGCCCTTCGCCAACATCGTGAGGAAAGGCACACACAGATCGTAATTCAATTCATAATAATTTAGGCCGATCTTGATGTGCTTGTAATACTCGCCGCGATGCTCTTTGTAGTATTGCTCGGAAGGAATCTGCCAGGCGCGCTTTCCAAGGTAGCTCGCGAGGAACCACTTTTCCAATAACCGCGCGGCTCGGCCGTTGCCGTCTTGAAAAGGGTGGATGTGTACGAATACCAAATGCAAAAGTGAAGCGTAGTAAAAGACACTCGCAACGTCTTGGGGTTGCCGCTTGAAGGATTTCACATCATCGAACACTTCTTTCATCTTTTGCGGTACGAACTCCGGTTCGATAGCCGCGTACTCGATGCCGTGTTGGCTATACACGAACATGCGTTGGTCGCGATAATTTCCCCGCTGAGACTTGGGCAAGAGATGCTGCGATAGAATGGCGTGAGCTTTCAAGAGGTTCTTTTCATTTATCACGTGCGTGCGCGCAAAACGATAGGCGTCGATAAGCGTCTCAATCTCTCTTCGCTCTTTTGCTTTGAAGGCACGGCCGTCGCGATTGAGCTTGGAGTTCATAAACGAATCGAGATCTATGGTGTTTCCCTCGATGTTCGATGAATAGACGGCTGATGCTTCGAATGAGAAAGTGAGGGGCGGGAGATCATCTCGCTCGAGAAACTCGCGCCACAGTTTCTCCGGATTGACAGGCTTCAGTTGATTGAGCCACTGTTTGAAATATGTTTTGTTGGATACTTGCATAATGAAAGTCGCATTCTATCGCACAACGACGCGAATCCGTACCGGCGCGTTTCTGTAGCAGGTCGCTCCTTCGGAGCTATGCGAATCCGTAGCGCGCGTTTCTATAGAGAGGTCGCTCCTTCGGAGCTACGCGAATCCGTAGCGCGCGTTTCTATAGAGAGGTCGCTCCTTCGGAGCTGCGTGAATCCGTACCGGCGCGTTTCTACAGAGAGGTCGCTAACAACGGAGCTCGATTCTGGCAATGAAGCTCGCCGGAGAGAATTTGAACCCAACCGCGAAGTAGCGCGTTGAAGACTGTGAAACATCAGGCTCGCTGACTTCAGGCCGTTTGGAGGGGGACCATGAACCTACCATCGTGGATTGAGAACCGCCTCGCCGAGCTTCGTTACGCGCTGCGAATGATTCGCAAGAGTCCGGGGACTACCGCCGTTGCGGTCATATCACTGGCCCTGGGGATCGGAGCCAATACGGCGATCTTTACCATCGTCGATGCCATGCTGCTCAAGCTTCTTCCGGTGAAAGCACCGCAGGAACTTTACCTTGTTGCCAGCAATCCGGCGAAGCCTCAAACGAGCTGGAACTATCCCGACTACGTTGCGTTTCGCGATCACAACGAAAGCTTCTCAGGGCTTGCGACTTACAGCGGAAGTCAGTCGCTGGGAATGCAATTGGACGGAGCCGATGCCGCCAGCACTACTGAGCTTACCGAAGCGGCTTCCGTTTCTGGAAACTACTTCGATGTGTTGGGGGTAGCGCCAGCGGCAGGCCGCCTCTTCGATGCCGAAGATGATCGAGCGTCGGGTGCTTCGCCGTATGTTGTACTGAGCTACGAGTACTGGCACTCTCGATTCAATAACGATCCAAACGCGATCGGCAGAACTATCAGGTTGAACGGCTATCCGTTCACGATCGTCGGCGTATCGCGGAGCGGATTTCGCGGAACGGATGTGGCATCTTCTCCAAGTATTTTTATCCCGATATTGATGCACAGTCAGATTACCGGCGTCCCGTTCACGATATGGAACACTCGTCATTATTGGTGGATACAAATCATCGGACGACTTGCTCCGAGTGCCAGCGTCGTGCAAGCCGAAACCGAGTTGTTTGCTGTTTTTCGCGATCAGGAAGCGTCGGAACGTCAAGGCTCGGCTGCCGGAGCGCGAGTCAATGAAGCTCGCCCAATTAAACTGATGCCCGCGGCTCGAGGTTACTCGTATGTGCGAAACCAACTTCAACGCCCGCTGCTCATTTTAATGATCGTTGTCGGGTCGGTGCTTCTGATAGCTTGCGCGAACGTCGCGAACCTGATGCTGGCAAGAGGCGCCGCGCGTCAGCGTGAGATGGCGGTGAGGCTCGCGGTCGGAGCAAGCCGGGTTCAGCTCACGTCTCAATTGCTGGTTGAAAGCATTGTTATCGCGCTCGCGGGTGGAGTGGTCGGTCTGGCGTTGTCGTTTCTTGGCGTGCAGGTCTTGCTCACTTACTTGCCTGACGCTGGTTGGAGCCGTTCTTCGCTGAACGTCACACCTGATTTTCGATTGTTGGGTTTCACTTTCGCGGTTTCGTTAATCACCGGAGTGCTCTACGGAATCGCCCCCGCGCTAAAGAGCACCAAGGTCGACCTCGTTCACTCGTTAAAGGAAGACTCGCTGGGAGCTTCAGGTCCGTCTCGGCTGACGTTGAGCAATGCTCTTGTGGTAGGGCAGGTCGCGCTTTCGCTGGTGCTCTTGATTGGAACAGGCTTGTTTGTTCGAAGCCTTCGCAAGCTTCGCGACATCAATTTCGGATTTCGTGCGGATAACGCCCTGGTCGTTCGAGTCGACCCGAGCCGCAACGGATACAAGGGTCAGCGGCTGCGCGATTTTTATGAGCGGCTGAGGCCTAACATTGAGAACTTGCCCGGAGTGCAATCGGTCAGCCTCGCGATGATCACACCCCTTGCGGGCATGCGATGGAACGGAGACGTCAGCATCGAAGGCTATCAATGGAAAGACGATGATAAGAAGTACGTCGACATGAACGCTGTCGGGCCCGGATACTTCGAGACGGTTGGCATTCCGCTTATTGCTGGTCGCGATTTTCGCGACGAAGACAATCCGCCGTATTCACTCGATCCGCCCGAGAAGTTCACTCCCGGCGTCGAGCGTCCGGAGCCGCCCGGTCCTCGAGTGGCCATTATTAATGAGAACCTCGCCCAGCATTTCTTCGAGGGGCGGAACCCGATTGGCCTGCACATTGTTATGGATGAAAAGTACAAAGCCGACAAGGCATATGAAATCGTGGGAGTCGTAAAGGATGCTCACTATTTTGGGCTGCGCGAGAACCTCGAGCCGATGATCTACTTTCCCGTTTGGCGTCAGCAAGCCGGCGCGAGGTCCATTTGCATTCGCACGACTCGCGACTCGGTGCAGCTCGCGCCAGCGATTGGCCGCGAAGTAACGGCGATCGACCCCGGCGTGCCAGTGCTGTCAGTGAGAAGCATGCATCAGGAGATCGACCACGACATTCTGGTTGATCGTTTGATCGCAACGTTGTCGAGCTTTTTCGGATTGCTTGCGTTGCTGCTCGCAGCAGTCGGCTTGTACGGGGTGATCTCTTACGGGGTCACTCGCCGCGTGAGAGAGATCGGAATTCGAATGGCTCTGGGCGCACAACGAGGTTCGGTGCTGTGGCTTGTGATGAGTCGCGCTGCCGCCTTCCTTGTGATCGGGGCGTTGATCGGAATTCCGGCTGCGCTGTTGGCGACGCGACTGCTCAAGACTTTCCTTTACGGAATCAGCTCCAACGATCCGATGGCAATAGTTCTGGCGACGTTGGTATTGCTGGCGGTCACGGCGCTTGCGAGCTTCTTGCCCGCGCGTCGCGCGGCAAAAGTTGATCCGATGATCGCGTTGAGATACGAATAAACAATACACTCGACGGCACATCGTCGGTCAGAGACTTCGCGCTAGTGGGAATGCTTGTTCCCGAAAGCGGCCACGAGCTCAACACAATCAAACGCCAAAATCAGGTCCCTCAACAATCTTCGTGTTTCGCAATATGGCACGCCGATTGGTTACAAGGCAAAGCGCTAAGAGCGGAATGTAGCATTGGACCGAACCAAATTGAGTTGTTGGAGGACCGCTCTTCAAGGAAGTCCTGCGACACGCATTGCGCCTCACGGCTCTTGGTGTGTTGATTGGTTTGGCCGGCGCGTTTGCGGCGACACGATTAATGGAGAGCTTGCTTTTTGGCGTAAGCGCCACAGATCCGTGACGTTCGTGGCGATTTCCCTAATTCTGACAGGAGTGGCTCTGGGAGCCTGTTTCGTGCCAGCGCGCCGCGCGGCGAAAGTTGATCCGATGGTTGCGCTTAGATACGAATGAGCAGGCGTTCAGAGTACGAGTGACGCTACGTGGCCTGTAAGAGGCGGCGCTCCGTGGCCGCCCTCATCATAAGAAGCGATAATGATGAATCAACGGGCGGCACGGAGTGCCGCCCGTACACGGTGTCGATCACCGCCGCGCCGTAACCTTTGTCTCGATTCACGAGATGGTCAACTCCGACAATGGACAGATCATCGACGAGATTTTCAGGAGCATCGCCAAAGAGTACGGCTGGGATGATTTTCTGCCTGCGCCGTTGGAAGTAGTCTCGGTTGAACCTGCACAACTGGATCAATATACAGGTCTCTTTCAGGTGAATCCTGACCGTGTAATCAACATAACCCGCGAAGGAAGCAGCTTTTCATGCGGCCGACTCAGTCGCCAAGAGTCGAGATGCTGGCGATCTCGGACACCGAGTTTGTCCGCAAGGACGTACCAATTCGCTATGTCTTCGTGAGAGGCGAGAATGGAAAAGACGACACCATCAGGATCGTCTTCGATGGAGGAGGAGGGCAGGCAAAGCGCATCTCACAGGACCAGCTTATCCCGTTTGAGCAAGTGATGGCTGGAAAGTTCGCCGAAGCGATCGAAGCTTACAAGAAGATCAAACGCGAGCAGCCGAATGCCGATGCGGTTGCCGAGGAGCGCATCAATACGCTCGGGTACGGGTTGCTCCAGCGGAAGAGAATCGACGAGGCGATTGCGATCTTCAAGGCTAACGTCGCGAGGTATCCCCAATCGGCGAACGCTTATGACAGTCTCGGTGAGGCGTACATGGCGAACGGCGACAAGGAGCAAGCCATCATCAACTACAAGGAGTCGCTACAGCTCAATCCCAAAAACGACAAGGCGGTGAAGATGCTGAAGAAGCTCGGCGCCGACCAGCAGTGAGAAGCAGGCACTACCCGACTAAAGTCGGTACTCTGAACGCCTTCTCCGTTTCTCCTATTGACATTCGATAGGTCGGCGAGTAGTCTCCTACAGACATTCGATAGGAGAGCTCATGTCAGAAGCCAAAGCCGATCTGCTGCAAGGTACGCTTGATCTGCTGATCCTCAAGACGCTGGGACTCGGTCCTAATCATGGGCTGGGAATCGCTCGCCGCATCAATCAAATCACTCAGGGTACCTTTCATCCTAAACCCGGTTCGCTTTTTCCTGCGCTTCACAGGCTTGAAGAAAAGGGCTGGCTTGCGTCGGAGTGGGGCGAGTCGGAGAACCGGCGCAAGGCCAAGTACTACAAGCTGACCAGAACCGGCCGGCGTCATCTCGAAACCGAGACCGCTAACTGGGAGCGAATTGCGTCGGCGATTTTTCTCGCGTTAGAGGCGACTTCATAGTGATGTGTCGCGGAACCGCGTTAGGGGTTCTATGTTTGTAGAAACCGAGGAGTCGGCGGGCGCACCCCGGAGGGGTGCTATGTTGCGATCGGATTCCGAGCCTATCATTTAACACATTGCACCCCGCTGGGGTGCGGCGCAGCTAGCGTCGATCTTCTATAAACATTGCACCCTCCGGGGTGCCGGCTCTGAAACCATGTGCCCCGACAAGCCCGAGCTTGGCGAACTTTTTCACCAGGAGTTGGTTATGATGTTCTCTCGCTTTCGAAGCCTGATTTCGAACCTGTTCCGTCGAAACAAAGTCGAGCGTGAACTCAATGCCGAAGTTAACTCCTATCTCAATCAACTGATCGACGAGAAGCTTGCCGCAGGCGTGAGTCCAGCCGACGCTCATCGCGCGGCGCTGATCGAACTCGAAGGAGCCGAACAGGTGAAAGAGAACGTCAGGGAAGTGCGCGCCGGCGCATTGATCGAACAGCTCTGGCAAGACGTGCGCTACGCGTTGCGTGTCTTGCGGAAGAATCCAGGCTTTACGTCAATCGCGGTGATCACGCTCGCACTTGGGATCGGAGTCAATACCGCGATCTTCAGTCTGGTCGACGGCATTCTGCTGCGCCCTCTTCCGTATGCTCAGCCCGAACGCCTTGTGCGAGTCGTGCAATCGCAGCGTCAGCTCGGACTCGACACGTGGAACCTCTCGCAGGCGACTTTCGCGACGTTGCGCGACAACAATCAGTCACTTGAAGTGGTGGCCGCTTACTCAACCAGCGGCGCCAATCTCACAGGTAACGGCGAGCCCGAGAGAGTTTCAATGGGAACCGGAAGCGCGGACTTTTTCAAAGTGCTCGGTGTCTCACCACTGCTCGGCCGGGGGTTTCGGGCGGGAGAGGATGCGCCGGGCAACAACAATGTGTGTGTTCTAAGTTACGGCTTTTGGCAGCGAAGATTTGGCGGAGACCCGAACATCGTCGGCAATTCACTGGAGCTCAATGGCACTCCAACTGAAGTGATCGGCGTTATGCTTGCCGGGTTCTCGTTTCCACGAGCGGAAATTCAGATGTGGGTTCCGCTTGCCCTGAACACAGCGAGGACCGCGCCGTATTTCTTGAGAGCGATTGGCCGGCTTAAGCCGGGCGTATCGCCGCAAGAGTCAGAGGCTGAAACGACGGCGATTCTTTTGAACTATGCGCGCCAGCGTCCGGACACATCCGAAGGAAGATACTCGCCCGACCAGGGGTCGGCGCTTAAGACGATAGTTACACCGCTGAAGGAAGCGATGGTCGGAAGCACACAAAAGCCATTGATCATTCTGCTGTGCGCGGTCGGATTGGTGTTGTTAATCGCTTGCGCCAATGTCGCCAACCTCTTGTTGGCACGCGCTATGGCGCGCGTCCGAGAGATCGCCGTGAGGTTCGCGCTTGGCGCGAGCTCATCGCGCGTCGCCAGACAGCTTTTGACCGAGAGCCTTGTGCTCGCAATGATCGGCGCTGCGGTGGGCGTTTTGCTGGCGTGGGTTGGCGTGCGAATGCTCGACAAGATGCCCATTGAGGGAATACCGAGAATCGACGTCGTAACCGTCGACGGACGAGTGCTCGGCTTCACTGCCGGTCTCGCATTGCTGACCGGATTGCTTTTCGGGCTGATGCCGGCGCTGCGTGCGTATCGAATGGGAATGGTGGCCGCAATGCACGAGGGCGGACGGGGCGGCACTGCGAACCGGCGTTCGAACAGCGTTCTCGTTGCCGCGCAATTCGCGCTGTCCTTTGTGTTGTTGATCGGTGCGGGACTGCTGCTGAAGAGCTTCCAACGTCTTCAGTCTGTAGAGGTCGGCTTCAACCCGGAGAAACTGCTGACGATGGTAGTTGCTCTACCTGCCAAAAAGTATTCAAAACCACAACAGTCGATTCAGTTCTACGAGAGCCTGGCTGACCAACTCCGCGGAATGCCGGGAGTTCGCGAGGCAGGTGTCACAACGAATATCCCTTTTGTTGGCGATGACAATACTGACAACTTCATCGTCGAAGGCCACGAACCGAAGACCGGCGATCAGGCAGTGCAAGCGCAGCTTGTGTCGATCACGCCGGGGTACCTTCAAACCATGGGAATCCCGTTCATTCGCGGAAGAGATTTTCTCGAAACCGACAACGGCGATTCGCAACAGGTCGCGATAATCGATCAAACGCTTGCGCGAATGTATTGGCCGGATGGCGACGCGCTTGGAAAGAGAGTCGAGACCACCGGCGATATGCAATGGATGTCCATCGTCGGAGTGGTCGGTTCAATCAAGCAGGACACATTCGCGGATGAGGCGCAGCCGCACATCTATGCTCCGATCGCGCAGTCTAATGCGTTGCTTGCGAAACTTGTGGTGAGAACCGATGTGCCTCCAACCACTATCGTTAGCGCAATCAGGAGTGAAGTGTCCGCGCTGGATCCGAACGTTCCGTTGTATTCGATTCGAACGATGCAGGAAGTCATGGATCGAACGCTGAACAGTCAGCGGCTCACCAATCTCCTGCTGACGTCCTTTGCAGTGTTGGCGTTGCTGGTTGCAGCGGTGGGCATCTACGGAACGATGTCATTGTACGTCGGAAGCCGGAAGACGGAATTTGGAATCCGTCTGGCGCTCGGAGCATCGCCCGCGATTCTGCTGCGATCGGTCCTGGGAGAAGGCATGCTATTGATCGGTTCCGGCGTCGGCGTCGGACTGGCCGGAGCGCTTGCTCTTACGAGAACGATCGCAAGCCTGCTGTTTCAGGTCAGCCCGACTGATCCGGTTATCTTCACCGGCGTTGCATTCTTGCTCGTCTTAGTCGCGTTGGTCGCCTGTTTTGTTCCAGCTCGCCGAGCGTCGCAAGTCGATCCGATGACCGCCCTGCGATGTGAATAGCTCCGAGCTCAGTTCGCCTTTGGGAAAAGCTTTCTCGGAATCGAACATCGCTTCGCCTCCCACGATGCGCAGTCTTTCCGAATTCACAGCTTACTCCTGCGCTTAGCTCAAACAGAGGCATTGGCACGAAGATTGGTATGTCGCGGTTAACCACCGAGGATCGAGGATAGGAAAGAGAGGATCGAAGATAGGCTGCAGTCATCGATACTCGGCCTCGATTGTCGATCCGGATCCTCCAATAGAGGAAGAATCATGCGCAATACCATTCAAGACTTGCGTTACGGCGTGCGGCTCCTGCTAAACAAGCCGGGGGTCTCGTTGATTGCCGTGCTGACTCTTGCGCTGGGCATCGCTGCGACGACTGCGATTTTCAGCGTGGTCGATGCGGTTTTACTTCGTCCGTTTCCCATCAAACAGCCCGAGCGAGTCGTCGTCATTCACAATCAGCTTCCAAAACTCAATCTTCCGCGCACACAGGTGTCGGCTCTTCAATACGTCGACTACACGCGGGACGCCGACGCGTTCGAATCAACGGCAGTGATTGGAGGCAGAGACTTCAATCTGACCGGTGCTGGTGATCCTGAAAGATTACAGGCAGTGCGAGTGACCGCGAGCTTCTTCCCGCTGCTCGGCGTGTCTCCCGTTGCCGGACGATTCTTCAGCGATGAAGAAGATAGATTCGGAAATCAGCACGTGATTGTATTGAGCTCGCGGTTGTGGAAGCGATTGTTCAATTCCGATTCTGGTGTGATCGAGAAAATGATCCAGCTCGATGGCGAGAGTTACCAGGTGGTGGGTGTGGCGCCTGCAGATCTCGAGCAGCTCTTTCCTCGCGGGGACTTGTGGGTCCCAATGGCTTTCTCGCCGGCCGAGCTGTCTGAGGAGCGTCGCGGTAGCCTTTCGTTTACGATGCTGGCGCGATTGAAGCCCGGCTACGGCATCGATCAGGCGCAGGCAGTGATGAGCAACATCGCCCGGACTATTGCGGGTGATCATCCTGACGATTTTAACATCGAGGTAAGATCGTTCACACAAGAGCGTGTGGAGGATGTTCGCAAGCCGCTCTTCGTTTTGTTGTGCGCAGTGATGGCGGTTCTTATCATTTCGTGCGCAAACGTCGCGAGCTTGTTGCTCGCTCGAGCCAGTACTCGAACGCATGAAATCGCAGTTCGCGCGGCGCTTGGCGCAAGCCGCGTCCGCATTATTCGTCAACTGCTCACCGAATCCGTGGTGCTCGCATTGGTCGGCGAAGCGGTGGGCATCTTTTTAGCGTGGTGGGGAACGAGCGCTTTGATTGCGCTCGCGCCTTCCAATCTTCCACGGCTCTCCGAGGTTCGCTTGAATCCGGTCGTCCTCGTGTTCAGTTTGGTTGTCTGTCTTGTTTGCGGAATAGTTTTCGGATTGGCGCCGGCTTTGACCGCGTCGCGAGCGAACCTGGCAAGCGCGCTCAAGGAATCGGGAAGGACGGACTCCGGCAGCGCATCTCGTCACAGGTTGCTCGGAGGACTGACGGTGGTAGAGGTCGCGTTGGCGATGGTCCTCCTAATATCGGGGGGCTTGTTGGTGCGCAGCTTCGCAAGGCTGGTCGATGTGCGGCCGGGTTTCGATCCACATAACGTACTCACAATGCGAATAGCCCTGCCGCGAATCCGATACACAAATTTTCAGCAAGTCGCGGCATTTCAAGACGACGTGCTCGAGCGAGTTGCGGCCCTGCCTGGAATTGAGCAGGCCGCATTTGCGAATCAGCCTCCGTTCATGGACGGCGACAACACGATTTTTTCGATTCGAAACTGGCAAGCGCGTCGCGATGAACCCGCGCCTCACGCTGACTACGCGTATGTGACGTCTGATTATTTTCAGGCCGCCGGAATCCCTCTTTTGAGCGGACGCTACTTCGAGCAGTCAGACATGCGAACTTTCAGCAATATGTTCGCGCCCGGTGCAGTCGCCGTCGTTGACGAAGAGCTCGCGAAGCGATTTTGGCCCAACGGAAACGCCCTCGGCGGTGAGCTGAGTTGGAGCCCAAACGGTCCCTGGGCTACGATCGTCGGCATCGTAGCGACTGCTCAATTGCGGGACTTGACCGAAGCATCAAAAGGAACTTTCTATCTCCCCGTTCATTCCTCATCAGGGACATTGGTGGTCCGTGCGGCAACCGATCCTCAGAGTATGACCAGTGCGATACGCGAGCAGGTTTTGGCCGTCGACAAGAATCAACCGGTTTACGATGTTCAAACGATGGAAGAGCGAGTCGCGCGCTCACTTGAAGGACGCCGCTTCGCGATGATGTTGCTCGGCATCTTTTCGGGTTTCGCCCTGGTGCTGGCGGCCGTCGGTCTTTACGGCGTTTTGGCATTCACGGTGTCACAACGCACTCGTGAGATTGGCATTCGAATGGCGCTTGGTGCTCAAGCGGCCGACGTATTGAAGCAGGTCATCCGCGAAGGTATGATTCTGGTTCTGATCGGCGTTGTGGCCGGGCTCGCGGCAGCCTTAGCCTTGACTCGATTGATGGGGAGCTTGCTGTACGGCGTGAGCACGACTGATCCGGTAACCTTCGCGGGAATCTCACTCCTGCTCGCAGGAGTGGCTCTGGGAGCCTGTTTCGTGCCGGCACGCCGCGCCACCAGGGTTGATCCGATGGTCGCATTGCGTTATGAGTAGTCGTCGAGCGCAATCGTTGGATCAGCCCGAGTGCACGGATAAAAGCGCATTGTGCATGAGCGCGTCCCAACTCGCGCTTGCATAGTGCCACCTGCCATCGTGTCCGTCACGGAGGATGGTTCCCCCGTTGACCGTATTCCATTTGTCGTCGCGCCCCGGGAGGTAGACGTAGCCGGGCGCGCCCTCGGAATCCGCGCAGTAACGCACCCTATAGATCATCTTCAGCGAACCTCGATCGTAAGTCGAATGCCTGCCCTTCCACTTCATGTAGAAGAATACGTCACAGCAATGATCCTGCTTTGCCGGCTCTACTATTTTCCACGAACATTCCTGGCCGGTGGTCAAATCTACAGCTTTGTAGGTGTGCTCCTTGTCCACGGGGCCCGAAAGTCTTTGCCTTGTCCAATCAATAAACTGCCCAACCCACGGGTCGAAACTCTTCAGGGTTTCGCGATCCGTTATTTCTATCGCATGTGTGAGGCCCTCGCCTTTGATTAGTATCTTGTCGGGCGAGCCCTTCGAGTAAGCCGCCGGCGAGAGCAACGCAGCAGCAATAATCAGCAAGACCAGGCGCAGGCTCCAAGTCCTGGCCGTCATTCGCTCGTCGATAGACTTGCTGGTCGTAGCGCGCGATTTAGTCCGTCTCAACATTCGGGTTCTCCGGCGTTCAGCTTTGAGTCTTTAGACTGATTCAGTATCGGTTTTCTTCCGTTTTGAATTCGTTATCTTCCGGGAGCGACCGACAAGCCAAATTGCTGTCGAGTTTGATTTGCCGTCAGGCCCAACATACAATGAGCCATTCTTCTTTTACGCGTGTTCCGAAACCATTAGCTATGGAACCGAGGGTGTTATTTTGATTGATGAGTCAGCTCGCGGCCAGTCAGAAGACAGCCGCGCTTCGTCCGGGCGACTGGCCCAATTCGCAAGCAGTATTGTCAGCGCAGTTTCAAGCAACTTGGTTCTCAGGAGACCTCTACGCGGCGAAAGAATATATCGCATTACCCAAATGATAATTCTGTTTTCGCTGGTGCTGTACGCGCTGTTCGCGCCGCATTCGATCGCGATTACTCAAACTTCATATCTGATTGGGCTCGTAGCATGGGGTGTTCAGATAGTCGCGACTCGCGAATTTCGACAACAGCGGTCTCCAGTCGACATCGCGCTATTCGGGTTCTTCGCGTGTTGCGTCGTCTCTTCGTTTTTATCCTATGATCTGCTGGTCAGTACAAAGGGTCTGAAGAGTCCTGCGTTCTTCCTCGCTTTCTATTTCGTAAGCACGAATGTAAGGAGCCTGCGATTTGCGAGCTTTCTGGTTTTGTCCCTGATCATTTCGTGCCTAGTCAACGTTGGCTACAGCGCAGTGACATTAGGAGTGGGTCGCGGGCTTCAGATTGATTCGATCAGCGCCGACAGTCCGTTCACAGGTGAAGGCATCAACGTCGGCGACGTGATCCTGCAAGCGGACGACACGCCTGTGAACAAACCTGATGATCTATTGAGAGTCATTGATGCGCAACGAGGACGAATGCGTATCAAGATTCAACGAGCGGAGGCCATCACCGAGACTTCCGTCCCCAGACAGGCAATCAAAGAAGCCGGAGGAACGGGATTCGAACGTCTGGGAATAACTACTTCTCCGGGAAGAAACTTTCGAATAATGGGTTTCTATAGCCACTACGAGACCTACGCCGAAGTTCTGCAATTGATTGCGGCGATGGCTGTTGGGTTGCTGGTGGCGATTCCCGGTAAGCGATCAAGGCTCGCGCTGCTTCTATGGTTAGTGATTCCGATTCTGGTCGTCACACTTGTTATGACTTCGACGCGCGCCGCACTGATCGGATTGGCTGTAGCGGTAGCAGTTATTGCTATCGCTAACAGCCGGCGCAGAATTGCTATGACTGCGATGTCCGTAGTACTCATCACACTGCCTTTCGCGCTTGTTGCGGTCGAGCGCGCGCGAGGTATCTCGGTATTTGATCCTGAGGAAGCCAGCACCGCATGGCGGCTCGAGGTGTGGCGCGAAGCTTTTGGGATCATAAAAGATCACCCGCTTGTGGGAATCGGCAAGGGTAGCGAGGGAAAACTGAAATCGAGTCTCGGCTTGTACGATAACGGAAGGCTTCCACCGGGACACTTTCATTCGACACCAGTACAGATCGCTGTCTGGTGGGGTCTCCTCGCGCTCATGTTTTATTCCTCTTTCATGACCATATTTGTGGCCGAGACCTGGAGGCTGATCAAAAAAGGGAAGGCGCACGCCGAATGGCAACTTTCAGGCATTGCGCTCGGAGGGCTTGGCGCTGTCATGGCGTTCAATATCAGTTCAGTTGTTCATTTCAACTTCGGCGACGGTGAAGTCGTCATGGTTTTGTGGCTGATCACGGGGCTTGTGTTTGCGGTGCGGCGGATTGCCTCTCAAGAGCACGGCGGTTCGTCACGAGAATATAACCCAACGCGGCAATCAACAGACAATTCAAATAGAAATCAGCTCCCACAACAAGCAACAACCGCTGAATCGAACGTCCGGGCAGCAAGGGCAAAACGAGATTGATGGCGGCGAGGACGATCATGACCCGATTTGCGAACCTTCCTTGACGAGACTTGTCTACGGCAAAGTTGGCGAGGCACGCTGCAGGCCAAAGCAGCGCGATGAAATAGATCTTCGAAGTGAGCGGACCCACCAGCAACGTCAGACACAACATGAAGGCCAATTCGGATGCGAGAAAATCATCGCGTTTATCGGACTTGTCTCCGCTGAAGTCGGAATATCGGGAACCGTGTGACCGTCGCGAAAGCCACCAAATCAGCGCGAGGCCTCCCGCGAAAATCGCCGCAGCAAGGACGGCCCACGCTTGCTCGACCCGCTCTCGATCCAGACGCGCGAAGTTCAGGGACGGGTAATAGATATCACCGTCCACACGCTGTGAGTAATCGATCGTCGATAGATAGCGGCGCATTTCTCCTTTGAGCGACAGGTCTATCGGGCCATTGTCCTCGTGAAATTGCTGGCTCACAACCACGTGGTCATACCACGTGCGAAGCAACTCAGTGTTGCGTGTGAAACCGAAATACAAAGAGGGGACAATGTTGAAGATCACCGTCAAGATACAAACGGCAGACAGCAGTTTCCACCGGCGCTTGAGCGCAAAGTATGGCAGCAAAAGTATCGGAGTCAACTTGATGGTGATTGCGAGCGCGAGCAAGGCGCCGGCTGCCACGTCCCTTCGGAGAAGGAAAAAATAGAATGAGGCAAACGAAAGGAGGATGATCGGCAGATGAACGTTGCCATAATGCAAAACCATTACGAAGTACTGAGCGACGGAGAGGAAAACAATCAGCCAGCTCTTTGTTGATTGTTGTAACGCTGGAAACACACGAGCTACCAGCAGGAAGCACCCGACGATCTCGAGTACAGAAAGAACGAACCAGACGTATGCTGCGACGGCGTACGGCATCAGCCACAACGGATAAAGCATGACCAGAAAGAGCGGTGGATAGCGGTAGTCCATTACCGTGCCGAGCGCAAAGTCCGGTGAATACAAATCATTTCGGCCGCCAATGAGTGACTGACCTGCTGCGTAATAAACCGGGAAATCTATCAGGTGGCGAATGAAGACCAGGCCCAGTAGTACGATTGCAATCGAGCACGCAAGAATCAGAATGGTTCGCTTCATCGTTAGGACCAGGCCACGGTCACAAAGCGAAGACGCTCGGAAAGTGAGGAAGATTCTGCCGCAGGTTCTGGTATTGATGCCGAGGGCGGGACTCGAACCCGCACGGCCCTTGCGAGCCAGAGGATTTTAAGTCCTCTGTGTCTGCCATTCCACCACCCCGGCGTATTTTTGATTTCAACTACTTACATCACACTTTCGGAGATCGGCTCTGGTAGTGTAGCGGATACTGTAGCGGGTAGGCTGCTGTTTCTGCTCGTCTGTTCGCCCCGGCTCGACGCGAGCATTGAGAGTCTCTAGCCGGTCAAACGCGCGCTACATTGCCTCAGTTGACGGATGAACGTATTTCTGAGAAACCGTCATGGTGCTGTGTCCCGCTATCGGCATAATCGTGAAAGCATCAAACCCGCCCTCAACCAAGCGTGTTAGAAACGTCTGACGAAGGGAATGTAGCACAAAGTCTTTTGGCAAGCCTAGTGAGGCTCTGGCTCTGCTGTTGCTAGACTGATCGCCTTCGCAAAGGCTTCTAGCGGGTTGCGGGTTATTCCCTCACTGCCTCTATTCGCGAGCACTGTTTGTTTTTTCTTTACGGCTTTGGTGCTAAATGGAAAAAGCAGCGTAGTCACCACGCTCCAGAGGATTTGGGGCGAACGCAACCGTCATTACTCACGACATGATGATGGCCGAAGGCTCGCGGAAGTGCTGGTGAAGCAACTGACCGGTGGCGATGGATTGAAAGTCCGACGAATGTGTTATCACCACTACCTGTTAACGGAACTTCTGAATAGAATGACCTTCGAAAAGCGTCTACAGCTACCGGCACATGAGGATTCTGAGTGGTGACCGGCAGTTCTTCTAACGTACCGAAGGTAAGTGCCACGGCTTTTTTTGAGTTGACTCTAGCTACCCTTCGCAAATAGAGTGCGCCCAGTAACGCAAACGACCCGTTCGTGTCACGACGGCTTTCGACCTCTTCAAATACGAGGACCTGCGGATGATGAGCGGAGCGGCTGTTGGAGTACCACGCGCGAGGACAAGGTGGTGACGGTCTTGAACAAGGGGACGAAGCCGAATAGTGCCGACTTCGTCTGGATCGAGCGCCTCACTGCGGTCGGGCCGACGCGCGAGCGTATCATCTATCGCAAGTCGGCCGGCACGCCCGTCGACTTCGTGGCGTGGGAGCCGTTCTTCTCGAACAAGGCCGGAAACGTTATCATCATCCACGACGCCTCCGGCGTACCGGAGGAGATCACGAGCGAGAAATGACACGGGACTTCGTCGGACGCGTAGTCATCATTACCGGAGCCTGGCGCGGTATCGGGCGCGCCGCCGCGGAGCGCTTCCACGAGCGCGGCGCGTCGGTGACGGTGAACGTGCGCGACCGCGAGCGCGCCGACTCGCTGGCGACTTCAATCGGTGAGCGAGCCTTGGGAGTGTCGGGCGATATCGCCGCCGCGGGCGTTGCTGATGAGATCGTGCGGCGCACCCTCGAGCGCTTCGGCCGCGTCGACGTCGTCGTCAACAACGCCGCCTTCGCGCGCTCGACGCGCTTCCCCGATTTGACGGCGGAAGAGTGGCGCGAAGCGCTGGAGGTGAACGTGACCGCGCCGTTCCTCCTGGCTAAAGCGGTCCTCCCGGCGATGAAGGCGCAGCGTTACGGCCGCATCATCAATATCTCGTCGTCCGCGGGCCGGATGGTCAGCACGCTCGGCGGTGCGCACTACACCGCGTCGAAGGCTGGACTCCTCGGCTTTACACGCGCGGCGGCGAAGGAACTCGGGAAGTTCGGCATCACTGTGAACGCTGTCTGCCCCGGAATGATCGACACGGAACTGACCCGCGAGAACGCCTCGGCGGAGCTGCTCGAGCGCCTCGCGGCGAGCTATCCGGTCCCGCGCCTGGGGACGACGCTTGAGGTCGCGGACCTGATTTGCTTCGCTGCATCGGAGGCGGCCGGCTACATCACCGGCGCGTCGTTCGACATCAACGGCGGAGATTTAATGATGTGATGAACGAGAGCACTCGCGTCCTCCTCGCCATCGCCGCCGCGATCGTGATCGGCGTGATCATCGCCGCTTTCGGCGGCGCCGGCACCATCGGCGCCGCGGACGCCATCGCACCGGTCGGCACGCTGTGGGTCAACGCCATCCGCATGACCGTCATCCCGCTGGTGTTCTCGCTGCTGATCACCAGCGTCGCCTCGGTCGCCGACATCAAGTCGATCGGCCGCCTCGGCAGGCGGACACTGCTTGTCTTTTTCCTCCTCATCGTCGGCACAGCCGCCGTGGTGATGCCCTTCGCCCCCGCGCTCTTCGCCCTTCTCCCTCAGCATGGCGCAGAGCAACTGCCGGCCGGCGCCGTCGAAGCGGCGAAGGAAATCGCAGCGGCCGGCAGCCAGGCGCAGACTTTCTCCTCGTGGCTCACGTCGCTGCTGCCGTCGAATCCGATCGCCGCGGCCGCGACCGGCGCGATGATGCCGCTCGTCCTCTTCACGATTCTCCTCGCTATGGCGATCACGCGCAGCCCGAAGGCGTCGCGAGAGATGCTTACGAAGTTCTTCCGTGCCTTCAGCGACGCCATGCTTGTGCTCGTGCGCTGGGTCATACTGGTCGCGCCGATCGGCGTCTTCGCCCTCGTTCTTCCGCTGGCCGTGCACGCCGGAGCCGCGCTCGCCGGCGCGATCGGCTTTTACATCGTCGCCTACTCGGTCGCCTGCATCGTCGTCACACTGCTGCTCTACGCCGTCGTGGCCATCGTCGGCCGGATTCCGATGCGCCGCTTCGCCCGCGCCGCGCTCGAGCCGCAGCTCATTGCCTTCAGCTCCAGCTCGTCCATCGCCACGCTCCCCGCGCTCGTCGAGAGCGCCGAGAAGAGGCTTGCCCTGCCGGAGGAAGTGACCGGCTTCGTCCTCCCGCTCGCCGTCTCCACGTTCAAAATCGCCGCGCCTTTGTCGTGGACCGTCGGCGCGCTCTTCGTCGGCTGGTTCTACGGCGCCCCGCTGCACCTCGGCGGTCTGGCCACAATCGCCTTTGCCGCGGTCTTCCTCGCCTTCGCTGTCCCGGGCATCCCGCGCGGCGCGTTCATCATGCTCACGCCACTCTTCCTCACCATCGGATTGCCAGCCGAGGGGATCGGGATTCTGATCGCCGTCGACGCCATTCCGGACCTCTTCGCCACGGTGCTGAACACCACTGGCGATCTCGCAGCGGCCACGCTCGTCGCGCGATAAAGCTTGGCGCGAGCCACATTGATTGCGCTCCTGCTCTCCGCCGTTCTACTTGCCGGCGCTGCGACAGGTTGCCTATCACTCCCATCCCATCGTCTTGATGAGTTCCTGGCTGGCTATTCCTGGCGGTTTGCCTCCGGAATTGCCCGCGTCCGCTTCACCAGCCCCCGCTGATGTGGAAGTACCATCGACGGATTGCAAGAATTTTATCCCCCTCTTTCGTCCTGCGGTCTAGTTTGGTGTGGACAACCAAGAGGTTCGAGCGTAAAAGAGACTAGGTCCCGGCGACGAAATAAATTGCCGGTTTTGACCCGTCACAAATGGCCGGTTTTAAGGTGACCACCGAGGCCCGCGCGCCGCGCGACGAAGGTCGATCCGACGGTGACGCTGCGGTATGAGTGATTGGGAGAAACAAGAATGTACATACTCTGGCGAGACCTGCGCTACACCGCGCGGACTTTGATTAAGACGCCCGCCTTCACAGCCGTCGCCGTGCTGTCGCTGGCTTTAGGCATCGGCGCGAATACGGCCATTTTCAGCGTGTGCAATGCAGTGCTTTTCAAGCCACTTCCGTATGCGGAGCCGGACCGCATCGTTATGCTTTCGGAACGCACGCCCGACGGCAAGCTGTCCACAGTCGCGCCGGCAAATTTCGTCGATTGGCGTGACGCGAGCCGGTCGTTCAGCGGGATGGCGGCGGTGAGAGCGTCCAGCTTCGCGTCCAGCTTCATTCTTGGCGGACAGAGCGAGGCGTCGCGGTTGGTCGGAGGGGACGTCTCGTCCAGTTTCTTCTCCGTATTAGGAGTCCGGTTCCTGCTAGGCCGCAATTTTCTTTCCGACGAGGACCTGCCTGGCCATGATCGCGTCGCCATTCTGAGCTACGCGGCATGGAACGAACGGTTCGGCGCGGACCGTGACATCGCCGGCAAGACCATCACGCTGAATAACGAGAGCTACACGGTCGTCGGCGTGCTGCCGGCTGGGTTTCAGTTCGGGAACACGGCCGAAGATTTCCAGGCGCGCAGCCAAGCCGATGTTTGGGTGCCGCTCGCGCTGGATCCCCAGAAACCGCACCGCAACTCGCATATACTGCACGTCATAGCGAGGCTCAAGCCCGGAGTGAAACTGGCGCAGGCGCAGGCGGAGTTGGATGTCATTGGGGCGAATCTTGCCCAGCAATACCCAGAGGCCAACAAGGACAAAGGGATCGCTGCGGTGGCGCTGACAGATCAGTTGACGGGGAGTGTTCGTGTGGCGCTCGAGACTCTGCTTGGCGCAGTTGGACTGGTGCTGCTGATCGCCTGCGCCAACGTAGCCAACCTGCTGCTAAGCCGGGCCGCGACGCGCCAGAAAGAAATGGCCATACGGATTGCGCTGGGCGCAAGCCGCGGGCGGCTGGCACAGCAGCTTCTGACGGAGAGCCTGTTCCTGGCGGGCCTCGGCGGCTTTGCGGGTTTCGTTTTGGCGCTTGCTGCTATCGCGGCCTTAACTCCGCAGTTGCCTGCCGACCTGTCACGCGCGGCGGGGATTGCGGTAGACCTGCGAATGCTGATTTTTACCGCCGTGATTTCACTCGTTACCGGAATTCTCTTCGGACTGGGTCCGTTGTTCGCAACCTGGCGCGAGAGCGCGTGGGAATCGCTTAAGCAGAACAATCGGTTTGCGAGCGGAATTCAAACTCGCTTGCGGAGCGGGCTGGCGGTGGCACAGATCGCGATCGCGATCATTCTTCTGGTTGGAGCCGGCCTCATGGTGAAGAGTTTTTGGGCGCTGATGCACGTAGCGCCTGGCTTTCGTTCGGAGAACATCCTGACGGCGCGCTTGTCGCTGCCTGGCTCTCGCTATCCTGACAATCGGAGGATCGCGGCATTGGAAGGAGTGGTGCTGGAGAGCTTGCGCGGGAGACCTGGCGTTCAGTCCGCAGGGTTCACGACGTACGTACCGCTAAGCGGTTTTGACAACGATTGGGACTTCTTTGATCGAAGGCCGTCCACCGCTGCCAGTAGGGACGCACAACGTGGCAGAGTACCGCCCGGTGAGCGCGGGCTATTTCGAAACGATCGGGATTCCATTGCTACGAGGACGATCGTTCACGTCGGCGGATACGGCAGAAGCTCCGTGGGTCGTAGTGATCAACGATTCAATGGCGCGCGAGTATTGGCCATCGGAAAACCCGATTGGCCAGCGGCTACAGATTCCCGGATGGCCGACATGGGGGACGGTGATCGGAGTGGTAGGCGATGTGCTGCACGAGGGGCTGGACCGTGCGGCGAAGGCAGAGATGTATCTTCCGGTTGAGCAGTCGCTGAACATAGAGAGCGACCCAACCATTGTGGTGCGAGCAGAAATCCCTGCCGGCGCCGCGGCCGGTGAGTTACGCGAAGCGGTGTCCGCCATCGATCCCGCTATAGCCGTGGACCGGATCGAGACGATGCAGGAACTGGTATCAGGATCGGTGGCGCAGCCGCGTTTTCGAACCATGATCCTCGCGGCTTTCTCGCTGCTGGCACTGGTGATGGCATCAATTGGAATTTACGGGGTGATGAACTACCTGGTGATTCAGCGAACGCGTGAGTTCGGAATCCGGCTGAGCCTGGGAGCAACCCCCACCGATGTGCTGCGGCTGGTACTTGGGCGGGCGGCGACGTTGATCGGAGCGGGTACGTGTTTGGGCCTAGTGGGGTCTGTCTTGCTGGTGCGACTGATCACGAAGTTGCTTTTTGGAACTGCTCCGCTGGATCCGCTCACGTTCGCGGCGGTTCCAGTATTACTCGCAGCAGTGGCGCTGGCGGCGAGTTACATTCCCGCGCGGCGTGCCACGAAAGTCGATCCGCTGGTAGCGTTGCGATATGAGTGATAAACGATAAATGAAGGGCAATGAATTCGAATGCGGAACCACGA
>Ga0075436_100000438_pt1 | contig 26763 bp, 7 predicted proteins | sample RhiMethybrSRZTD5_FD_75303 | JGI IMG/M metagenome (GOLD analysis project Ga0075436, IMG submission 75303) | Populus rhizosphere microbial communities from Tennessee, USA - Rhizosphere MetaG P. TD hybrid SRZTD5 | ecosystem: Host-associated > Plants > Roots > Rhizosphere > Soil | place: USA...
AAGACGGCGGCGACCATGCGCGGCGAGCGCTCGAGGGCGATCGCCACCCGGCTCTCCGGGCCGATCCCCTGGGCGACGAGCCGGCGCGCCAGGCCTCGCGCGAGGCGGGCGAGCTCGCCATAGGAGACCTCCCGACCCTCGGCACCCTCGGCGACGACGGCCGGCGCGCCGGGCGTGCGCGCCGCCTGGGCGAAGAAGGCGTGATGGGCCAGCGGCGGCTGGGCCCCAGCCTGGCCGTCCTCGCCGGCCTCGCCACCATCGCCGGCATCGCTCCAGGCGAGGAGCTGGCGGCGCTCGGACGTCGAGAGGAGGGGGAGCTCGGCGAGCGGCCGCTCCGGCGCGGCGAGCGCGGCGGCGAGGAAGGCCGCCAAGTGGTCGAGGAGGCGCGCCGCCGTCGCCTCGGTGAACAGGAGGGCGTCGTAGGCGAGCCGCAGCCCAATGCCGCCATCGCCATCGCCACCGCCATCTCCCTCGCCGCGGGGATCGGACCTCTCTTCGGCGATGAGGCCGAGCTCGAAGACCTCCCCCGCCAGGTCCGCCGCGGGATCGGGAGGCGAGACGGCGATCCGGAGGCCCGCGAAGGAGAGCCGCGGTGCCGGCTGGCTTCGGAGGAGGAACATGACCTGGAACGGCGGCGCGCGGCGCGGGTCGCGCGGCAGGCCCAGGGCCGTGAGGAGCATCTCGAGCGGCAGGTCCTGGTGCGCGGCGGCAGCCGCCTCCGCCTCCCGGACCTCGTCGACGAGCGGGCCGTACCCTCGGTCGAGCCGCGGGCGGGGGCGGAGGACCAGGGTGTTGCGGAAGGGACCGATCAGCCCCTCGGCCTCCGGGCGGCGGCTCTCGACCGGCGTGCCGACGAGGAGGTCCTCCTCGCCGCCGGTGCGCCCGAGGACGGCGGCCCAGGCAGCCAGAAGGGTCGAAGAGAGCGTCGCCCCGCACCGGCCGCCCAGCTCGCGGAGGGCCGCGGCGAGCGGCGCCGGCAGCACGCGGTAGACCTCGCCGGCGAGGAACCCATGCGCCGAGGCGCGGTCGAAGTCGGCCGGCAATCGCAGGACGGGAAGCGGCGGGGCGAGCTCGCGCCGCCAGGGATCGACCTCGCCGGCGAGCGGTTCGCCCGCGAGGTGCAGCCTCTGCCAGAGCGCATGGTCGGCGTATTGTAGGGGGAGCTCGGGGAGCGGCGACGGCCGTCCCGCGGCGAAGGCCTCGTAGAGCGCCGCGACCTCTCGCCAGAGAACGAGGCTCGATCCGCCGTCGAAGACGATGGGGTGGGCGGTGAGGAGCCCGGCGTGCCGGCCCGCCGAGAGGCGCACGAGAGCGACGCGGAAGAGAGGCTCCGCCGCGAGGTCGAACGGGCGCCGCCGCTCCTCGGTGGAGAGGCGCGCGACCTCGGGCCTCCACGACGGCTCCGGAAGGCCGGCGAGGTCGACGAGCGGCAGCGGCCGGCGCGCGGCGGGGGCGACGACGGGCTCCGGCGCGCCGCCTGGCGCGGCGAAGGTGGTGCGCAGGGTCTGGTGCCGACGGACCACCTCGTCGAGCGAGCGGGCGAGGAGGGCGGGGGCGAGCGGGCCCGAGATGTCGACGGCGTGGAAGAGGTTGTAGGTTGCCGCGCCGGGGTCGATCTGGTCGAGGAGCCACATCCGCTCCTGGGCGAAGGAGAGCGGGCGGACCGGTTCCTCCTGAAGCGCCGTCACACCAGGTCGCACGGTTTGTCGGGGCAGCATGCAGGTGGGTCGTTCCGCCAGGGTTCCCATGACCAGACAGCTTCGCATGGGGGCGGCGATGGGTCAAAGACGATCCGTGCGCCTCCACTCGACGCAGAATCTTCGGAATAGCAGAAAGGCAGTTCCCCTATACTCTGGGGAAGGCTGACCGCAGGAGCGAAGGGCGCTAAACCTCCGGAGAGCCCCAGTTGCGGAGATTAGCGCGAGATGAGACCCGAAAACCTGGAATCCATCTACCGGCTGTCGCCGGTCCAGGAAGGGATTCTCTTCCACGCCCTGGATGAACCCCGGAGCGGGCTCTACGTCCGCCACCTGGTGACCGAGCTGTCCGGAACGCTGGAGGTGGAGCGGCTGCGGGAGGCCTGGACGCGGCTGCTGGCTCGGCATGCGGTGTTGCGGACCTCGTTCCACTGGCAGGAGGTGGCGCACCCGGTGCAGGTGGTCTCCCGCCGCGTCGGTCTGCCCTGGGAGGAAAAGGACTGGCGGGGGCTCTCCGCGGAGGCGCAGGAGCAGGCGAGGGCGGAGCTGCTGCGCGCCGATGCCCTGCGCGGCTTCGATCTCTCCCAGGCTCCTCTCCTGCGCCTGACCCTGGTGCGCACCGGGGAGGCGGCGTGGGAGCTGGTGTGGTGCTTCCATCATCTGATCCTCGACGGCTGGTCTCTCCTCCTGGTGCTGCGGGAGGTGCTCGCGGTCTATGCAGAGCTGTGCCGGGGCGGCACGCCGGTGGCCGTCAAGGAATCTCCCTTCAAGGAGTTCATCGCCTGGCAGGAGCGCCGGGACGGCGCGGCGGCGGAGCGGTTCTGGCGCGGGAGGCTCGCGGGATTCTCCGCTCCGACTCCTCTGCCGGGGATGCACGCCGCGGTGCCGGGCGGGCGACGGTCGCGGGAGGAGCGCGGCATCGAGCTGTCGGTCGAGAGGACGGCGGCGCTCCTCGCTCTCGCGCAGCGGCATGGGCTCAAGGTCGACACCCTGGTCCAAGGCGCCTGGGCGATGCTGCTCGCGCGGACCGGCCAGAAAGAGGACGTGGTGTTCGGCACGGCGGTCTCCGGCCGCTCGGCGCCACTGCCGGGGATCGAGTCGATGGTGGGGATGTTGACCAACACCCTGCCGTTGCGGGTGCGGGTGCCGGACAACCTTTCTTTGTTGCCGTGGCTGCGGGATCTTCAGGAAAACGCGGGCGAGTTGCTGCAGCACGAGCTCGATCCGCTCGCCTCGATCCAGGGGTGGAGCGAGGTGCCTCGCGGGCTGTCGCTTTTCGACAGCGTCGTGGCGTTCCAGAGCCTGCCGGTCGAGAAGATTCTGGGCCCGGATTTCGTGCGCTCGATTCCACTGCGGCTCGGGATCCGCTGCGACCCCGAGACGCTCAACTGTCCGCTCGCCCTGAGCGCCTTCGAAGGGGAGCGTCTGGCGCTGCGGCTGAGCTTCGAGCGCGAGCGGGTGGACGCTCCCGCGGCGGAGCGTCTGCTCGATCATCTGCGGTCGTTGCTGGAGGGGATGGCAGCCGATCCGGATGCGGAGGTGGCGGGTCTGCCGCTATCGTTCGCCCAGCAGCGGCTGTGGTTCCTGGAGCAGATGGAGAGCGGTCCGCTCTACAACGTGCCGTTCGCGTTGCGGATGAGCGGTCCGCTCTCGGTGCCGGTGCTGTCGCAGGCTCTCGCGGAGGTGGTGCGCCGGCACGAGGTGCTGCGCACGGTGTTCCCCAGCGAGGATGGGCAGGCCCGGCAGGTGATTCTGCCGCCGGTCGGCTTTGCGCTCCCGGTGGTGGATCTGTCGGATCGGTCTGATGTCACAGCCCGCCTCCTGGCCGACGAGGCGGTTCGTCCGTTCGACCTCGCGCGCGGCCCGCTGCTGCGCTGCTTGGTGCTTCGCCTTGCCGCGGGCGAGCACGTTCTCGCGCTGACCCTCCACCACATCGTCTGCGATGGCTGGTCGCTGGGGGTGCTGGTGCGGGAGGTGGGGGCCCTGTACGCGGCGTTCCGGGCGGGCCGGCCGAGCCCACTGCCGGAGCTGACGATCCAATACGCCGACTTCGCCGCGTGGCAACGCCGGGCGTTGGCGGGCGGTCTGCTGGACGCGGAGCTCGCGTGGTGGCGGGAGGAGCTCGCGGGCATGCCGCCGGCGCTGGAGCTTCCAGCGGACCGGCCGCGGCCGGCGGAGCGCAGCACGCGCGGTGCGGTCCACGACTTCGCGCTGGAGAAGGAGGGGCTCGCGGCGCTCTCCAGGAGCCGGGGGGCGACGCTGTTCATGGCTCTCCTCGCCGGCTTCGCCGGGCTGTTGCAGCGGTGGACCGGCGGGGAGGACCTGGTGGTCGGGACGCCGGTGGCCGGTCGCACCCGGGCGGAGATCGAGCCGCTGGTCGGCTTCTTCGTCAACACCCTGGTGCTGCGCCTCGATGTTTCGGGGGCTCCGACCTTCCTGGAGCTGCTGGACCGGGTGGAGGAGACGGCTCTCGCCGCCTATGCCCATCAGGAGGTGCCGTTCGAGCGCCTGGTCGAGGAGCTCGCGTCGGAGCGCGACCGCAGCCGTCCGCCGCTGGTGCAGGTGCTGTTCGCGTTCCAGAACGATCCCGGCGGATTGGAGCTGCCGGACCTGGAGATCGCGGTCTCTCCCGTGCCGACGGAGACGGCGAAGCTCGACCTGTCGTGCACGCTTCTCGCCTCGGAGCGCGGCCTCACCGGGACCTTCGAGTACAACCGCGATCTGTTCGACCGGACGATGGTGGTGCGTCTTGCGGAGGGGTTCGCACGCCTCCTCGCCGCCGCCGTGGAGGCGCCGGAGGCGCGCGTCGCCGGTCTGCCGGTGCTCTCGCCCGCCGAAGAGGCTGCGCTCCTCCGGGAGTGGAACGACACGGCGGCGGCGGCCGGCGAGCTGCTGGTGCACGAGCGGTTCGCGGACCAGGCGCGGCGGCAGCCGGACGCGTTGGCCGTCTCGGCGCCGGGCGGGCGGTTCACCTACGGCGAGCTCGCGGCTCGCGCCGGGAGGCTGGCGAACCGCCTCGTCCGGCTCGGGGTGGGACCGGAAGCGCGGGTGGCGCTCTGCGCCGGACCGACCGTCCACCGGGTGGCCGGGAGCCTGGCGGTCCTCCTCGCCGGAGGGGCGATCGTTTTTCTCGATCCGGAAGCCCCGCCAGAGCGCCTGTCATTTCTGGTCGCCGATTCCGGAGCGTCCGCGGTCCTCACCGAGCGGTCGCTGGCCGGCCGGTTCGAGGGGTGCGGCGCGCCTCTGGTCGATCTCGAAGGCGAGGAAGAGGACGCTACGGACATCGGTCCGTTGCGTGTGGTCCGGCCGGAGAACCTCGCGTACGTCGTCTACACCTCGGGCTCGACAGGGAAGCCGAAGGGGGTCGCCGTCCCGCACGCGGGTCTGCTCAACCTGGTGCGCTGGCATGGCGACGTCTATGGATTGAGCCCGGCGGACCGGTCGACGCTGATCGCCAATCCCGCGTTTGACGCCGCGGTGTGGGAGCTGTGGCCGTATCTGGCGGCAGGGGCGAGCGTCCACATCCCCGCGGACGAGACGCGCTTCTCGCCGGAGGCGATCGTGCGCTTCTGGCGGCGGGAGGGGGTCACCTGGAGCTTCCTGCCGACGCCGCTGGCCGAGGAGGTGCTGGGACTCCATCGATCCGACGGATCCGTCCGATCGGTCGGATCGCTCTCGAATCTCTCCCTCAAGGGCCTTCTCTGCGGCGGCGACCGCCTGCACCGCGCTCCGGAGCCCGGACTGCCGTTTGCGTTGATCAACCACTACGGCCCGTCCGAGGTGAGCGTGGTCTCGACCGCGGCGGAGGTGGCGGCGGACGGCGTTCCGCCGATCGGGCGGCCGGTCCGCAACACGCGGGTGCTGGTGGTGGATGCGCGGGGAGCGCTCGCTCCGCGGGGCGCGGCCGGCGAGCTGTGGATCGGCGGCGCGGGGCTCGCCCGTGGCTATCTGGCGCGGCCGGCGTTGACCGCCGAGCGCTTCCTGCCGGACCCGTGGAGCGACGAGCCGGGGGAGCGCCTGTACCGGACGGGCGACCTGGTGCGGTTGCGCGCTGACGGGAACCTCGAATTCCTCGGCCGGATCGACCACCAGATCAAGCTGCGCGGCTTCCGCATCGAGCCCGGCGAGATCGAAGCCGCCCTCCTGGCGTACCTCGGGGTGCGCGAGGCCGTGGTGGCGGTGCTTCCGCCGCAGCGGCTGGTGGCCTATGTCGCCGGTGTCCCGGCGGGCGAGGCCGGCGCGCTGCGCGGCTTCCTGCGCCAGCGGCTGCCGGCGTACATGGTGCCCGGCGCCTGGGTGGTGCTGCCTGCGCTGCCGCGGACGCCGAACGGCAAGCTCGACCGGAAGGCGTTGCCCGATCCCGGTGAGACCGGGGAGGAGGGCGACTCCTTCGTTCCGCCGCGGACGCCGGCCGAGGAGAGGGTGGCGGGGATCTTCGCCGCGGTCCTCGGCGTCGAGCGGGTGGGAGTGGCTGACGACTTCTTCGCCCTGGGCGGCCATTCTCTCCTCGCGGCGCAGGCCGCCGTGCGGCTGGGCGCCGCGGCCGGTGTGGAGGTACCGGTGCGGACGGTCTTCGAGACGCCGACGGTCGAGGGGCTGGCCGCCTGGGTGGAGCGCGCTGCCGGGCCTCCGGCATCTCCGCTCGTCCCGGTATCTCGCGCGGAGCCGCTCCCCTTGTCCTTCGCCCAGCAGCGCCTGTGGCTCCTGGAGCGGATGGAGCCCGGCTCGCCGTTCTTCCACCTCCCGGCAGCGCTCGATTGCCGCGGGCGGCTCGATCCGGCGGCGCTCGCCGGGAGCGTCGGCGAGATCCTGCGCCGGCACGAGGTGCTGCGGTCCCGTTTCGCGCTGGCCGGGAAGCGTCCGGTGCAGATCCCGCTGTCGCCCGCGGAGACCGCCGCCGCGGCCGTCGTGCCGTGCATCGACCTGAGCGCTCTTCCGGATCCAGAAGGCGAGCTGGCGCGGTGGACCGCCGTGGAGGCCTGCCGTCCGTTCGACCTCGAACGCGGTCCGCTGGTGCGGGCCGTCCTGGTGCACCTGGGGCCGGAGAGCCACCGGCTGCTCCTGACCCTGCACCACATCGCCGCCGACGCCTGGTCGATCGGCCTCCTGATCCGGGAGCTGGGCGCGCTCTATACGTCGATCACCGCGGGCCGGCCTTCGCCGCTGACGGAGCTTCCCGTGCAGTACGCCGACTTCGCCGTCTGGCAGCAGGACCGGCTGCGCGGCGAGCGCCTGGACGGCCTGCTGCGCTACTGGACCGGGCAGCTGGCGCCCCAGCCGCCCCGTCTGGAGCTGCCCACGGACCGCCCGCGTCCGCCGGTCCAGAGCCACCGCGGCGCGCTCCGCCCGGTCGGCTTAGACCCGGCGGCGGTGGACGCGCTGCGGCGCCTCGGCAGCCGCTCCGGCGCGACCCTGTTCACGGCGGTCCTCACGGTCTTCCAGGCGGTCCTCGCGCGCCATGCCGGACAGGACGACGTCGTCGTCGGGACCGCGGTGGCGGACCGTCCGGATCCGGCGCTCGACGGGGTGATCGGCCACTTCCTCAACACGCTCGTGCTGCGGAGCGACCTCTCCGGCGATCCGGCGTTCGAGGATCTCCTGGAGCGCGTCCGCGAGACGGTGCTGGGCGCCCTCGCCCATGCCGAGCTGCCGTTCGAGCGGCTGGTCGAGGCTCTCCAGCCGGAGCGCGACCTCTCCCGCAGCCCGCTGTTCCAGGTCCTCTTCACGCTCCGCAACGAGCCGCTGCCGGCGCTCGAGCTGCCGGGGCTCGCGCTCACCCCGGCGGACACCGCGACGCGGGCGACGCAGTTCGACCTGTCGCTCCTGCTCGAAGAGTCCCCCGGAGGGCTCGGCGGCTGGATCGAGTACAACCCCGACCTGTTCGACGGGGCGACGATGGAGCGGCTCGCGCTCCACTGCGCCGTCCTCCTCGCCGGAGCGGCCACCGCGCCCGGCCGCCGCCTGGCGGACCTCCCCCTGCTGAGCGAGGCCGAGGAGGCGCAGCTCCGGGCGGAGTGGAACGACACCCGGACGGCGCTCCCCCGCATCGCTCCGATTCACGAGCTGTTCCATGCCCAGGTGGAGCGCACCCCTGGCGCGGTCGCGGTGATCGCGGGGAGCGGTGCGGAGGGGGAGCTGACCTATCGGGAGCTCGCGGACCGCGCGTCCCGGCTGGCGCGGCGGCTGGTCCGGAGCGGCGTGCGGCCGGGCGACCGGGTGGGCGTCTGCGTCGAGCGGTCGCTGCCGATGCTCGTCTCGCTCCTGGCGGTCCTGGAGGCCGGCGCGGCCTACGTGCCGCTCGATCCGGCCTATCCGCCGGCGCGGCTCGCGGCGATGCTGGAAGACGCGCAGGCCACGGCGCTGATCGCTTCCGAGGGGTCCCGCGGCTCGCTGCACCATCCGCGGACCCTTTCGCCCGCGGACTCGGAGGAGGGCGGTTCCACGCCGTTGCCGGCGGTGCCCGCCGCCTCCCCGGCCTACATCCTCTACACCTCGGGCTCGACGGGGACCCCCAAAGGGGTCGTGATCAGCCATGCGAACGTCGGCAACCTCTTCGTGGCGATGGATGCCGAGCTTCAGCCGGTGTCCCGGTCGCCAGCGCCGGGCGTCTGGCTCGCGGTGACCAGCATCTGTTTCGACATCTCGGTGGTCGAGCTGCTGTGGACCGTGACCCGCGGCGCCAGGGTCGTGATCCACGACGGCCCGGACGTGGCGGAGCAGATCGGCCGCCACGGCGTGACGCACCTCCAGTGCACGCCGTCCATGGCGGGGATGCTCGCCGCGAGCCCGGAGCGGTTGCGGGCGCTCGCGCCGCTCTCCCACCTCATCCTCGGCGGCGAGGCCCTGCCCGCGCCGTTGGCGAGCCGGCTCTGCGGGACGGTGGGCGGCGAGGTTCGCAACCTCTACGGCCCCACCGAGACCACCGTCTGGTCGCTCGGCCAGCGGCTCGAGAGGGAGGACGGAAAGCCGCCGATCGGCCGGCCGCTCGCCAACACCGAGGGATATCTGCTCGACGGCTCCCTGCGGCCGGTGCCGCTGGGGTCCTCCGGCGAGCTCTTCCTCGGCGGCGGCGGAGTGGCCCTGGGGTACTGGCGGCGGCCGGACTTGACCGCCGAGCGCTTCCTCCCCGATCCGCTGGGGAGCCGCCCCGGGGGCCGCCTCTACCGCACGGGCGACCTGGCGCGCCACCACCCGGACGGCCGCCTGGACTTCATCGGCCGCGCGGACCACCAGGTCAAGGTGCGCGGGGTGCGCATCGAGCTGGGAGAGATCGAGGCCGTCCTGCGTTCCTCTCCCGCCGTGGCGGAGGCGGTCGCCATCGTGCGGGAAGACACGCCGGGCGACCGGCGGCTGGTGGCCTATCTGGTCCCGGCGCCCGGCGCCGCGGATGGCGATCTCGCGGTCGGCGCGCTGCGGCGCCACCTGGCCGCGCGGCTGCCGGAGGCGATGATCCCCGCCGCGTTTGTCCCGCTTGCCGCCTTGCCGCTCACTCAGAACGGCAAGATCGACCGCCGGGCCTTGCCCGCGCCGGAGGCCGGCCGGCCGCGCCTGGACAGCGACTACGCGGCGCCGCGGACTCCGAATGAGAAGACTCTGGCCGCGGTCTGGCAGGAGGTGCTCGGACGTGAACGCATCGGCATCCACGACAACTTTTTCGAGCTGGGCGGCAGCTCTCTGCTGCTGGTCGAGATCGAGTCGCGGCTGCGGGACGTCTTCGGGCGCGAAATCCCGTTTGTCCAGATCTTCCGCAACCCGACCATCCACAGTCTGGCGCAGGCGTTGGAGGGCGGGGAGCGCCGCCCGGCCGAGCCGGCGCAGAAGCTCCGGCCACCGGCCGGAAACGCCCTGGGCGAAGAGAGCGCCCTTGACCGTCAGCGGCGGTTCCTGGCGGAGATGAAGCGACAGCGAGCACAGTCGCGGCGCCCCGGGACTTGAAGCAGGAAATGCAGCATGAGGAGTGAAGAAGACCTGGAGAGCAGCCCCCTCGAGGGGATCGCCGTCGTCGGCATGGCCGGCCGCTTTCCGGGAGCGGATGACCTGGCTGCGCTCTGGCGCAATCTGTGCGGCGGAGTCGAAGGGATCACCTTCTACACCCGCGAGGAGCTCGCCGCCGCCGGGGTCGACCCGGAGCTGCTCGACGACCCGCGCTACGTGAAGGCGGGAGCCGCCCTGCGCGACGTGCAGAGCTTCGACGCCGCCTTCTTCGGCTTCAGCCCGCGCGAGGCGGAGCTCATGGATCCGCAGCACCGGCTGTTCCTCGAATGCTCCTGGGAGGCGCTGGAGAACGCGGGCTACGACACCGCGGCCTATCCCGGCTCGATCGGCGTCTTCGCCGGCATGGGGGTGAGCGGCTACCTGATCCGCAACCTGCTCTCGCACGACGACCTGCTGCGGAGCGCCGGACCGCTCCAGGTGCGCATCTTCAACGACAACAACTTCCTGACCTCGCTGGCGGCCTGGAAGCTCGACCTGCGGGGCCCTTCGGTGACCGTGCAGAGCGCCTGCTCGACCTCGCTCGTGGCGGCGTGCATGGCGAGTCAGAGCCTGCTCCAGTACCAGTGCGACATGGCGCTCGCCGGCGGCGTGAACGTGGCCGTGCCGCACGGCCAGGGGTATCTCGCGCTCGAGAGCGTGCTGTCGCCGGACGGCCACTGCCGCGCTTTCGACGCCGCCGCGGCCGGAGCGGTGGAGGGGAGCGGCGCGGGGGTGGTGGTGTTGAAGCGCCTGTCGGACGCCCTGGCCGACGGGGATGCGATCCACGCGGTGATCCGCGGCTTCGCGATCAACAACGACGGCGGCTTCAAGCAGAGCTTCACCGCGCCGTCGCTCGACGGGCAGGTCGAGGTGGTGGCGATGGCGCAGGCGATGGCGGGGGTGCCGGCGGAGTCGGTCACCTACGTCGAGGCGCACGGCACCGGCACCCCGTTGGGCGATCCGGTGGAGGTCGCCGCCCTGACCGAGGTCTTCGCGGCCTCGACGGACGAACGGGGTTTCTGTGGATTGGGCTCGATCAAGACCAACATCGGCCATCTCGACGCGGCGGCGGGGGTCGCGGGCCTGATCAAGGCGGTCCTCGCCGTCGAGCGCGGGGTCCTGCCGCCGAGCCTCCACTTCGAAACCCCCAATCCGCGGATCGATTTCGTGGCGAGCCCGTTCTACGTCAACACCGAGTGCCGCCCCTGGCGTCCGGAGGGATGGCCGCGACGCGCCGGGGTCAGCGCCTTCGCGATCGGCGGGGTGAACGCGCACGTGGTGCTGGAGGAGCCGCCGGCACCGGAGCCCGCAGCCGCGGCGCCGCCGTGGAGCCTGCTGGTGCTCTCGGCGCGCACGGAGACGGCGCTCGACGCGGCGACCGGCCGGCTGCTGGAGCACCTGCAAGCGCCGGACTTCCAGGCGGATCTGGCAGACATTGCCTACACCCTCCAGGTGGGGCGCCGCGCGTTCCGCCATCGCCGCGTTCTGGCCGTCCGCGATCTCGCGGACGCGGTGGGCGTGCTGGAGCGGCGCGATCCGCGGCGGCTGCTCTCGGGCGTTGCCGCCGCGGGCGAGCCGCAGGTGGCCTTCCTGTTCCCCGGCCTGGGCACCGAGTACGCGGGCATGGCCCGCGGGCTCTACCGGGACGACGCCGGATTCCGCGCGCGGCTCGACGACTGTGCGGAGCGTCTGGCGCCCCTCCTCGGTCTCGATCTGCGGGAGGTCCTGTTTCCTGAGGAAGGTGAGGAGACGGAAGGCGCGGAACCAGGGGTCGATCTCCGCGCCCTTCTCGGCCGGGGCCCGCGGCCGACATCCTCCACGGAGGGACTGCTGCGGCGGACCGCGGTGTCACAGCCGGCCGTCTTCGCGGTCGAGTACGCGCTCGCCTCCCGCCTGCTCGACTGGGGGATCCGGCCGCAGGCGATGGTGGGCTTCAGCATCGGCGAGTACGTGGCGGCCTGCCTCTCCGGCGTGCTGTCGCTCGACGATGCGCTGCGCCTGGTGGCCGGCCGCGCCCGGCTGATCGACGAGCTGCCCGGCGGAGCGATGCTCGCGGTGCCGCTGGGCGAGGAGGCGGTCGCTGTGGCCGAGGGGGGGCTCGCCGAGGGTCTTTCGCTCGCCGCGGTCGCCGGGCCGGAGCTGACCGTGCTTGCGGGGACGGAGGAAGCGGTGGCCGCGGCCGAGGAGCGGCTCACCGCCGCCGGGCACGTCTGCCGCCGGTTGCAGACGTCTCACGCCTTCCATTCGGCCCTGATGGAGCCGGCGGTGGAGCGCTTCCTGGCGCTCTTCGAGGGGATCGAGCTGCATCCGCCGGAGATCCCCTATCTCTCCAATGTCACCGGCGGCTGGATCACCGCCGAAGAGGCGACGGACCCGGCCTATTGGGCGGAGCACCTGCGCGGCACGGTGCGGTTCGCGGACGCGGTGGCCGAGCTGTGGCGCGAGCCCGGGCGGGTGCTGGTCGAAGTCGGGCCGGGACAGACGCTGAGCTCGTGGGCGCTGCAACATCCGGCCGCGGCGGCCGTTGCCGATCCGGTGGCGTTGCCGGCGCTCCGCCATGCGCTGGAACGCACGGACGATCTCGCGTTCCTGCTCCAGACCGTGGGCCGGCTCTGGCTGACCGGCCTGCGTCCGGACTGGCCGGCGCTCTGGGCGGACCAGCCGCGGCGCCGGGTGCCGCTGCCCACCTACCCGTTCGAGCGCCAGCGCTACTGGATCGAGCCGCGCAGCCGGGCGGCTGTGCAGCCGGTGTCGGAGGCGCCGGCCGTGAGACCGGCGGAGGCGGTTCCGGAGATGCTGGCCGCGGAGCCCGCGCGCCGGCATGCACGGCCGAGCCTGCACGTCCCCTACGCGGCGCCGCACGGCGCGGCCGAGCGGAGGGTGGTGGAGATCCTGGGCGAGCTGCTCCGCCTGGAGACGGTGGGGATCCACGACAGCTTCTTCGATCTCGGGGGCGACTCGCTCCTCGCCACGCATCTGGTGGCGCGCCTCCACCGCGAGCTCGGCGTGGAACTGTCGCTGCGGGACATCTTCGAGTCGCCGACCGCGGCCGAGCTGGCCGCCGCCGTTGCGGCCCATCGCGGCGAGGGAGCCGGCGCCTGGGGGCCGGTGCTCCGGCGGAGAGGCGGCGAGCCGGTCCCGCTCTCCTTCGCCCAGCGGCGGCTCTGGTTCCTCGACCAGCTCGATCCAGGCAATCCGGCCTACAACCTGCCCGCCGCGATCCTTCTCACCGGCCCGCTCGACCGCCCGGCGCTCGCCGCCGCCCTGGACGGGATGGCGGCGCGGCACGAGGCGCTACGGACGACGTTCGGGCCGGCGGACGGCGGGGACGAAGAGCCCGTGCAGCGCATCGCGCCGCCGTCGCCGCTGCCGTTCCCGGGGATCGATCTCTCGGGCCTGCCAGAGACGGCGCGCGAGGCCGAGGCCCTGCGGCTCGCGGCCGGGGAGATGCCGCGCCCGTTCGACCTGGTGCGCGGGCCGCTCCTCCGTGCCGCGCTGCTGCGGTTGGGGGCCGCGCGCCATGTGGCGCTGTTCACCATGCACCACATGGTGGGCGACGGCTGGTCGGCCGACCTCCTGGTGCGCGAGCTCGCGGCGCTCTATCCGGCGTTCGCCCTGCGGCGGCCGTCGCCGCTCCCGCCGCTGCCGGTGCAGTACGCCGATTTCGTCCTCTGGCAGCGCGGCAACGTGCGCGGCGCGGCGCTCGCCGCCCAGCTCGCCTTCTGGCGTGGCGCGCTGGCCGGCGCTCCGGCGGTCCTCGACCTGCCGTCCGACCGGCCGCGCCCGGCGCGGGCGAGCGGCCGGGGCGGCGCCGTCTCCGCGGCGCTCCCCACGGAACACGCCGAAGCGCTGCGAGCGTTCGGACGGCAAGCCGGCGCGACGCCGTTCATGACCTTCCTCGCGGCCTTCTACGCCCTGCTCCACCGCCTGACCGGAGAGACCGACCTGGTGGTGGGAACGCCGGTCGCCAACCGCCGCCGTCCCGAGCTCGAAGGGCTGATCGGCTTCTTCGTCAACACCCTGGCGTTGCGCGCCCACATTTCGGAGGCAGAGCCGACCTTCGCCGGCCTGCTCGCCGTGGTGCGGGAGGCGGCGCTCTCCGCCTACTCCCACCAGGACCTGCCGTTCGAGCGCCTGGTCGAAGAGCTGGCGCCCGAGCGGAGCCTCGCGCGCACGCCGCTCTTCCAGGTGATGTTCCTGCTCCACGGCATGCCGCTCGCGGAGCAGAAGCTCGCCGGTCTCACGCTCGCGCCGTTCGGCGGCCCGGCCACGGCCGAGCGTGCGGCCAAGTTCGACCTCACCCTGGAGCTGATCGAGAACGGGCCGGATCTCACCGCCGTCCTCGAATTCCGCCGCGACCTGTTCGACCCGGCGACCGCGGTCCGCCTGCTCGGCCATTTCGCTGTGCTGGCCGGCGCCCTGGCCGCGGCGCCGGAGGCGCGGCTCGCCGAGCTGCCGCTGCTCACCGAGCCGGACCGGCATCAGCTTCTCGTCGAGTGGAACGACACGCAGGCCCCCGCTCCGGCTGCGCTCCTGCACCAGGCATTCGAGGCGCAGGCGGCGGCGCAGCCTACGGCCCCGGCGCTGGTCTGTGGCGGGGAGATGCTGACCTACGGCGATCTCGACGCCCGTGCCCATCGCCTGGCCCGCCGCCTGCGCAGCCTGGGCGTCGGACCCGAGGTGCCGGTCGCGGTCTGCGCCGGCCGGTCGGCTGGGCTGGTGGCCGCCCTGCTCGCGGTGCTCAAGGCGGGAGGAGCCTACCTGCCGCTCGATCCCAACTACCCGCCGGAGCGGCTGGCTTTCCTGCTCGCCGACGCCGGGGCGGCGGTGCTGCTCACCGAGAGCGCGCTCGCCGGGCGCTGCGGTGGCTTCTCCGGGGTGGTGGTGGAGATGGATCGGACCGATCCGATCGATCCGACCGCTCGGACGGATCGGTCCGATGCTCCGCTCCCCCCTCCTCTCCCTGGCAGCCTCGCCTACCTCATCTACACCTCCGGCTCGACCGGCCGGCCCAAGGGCGTGGCGATCCCGCACGGGGCCGCGGTGGCCCTGGTGCGCTGGGCGGCGGAGGCGTTCTCTCCCGCCGAGCTCGACGGCGTGCTGGCCTCGACCTCGATCTCCTTCGATCTTTCGGTCTTCGAGCTGTTCGTGCCGCTTTCCCGGGGCGGCCGGGTGATCCTGGCGGAGAACGCCCTGGAGCTGCCGCGGCTCGCGGCGGACGTGCGGCTGGTCAACACCGTTCCGTCGGCGATGGCGGGCTTGCTCGACCTCGGCCCGCTGCCGCCGTCGGTGCGCACGGTGGGGCTGGCCGGCGAGCCGCTGCGGCGCGATCTCGTCCAGCGGATCTACGCCGCGGCTCCGGGTGTCGAAAGAGTTCTCAACCTCTACGGCCCCTCGGAGACCACGACGTACTCGACCTGGACGGTAGTTGAGCGGGGGGAGCGGGAGGAGCGGGACGAGCCTTCGATCGGCCGGCCGATCACCGGCACCCGGGCGCACGTGCTGGACGGCTCGCTCGCGCCGGTGCCGATCGGCGTTTCCGGCGAGCTGTTCCTGGGCGGAGCCGGCCTCGCGCGTGGCTACCTGGGGCGGCCGGAGCTGACCGCGGAGCGCTTCGTGCCGGATCCGTTCGGCGGCTCCCGTCTCTACCGCACGGGAGACCGGGCCCGTTGGCGCCCCGGCGGAGCGCTCGAGCTCCTGGGGCGGATGGACCACCAGGTGAAGGTGCGCGGCTTCCGCATCGAGCTGGGCGAGATCGAGGCCGTGCTGGCGGGGCATCCGGCGGTGCGGGAGGCGGCGGTGACCGCCCCGGCCACCCCGGCCGACGCCTCGGGGGACCGGCGGCTGGTGGCGTACGTGTCGGCCACGGAAGGGAGCGGACCGCTCGACGCAGCGGCGCTCGGCGTCTATCTCGGCTCGCGTCTGCCCTCGTTCATGGTGCCGTCGCTGTGGGTGGAGCTGGCGGCGCTGCCGCGGACGCGGACCGGGAAGGTGGACCGCAAGGCGCTGCCCGCACCGGGGGAGATGGCGACGGGGACGGCGTACGAGGCACCGCGTACGGCGACGGAGGTGGCTCTGGCGGGGATCTGGGGCGACCTGCTGAGCCGGGAGCGGGTGGGGGTGCACGACAACTTCTTCACCCTGGGCGGGCACTCGCTGCTCGCCACCCAGGTGGTCTCCCGGCTGCGCGACCGGCTGGGGGTCGAGCTGCCGGTGCGCGCGCTCTTCGAGCAGCCCACGGTCGCCGGTCTGGCGGTGCTCCTCGCCGAGCACGGCGAGGGAGGTGTCCAGGCGCCGATCGTTACCCTGCCGCGGGACGCGGACGGCGGCGGCACGTTCCCGGCGTCGTTCGCGCAGAGGCGTCTGTGGTTCCTCGATCAGCTCGAGCCGGAGAGCGCGGTGTACAACATGCCGCTCGCCCTTTCGCTCGAAGGCGAGCTGGCCGAAGAGCAGCTCGCGGCGGTGTTCGGCGAGCTGGCGCGGCGCCACGAGACGCTGCGCACGACGTTCGTTTCGGGGGACGACGGACCGCTGCAGGTGGTGCACCCGGCCGCCGCGTGGCGGTTCGCGCTCGCGTCGATCGACCTGTCGGCGCTGGAGGAAGAGGAGCGCCGGCGGGAGCTCACGCGGCGAGTGGCGGAGGAGTCGCTGCGCCCGTTCGATCTCGCTTCCGGTCCGCTGCTGCGGGGGACGCTGGTGCGGCTGGCCGGCCGGGAGAACGCGCTGCTGCTCACCCTGCACCATGTGATCTCGGACGCCTGGTCGATGGGAGTGCTGGTGCGGGAGGTGACGGCGCTCTACGCGGCGGCGATGTCTGGATGGCCGGGACGGCCGCTGGGCGAAGCGCTGCCGCCGCTGCCGGTGCAGTACGCGGACTTCTCGGTGTGGCAGGGCCGCCGGCTGACGGGGGAGACGCTCGCGCGCGAGATCGAGCACTGGCGGGAGAAGCTCGCGGGAGTGCCGCCGTTTCTCGAGCTCCCGACGGACCGGCCGCGTCCGCCGGTGCAGACGTTCGGCGGACGGAGCCTGCCGCTGTGGCTCGAGCCGGAGCTGGCGGGCCGTCTGTCGGCGCTGGCGCTCGCGACGGGGACGACGCTGTTCATGGTGCTGCTGGCGGGCTTCGAGACGCTCCTGGGGATCTACTCGGGGGCGCAGGACCTGGCGGTGGGGACGCCGATCGCGGGCCGCAACCGGGCGGAGCTCGAGGGCTTGATCGGGTTTTTCGTCAACTCGCTGGTGCTGCGCGCCGACCTGTCGGGGGATCCGTCGTTCGTCGATCTCCTGGGCCGGGTGCGCGAGGACACGCTGTCGGGCTACACGCACCAGGACCTGCCGTTCGAGAAGCTGGTGGAGGAGCTCCAGCCGGAGCGCAGCCGGGCGCGCTCGCCGATCTTCCAGGTGATGTTCGCCTTGCAGAACGCGCCGATGGGCGGGGGGAGCGAGTTGCCGGGCCTGACGATGCGGCCGTTGGCGGGGGGTGAGACGGCGGCGAAGTATGACCTGGCGCTGGTGCTCTCCGAAGAGAGTGTCGGGAGCGGTGGGAGGGGTGGGATCGGCGTCAGCCTCGAGTACAACGTCGATCTGTTCGACGCGCCGACGATGGTCCGGCTGCTCGATCATTGGCGGGCGTTGCTCGAAGGGGTGGTGGCGGACTCCGGAGCCCGGCTGTCGGCGCTGCCCCTGCTCGGGCCGGCGGAGCGGCAGCAGCTCCTCCGCGAGTGGAGCGACGCGGCCCCCGTCGGAGGTCGGATAACCCCGGTGCATGAGCTCTTCGCGGCCGAGGCGGTGCGGCGTCCGGACGCGGTGGCGCTGGTCGCCGCGATGGTCTCCGGTGACCAGGTTTTGACCTACGGCGAGCTCGCGCGAAGGTCGAGCCGGATGGCGCGCCGGCTGACGGAGCTCGGGGTCGGGCCGGGCGTGCTGGTCGGGCTCTGCGCCGAGCGCTCGCCCGAGCTCATCCTGGGAGTGCTGGCGATCCTCGCGGCCGGCGGAGCCTACCTGCCGCTCGACCCCGCCCATCCCATGGAGCGCCTGGCGTACACGCTCGCCGACGCCGGGGCGCCGGTCCTCCTGGCCGAGGAGTCTCTGCACGAGCGCCTGCCGGTGGGCGCCGCGCGGGTGGTCGGTCTGCACGCGCTCGTTGGCCTCTCCGGTGGGCAGGAGGCCGACGGCGAAGTCCCCCCTCCCCTCCCCCGCGTCGATCCTGGCGACCTCGCCTATGTCATCTACACCTCGGGATCGACCGGCCGGCCGAAGGGCGTCGAGGTCAGCCACGCCAACGCCGCGCGTCTCTTCGCCGTCATCCGCCAGAACGTTCCCTTCGGCCCCGACGACGTCTGGACACTCTTTCACTCGATCGCCTTTGACTTCTCGGTGTGGGAGCTGTGGGGGGCGCTCGCCTTCGGCGGTCGGCTCGTCGTCGTGCCGAGTGAGACGGCCCGCTCGCCCGAGGCGTTCTACGAGCTGCTGCGGCGCGAGCAGGTGACGGTGCTGAGCCAGACACCCTCGGCCTTCCGGCAGCTCCTCTGGGCCGAAGAGTCGGCCGTCGAGCGCGGCCATGCGATGGTCTCGGACCTGCGCCCCCTGCGGTTGGTGGTCTTCGGCGGCGAGGCGCTCGATCCTCTCTCGCTCGCCCCGTGGCTCGAACGCCACGGCGACGAGCGGCCGCTGCTGGTCAACATGTACGGCATCACGGAGACGACGGTGCACACGACCTGGCGGCGGCTGCGCCAGAGCGACCTGTCGCGGCAGGGGAGCGCCATAGGCCGGCCGCTGGCCGATCTCTCACTCTACCTGCTCGACCGCGGCGGCCGGCCGGTGCCGATCGGCGCGCCGGGGGAGATCCACGTCGGCGGCGCCGGGGTGGCGAGGGGGTATCTCGCCCGCCCCGCCCTCACCGCGGAGCGGTTCGTGCCCGATCCCTTCGGGGCAACCGCGGGCGGGGTGGGCGGGCAACGGCTCTACCGCTCCGGCGACCTGGCGCGCTGGCGCCCGAACGGCGACCTCGAATACCTCCGGCGGATCGACCGCCAGGTGAAGGTGCGCGGCTTCCGGATCGAGCTCGGCGAGATCGAGGCGGCGCTCGCCGAGCACCCGGGGGTGCGGGAGGCGGTGGTGATGGCGCGCGAGGACCGCCCGGGCGACGTGCGGCTGGTCGGCTACGTGACCTCGGCGGCCGAGCCCGGGCCGGCGCCGCAGGAGCTCGCCGCCTTCCTCGCCGAGCGGCTGCCCGGCTACATGGTGCCGGCGGCCTGGGTGCTGCTCGACCGGCTGCCGCTCACCGCCAACGGCAAGGTGGACCGCGCGGCCCTGCCGGCCCCTTCGGGCAAGATGGACCGCGCGGCCCTGCCGGCCCCTTCGGAGCGCGGAGAGGGCGGCGCGTACGTTGCGCCGCGGAGCCCGGTCGAGCAGGTGCTCGCCGGGATCTGGGAGGAGGTGCTCGGGCTGCAGCGCGTGGGGATGGAGGACGACTTCTTCGCCCTGGGCGGCCACTCGCTCATCGCGGCCCAGGTGACCTCGCGAGTGCTCAAGGCATTCTCCGTGGAGCTGTCGCCGCGCGTCCTCTTCGAGCGCCCGACCGTGGCGGCCATGGCCGCGGAGGTCGAGTGGCTGCGGGGGAGCGGCGCGGCGACCGCGGCCAGCGCGGCACCGCCGCTCGTGCGGACGCCCCGCGGCACCGAGGCGCCGATGTCGTTCCGGCAGGAGTGGCGGTGGCTGCTCGACCAGATCTCGCCGAGCAACACGGGCAACAACGTGCCGCTCGCGCTGACGCTCCGCGGCGCGGTGTCGGCGCCGGCGCTCGCGGCGGCGCTCGCCGCGGAGGTCGAGCGCCACGAGTCTCTCCGCACGCGCTTCGTCTCGGTTGGGGGCAGGCCCGTGCAGCGGATCGACCCGCCCTGGCGGCCGCCCCTGCCGTTCGTGGACCTGGGCGGCCTGCCGCCCGCCGTGGCGGAGCGCGAGGCGGCACGCCTCGCCGCGGTGGAGTGGATCTTCCCTCTCGACGTCGCGCGCGGGCCCCTCCTGCGCTCGGTCCTCCTGCGCCTCGAGGAGGAGGTCTTCGTCCTTCTCCTGACCCTCCACCACATCGTCTCGGACGGCTGGTCGATGCGCATCCTGGGGCGCGAGCTGCCGGCGCTCTACGCGGCTGCGCAGGCCGGCCTCCCCTCGCCGCTCCCCGAGCTCCCCATCCAGTTTCGCGACTTCGCCATCTGGCAGCGAGGGTGGCTCCAGGGCGAGGCGCTCGAGAGTCTCCTCGGCGCCGCGGTCACGCGGCTCGCCGGCGTGCCGCACCTCGACCTGCCCACCGACCGGCCGCCTTCCGCGCGACGCCACTTCAGCTCGGGCATCCTGCCGTTCGGGCTCGACGTCGCCTTGACCGCCGGCTTGAGCGCCCTCTCGCGCGGCCAGGGGGCGAGCCTCTTCATGACGGTCCTCGCCGCCTTCACGGGCCTCCTGCGCCGGCACACCGGCCGGGGCGACTTCCCCGTCGCGACGATCACCGCGGGCCGGACCCGTGCCGAGCTCGAGCCGCTGGTCGGCTACTTCACCAACACCCTGATCATCCGCGCCGCGGCGGGGGGCGACCCCGGCTTCGGCGAGCTCCTCGCACGGACACGCGGGGCGACCCTCGCCGCCTACGACCACCAGGACCTGCCGTTCTCCCACCTCGTCGAGGCCTTGCGCGCGGAGCGTGGGGAGCCGCTCCTCTTCGAGGTCCTCTTCCTCCTGCAACCGCCGGGCTCGGAGGTCGCGACCCCCGGCGCCGAGATCGCGCACTTTCCGGTCGAGGGGACCCAGGCCGGGGACTTCGCCCTCGTCCTCGACCTGGTCGAAGTCGGCGGCCGCCTGATCGGGACCTTTTCCTACAACCAGGCGCTCTTCGACTCCACGACGGCCCTGCGCTGGCGGGCCCATCTCGAGGCGCTCCTCGCGGGCGTGGCGGCGGACCCGGCGCGGCCGCTCACCGAGCTGCCGCTGCTCTCGGAAGGCGAGCGCCATCAGGTGACGTTCGAGTGGGGGGAGGCTGTGCACGTCGACGGCGGTCCGGCGCCGATCGGGATCTGGGGCGAATTGGCAGGCGCGCCGGCCGGCCGGCTCTCCCGCCGCCTCGCCGACGGCACCCTGGAGGTGAGCGCGCCGGAGCCCGCCGAGGCGAAGGCCGCGCCCGCCTTCGCGGCCCCCGCGCCGATCGCGCCGAGGGAGCCCTCCGAGCCGGCCCGGAGCCTCGATTCCCTCTCGGCCGCCAAACGGAAGCTCCTCGCGAAGCGCATCCGCGGCGAGAGGTGAAAGCTCCCGCCGGAGCGACTCACTTCCTTGCCGCGCCTTTTCTCTTCGTGCATACTGAGCCTGACCGCCTGTGTGTTTGCCCGGAAGACGCAAGCGTATCTATGGCAGGAGGTTTGAATGGGCGCTCATCTCGACTGCGTGGTAGTAGGGTACAACGACGTCTCCATCGCCGAGCTCGTTGAGCAGGCGGCGTTCTACAAGGATTTCTCGGGCACCTACCGGCACCTCCTCGCCAACACGGTCCCCCTCAACGGCCGGCGCGTGAAATACCCCGCGCTCTTCAACCACGCCTTGGAGCTCGCGACGGGCAAGCCTGCCTCCTACAACGTCGCCAAGGTACCCAACCTCGGCGCCTGTTACCTGGCGAGCTTCCTGCGCCGCCGCGGCTTGAACGCCGAGGTGGTCAACTTCTTCAATGACGACAAGGATCTGCTCGCACAGCTCCTCGACGAGTCGCCGAGCACGGTCGCGATCACGACGACGTACTACTTCGACGCCGGGCCGGTCCGTGAGATCGTGGACTTCGTCCGCAGTCGTAACCGCGATACGAAAATTGTGGTGGGAGGCCCCCACATCTTTAATGTCTGCTCGGATTTTCCGGAGGGGGGGCAGGACAAGCAGTTCCAGGCCATGGGGGCGGATATCTATGTTTTCGACTCGCAAGGCGAGCTCACCCTGGCGCGGATCTGTGCCGAGCTGCGGAAGGCGAGCCCGGCGCTGGACACGATCCCGAACCTGACCTACACCACCGACCAGAAGACCTTCCGGCGGACGCCGCGCGAGGTCGAAGGCAACGACATGGACGTTGAAGCGGTCGACTGGAGCTCCTTCTCCCCGGGCTTCCTCGCCCCCGTCGTCCAGATCCGCACGGCCCGGAGTTGCGCTTTCAAGTGCTCATTCTGCCGCTACCCGGTCGTCGCGGGAGCGCTCAATCTGACCAGCCTCAATGTGCTCGAGCACGAGCTGAATTATCTGAAATCGATCGGCGTCACCCATCTGCTGATCATCGACGATACCTTCAACATCCCCGAGCCGCGGTTCAAGGAAGTGTGCCGGATGATGATCCGCAACCGCTACGACTTCCAGTGGTTCTCCTATTTCCGTTGCGCCAACGCCGACGACGAGGCCTTCGATCTCCTGGCGCAGGCGGGCTGCAAGGGGGTCTTCCTGGGCATCGAATCGGCGGACAAGAAGGTTCTGCGCACCATGAACAAGGGGGCGACCCCCGAGAAGTACGCCTACGGCCTCAAGAAGCTGCACGAGCGGGGGATCATCACCTATGCCTCGTTCATCATCGGCCATCCCGGCGAGACCGAGGAAAGCGCGCAGAACACGCTCAACTTCGTCCGCGAGACGAGCCCGACCTTCTATAGCTTCGAGACCTTCTTCTACGACAAGAAAGTCCCGATCGGCCAGAAGGCGGCCGAATTCAACCTCACCGGCAACGCTTACTCCTGGAAGCACGCGACCATGGACTGGCGGCGAGCCTCCGAGATCGTCGAAGAGGGCTACCGCACCATCGCGGAGTCCAGTGTGCTGCCGCTGCACGGCTTCGACCTCTGGTCGATCGGCTATCTGATGGCGCACGGCTTCACGCAGGAGCAGCTCTCGCAATTCCTGCGCGTGGCCTCGCGCTCCCTGGTCGAAAGCCTTGACGGACAGGCCACCGATGCAATGACCTACGAATCGGAGCTCGTCTCGCTCTTTGCGCCGCAGGCCGTGGCCCTGGGGTAGAGGCGGGCAAGAACAGACCTGTCAGGCGGCGCCGCGCCGGTGATCCCCTCTCGGCCGCCAAACGGAAGCTCCTCGCGAAGCGCATCCGCGGTGAGAGGTGAAACACCCCCGGCTCAGGCTTATCTGAACCGGTTGCCGGCCCAACGGGCCGGGAGAATCTAGCCCAGGGCTGAGGCCGAAGGCCGATGCCCTGGGTCAATGGCACCACCTCCAGGCGGCCTGAAAGGCCGCGAGAGCTCCCGCTTGACAGCTCCGTAGACAGGTGCTGGAGTCACCGGCGTCATGGCTCAATCCCTCTCCAAAATCTACGTCCACCTCATCTTCTCGACGAAAAATCGCGAACGAACCCTACCTGACGAGATTCGCCCCGATCTCCATGCCTATATGGGCGGTACGCTCAAAGGCCTCGGTTGTCTCCCGATCGAAATCAACACCGAGCCCGACCATTTGCACGGTCTGTTTCTCCTCGCACGGACCGAGGCGCTGAGCGACGTTGTCGGCCACCTCAAGAAAAGCTCGAACGACTGGCTTCGGAGCCGAGGCCCGCAGTTTGTGAGCTTCTTTTGGCAGGCGGGCTTCGGTGCATTCTCGGTGAGCCAATCGCAGGTCGAAGACGTTCGAGCCTACATCCGCAACCAGCGCGAGCATCATCGAGTCAAGTCGTTTCAAGAGGAGCTCCGTGCGTTCCTCAAGGCTTATGAAATCGAATTTGACGAACGCTACGTGTGGGACTGAAGACTCCCGCGGCCCTTCAGGCCGCCGGGAGTGAACCCAGGGCATCGGCCTCCGGCCTCAGCCCTGGGCTATGCTCCCCCGGCCCGTTGGGCCGGTTTTGTTAGGACCAACGCTATGCATTCCGGCCGGGTGGCGGCTTAGGCGGCCACGAAGGATTCTCGGTGAAGGCTCACAAGCCCTTTGTACTTTAGTTATTTTGACCGGCGGCATAGGGGCGTGCCGGTGGCTTACGCGACGCACCACGGTCGCGAGGGATTCGGCTTCGGCGATAGCCATATGACATGGCAGCCCGGCGCGCCCGCCGTTCTTGCCGAGCCCGAGGCGGCCTTGTCACTGCAACTCATTCGAGAAGCTGCGGAGTCGTTGCTCGAGAGCAGCGTCCATCGCACATGAGCGGAACAGGCTTCGTGAAAAGACGGCCCTGGGAACCAAGACGATCTCGGCAAACACGCATTCGATGAAAGCGCAGCGGTCGAAGGAATAGTCTTCTCCTATATTGGCCTGGGTAAAGTTGCAGCGTTCAAACACCGTATGCTGTGAGTCGTTGCGTCGAAAGTGGGCAGCGGAGAAATCACTGCCAATCACTACGCAGTGATTGAAACTGGCTTTAAAGTCAGCACCCTTAAACGTAGAGCCAGCAATGCGAGCTAGCGAGAGCGTAGTGTAGTCGAGCTGAAGATCGGAGAAGTCAAGGCCGACCCAGTCGCCGCCTTTGAGGATTATCGAGCGATAAATGCGATTATGGGTGGAAGTCCCATCGATTCGCGGAACCTGATGCCACTCGCCAGTTTCCTCGTAGGGGAAGCCGTCATCGTGGCGAATGTCTTCAATCTCGTCTTTGTAGTCGCTCAAGCGCAACTCCTGCTGAGGAGGCCGCCCAACCTAGCTTCGACGCCTCAGCCGCCTCACCGCCAGCCCGCGATGCCTCCTCCTCGGGAGTAGCAGCGGCGAACGTGGAGCCCCTAAAGCGTCATAGGGCTTCAACTTACGGCTTTTCAGAGTCTGTGTCAATCATGTCGGCCAACGAGCTCCGGGGAGGTGTCGGCTTACCTGCCGGAGGTGTTTCTTCCAGGGGCCTGGAATGCTTAGGGCCTGCCACGTAATAACCTGGGCACCGCCACCGGCCCAACGGGCCGGGAGATCGGAGCCCAGGGCTTCGGCCACAGGCCGATGCCCTGGGTCACAGGAGACCGATCTACCCCGCGGCCTGAAGGGCCGCGAGAGGTTTTGTTCGAGACGGATCCGCTCCCTGGTGAAGGCTCCCGCGGCCCTTCAGGCCGCATGATCGTGGTGGCCCGTTGGGTCTCAGGGAATCGGCCTGCGGCCTCATCCCTGGGCTCTGTTCTCCCGGCCCGTTGGGCCGGAAAGGACGGCGGACCGCCCCCCTCGCCGGATCGATCTGATTCTCGGCGGCATTATGAAATAGTATCGCCCGTATGGGCCTCCTCACCTTCGGCATCAACATCACCCTCGACGGCTGCATCGATCATCGCGAGGGCCTCGCGGACGACGAGCTTCACCGGTACTGGACGGCGCTGATGGATGGCGGAGCGGCGATGCTCTGGGGCCGAGTCACGTACGAGATGATGGAGGACGCATGGCCCGCCGTCGCCCGCGACACCCAGGCGCCCGCCGCGATGCGCGAGTGGGCGGTCAAGCTCGACGCCAAACCGAAGTACGTCGTGTCGACCTCGCGCCGCGACTATTCGTGGTCCAATACGCACCTCGTCGAAGGCGATCTCCGCGAGGCGGTGACGAAGATCAAAGAACGGACGCCTGGCGGCATTCTTCTCGGCGGACACAAGCTCGCCGGCGCGCTCGAGGCCCTCGACCTGATCGACGAATATCGCTTCCTCGTTCATCCCGTCCTGGCCGGCCACGGTCCCACTTTGTTCGAGGGAGTGACGCGCTCGAAGCGCCTCGAGCTCCTATCGACCGAGCGCTTGGCGTCGGGCGCAATCTCCCAGCACTACCGGCGCAAGTCGGAGAAGGCGTGAAGCGCGCTCCCGCGACCCACCCCCGGCGCCCTCACTTCCTCCGCAGGATCGTGGCGATGTCGTGCTTGTCCAGCGTGAGGTTCGCCGCCGCCACGATCGGATCGACCTGTTCAGGGCGCCGGAAGCCGGCGATGGCCCCGTTCACGGCCGGGTTGCGGAGGGTCCAGGCCACCGCGACCGCCCCCGGCGTGGTGTCGTGGCGGGCGGCGACCAGCCGCAGCCGCTCCACCAGCTCGAGGTGCTGGGTGAGCTGGGGCTCGCGGAACTCCTCGCTGTGCCGGCGCCAGTCGTCCTCCGGCAGCGCCGCGATCCGCTCCCGCGTCATTGCGCCGGAGAGCAGGCCGGAGGCCATCGGCGAGTACACGATCATCCCGATCCCTTCCCGCTCAGCGATGGGGAGGATCTCCACTTCGATCCGGCGGTCGATCAGCGAGTACGGCGGCTGCAGGGTCTCCACCGGCGCGATGGCCTGCGCTCGCCGAAGCTGTCTGGCGTTGAAGTTCGACACGCCGATGTGGCGCACCACCCCGCGCTCCTTCAGCTCGGCGAGCGTCGACCAGCCCTCCTCGATCTCCTCATCGGGGACCGGCCAGTGGATCTGGTAGAGGTCGATGGCCTCGACGCCGAGGCGCTCGCGGCTGCCCTCCACCTCGCGCAGCAGCGAGTCGCGCCGGAGACTCCGTGTCTTGGTCCTCCCCGGTCCCTCGGGCAGCCCGCCTTTGGTGAAGACGTAGGGGCGCGGTTCGACACCGGCCAGGGCGCGCCCGATGACCCGTTCCGAGTGCCCGAAGCCATAATGCGCCGCGGTGTCGATCCAGTTCACCCCAAGAGCCAGCGCGTGGCGGATCGCCGCGATTGAGTCCTCGTCATCCTGCGGTCCCCAGCCCCCCTCGTAGCCACCGCCTCCAATCGCCCAGGCGCCGAAGCCGACGCGGGTGATCTTGAGACCGGTGGCGCCCAGCTCAGATGTCCTCAGCGCCGTGGGCGTCATGGCATCCCCTATCAAACCGCAGTTTCAGCGGGCAATGATGGCACAACAATCTGGCCCACCGCGAGGCGCCGAAGGAGGAGGGAAGCCCCTTTGGAATCTCCCCGCCGAGGGCGGGTCGCTCCACCTTCCGCCCCCCAGACCCGCCCCTACAAGGACTGGCGACGCCGGTTTTGTTAGGCACTCTAAGGAGCTGTCCACGCCCAAGCCCTCCGTCGCACTTCTATATACTGACCTTACGCGGGGGGGCCGTGGAGACTTTGTGTTTTTCGCGTAAGGTTTAAAGGTTTTAAAAGCGAGATGAAATCCCCCCTGACCACCGATCTCACCCCCGAGCAGCGCGCCCTCCTCA
>Ga0075436_100000439_pt1 | contig 26709 bp, 22 predicted proteins | sample RhiMethybrSRZTD5_FD_75303 | JGI IMG/M metagenome (GOLD analysis project Ga0075436, IMG submission 75303) | Populus rhizosphere microbial communities from Tennessee, USA - Rhizosphere MetaG P. TD hybrid SRZTD5 | ecosystem: Host-associated > Plants > Roots > Rhizosphere > Soil | place: USA...
TTCGCCCGTTGCGGAAAAGCCCGCATCGCTCTTCGACAAGATTTTCTGCAAGACTTCTCTTTGTTGCTCCGCGGGAATCACGTCCAGCCACACGCCCAAAATATTCGCATGCTGGCTGAAATGTCTTTGTTTCGGCGTATCGGCCAGCAAACCGCGTTGTTCATCCCAGCAAAGTTTCTTCACCGCTTCCGTCGCACGCGTCGCCGCGCGTTCATATTTCTCCGCAACCGGCGCATCGCCAAACGCCCGCTCCAACTCCGCGCCATACCGCAGCGCTTCCACAAACTGCAGCGTCATCACCGCCGAGCCGCCGTCTTCTTCCTGCGGCGGCACTCCATCAACAAAGTCCGCGCCCCAATCCACAAAGGGCCACCACGAGATCTTTCCAAGTAATCCATCCGCTCGTTGTCGCGCCAAAAACCAGTTGAGCGCCGTCCGCGTCCCCGCCACTTGCCCGCGCACAAATGCCGCGTCCCCGCGATACATCCAGAAGTCGTGCACCATTCCTACCCACATCAGCGAAAATGTTGGAATCATCTGCGTGAGCGACGATGGATACCGGCTCGTTGTCAATCCATCCGTCACGCGCGAATCATTAAACGCTTCAATCGCCTGCCGTCCCAACCGGTCGTCTCCCGCCACCGTATACGAAATCAGCGCTTGAATCCGCGTATCGCCGATGTACTGCAGCCGCTCCCAATAAGGCGTATCCATGTAAGTGTCATGCGCGTCCAGCCGTGCCGTCCGCCAGCCAATCTTCCAGATCGGCTCCAGTGCGTTGTCGTTCGAATGAAAATATCCCTTCTCCACGAACGGATACGCGCTGAACCACGTCTTCAATCCTCGAACAGTCATTGGCGCATCGGCCGTTTCCACGTCCAACTGCAGATACCGCCACGTCCGCCAGCTTAGCGGCGTAAATTCTCTCGTCACCGAGCCGCCGCCCGGCAAAAATTCGTCCACTATTCCCTCGATATGCTTCCCCGCAACTTCGTTGCGATTTCCTTTCTGCCCTTTCGCATCATAAAGCGCTTCTGCATAAGTCAACCGAATCTTCGCGCCGCGTGCTCCGGTCACCGCCAACACGGGGTATCCTGTCGTCAATTCCCCGTTGTCCAGCAACAGACTCACTTTGGTGTGAACGCCAAGCGCAAATCCCGCCATTGGCGCACCGATTTTTGCCGCAACTCCGCTCGCTCGCACCACGCTTCCCGCCGGAACTTCGGTCATCTCCATCGCCGGCAGTGAATCGCTCACAAGCTGCCAGTTATTCGGCGCATCGCGTTCTTCTCGCAACGCCCCGCGTCCCAGCGTCACTGCCTTCGTCCAGTTTCCCGATTTTGGCTCTTCCGCTTTGCTCGCGTCCCAATCGAATTTCTCGCCATCTATCCGCAACCCGGGCTCGGCTGCGTAGTAACCGTTCACTTTCGGCCGCACCGTTTCAATTCCTTTTTCGATCTCCACCTGCCACGTCGCGTTCGTGTCTGCCGATCGCTCTGCCTCCCCCGCTCCGTGAACCAGGAATCCCGTTCGGTCGCTTATCTGCGCAATCGCGCCGTGCTTTCCAAAATTCCACACAATTGCTGCAAGCGTATTTTTTCCCGCGTGCAACATCGACGCGATGTCATACGTTTCATATCGCCAATGTGCCAAATCCCCGCGGCTTGGCCCCCGCCCCGCCTCACGCCCGTTCACATACAAAATAAATTGGTTGTCGGCGCTCAAGTTCACCACAAAATGTTCTGGCACTCCCGCCAGCTCAATCGGTTTTCGAAAATGCAGCACCGCTTCGTCTCGCTCGCCTGCGCCAGCAGCCGTAATCCACTGCGCGCTCCAATGTTTCTCCGGCGCCGCCTGCCCAAACGCGCCGGCGGCAAACACCAATCCAACCGCGGCCGCCAAGCCCGTGCCAGCCCAATTCATTCGTAACTTTTTTCGCATTTTCGCTCCGCGGACATCATCGCCAGCGTCGCTCGCATGGCAACGGTATTTTGTGTTTTTTCTCGCGGAGAAAGCTAGTGGTTATTCCGCATCCCAATCCCGCAGCTTGATTAGCGGAATCGTGAGCGACTGTGTGAAATGTTGCTCTGGTTCATATACGCGAATCACGACGCGCGCGTGCGCCAACTGCGCACCATCGACGGGAAACTTCGCCAGTCCCGTTGGATCGCGGAATGGAAGCATCGTGCCGAACCGCTCGAGACTATCCGGCAACGGGCGGTCCAGGTAAGGAGCATAGTCCGATCGGCACATCGATCGCGGCGGATTCCGCTCGCCAGTAACCGTGTTCTCCAGAAACACAGTCCCGCAAATCGGCCCCTTTCCCTGCTGCAGGCAATGCAACTCCAACGCCGTGCCCGCCTCGTTCACCTCTGTTTCGCACCATCCCCATCCCGGCATTCGCTCGTTGCCGCCGAGTGCCGGCATTGCATAAGAATTCTTCAGAACAAATCGTGTAAGGGAATATTTGATTTGCATTTGCGCCGTGCGGTCTTTCCAATCTCGATATACCGACCCCGGAACAACAATCTTTTGGTACACCGGCGACGCCGGTGTACCCGTTCCCTCACGTCTCAACTCGAAGGTTTCTCCCGTCCCGTGATACTCGGGCCCGCCCTCGGAACGAGCCAACTGCACTTCCGCCCGATCCGCGATCAGCATTGCGTCGTCGCCAACACCCGCTACCTGCAGCGGCAAAAACACATCCGCATCGTTCTCACTCCCGCCCCGCCTCCTATCCTCGGCTAGGGCTACGGCGCTGGAAGACTTATATCGCCCGAGCTTGGGTTCAAACGCGACTTGCACATGCGCCCCTGAATTTCCTGCCGCAGAAAGTCGCCGTTGAACGGCGAACACGGCATTCCACGGGAAAATCGGGGAGACAAGCATCAAAAGGCCGAACCCGACCAGCACAGCTCGCGCCAAAATCGTTTTCCGCCGGAAATATTGCACTCCGGCTATCAGGGCAGTGGCAATCGCTGCCAAACCCAACCGCACCGCCTCTCCAATCCATCCGACGCCACTCCACACTACTCCGCCGATCGTCCCGTGGCTCGAACCGTTCGCGAACTCATACATCGTAAGCGAAGCGCCGATCAGAAACGCGCATCCACAGCCCATGACGAAAGCTTCCGTCATGTTTCGCGTCACCGCGGCAAGCGCAAAAATCGGCAAGATTGCGAAAAAGAAAAGATAGGCCGCGAAAATTGTTGCTTGAAAGAAAGCCGACCGAAATCCAAACCCATTCGCCACGCCCAAAAAAAGATTCGCCACAAGGATCGGGCCGCAAACCGTCGCCATCACGAAGAGGACTTTCTCTCGCAACAGACTGCCTCGAGGAATCGGCCTCGCCAGCCAGTCTTGTTTCACTCCAGGTATCGCGTCCAGATGTACGATTGCGCTGGTCAGAAACATACTGCCAAAAATCGAAAGTCCCGGCAGCACTTGCGACAGCATCGTAAGCGCCTCATTTTCGCCGGATACCCCTAGCCGAAATTTCACGAACGCCGCTATCCAGTGGAGCGACGCAACCGCCACAACAAATCCCCACGCCAGCTTCCAGTCCTTCTTGAATATGTGCCAGACCATTTTCGGCTCTCCTTCCTCACGCCTGTCCGTCGCGCGCCGCCCGCGCCAACGTCGTGAAGACATTCCGCAGCGCCATCGGCTGCCACACCATCTCTTTCACTCCCGCGATTCGTGATCGGACTCGCTCACCGACCGACCTTTCGTCGAATTGGGTGTCTACAAACGTCAGCACGTTTCCCATCGCGCGCATCTGCAGCCATTCTTTCGGCGCTTCCCTCGGAGCCATCGCCGCCTGTTCGAGCGTTACGTGCACTTCGCGGAATCTCCCCATCAATTCGCCCATCGACTCCTGAAATAGCAGCCTTCCCTCATCCAGAAACGCCACGTGTGTTGCCACGCCGTCTATCTCTCCCAATTCGTGCGACGACAGCAGCACCGTCATCTCTCCCGCCTGATTCAGGAGCTCCTCCATAAACTCGTCCCGCACCAAGGGGTCCAGCCCGCTGAATGGCTCATCCAGCACCAGTAGCTTCGGTCGATAAGGCAGGGCGCACAGCAGTGCCATCTTCATTCGCATCCCGTGCGACAAATCTCCGATCCGTCTATCCAACGGCAATCGCAGTTGTTTCGAAATCGTTTGCTCCAGCTCCCGGTCCCATGTCGCGTAGAACGGCCGCAGATACGCGATATACTCCGCAACCGTCAACCGCGAAGGCATTTCCTGGTTTTCCGACACGTATCCGATCTGCGCCAGCTCCCGCGGCGCAAGTTTTCGCGAATCGACTCCAAGCACTTCCACGTTTCCGCGCGAAGGCTCCAAAATGTTCATCAACACTTTGATCGTCGTCGTTTTTCCCGCGCCGTTCGCTCCAATCAGCGCAAAAGCGCTGCCCACCGGTACTTCAAAATTCAGTCCCCGTAGCGCCTCAAACCTTCCGAATTTCTTGTGTAAATCTGTAATTCGAATCATCGCCGGTTCGCCTCCAGTGGTTTTTGAAATCTCGACCACTGCTCTTCGATCGCCTCCACCACATCGTCCATCTCCAACTCTAGCCGCCGAGCTTCCACGACCAGTTGCTCCACCTGTTGCTTCAGCAATCGTTTTTTATCGCCCGGCCGCGCCTCCGGAATTTCCGCCACCACCGTGCCGATACCTGGACGCACCTCCAACCATCGCTCCTGTGTCAGGTGCTGAATCACCTTGTGTGCTGTGTTGGGATGTATTTTGAATTCTGCGGCAAGCGTCCGCACCGAAGGAAACGCCTGCCCTGGCTGAAACTCGCCGCTAAGGAATGCCTTCTTCGCCGCGTACACCAGTTGGTCGAAGATCGATTCCCCGGCCTGCAATGTCAGTCGGAAGAGTGTCACAGCAATACTGTGACACAAGTGACTGTGCCGGTCAATCCCTGCGCCCGCCCCACCGGTCACTCCGCCAAATCTGCGCATTCAAGCGGCCCGCCAATGCTAAACTCTCGGTCTCATCGGAGGCTGCTCATGAACCGCATTACACGCATTTCTACTCTTTTTGCTGCGCTCGCCACAATTTGCCTTGCCACCGTCGCGCAACAGCCGGACTTTTCCAAAGTCGAAATCAAAGTCACCAAGGTCTCCGGCAACATCTATATGCTCGAAGGCCAGGGTGGCAACATCGCTGCCTCCGTCGGCGAAGATGGCATCGTCATCGTGGACGATGAATTCGCTCCGCTCGCCGAAAAAATTCAGGCCGCGCTCAAAAATCTCGGGATCACGGACAAGCCCGTCCGCTTCGTCATCAACACCCACTATCACGGCGACCACACCGGAGGAAACGTTCCTTTCGCCACGTCGGGCTCCACTCTTATCGCGCAGGACAACGTCCGCAAACGCCTCGCTTCCGGCGGCACTGCCGGCAATGGCGGGTCAATTAAAATGGAGGTAAAGCCCGCCGAAAAAGCGGCCCTGCCCATCATCACCTTCGAACATGACGTCACCGTGCATCTCAATGGCGAAGACATCCGCGCGCTCCACTTTCCTTCCGGTCACACCGACGGCGACGCCATCATCTTCTTTCCTAAAAACAACGTCGTGCACATGGGCGACGATTTCGTCCGTTACGGTTTTCCTTTTATTGATGTCGCAGGTGGCGGTAGCGTGCAGGGCATGATTGACGGTGTCGAAAAGGCAGCGGCCCAGCTCCCCGCCGACGTTAAAGTAATTCCCGGCCACGGCGCTTTGTCCAATCTCGACGACGTCCGCGCCTACGTCAAAATGCTCAAGGAAACGAGCGCCACTGTTCAAAAGGCAATCGACGCGCACAAAACGCTCGATCAAATGAAGCAGGAGAAAATCCTCGCGCCCTGGGCGAAATGGTCAGGCGACTTCGTCAATCAGGACACTTTCATCGAAACTCTCTTCAACTCCCTGACCGGCCATCCGGGTCAATTCGTAAAACACAATTGATTCGCTCGTTCTAAAGTCGCGATTCGAGCTCTAATCTCCGTTGCGATCCCAAGCGCAACTGAAGGATTTACTTTTTCGTTTTGCTTCCCGGCTGTGCGTCCGTTCACGCCGCAAACCATCCTAGTGGCAAGTCCCCTCGCCGGAATCCAAAAACGGTACGCCATCCACGGGTACAAACTCCCACGCATACTTTCCCGGCCGCAGCATCAATTTCAAAACCCCAAACGTGTCCGCATTTCGTATTTCGCTGTTCGCATGTGCCGCTGCGAACGGCCGGTGATTCTTCCCGCCCGTCCCCACCACAAACTCCCGAATCCCTCGGGCCGTATCCCCTTTTCCTTCCGGCGTCTGCGGACCAAATCGCTCATAGTCGTGATCATGTCCACTCACCACAACGTCCGCTCCCGCGCTGTAAAGCTCATCCCACAACGGCTTCACCGTCAGGTCATCCCCATGTTTACCGCCTGAACTGAACAGCGGCTTGTGAAAATACGCCAGCGTGCATGCCACCGGATGCGCCGCCAAATCTTCTCGCAACCATTTCTCTTGCGCCGAACCCGCGCCGCATCCCCCCACTTGATCGCACTCGCTGTTCAACACCACAATGTGCCAGCTTCCCAATTCGTAGCTGTAATAGCCCTTGCTCGCCTCTCCCGCGGCCGCGCCAAAATATTGGAAGTAATACGTCGCCCCCGCCGAACGAAATTCATGATTTCCCGGCGCCGGCCGCGTTCTCGCTTTTTCTTTCCCCCACGTCCTGTCGTAACAGGCAAAATTCGCCGCCGACCCATCCGGATACGCCAAATCCCCAATTGCCATCACCGTCCCCGGAATCTTCGCCAGCACCTTCTCCGTCGCTTCCGCGCCGGATAAATCCGCGCAATCGGCAATATCCCCCGCTCCGACCAGCACTGCCTCGCTCTCCTCTGTCGCCGCGCTGCGCTTGACGCCAGCCGCATGCCACGTCACCATCCCGGCAGCAATCACGCACGCAATCGCCAATCGCACTCCAAATTTCATCCCTGTTTGCATCGTCCACCTCAAAAAAAAGCGGGAAGAGAAACTTTCGCTCTCTTCCCGCTCCCTGTCCACTCTTCTCTATTGTTTCTTTTCGAACGTCGGATTCCACCGCAATCCAACTGCATACGTTGGCTTGTAATACTCCCGCTGAATCATGTATTTCGAGCTGCCATTGTAGAACCCGAACACCTCATTGTTCACGTTCAGAATGTATCCAATGAAGCTCAATCCGTGTCCCATTCCGACGCTTCCTTGCATATCAATCTGCAGGTGCGGGTAGAAGTACGTGTCGCTCAGCGGCCCCTTGACCCCACCCGGCGTCGGACTGCTGGGCGAACCGTCCAACGTAGGCGTCCCGTCTTGAAACGCATAGCTGAATATATTCGCCGCGTTATACGACAAACCCGCGCGATACGAGAGTCGCTTGTAGTCAAACGTCGGACTTACGTTCCACGTATGTGGCGCCGATCGCACCAGCCGCGGATGATCCGAACGCCCGGGCAAACCACTCGCCTGCGAGTTCGTATACCCATAATTTGCGGAAACACCGAAGCTCCGCAAAATTCCCGGCAGAAACGTCAAGTGCTGCGTGTACGACGCTTCAAAGCCGTACACCCAAGCGCTTCCCGCATTGATCGGTTGGCTCACCTTGCACGGAACCGACTGTGTGCACGTCACCGTACTGAATGTTCCCGTCGTCGCAATAAACGTTTGTGAAACGATTGGATCCTGCAAGTTCTTGTAAAAGAATCCGGCTTCGATCCCTCCGAAAGGGTTCAGGTAGTGCTGGACCAGGATGTCGAAGTTGTCCGCCGTCTCCGCTTTTAGATTTGGATTGCCCAATGACACCAGGTTTTGGGTGCCGCCGACCGTAACCGATTCTGCTTGCGCGATGTCCTGCGGATCGGGCCGCGATAGTCCTCGCCCGTACACCAGCCGCAGGTTCGTGTTGTTCGTCAGCGCGTAACGCAACGACGCACTCGGCAACACCTTTACGTACGATCCGTTCGCTTTGCTCAACCCGAGAAAGGTTCCCGAATCGTCAAACCTTGGTGTGACCGTGTCCAGATTCGTCCCTTCGAACCGCACCCCCGCGATGAACCGCAGTTTGCTGTTCAAATCAATCGTATTCATCACGTATCCCGCCGACACCTTCTCCACCAGATTAAATTGGGGGCTGATGTCGTCCGGCGCCGGCGTAAACAGCCCCTGGTTCGCGAAGTAAAACGCAAACACGTCGTCAAACTTCGGATTCGGTCCCAGCGGATACGATTTGTCATAGTAACTGCTGTTCGTAAAATTATTCGGCTTCACGAACGTATCGAGCGTTATTGGCCCATTCGGATCGATTCTCGTATTCACCGAATCGTCAAACTTGTGCGCGTTCCGGAATCTTCCGCCAACTTCGATCGTCGCCGAATGACCGCCGAGCGTATACCGCTGCCCAACCGCGCCCGTCGCTTGCAGATTTACCTGCGCCGTCAATCCGCGCTGTGCCCGAATCTTCGAAAGCTCCATCGTCGTCGGATCGTACGCCTCGTTGTAACAAGTCTGCGTCCACTGCGGCCTATAAATGCTCTTCGTAGCCGCCGGATCGAATTGGCACGCGCTCGTCGCCAAGTTGCTGTCAAACGACGCCGTCGGATCGCCGTTCTCAATCTGCCGCGAACGCCCGCCGGAAATATCCCACGCAAACCACCGCGTCGCGAACACATGCTTGCCGCCTGCGATCAGGCTCCCGATCCCATAGTCCGGCCGCCGGATTTGCGTATTGAACGATGGCACGCCGCCACATGGCGCCACCGTCACCCCGCTTGCGTCCGTCCCGCATCCATTCGCCCCCAGCAATTGCACACCCGTCGTGTTGTCATTCAGCGAGTACACCCACCGCTCGCCAAAGTTTTTGAAGTCCGAATATAGCCCATGAACGTACAACGTCGATCCATCCGTCGGCTTGTAGTCCAGGCTCCCGGCAATTCCCCAGCGCGTCCTGTAGTAGCGGTATTCGCGAATATCGATCGCCTCAAATTGCGTCGGCGAACCGGGCAAATTCACCGCCTGATCCGGCACCGGCTCGATGTCATCAATCCCGCGCCCGTTCCAGTCGTACGAACCGCCCACCAGCGCGCCGAATCGTTTCTGCGAACCAAATCTTTGGCCCAGCGTTCCCGTCGCTTCCACTGCGCGGCGTGTTCCTGCAATCGGCGTCAGCCCGCCCGTTCCGCTGAACGCAATCGTTGGCCGCTCACCCGCCGTCTTCGTCACCAGATTTACAGACCCGCCAATCCCGTCCGCGTCTTGGTTCGCTTGCAGCGTCTTGTTGATTTCCACTGACTCCACCAGGTCCGCCGGAATCGTGTCCAATTTAATCTGCCGGATTCCTGATTCCGGTGACGCCACGTTCACACCGTCCAGCGTCACGTTCGTCAACCGCGGCTCCGTCCCGCGAATCTGCACGTATTTCCCTTCGCCTTCGTCGCGTTCCAGCGTCACGCTCGGCAGCCGCCCCAGCGCATCCGCCATGTTCGCGTTCGGCAGGCTGCGGATTACTTCCGACGGCAGCACTTGCAGCTCGTTGTCCGCGCTTTTTTCGCGATTCAGCGCATCCGCTTCGCCGTGCGCCCGCTCTGCCGTTACGATCACTTCCGTTTCGCTCGACCCGACGTGCAGCGTCGCATCGGCTCGCACCGTCTCGCCCGCTTTCACTTCCACCGTCGCGGAATGCGGTTCCATGCCCACAAAGTTATAAGTAATCGTGTAGCTTCCCGCCGCAATGCCCGTAAACGTGAACTCGCCTTGCGCGTCGGAAACTCGCGTCATCCCTGCCGGATCGAGTTCGATCGCCGCGCCCTGCAGCACCCCGCCGCTCGTATCCGTCACTCTGCCGCTAACTGTTCCCCGGCCGCTCTGTGCCCGCGTCTCGCCCGCCACTAGCAGCTGCGCGAACACGAACAGATACACCATTATCCTTCTTAATTTATTAGTTCGCATGAACACGCCCTATTTTGTGTCTCGGTAACCTGGGCGCTTTTGCCGTTTATCGGGAAGGGGCAAGGCGCGAGCGAGACAGTTTTTGTACTCCGCTCGGCCTATTTCGAACCATTCATGCGACGCTTCTGTGAACGTCGCTTAACACTTCTGTAAAATCCGGTTCCGCCTGCGTTTATCTCCCGTTTATCTTCCCGTCGCCATTTTTTCCGGTGTCTCATGTAGCGTACGCTTCAGCGTGCGTCCGCTCTTGATCCGCGGCACCAGGCTCAATCTAGAGATGGGACTGCAGTTCGGCCCCTTAGTTTTGCTCATGTAGTGGCCGATCTTTAGATCGGTTTCTTTTCCGAAGGCGGCAACGATTCAGTCTGTGCGCCTTGGGCGAATTCGTGCGCAACACCCTCTCTCAAATCCCTTCCGCCCACTTCGCCGTCATTTCCCCCAGCTCCCTCAGCACCTCCGCGTCGCTCCGCCCCGACTTCTTCAACACATGGAACGAATGGTCCGCCGTTTCGATCACGTGCAGCGTCGCCCGTTCCCCCAGCTTCTTGCAAATCGGCTTCAACAATTTCAAATCCGCCAGCTCGTCCCGCGTCCCTTGCAAAAAAAGCATCGGCGCAGTCACGCGCGCCAGATGCTCCGCTCTTTTCGTCGCAGGCTGTTTCGGCGGATGCAGCGGAAACCCAAAAAACACCAACCCGTGCACTCCTTCAAGCGGTCGCTCGGCCGCCGCCTGCGAAGTCATTCGCCCTCCCATGGACTTTCCTCCCGCCAGCAGCGGCAAATCTGGAGCCACGCCCGCCGCCGCGCGCACCGCCGCTACCACCGTCGCCGTCAACACCGCTGGCTTGTCCGGAACTTTCCGCCGCTCCTCCATATAAGGAAATTGATACCGCAGCGTCGCCACTCCCGCTCGCGCTAGCTCCTCCGCCAGCGCCTCCATAAACGTATGCCGCATCCCGGCTCCCGCCCCATGCCCGAGCGCCAGCATCCACTTAGCCTTGTCCGGACGAACCAAAATCCCCGAGACGCGGCCTCCGCCCTCCATCTCAATTCGCAGTTCTCTCTCTGTGTTCATTTTGTTCTTCAGATTAGCGCCGGCAGAAAGCCGTCTTCAGGGTTGTTGTCCCGCCTCGAGCGAAGCCACCGTCTTGCGGACACTCTCTCCCTGAGCGCTGTCCGGCTTCTCGATCAAGAACAGTTGAAATTGCTCAACCGCAGCAGCGCGATGATTCTGCATCGCCAGCACCTTACCCGCCATGATGTGCACTTCCGCGAACTGTTCGTGATTGGCCAGGCCATGCGTGCGCTGAACGTCGGCCAGCGCCTTGTCGTATTCCTTGTTCGCAAATTCCGTCGTTGCCAGCAGCGCCGTCGCCTCCACCATCGATGGATTCAGCGTGAGCGCTTTCCCCAGCAGCGACTCCGATTCCGTGTAATCCTGGTCCTGCAGATCTAGGCGCGCCAGATCCACGTACGCCGGCAGGAACGCTTCGTCCGCCTGAATAGACTTCCCAAATAACTCTCTCGCCTTCGCGCGGTCGGAGCTTTTCATCGCAATCGCTCCTAGCTTGTCGTACGCGCGCGCATACCGCGGATACTCCGCGATAGCTTTTTCGAAGTGCGCCGCCGCTTTCTCCATGTCCCCTTTGGAGTACGCTTCCAGCCCTTTATTCATCTCCGCGCTCGCCTTTTTCGGAATGTTCATTTCGCTCACGGAAATCGTGGGTGATCCGGAAGGGGATTCTCCGTTCGGGTTCTGCTTCTCAGGTTTCACATGCACGATTTCTGTGTGAATCATTTCCAGGGGATTGATCTCGAAATATGCGGTGGTAACGGTCTCAAAGCCGTTTCCCGTCACTCTCAGGCTGTACGTCTTTCCGTTCTGGACGTGAAATTGTGCAGCCTCGGCTCCGAAGATGTGGACGGTCGCCAGCAGCCCTCGCGCCGAATGGACCTCCACCTGAAACGGCGCGTCGATGCTCCGTTCGTCGCTGCTGCGCACGCTTACCGATAAATCGCAGTTGGCTCCCGACTCCGTCTGCGTCTGCGCCGCAGCGAAGAGCGAAAGGACCAGCAGAACTAAAACGCACGCGAGCAACCGGGCGATAATTCCCCCCTCTTCAGCAGCCGCTCGTACCGTAGCCGCCTTCAGCCCACCATTGTGGCCCCGAATCCCACCCACTTCAACGTACCTCCGCGCCTCCGCGTCACCCCTCCGTCTGCTCTGTGCGGCGAGTGTGTAGGGGCGCGACTTTTTGCCCTGAGCCAAACCGAAGGGCAGTCCGCCCTCTTGTCTCGCCGTTGTAGCGGCCGCTTTCCGAAGCGGGCCTCTCTTCTTCTCATGCTGTCATCCCTCACGGCGTGAGGGATCTGCTTTTGCTTTTCTTTGTAACGCTGGCTACCAGCCAGCGCTTTCTCTTCCCTTGCGGAAACACGTTTAGGTCTCAAGCCCGCGCGACGTGGGAAGCGGCAGCGTCCATAGCGTTGTCTTTCACAACCTCCCAGCTCGTTTCATCGCAAGCTGTGCCTCGAACTTAAGAAGTTCGGCGTCGGCTTCGAACGACGTTGATGTGCCCGCAATTTGGCGCTGCTGCTCTTCAGTGAGTCCCAGGCGATTCGCTGAGCCAACCAGAATCTTCTTTTGCAGTTCCGAAATCGGCTTCGACCGCGCATGGGCAATGGCGGAGCCAATCGCGGCAGCGCGCTTCTCTAACCCGATTTTCGCGGCGCCAGGGAGCGGAATTGCCGGTTCATCCTGACGAGGTTCTGGCAGCGGTAGAGCTTCGCTGACATCGGGCGCCTTCGCTTGTCGTTGCCCCAATTTTCCCGCCGGCAGCCCAAAACAATTCACCACCGCGCTCAACAAGCTCGTGTGATCGAACGTCGGATTCAGGATCGTCCCCTGAGGCGTGTACGCCGAAACCACAATCGCTGGAACGCGAATGCCCAGCCGGTCGAGCGCAAACCCCGTACCGCCCGGCTGCTCAGGCGGAATCACGATTCCATCCGGAGATATCGCAAACGCACACTCTTTTGACGTCGGCGGGTATCTTCAATACAGGCAAAAACGACAGTCCGCTGCCAAGCCCTGCTTCCTTAGTTGTTAACTCGTCTTCAGGGTTTCGCGGTTGGCGCGAAGAATCCGATCGGCAGGTCCCGCGACGTCCGCAATCCTGCCGGCGAACTCAAAATCACCGGAATCGAATTCACCGCCACGCTCGCCGTCGCAATATCTCCATGGGACCCGCCTGGAATGGTCAGCGAAATATTCGGATGCCCGCTCAACGTAATCGTGTCCGCCGGATCTTTCGCGCCAACGTACATTTGCAATTCCATGTAAATCAATTCCTTGCCGCCGCTCAACCCGCGCGCAATCTGATGCACGCCCGCTGCTTGTCCCGCCTCGACGGTCAAAAATTCCGTCGTCACTTTTTCCGTCGCCACTTTCGGCTCAATCGTCTCGGTAATTTCATCTACCGCAAGTCCCAGGCTGTCTGCGACCATCGCCACGGACTCCGGCAATCCCACGTGCTTGATCGTTCCTTCTTTCACGCGTGCGCGAAATTCCTCCACGCTCAATCCCGCGCCAATCTTTTTCTGCAGCGGCAATCTTCGCTTCGACGCGTCCACAATTCGCAGCGCCTTCGCATGTTCGATTCGCTGCGCCACTGCGCCCAGCGTAATCGCCAGCTTGTCCATCACGAATCCCGGGTTCACGCCCGTCCCGACCAGCGCCACACCCCATTCTTTGGCCGCTGTATCCAGCTTCGTGGAAAGTTCCGGATACGTTCTGTACGGGTACGAAAGTTCTTCGCAAGTCGAGACCACGCACGATTCGGCTTCCAAACAAGCGAGCAACTGGTCCATTACCTTCGGCAGAGAAGAAGACGTTGTGTGCATCACCACGTCCGCCGCTTGTCCCAACACTTCCGCGGCGTCGGCCGAAACTTTCACGCCCCACGGCGCGTCGCTTGCTCCCACAACTTCGCCCAAATCGCGTCCCACTTTTGCAGGGTCGTGATCAATCGCGCCGATAATTTCCACGGCATGCTTCTCGCGCATCAGCTTCGCAATCGAAGCTCCGATCGGACCGATTCCATATTGAATTGCGCGTATTTTCTTTTTCACTATCGTTCTCCGCTTCGGCGGTTCGAGCCTACACCGCGCATTTTAGCTGCAAAGGAATCTTCTAAGATAATGGATTCGCCCATCGCCCGCAACGCCTGTCGCTCTCCGTTGTCGCTCTCCGTGTCGCTCTCCGTTCTTGCGGCCGCGCAATCGTTGCGCCCGTTCCTCGCGCGTACCATAATGAATAGCCCCAGCGTTCCGGAGGCCCTTTATGCAAGCGCGCAAACTCACCGACGACGAAATCGCAAAACTGATGACCCGCCTGCCCGAATGGCAAATTCAAAACGGCAAACTCCATCGCGAGTACGAGTGCAAGGATTTTCTTACTGCTTTCGGCAACATGACGCGCGTTGCGCTCATCGCCGAATCGATGAATCATCACCCCGAGTGGTTCAACGTCTGGAATAAGGTCGTCATCGACCTCGTCACGCACAGCGTGAAAGGCATCAGCGATCTTGACTTCGTTCTCGCCGAAAAAGTCGAGGACGTTTTCTCCGGCGCTCTCGCCAAACATCAAAAATCCGGCTCATGAAGGGCGCGCACCAGCCCGCTGCCAAATCTTCCCGCTGGTTCCTCACTTCCATTCGCTGGATTCTTTCTCTCGCGCTTTTAGTTTTGTTGATTCACTTTTTTCCGTTGGCGACACTTCGCGCCGCAATCGGAAAAATTCCTCCCGCTCGTTTCTTCTGGATTCTTATCTTTTATCTTTGCGCTCACGGATTCGGCGTCCTCAAGTGGCGCATGATCGTAAATACTGCCGGCGCGCAACTCGATCTCCGCACTTCCGCGCAATGCTATTTCGGCGGCCTCTTTGGAACTCTCTTCCTTCCGTCGATTGTCGGCGGCGACGTCGTGCGCCTCGCCGTCGGTTTACGCAAGAGCCCGCGTCCCGCCGCGGTCCTCGCAGGCAACATCGCCGATCGTTTCCTCGACGTTGCCGCGCAGGCCGCGCTCGTGGGGCTCGGCCTCATTCTCCTTCCCGGTTCTTTGCCGATCCTTCTGCGGGGCAAAGCTGTTGCGTACCTATTGCTGCTCGCCGCGCTGGCAGCGATCTTCGGTCTCACCGCCTACTACTTTTATCGGATGGCGATAACGCGCGGCTCCTGGAGTCTGCGAAAAAGACTGGCGCGTTTGCGGCAAGCGCTGCGCACGGTGAAGAGTCGTCCGCTCAAACTCATTGCCGGATGGATAAGCGGTACGCTAATCCAATTCACCTTTCTCGTGCTCACGGCGCTGCTTGCGATCTCTTGCGGACTCAACTTGCCGTTGCGCGTATGGCTCTTTGCGTGGCCGTTGGCGAAACTCGCCGCGGTTCTGCCACTCACGCAGGGTGGTATGGGCGTGCGCGAAGCCGCTCTTGTCGCGCTGCTCGCGCCGTTCGGGGCGCCGGGGGCACTCGTGCTCGCCTCCGGCCTGGTCTGGGAAGGCGTGATCGTTGCGGGCGGGCTGATTTCCGGATTGTTTACATTAATTTTGCGGCAAAGCGCGCGTTCGAATGAAGAAGATTCGAATGGCAAAGGCGTAGGTAACGAATAGGAACGAATCCTTGACTCCTCGCCCCGGAGCGCGACAATAGGGGAACCCTTCCAAGTAGCTGTGCAGAGGACTGTCCTCTCCAGTCTCGTTAAATCGGTGTAACGCAAACGAACGGATTGCGTTGCGCAGCGGGACAGCAATGGGCGCCTTACAGCCGGACGTTTCGCGCGGAGCCGTTTCAAACGGCAAGAAGTTGCGCATATTGATGGCGGAATGCGATCCACCGCGCATTTCGAAGATGCTGCGTTCGCTTTTCCCGGACGATGAATCGGCGCTACAACTGACGCTGGTTTCGACTGTTTCCATTCTTCTTCCCACAATCCAACTGGTTGGGCCGGAAGTGCTTTTTCTGGATCTTGCCGCGTCCGGGCAGGATGCGATGGCGATGGTGCGCGCGGTACACAGGGCGGCGCCGAGTCTGCCTTTAATTACGTTGGCGGCGTCACCTGAAAAGGAGATTGCGGAGCAAAGCGTGCGGGAGGGCGCGCTGGATTTTGTTTTGAAAGACGTAGCTGACGTTAGAAGGCTGGAGCGGGTGCTGCGAAGCGCGCTAGAGCGAAACACTGTTGCAGGGCTGGCGGACTTGCTAAGAGACCGCGCGACCGGCCTTTACAACGGCGAAGGGTTTCGGGCGCTGGCGGCGAAGGCCGCGCAGAGGACCGGAGGGCAGATTGTACTGCTCACGATAGGGATCTCGAATCTGAAAGCACTGGAGGGAGAGTTCGGTCCATCGGGGGGCGAGAGCGTGGGGAGCCGTGGAGCTCGCAATCGGGGTTGGCTTTTGGTCATCGAGAGAAAAGAGCGAATTTACCGACATGGCGGATGAGTTGCTGAGAGGCCTTGCGGACTCCAGCCCGGCCTTTGCGATGGCCGTGAGCGGCGGAGAGGAAAGCTGAAGGGCTAAACAATTGCAAAGAGCGATCAAATTCAAAAAGAAGCTGGCGGAGGTATGGATTGTCGTCCTACTGCTACTGGTGCTCGGGTTTTCGACGGGCATTCGGAGCACATATGAGACGCGGAGAATGAATCAATGGGTTTGGCACACGCAGCAGGTGCTAGGCGAGGCGGAATCGGTGCGGCTGATCCGATTGCGGATGCGAAACGAGTTGTGGTTTTACCGCGCGACGGGGAGGGACGAATTCAGGTCGCGGTATGAGGTTGACAGGCGAAAGTTGAGGGAGAGCACGAGCAGGCTGAGGGAGCTAACAGCTGACAATCAAAGCCAGCACGATGAGATCAATCGAATCGGCGAGGTGATCCAGCAGCAGGTCACATTGCTGGATGGCGCGATGGAAAAGGCGCAATCGGCGAAGCGAACTGGCGAGCCGCAGGAGTCAACGGCGGTGATTTCCACCGACGATGAATTGACCGGGATGATGGACGGTTTCGAAAAAGAGGAGCGGAGGCTCTTCGGAGAACGGTCCGGAGATGTCCAGGCGAGCGCGATGTGGACGCGAGAAATTTTGGCGCTTACCGGAATGCTGGCGTGCGGTGCGCTACTCGTGGCCGGTTATTACATTCAGCGGGAAGTTTTGTCGCGAGCGCGAATCGAAGTAGGGCTGCGGCGCGCGAGAGAACTACTGGGAACCCAACTGGACCAAAAGCAATCGGAACTCGGGCACACGATGGAGGATTTGCACGAGCAGATTGAAGCGCGGAACCAAGCGGAAGAAGAAATGAGGCGGCTGAATCAGGAGCTGGAGGCGCGAGTGGCGCGCCGAACGAAGGAACTACGGGAAATGAACCATGAGCTGGAGACCTTCAACTATTCGGTGTCACACGATCTGCGGGCGCCGCTACGACACCTTGACGGTTTCTCGCGAATTCTTGAAGACGAATTCTCGGCGGAACTCTCCGCTGATGCAAAACATTACTTGCACCGAATCAGGCTGGCGGCGCGTCAGATGTCTGAATTGGTGGAAGACCTGCTGCGACTGGCGCGATTTGGACGGCAGGCGGTGAAGCGCGAGTGCCTTTTCTTGAATCCAGTGATTGAGGAGACGATTACGGCGTGCCTGCAAGAAGAGGCTCAGCGGGAGATCGTGTGGAACATTGGAACGCTGCCGGAAGTGGAGGTCGACGCCGGGCTAGTGCGGCAAGTTTTCGCGAACTTGATTGCCAACGCGCTGAAATTCACGCGAAGGAAGAAGCCGGCCGCGATCGAGATCGGCGCGAGAGTGGACGGGAGAGAGGTGACGCTTTTTGTCAAAGACAATGGCGCCGGTTTCGATCCGCGATATTCGGACAAGCTGTTTGGAGTATTTCAGAGGCTGCACAGGCAGGACGAGTTTGAAGGAACGGGCATAGGACTGGCGATCGTCGCGCGGATCATTCACAAGCACGGAGGGCGAGTCTGGGCGGAATCAGCGCCGGACCAAGGTGCAACGTTTTATTTCACGCTGGCGGAGGCGAATCACACGGACAGAACGACGAGGAAAACGACTGGAGCAAATGCATGAATCAGAACAATCACGACATATTGCTGGTGGAGGACGATTCCGCGGACGCGGAGTTGACGACGCGCACGCTACAGAAGCAACGTGCCGCCGGAAACATCGTCGTTGCGCGGGATGGAGCGGAGGCGCTCGATTACGTGTTTTGCCGGGGCGAGTTTTCAGAGAGGGACATTAATCACAGACCGAAACTGGTGTTGCTGGACTTGAAATTGCCGCGAGTCAGCGGCCACGACGTGCTGAAGGCCATCAAAGCGGACCAACGGACCTGCTGCATACCGGTGATCGTGATGACGTCGTCGAACCACGAAGACGATCTACTGGAGTGTTACCGGGGCGGGGCAAACAGCTATGTCACGAAACCGATAAATCTGTCGCTGTTTGAAGAGACGGTGAAGGAAGTCGGAAAGTATTGGCTTGGGTTCAACTTGCCTCCACCAGAGGCTGCGTTTGAACTCAGGTAATCAGGTGAAACGACGATGAGTATGCGGGCCTTACAAATTGCTCCCGCGGTTGAGACAGCGGCGGCGTTGCGCGCGTTGATTCTGGACGACGCGCCCGAAGACATTGAACTCCTGCTGTACGAGCTGAAGAGCAAGGGGTTTGCAATCGACGCGACGGTAACGCACAACCGAGACGAGTTTCTGAGCGCGCTCAAGGAAGGTCCATTCGATGTAGTCCTCTCCGACTACCGGCTGCCGGAATGGACGGGACTCGATGCACTCGAGGCCTTGAAGGCGACCGGGCAGGACATTCCGTTTTTGCTGGTGACGGGAACGCTGGGCGAAGAGGCGGCGGTGGAGTGCATCAAGCAGGGCGTTAGCGACTACGTGCTGAAAGACCACCTGGAACGACTGTCGCTGGCGGTGAAGAGGTCGCTGGATGAAAAGCGGCTGCGAGAAAGTGCGGCGACGGCGGTGAATGCGTTGGCCGAAAGCGAAGGACGCGCGCGGCAACAATTCGAAGAATTGGATTTGCTATACAGGACGACGCCGGTATGTTTTGCGCTGGTGGATCAAGACTTGAATTTCATTCGAGTGAACGATGCGATGGCGAAGAACCACGGAATCCCCGCGGCCGAGCACGCCGGAAGGTCATTGCGCGAGCTTGTGCCGGAAGCGTATCTAGAGTCCGTTCAGGTTTACCGAAGAGTTTTCGAGGCGGGCGAGCCGATCTTGAATATCGAGGCGCGGGTCAAGCGGACTTTCCCTCCGTTCGAGTTGAGGCACTATCTGGCCAGCTTCTTTCCGGTGCAGCTGACGCCAGCCGCAAAGAAGTCGGCGTGTGTGGTGATGATGGATATCACCGAACGAAAGCTGGCGGAGCAAGCGCTGCGAATATCGGAGGAGAGAAACCGCGAGCTTGTGGAGAACTCGGCATACGGAATTTGCCGGGTATGCCGGCAAGGCGAGTTTCTGGATGCGAACCCTTCCTTGCTGCGGTTACTTGGGTGCGAGTCGGTTTTGCAATTCCGGAAATTGAATCTGTTCCGAGACGTTTTCCGCTTTCCAGAGGAGCAAGTAAAGCTTTTCCACCAATGCCAGGAGAGCGGACAGGTAAAAGGAGCGGAAGCGGAGTGGCGAAGGCCGGACGGCGGATTTGTTACTGTGAGGCTGCAGCTCCGGTTGACGAAACGAAAGAGCGAACAGCCGGAAATCGAAGTGGTGGCCGAAGACATAACGGAATTGCGAGCGATGGAACGGCAGCTGCTGCAGGCGCAAAAGTTCGAAGCCATTGGACAGCTAGCCGGAGGAATTGCGCACGACTTTAACAACGTGGTGGGCGCGATTCTGGGATGGGCGGAGATCGGATACGACCAGTGCGGCCCAAATCAGCTGATTGCGGACCGCTTCATGCGAATTCGAGAGCAGGGAGAGCGTGCGGCGTCACTGACGAGAGAATTGCTGGCGTTTGCGCGCCGCCAGACCCTGCAACCGCGAATCATCGACCTGAACAATATTGCGAGCGGGCTGCTGACGTTTCTGGACCGGGTGATCGGGAAAGACGTTGAACTGAAAATTGTGACGGTGCCGCTGGACCCGATCAAAGCCGATCCAACGCAAATCGAACAGGTGATCATGAACCTGTGCATCAACGCGCGGGATGCGATGCCGACCGGAGGACGGCTGCTGATTGAAACCGAAATGGTGGAGCTGGACGACACATACTGCCGGTTTTATCCGCATGTCGTTCGTGGACGTTACGCGGTGGTTTCCGTCTCCGATACGGGAGTCGGGATGGATGCGGAGACAAAGGAAAGAATATTCGAACCATTTTTTACAACCAAGGAGCCGGGAAAGGGAACGGGAATGGGGCTGGCCACCGTGTACGGAATCGTGAAACAACATGGCGGGTTCACACACGTCTACAGCGAACCCGGGCAGGGGAGTTTATTCCGGATCTATTTGCCGGCGACGACGCAAGGGGAGGCCTCGCCGACGTCGGTGCCCACGCAAGGAAGCACTGCGCAAGACTTGAGGGGGACGGAGGTTATCCTGATCGCGGAGGATCACGAATCGATTCGCGAGATGGCGCGGCAATCCTTGTTGCGCCTTGGGTACAAGGTTCTTTCCGCAGGAGACGGCGAAGAGGCGCTGCGGCTGGCGGAGCGGGAGCGTCCAGCATTGGCGGTGCTGGATGTAATCATGCCCAAGCTCGGTGGGACAGCGGTCGCCACGCAACTGATGGAGCGATTCCCAGACTTGCCGCTAATTTTCACGAGCGGTTACAGCCAGGACGGCGCGAACCTCCCGAAGATGACCGGGCGAATGACGTATCTGCAAAAGCCCTACAGCCCAACCGCATTGAGTAAGTTGGTGCGGAATGTCCTGGATATGCACGCAGCGAGGCAAAACTGATGGAATGGGGCCGAAATTGGCGTTGACAGCGACAAACGCCAGGTGCTAAATAGCGGCTAAAGGCGGGCCCTCTGGTGGTAAGTCTCTTACCGCGATGCGGTCTAGCAACACGCGAGTGATGCGGCGCCCCTGCCTGGCAGGGCAGGGAGGCGCGGCTGCTGAGGATCCGCAACGTAACACCCCACCCCGGGAGGCGAGGATCCTCGGGTTTTCGCCTCCTACTATTTTGCCTTGTCGTCAGCCACTAACTCCCACCTTTCCAATGGTTTCCGAATTTCGGAAACGTTCGCTAAGATAGCCGCTCGACATTCGAATTGCCAAGGATGTGACCTTGAAACGAACGAGTGCGCCGCTGCTGGAACTGAATCGCGTGACCGTGATGCGCGGGGAACGAGCGGCGTTGGAAGAGGTGTCGCTGCGGATTGAAGCCGGCGAGCATGTGTGTATTTTGGGTCCGAACGGATGCGGAAAATCGACGCTGATCAAGACGATTACGCGGGAGTGCTATCCGTTGGCGCGCGAGGGATCGTCGATGGCGATTCTGGGGCGAGAGAGATGGGACGTTTTCGAGCTGCGGAATATGCTGGGAATTGTTTCGCCGGACTTGCTGGCGGCGTGCACGACAGATGCGACGGGGAGGGACGTGGTGTTGAGCGGATTTTTCAGCAGTACACGAATTTTTCCACATCACCAGCCTGATCCCGAACATACGCGCCGGAGCGACGAGGTCCTGGCGCGATTGGGGATTGCGCACCTGGCGGAGCGTTGCGTGATGCACATGTCGAGCGGAGAGGCGAAGCGGACGCTGATTGCACGCGCACTGGTGCATGAGCCGAAGACGCTGCTGTTTGACGAGCCGAGCAATGCGTTGGATATCGCGGCGCAATTTCAGTTGCGGGACACGATGCGGGAGCTCGCGCAATCGGGATTAGCGATATTGTTGGTGACGCATCACGTAAGCGAGATTATTCCGGAGATTGAACGGGTGATTCTGCTACGCGCGGGCAGGGTGATGGCGGATGGGCCGAAGAATGAAGTGTTGACGGAGAAGAATCTGCGGGAGTTGTTTGAGGTGAAGGTTCGGCTGGAAAGACACGATGGATATTTTCACGCGATGTGACAAGTCGTCCTTCAGCTACGGTCAGGACGAACTGCAGTCCAAAGTTTATTTGTTGGCGGGGCGGGAGTGGGTACGGGATTCGGGGCCCTTGGGCGACCAATCTTCTGGCGGGAAGGCGACGCGCCAGAATTGGGGACGGGGCGCGGAAAATTCCAGGCCGATTTCAGCTTTGTTGCCGCGAACGGGTCCGAGGAAAACGACAGAACATTCCTGTTCTTCCGTGGTTCGTTTGTGTTGCAGATTGACGACGCTGCCGCTGGTCAAGCGCGCCTGAAGAAGGACTAGCGCGCCATGCGCATTAATCGCGAGCGTTTCGGTTTCTTCTTCAAAAGGCTTGCCCTGGGAATCCTTACCGTGAAGGCGGACGGGCACTTGCATGAGGACGCGCTGGCTGCGGCGCTTGGGACCGGGATGAGTGGGTGTGCTGGACAAGATAGCTCTCTTTTCTTCCTGAAATCTATTTTAACCGCGGCGGCTTGAGTCAAGCGAGCGAACCCTAGACGTGGTTCACAATGAGTTCAGGCTACGCAAAACGAGAGGCGGCCGCTAGACGCGTTGATCCATGGGCACGTAGGTGCGAGTGTCGTGTCCGAGATAAATCTGACGGGGCCGGGCGATTTTCTGCTCCGGGTCAAGAAGCATTTCCTGCCATTGTGAAAGCCAGCCGGCCGTGCGAGGAATCGCGAAGAGGACAGGGAACATGGTCATCGGGAAGCCCATCGATTGATAGATGAGGCCAGTGTAGAAGTCCACGTTGGGATAGAGCTTGCGCTTGACGAAATATTCGTCTTCGAGTGCGATGCGTTCGCATTCGAGGGCGATTTCGAGCAAAGGATTTTTGCCCATGAGTTCGAAGACTTCGTAGGCGACACGCTTGATGATGCGTGCGCGCGGATCGTAATTCTTGTAAATGCGGTGGCCGAAGCCCATGAGCTTGGTTTCGCCGGCCTTGACGCGCTTGATGAAGTCCGGAACTTTGCTGACTGAACCAATTTCGTGAAGCATGCGCACGACTTCTTCGTTGGCGCCGCCATGAAGCGGGCCGTAAAGAGCGGCGATGGCGGCTGCAGTGGCGGAATAAGGATCGACGTGGGAACTGCCGACGCCGCGGATGACGTTAGCGGAACAGTTCTGTTCGTGATCGGCGTGAAGGATGAAGAGAATGTCGAGCGCGCGCTCGAGCGTGGGATTCGGGCGATAACGAGATTCGGTGGTGCGGAAAAGCATGTTCAGGAAATTACCCGGATAAGTGAGGTCGTTGTCGGGATAAACGAACGGCATGCCAAGCGTGTGGCGGTAGGCGAACGCCGCGATCGTGGGCATTTTGCCGATGAGGCGGAAAGTTTGTTTGCTGCGCGATTCAGGATTTAGGATGTCTTTCGCGTCGTGGTAGAAGGTGGAAAGCGCGGCGATGGTGGAGATCATCATGCCCATGGGATGGGCGTCGTAATGAAAGCCGTCGAGAAATTTCTTGATGCTTTCGTGGATGAAAGTGTGGTGCGAGATGTGCCAGGACCAATCTTTCAGCTGGGTCTCGGTGGGAAGTTCGCCGCGGAGGAGAAGATAGGCAGTTTCGAGATAGGTGCTTTTTTCCGCGAGTTCTTCGATGGGGTAGCCGCGGTAACGAAGGATGCCTTTGTCGCCGTCGATATAGGAGACGCGGCTGATGCAGGAGGCGGTGTTGTTAAAGGCGGGGTCGTAACTCATCATGCCGAAATCGGCGGCGTCGACTTTGATCTGGCGGAGGTCCATGGCGCGGATGGTGCCGTGCGTGATGGGGATTTCGTAAGACTTGCCGGTGCGATTGTCGGTGATAGAGATGGTTTCGCGTGGCGCGGCGGTGTCGGCGGTCTTCTTCGATTCAGCGGTGGAAGTGACGGAATCCATGGATGAGCCTCGGTCCATCTTTCACTTTACACCAAAAGAGGAGAGTAGAGCGACGGGAGGGAAGTACAGGTGAGGAAAAGTGAGGCTGGTGTAAAGAGGTGAGGGGAAAGGGGTTAAGGGCGATGCAACTGTCCTCTTGACAATAGTCGTTATAACGACTATAATGCGGGTGTGAATTGGGGACCGACCCTGGGAGGTGGAAGATGATTACGATTCGAAAGAGCGATGAACGCGGACACGCGAATCACGAGTGGCTGGATACGCGGTTTACGTTTTCATTTGCAGAGTATTTCGATCCGAAGTATGTGGAGTTCCGGACGCTGCGGGTTATGAATGATGACCGCGTGGCAGGTGGCGGCGGCTTTCCGACACATCCGCACCGCGATATGGAAATCGTGACGTACGTGCTGGATGGCGCGCTGGCGCACAAGGACAGCATGGGAAACGGGTCGACGATCAAGCCAGGAGATGTTCAGTACATGAGCGCGGGAACGGGCGTGGCGCACAGCGAGTTCAATGCATCGCAGACCGAGCCGGTGCACTTGTATCAGATCTGGATGTTCCCGGATAAGAACGGGCATAAACCTGCGTACGACCAGAAGTACTTTTCGGAAGAAGAGAAGCGCGGGAAACTGCGGCTGCTGGTTTCGCCGGATGGGCGGGACGGTTCGGTGAAAATCCGGCAGGATAATGAGTTGTACGCGACGGTGCTAAGCGCTGGAGAGAAAGTGAAGCACGAACTGAAGCCGGAGCGGCACGCGTATGTGCAAGTGGCGCGGGGCAGCGTAACGCTAAACGGGAAAAAACTGGAGACCGGCGACGGCGCGGCGATCTCTGAAGAGAAGTCGCTGGAACTTGCCGGAGTGGAAAAGGCGGAAGTGCTGCTGTTTGATTTGGCGTAATTCGAAGCTATCGAGCGAAAAGGGCAGAAGCGAAAATGCTTCTGCCCTTTTTTTGTTGCTGTGAGATTCTGAGCGCGCGATGGAGCCGTTGGCAATGCCTGGATGCATTTTCGCCGAAAAGAACGGCGAAGATTGAAGCTTTTTCCGGCGACGATTAAGCCGGTTTGCGACGCAGCGCAGGCAGCGAGGAAAGCAGGCCGAGAACGAGTCCACACAGCAGGGCGAGCAGACAGTATTCGAAACGAACTTTCGTAGCCATCATGAAGACAATGCCAAGAGCGGCGAAAGCTCTGAGCCGGACCGAGACCAGCAACATTTTATTTTGAAGCGCGGCGGTGAGAGCTTCGCCGCCGGTGGGAATTGCGAGTCGAATTCTGCGCATTTTCGGAACGTTGATGACAATTCCCAAGAGCATTACGATCACGATGCCGATCAGCGAACCGGGAATCCAACCAAACTTCATTGCGCCGAGAACCGACGCAAGATAACCGCCCGTCAGAACGAGCACGGCAAGCGCCGGACCGTTCAGCACGGGGCTGAAGCGGCCATAGCGCAGCCACATTTGCGCTTCGGCCGGAGTCGTGGCTTGGCGTAGATAGGTGACCGTGGCCCACTCGATTCCGAACGCAATAAAGAGAAGTAATGCCGAGGCAACGTGGATGAAGAGGACAAATGTATATGTGCTCATGAGCGGTCCCAAGAGAATTGAAAAGTTTCGGTTCTTTCTCAACCGCGCTTGCGCTGGAAATCTTTCATGAAGCTGGTCAACGCTTCGACAGCGGCGAGTTCGACGGCGTTGTAAAGTGAGATACGCATACCGCCGACGGAACGATGCCCCGGCGTGCCGACCAGACCGGCAGCTTCGGCTTGTTTGGCAAATTCCTTTTCGACGGCTTCGTCGCCGCCAGCGATACGGAAGACCACGTTCATCCGCGAGCGCGAATCTTTTTCGACGGGGCATTTGAAGTAACCGTTGCTCGCGTCGATCGTGTCGTAGAGCAGTTTGGCTTTGGCTTCGTTGCGTTTTTGAACTTCGGTGATTCCGCCGAGCGAATCAATCCACTCCATGACGAGGCCGATAATGTAAATCGCGAAGGTTGGAGGCGTGTGGTACAACGACTTTTCTTTGATGTGCGTGCGGTATTGCAGCAGGGTGGGAAGATTCTTGTCGGCGCGCTCGGCGAGATCCTTACGGATGATGACGACGGTAGCGCCGCTAGGGCCAAGATTTTTTTGTGCGCCAGCAAAGATGACGCCGAAATTCTTGACGTCAATTGTCCGCGAAGCGATGTCGGAAGACATGTCGGCGACGAGAGGAACTTCACCGGTTTCCGGCATCGTGTGAAACTGCGTGCCCTCGATGGTGTTGTTAGTGCACATGTGGACGTAAGAAGCGTCGGCGGAAAGTGAAAGTTCACCCTGGCCAGGAACGCGCGTGAACTTAACGGGTTCCGTCGTGGCGGCGATGCGGTGCGCAATTCCCTTTTTCAGTTCGCCGAGCGCTTTCGCGGTCCAGGTGCCGGTGTGAATCAAGTCGACCGGCTTGTTGGGCAAACAGAGATTCATCGGCGCCATGGTGAACTGCATGCTGCCGCCGCCTTGCACGAAAATGACGGCATAGTCGTCGGGAATCGCAAGGTGCTTGCGCAGGCCAGCCTCTGCAGCGGCATTAATGGACTCGAATTCCGGCGAGCGATGGCTCATTTCCATCACGGACATGCCGGAGCCGCGCCAGTCGAGCAACTCTTCCCGGATGCGCTCGAGTACGGCGAGCGGGAGCGCGGCGGGGCCAGCGTTGAAATTGAAGACACGTTTTGTAGCGGGAGCAGTCACCAGCGAAGACACGA
>Ga0075436_100000440_pt1 | contig 26709 bp, 22 predicted proteins | sample RhiMethybrSRZTD5_FD_75303 | JGI IMG/M metagenome (GOLD analysis project Ga0075436, IMG submission 75303) | Populus rhizosphere microbial communities from Tennessee, USA - Rhizosphere MetaG P. TD hybrid SRZTD5 | ecosystem: Host-associated > Plants > Roots > Rhizosphere > Soil | place: USA...
GAACCGTGAACTCAGAAAAACGATAGGACTTATGCCATGAACACACACAATGATACTGAGACGATACTTGAAAGCACTCTACAGTTTCGCTACCAGGACGCGCATCTAGAGATAGATGTTGCCGACAAATTCGCGCTCCTTGATTCCCGCCCGCTACGGCTCACACGCAAAGAATACGAGTTGCTCTTGCTGTTGGTGGAGAACGCCGGAGAGGTCGTTCCGCGCGAGGTAATCCTGATGCGCGTCTGGGGGTACGGTAGTGAGATTCGGACCCGCACGTTGGATGTACATATTCGCAGGCTGCGAAAACAGCTGGGCTCGTACGGCGCGCCATACATAGAAACCATCTTTGGTATCGGTTACAGGTTTCAGCCGTTTCGCTTAAGCCGGCGTTTCCAGCCTAAAGCGCCGGTTTCTGAAATCGCCCTGAGCGCCTGAGCCCGGAAGGTACATTACAAAGCAGCGGGGAGGAGGCATAAGGCTTCCGCGACGCTTCGTCGTCCTCTACTGAATGGAGTATCGAAATGTTTGCAACGTATGAGCCCAGAAGCCGTGATGTACCGTGCATACATAAACCGCCCGCGAAGGAATCGAATGCGGAAGGCGATCTCGTTCGGCGATTACAGGCCGGCAACCATGCAGGCTTCAGCGACTTCGTCGAAAGATATCAATCCAAGGTCTGCCGGGTTGCTTATGGCATCCTCGGAAATCGCGACGATGCGGACGACATAGTACAGCAAGTTTTCATGCAGGTATATTTCTCGATCAAGGGCTCTGAGGATCGTAGCGCGCTTTATAGCTGGCTCCATCGCATTGTTGTCAGCAAGTGTTACGAATTTCTGCGTAAGAAACGGCTCACCGTCTCATGTGAGACCAGTTGGGAACATAGCTACGGCACAGCTCGCATGCAGATGCCGCTGGACCCCGTACCCGACAGCTAGCTCTGGGTGGATATGCGGCAGCTCCGGTGCGCGAGAGTGGACTGTATCCACTGCTTCGAGCGCCTCGTGGGGCAGGCGCACCGCCATCACAGTGGCCAATATTCCGGAGCCGAGTTTTCGGATAAGACCCACGGTTTGGTCGTAGCAAATGTACCGTTCCGCCACTTGGATTCTGCTATCGGCGAGCCGTGCATTGCGACGGGTGTTTGTTTTGACGGCCCGGCGCTGTGTATGTTGGGGCGGGTCGCAGAATTGGCGGACGGATTCGAGACCTTGGGTCGCGGATTTGTCCGGACGTATGGGTCTCGAATTTGGCCGATTGGTGTGCTGCTTTGGCCGGGTTGTGCTTTTTTTGGGTTGTTTGGGGTGTGGACTTCGTTCTCTTAAGGTGTAGCGGGTTTCATGTCGAAGGCACCTTGCCAGTCGGTGTAGATGATGCACTCCGCGCCCGCCTTACACGCGGTGGTGTGTTTCAACTCGCCGGGAATGTAAAAGTAGGAACCCGGTGCGAGTTCTTTTGGCTGCTGACCTTCGAGCCCCTCCAACATCGTCCCCGCAATCACGACGCTTCGCGAGCCCGCGGTGTGCGTGTGCATGGGGAGCTCTGTTCCCCCGGCGAATTTGGCGAACGAGGAATGCGCGCCTTTCTGCGGATTGCCCCAGACCACCGCCTGTTGCGCGCCTTTGGCTTCGGGAATGTCAACCCACTTCATCTCGGAAGCTGCTCGCAGTACGGCTTTCTTTGCGGCGGCTGGTTTCGCCGCCTTCTCGGCTTGTGCTCCCCAGAACACTGCCAGCGAGAAAGCGGACAAGCCGGCGACTCCGAGCAAGCGGATCATGTATCGTTTCATCTGCAACCCTCCTTGTCGCGCGAGTATACTGCGATGCTCTAGTGCGATTCAAGGGGGCTGCGGATTTCCGCTGTTGTGCGGGTTTGTGGTTGTGTGCTTCAGGCGGTTTCTTCGCGGTAGAGCCAGGCGCCTGTCACCGTTCCGACGAGGACTTCCACCAGTCCCACCGCAAGGCCGATGGCCATGATGTGTCTCGGGAAAATATGGAGTGCAATCGGGCCGACCGCGGCCAGCAGATACCCAAGTCCCCAGACGGCTGCACCAGCACAGAGCGCCGTTTTTGCCCCGGCGCCGTAGCGCGGGCGTATCGCAGCATAGAGCCAGACGGCGAAGATGCCCACCAGAAAACCCCAGGCCAAAAACATCAAAAGTTCGCTGCCCCCCACCTCCCTGCCCAGCGCTCTCACTGCGGCATCCATATCTTTGGCAAGTACCGCGCCGTGCAGAGCGAATTCAAAAATGTTGATGATTACCCCGGCGACGAGTCCCCCGAGGATCACCCGGTTCCAGTTGATCTTTCCCATGGCTTGCTCCTTCGGATGGAAATTTGGTTGGTTGTACCGCCGCGCCTTGGTGGAGGGAAGTGGCGGGCTTGCCGGCCTTGGGTGGCGCTACCCCTCACGCGTGAGTTCAAACACCGCAATCTCTGGCCTTGCGCCGAAGCGGATGGGGGGGCCGGTGGTTCCGATGCCGCGGTTGACGTAGAGCTGCCCGCCGGGTTTTTCGTACCATCCGCTGACATAGGGAGTCTCCAGGCGGGCGAGGGAGAGGCCCCGGTGGACGAACTCGAGCGACAACTGGCCGCCGTGGACGTGCCCGGCCAACGTCAAGTCGATGCCGAGTTCGACCGCGCGATCGAAGGCGCTTGGGTGGTGGACCAGCAGAATGTTGATGGTGTCCGGCATCACCAGCGGCGCGACCACTCGTAATTCCGTGAGTGAGTCATCGACGCCGATCAGATTAAGCGTTTCTCCGCGCAAACGGATGGGCGCTCGCTCCTGGCGCAGGATGCGGATATCTCGTGCGGCGAACAACCGGGTGATAGATTCTTCCGTTTGCGTGATCGTCTCGTGGTTCCCCAGGCACCCGAAAACGCCGTAGGCCGCATGAAGGCCCGCCAGCGCCTGAACGACATCTCCTTGTGCCGCGGGGTCCCAACCGAGGTAGTCCCCGGTCAGCACGACCAATTCCGCTTTCAACTGGTTGGCCATCGTGACGCTGCGGCGAATCTCGTCTGCGGGCATGAAGGGGCTGATGTGCAAATCGGAAAGCTGGGCGATGCGAAAGCCCTCGAAGGCTTTGGGCAGGCGTGCGAGCCTGATGCGCCGGTGAGTGACTTCCACGTCGAGCCGGCCGTAGAGAAACCCGTAGGCTGAAGCCACGAACGGCGCGGTGCTTACCGCGACGACCGTCTGTTCGAGGAAGCGGCGGCGGGCGGGCGAGGGCGGGTCGATGGCCGCAGGATTGAGAGCGGCGGCGCGACCTGCAGCAGCCTTGCGCGCGCCACGGTAAACCCAGGCGGCGGCGCGAGCCGCGCGGTCGACGATCCAGAAAACCATCGCCAGACCGAATCCCAGCCACGACCCAACCAGCCACCACCAGAAAGCCTCTTGAATCAAAACGCTGCTCAGGCTCGGGTCGGCCGCGCGGACTATATGACCGATCCCAGACCTGACTAAGCTGTAAGCGAAGAAAAACAGATAGACACCACTCGCGATGACCGCGAGCCAGGCGCGCCGGGGCTTGCCGGGGATTAATCGTTCCGCAAGGTCGAGGACGCGGCGAATCCAGAAAAGTTGGCTGGCAATAAGCATCACCAAGATGGCGAAGAAGAGCAGGAAATAGAAGAGCCCCACCTCGCCCCAACTCGGGGTGAGCAGGAAGGCACAAAAGGCAACCAACGAGAAAGTGATCAGACGCTTGTGAGCTCTAAGGAAACTGATCATCCTTGTCATTCTCGTGCCGGAAAATTGTGCAGGGATTATACCGCGTAGCGCATTCGGGGAACGGCCTCGCGAATTGGGTCACCTAAGATGTCACCGGGAGAGACTCGGTTGGGGCAACGGGGTTTGGAGGGGTGCGATTTGCGGCAAGGATAGGATTCGTCTTGGAGGTTAGTGTATACTTGCAGCCCTCGGGAGCCCATCGGAATGGGTAATCCCGAATCAAGGAGACAAATGCATGCCTGCTTTTTCTGGATCGTTTTCGGGGAATGTGAAAGTGCAAACAGCCATCGCGCTATCCGACCAAAAGAATCACGAGTTGAACCTTGCCGAGATTCGCGGCACGCAAAAGACCTCGGATGAAAAGTGGAATAACGCCGCGATCACCTATTGGGGTACCACCGACGTCGTTGACGGCAAAGGCAGCCAGAGCGGCTACTTCGTCGATGATCATGGCGCGGACGGTCGCGACTGGGGCACGTTTGAGGGCAAGGTCGCGCCAAGCGGCGCCGAGGTGACCGTTGAAGGAACATGGCAATATACCGGTGGAGATGGAAAGTTCAAGGGGATCACCGGTGGCGGCACGTTCAAAACCAAGATGACTTCGCCCAGGGAAGTGCAAGCCACCTGGCAGGGCGCCTACGAGCTTGCATCTGCCAAAGCTCACGCGCGCTGATTTAGGCGAGCACGCATTTCAAGAGGAGCCGGGGGCGACAGCACGCGCCTTCTTTCCTTTGAAGCCTTTCAAACATGATCGAAGGATTGATTTTGGGGGTGGCGGGGGTATGCTTTTCGGCACTGAAAGGAGAAGGCTAATGGGAAAGACTTTGCTATTGGCCACCGGTTATCTCGTGCTCTCAGTCGCTGGAGGCGGCGCACTCCAAGGGCATCATCCACCGCGACATCAAGCCGGCGACATCTTCGTGGTGGGACGCGGGCAGGTGAAGGTCCGCCTGAAGCGGCGCCGAGGGCAAGGTCGCCACGACCGACCGCCGGCCGGTGGCGCAGGCCAGCCTCTGACCAAAGTTGCCAGCGGGACTTGGCAGGTGCGTACAGCGTACTCCGGTGCCTGGTCGATCCGGGCTTACCCGCACCAATGACATTTCTTACCAAGGCGGAAATCACTTCACTGATCGACGCTCATAAACTGTCCTAGCGAGGGTGCGTCCAGCGATTTGGCGTTGTCATCCAGCGACGGCGTAGCATCGACTCCCGCGTGGTGATATTCTCGAATCAGGTACGAGAGGAGGCAGCCATGGCGTTCGTCATTGCCGAACCTTGTATTGGAGTCAAAGACACGGCCTGCGTGGATGCCTGTCCTGTGGATTGCATACACCCCAAAAAAGAGACGGTGTACGAGGACGGTCGGCCGGGCTTCAACGACGTTGAACAGCTCTACATCGATCCGGTAGAGTGCATTGACTGTGGTGCCTGCGTGCCGGTCTGCCCGGTGTCCGCGATCTTCGCATTGGATGATCTGCCAGAGAAGTGGCAGCGGTTCACCGAGATCAACGCGAGCTACGCAGTAGGCGGGAAATTCCAGTCCGACAAGTTTCAGAAGCGAGCTGCCTAGCCTTGGATTGCCCCGGCACATCCAATTCAGGTTGTGGCTGGAAGTCTGAATTGTGAATAGCGCGGGCCAGCCCCGGGGGAACTTGCGAGAGCCCTCGTGGCAGCAGGAGACCAGCAGGACCTTATAGACGGCTCGTGGAGACGGCGGAGTTTCAGGCTTGCGCGGCGGATATAACAGGTGTAGCATTCCGCTAGGCGTTTTTTTTAGGACGGCAGGTTTTGTAAGTTCTCGAAAACCCCACGATCAACCTCCATCTTGCATAGGTCCTGACGCAAGAAGCGATTCCCGTCGCCGCCGGAAGTATGGTTTCCGGCCGCATGCGGCTGAATCACGAGCCAAGTGTTTTACCAGAGGAGGTTAGAACAATGTGTGATTATTCACTGGCCGGAATTCCCAGCCGGCTGGCAGTTGAGGGTGAGCAACTGGTGGTTCACCGGTTTTCCACGGGTTCCCTGGGCCTGGCATCCCCGTGCCCATCTCAATCGCGGTGGTGGTCCGCCAAACAAACGCCCGCTGTCTGCATACCACCTGGGGCCCGGTTACTGTTACGAGATATCCCAGAGGACCTGCAGCAGCAGTTTGGCGTCGGACTCACCGAAGAAGTGGCATTCGCGCAACTGAGCGCCACACCATACCAGTTTCGCGATGCGGTCCGCTTTAAACAACGGCCGAGAGATTCTTTTGCAACAACTCCAGCGTGGCCAGCGGGTGGAGGTGCTGTCGCTCTCCTCAGATGATTTCGAGCACGAAGGACACCGCAGGCTTGAGGAAGAACATCAGGGCGTTTTCCTGGGATGAGGCTGACCCCGCGACACGGTGGCATTGCAGTTGCCCTGGGGAGGGAGGTCGCCATGGGACTGTTTGTGAAGGTTGGGACCACTCAAGAACTCGGGTGATACTCGCCAGGCGCTCACAGTCGCCTTCGTGAAGCCGGGCCGCTGTTCCTGTCGGTACGCTTCGGCCTTCAGCCCTATGTCGTCAACCCGGTTTCTGGGGTTTGATAGGTGAGCGTTCTCGGTAGCCAGCGGGGAACGGCAATCCTGGGCTCTGGCTGGTTGCCCAGCGACTGGTGCAGAAAGCCGACGATGCCGCTGAAAAGATTTTGGCGATTAGCCGCGCGGAGAATATAGACCTCATCATGATGCCCACCAGCGGAATTGGCCGCTACCGCCGGTTCATCCTGGGATCCGCAACGGGAATACAATACCAAGCATGGCCTCGAATGGAGATGGTGGCGCCCGACGAGATCAAACGTCAGACGTTCAACGCGCCCTAGGGACCGAGGAACTTCGACGACGTGAGGCTTATCTGGCTGGAGCCCAAAGACTCAGTCACACAGGTAGCTTTGGATGGAACGTTTTGACGGACGAGCACTTCTGGTCCGACGAGACTTTTCGAATCTTCGAATTCACAATTCGCTCGAAGATCTCTTTACCAACAATTGTGGAGCGCGTTCATCCCCATGATCGGCCCTCAGTGAAAATGGCGATGTCCGATGCGGCCAATGGAGAGGGAATCGACCTCGAGTGTCGCTTACTAATGCCTGACGGAAGAACCAAATATCTGCATATTGTCGGAAAGGCCGAAAGGGATAATACCGGGGGCATCGAGGTCATTGGCGCGGTAATGGATGTCACCGCGCGGAAGCACACCGAGGTCGAACTTCGGCGGAGCAAAGCACATTTAGCAGACGCGCAGAGACTCAGCCGCACCGGGAGTGTCGGAATGGAAGCGAGTTCCAAACGGATCTTTTGGTCCGATGAAGCGGCTCGGATTTACGGGTACCCTCCCGGAACAGAGCCCACACCCGAATTGATTCTGCAGCGAGTCCACCCTGAAGATGTAGACCTTCTTGAGAGCGTTCTTGAGCGCGCGGGGCAGGGCGGAAGTGACTTTGACTTTGAGCATCGGTTACTGCTGCCGGATGGTTCGATAAAACATATCTATAATCTCTCGCACTCCTACAGGGACGAGGTCGGCAACGAAGAAGTTGTCGGCGCGATCATGGATATCACGGAACGCCGAGTTGCAGAAGAAACTATTTGGCGTAGCAAAGCTTATCTGACCGAGGCCCAGGAACTCAGCCACACAGGCAGCTGGGGGTGGAAGCCTGAGTCCGGAGAGATTGTCTGGTCAGACGAAACATATAGAATCTTTGGGTACGATCGCGCCCAGAAGCCAACCCTGGCAATGGTGTTCGAGCGCATACATCCGCACGATAGGGCGCTCGCACAGCAGATCGTCGACGGCGTCTCGCGCAGCACGGATTTCGAACACGAGTATCGCCTCGTTATGCCAACCGGGGTTCTCAAGCAGGTCCATGTGAGAGGTCGCGCTCTTTTCGATTCGTCCGGCAAGATCGAAGTTGTCGGGGCTGTGACCGACATCACCGAACGCAAGACCTTCGAAAATAAGATCCGTCGACTGGTCGACGCCAACATTCTGGGGATTTTCATCGGAGACGTCGAAGGCGAGCGTATCGTCGATGCCAATGAAACCTTTCTGCGCATGCTGCAATATACCCGTGAGGATCTGGTCTCGCGTCGAATGCTTTGGGCTGACCTGACGCCGCCCGAATGGCATGAGCGTGACAAACGTGAACTGGCGAGTGTAAAGGCAACAGGGGCTGTTCAGCCATACGAGAAGGAGCTTTTCCGGAAAGATGGCAGCCGCGTGCCCGTGCTGGTTGGAGGTGCGCTGTTTGAAGGTGGGGGCGAGGGCGTCGCGTTCGTCCTCGACTTGAGCGAGCAAAAGCGCGCCGAACAAAAGATCCGGGAACAGGAAGTAGCGCTTCGGCAGATTCTGGACTTCACGCCACACTATCTCGCTGTATTTGGGGCTGACGGGACCCCAATCTACGCCAATCGCGCCTCGCTCGATTACATTGGCATGAGTCTCGATGAGTGGCTGCAAAGAAAGGGGATTGACGAGGAGTGCCATCCTGATGACTTGCAGCGAGTCATTTCCGAGCTCGGTCGTGCTGTTACAACCGGCTCGCCAGTGGAGATGGAGGAGCGGGTCCGCAAAGGGGATGGCAGTTTTCGCTGGTGTCTGACTCGTTGCAATCCGGTTCGCGACGAAAGTGGACAAATTACGCGCCTGTATCTTGCATCTACCGATATACACGATCGCAAGAGCGCCGAAGAGAGACTGCAGAAGGAAAATGTTGCCCTTCGTGAGGAGATCGACAAGGCCTCGATGTTCGAAGAAATTGTCGGCACCTCGCCATCTCTGAGGGCCGTTCTGTCCCGAATCGCCAAGGTTGCCCCTACCGACACGACGGTTCTGATTACCGGGGAAACCGGCACAGGCAAAGAACTCATCGCTCGCGCCGTTCACAAACGATCTCAAAGATCTGATTGTCCCTTCGTTAGCGTGAATTGTGCAGCACTTCCGTCCACGCTGGTTTCCTCAGAACTGTTTGGCCATGAGAAGGGAGCTTTCACGGGAGCCACGCAGCGTCGGCTTGGCCGCTTCGAAATGGCTGATGGCGGAACGATTTTTCTGGACGAAGTTGGCGAGCTTTTACCCGACACACAGGCAGCGCTATTGAGAGTGCTACAGGAGCGGGAATTCGAGCGAGTGGGCGGGGGCCAGCCCATCCACACCAACGTTCGGGTAATTGCGGCCACGAATCGCGATCTGAACGCCGCCGTCGGGAATGGGACCTTTCGGCAGGATCTCCTCTATCGGCTGAATGTGTTCCCCATCGAAATGCCGGCCTTGCGAGAACGGAGAGACGATATTCTGATCCTGGCCGAGTATTTCGTGCGGCGCTACGCCAGGCGGGCAGGCAGAAAAATCCGATCGATCGACCAGAAAACCTTGGATCTGTTGCAGTACTACGACTGGCCTGGCAATATCCGAGAGTTGCAGAACGTAATTGAAAGGTCCATAATTTTGGACTCCGCCGATGTTTTTTCGGTTGATGAGTTGTGGCTTTCCAAAAGGACTCCTTCACGGACGCCTCCGGTTGAAACGTCGCTGGCTTCGAAAGATGAGTCGCGAAGCGAGCGAGAAATTATCGAGGCAGCTCTGGCCGAGAGCAGAGGCCGTGTATCCGGAGCGTCCGGGGCGGCAGCTAAGCTTCGAGTTCCATCTACTACTCTTGAGACTCGTATCAAGACGCTAAAGATCGACAAACGCCAGTTTAAATTCCGGTGAACCCTACTTTCCCGAGGACCCCGAAGACGGATCCGCAGGAGTTACGGAAATTTACGAAATTTACGGAATTTACGTCGATTCGCGAATAACCTGTCTAGAGTAATCAAGTATTTTCACTGACTTAAGAAGGGCTGAAGGCTTGCTCTGTGCACGGGCACGCCGCTGTAATGGCCGCGTCGGAAAGGCACAAATGAGCAGAAGAGCAAAAGCTTCGTCAGCAGTCTCAAAATGAGCTGCCGAATCGACCGAGTGGTCGGCGGCGACGGCATCGTGGTCCTGAGCATAAGCGGCCGAATCACAAAACAGGATTTGGGCACACTTCGCAACGCCATAGAAGCCGAAGCGACTGCCGTTGCCATCGATCTAGAGAACGTCGATCTGGTCGACCGAGAGGTTGTGAAATTCCTTGCTCAAAAAGAGCTCAACGGAACTGTACTCCGAAACTGCTCTGCATATATCCGCGAATGGGTCACCAGAGAGCGAACGGAAATGATGGAAACAGGTGAAGGCATCGACGATGCCTGATCCTCTTAACTCGATGCGCGTCGACCTCAACCGGCCAGGAGTAGACGATGCCGCTTCGGAGAGGAGGACGGCATGATCTCCAGAACATCATTTATAGGCGCCCTCATCAGCTGGTTGACATTCATGTCAAGCTTTAGCTCCTTGCAGGCGCAGGGGGTAGCAACGGCCCGTATCTCAGGGACTTTGACCGATGATTCCGGCGCCGTTCTCGTCGGCGCGACTGTTCAAGCGAAAGATGTGGAGAAGGGTAGTTCGCGGTCGACGGTTACCGATTCAGAAGGGCGCTTTGCCATCGCGGATCTGCTGGTCGGATCCTACGACGTGAAGGCTTCGAGTCCAGGTATGGAAACAGTGGTTCGCCCTGCAGTCGCACTGACTGTCGGCGCCAGTCTGGTCCTCGACTTCACACTAAAGGTTGGCCGCGCGAGCGAAAACGTGATTGTGAATGCCCAGGTTTCGCGCGTCGAGACACAAACCGGCGCAGTCTCCTCTCTCGTAAGTTCAGAGCAATTGCACGACCTGCCTTTAAATGGGAGGGATTTCGAACAGTTGATTTTGCTGGCGCCCGGGGTCTCGCTCGTCCCCTCATCCTTGGGGCAGACTGTCACCGGAACACCGACCAATCCAATCTACGGCAATCAGAACAACTATTCGATTTCCGGATCTCGCCCAGTGGGCACGGCCTTCCTGCTGGATAATACCGACATTGGGGACTTCTTTAATCATGGAACCGGTTCCGACGTCACGGGCGCCGCTCTCGGAGTAGACGCTATCGCGGAATTCCAGATCCTTACCAACACGTATGGCGCTCAGTTCGGCGGTACCGGCGCGGTGGTGAATACGGCGAGCCGATCAGGCACGAATCAATTTCACGGTTCGGCCTACGAGTTCCTCCGCAATAACCATCTTGACTCGCGCGGGTATTTTGATGTCGGTCCAAACGGAAAGCCAACGTCGGCACCCCCGTACCGCCGCAATCAATTTGGCGGCACTCTGGGAGGCCCGATCAGGAAAGACAAGTTGTTCTTTTTCGCAAACTACGAGGGCCTCCGATCCTCGCTTGGCCAGACCCAAATCGCATACGTCCCGGAGCCATACGTACTGAAAGGGCAGCTTTGCGCTGTCAACCCGCAATTGAAGTCGCCGGGCGCGACCACGTGCCCTACGGCCGAACTGACGCAGGTGGTCCCCGTTGTGCCTGCGATTCAAGGCGCAATTCTGTCGCTATATCCACGACCTACTCCTACTGCGCCTGATCTGGGTGGCTACGCACCGTATGCCGAACGGGCCAGCTTGCTCACCAAACAAAGCTATTCGCTGGGACGTTTGGACTATTCGATTTCCTCGCGAGATTCCCTCTTCGGACGTTACGTGATCGATAGGACGAACCAAACGAACCCATTTGCGGGTTCGGTGATATCCCTCTGGCCGGACCTCGAGATCACTCGCAATCTGTTCGTCACGGCTGAGGAACGCCACATCTTCGGTCCGAGGGCCCTCAATCTCATTCGCGTAAGCTTTGTGCGCAACCACTCGAACGGCAATACTACCAACGAGGTTTCCGCGCTGAATCTGTTCCCCAGCCCAGGACGGGAGAACACCAGCGTAACTCCGGGAGGAGGCCTCAGCACGGTTGGAGCCAATGGCGCTGATCCGTTCAGTGTGACGCAAAACAAAATATCGGTGGGGAACGATTTTCTTTGGACTTGGCGAGCGCATCGGCTCACCGCCGGTGTGTCGTTGACGAGGGTTGAGAGCGGCATCGTCGACGGTAATTATCAGAGCGGTGATTTTATTTTTTTCACTCTCTCGAATTTCCTCCTAGGTCAGGCAGACCTCTACTACGGAGGCCAGCCGCCTGCCCAGAACTTTAACGACTCGCGGGGCTTTCGACAAGTCGACGTTTTCCCGTACTTCCAGGATGACTGGAAGGTGCTGCCGAAGCTCACTTTGAATCTCGGCCTCCGGTGGGATTTTGCGACCAACCCGGTGGGCATGGGTACTCCGCTCGAAGCCGCGGTGAATCCTTTGACTGACAGCGGATACACCGTCACACACCACGCGTTAGCTCAAAATCCGAATTGGAGGAATTTCGATCCGCGGATCGGCCTCGCTTTCGATCCGTTCGCGGATCACAAGACCTCGATCCGTGCCGGTTTCGGAATCTTTCATGAGCAAGTGGAAGCTCGAACGTATGCACTCAACTACGACGCCGGGCCGCCGTCCGCCTTCGTCGTCGACGAGCCAGCCATGGGAGGCATTCCCTTTCCGGCCATACAGAATAAGCCGTTATATGAATCCCTCGGAATCAGTTATGAACGCACGAGGGAGGCGCCATACGTGATCCAATACAATCTGACGATCCAGCGGGAGATCTTGGCCCACGCGATTGTATCACTGGGCTATGTCGGCTCGCGGGGTGTCCACCTGTTTTCGTTGGCGAACGAGAATCTCCCTGTCCCGTGTAGCGCGGCTCAGAATCCCCTACCGCTCTGGTGTCCCGCGATGCCATCCGGCATCCCCGGTTCGATTGGCAATCCCTTCACTGGGCTGCTGACAAACCCCAACTTTGGTGTATTGGGCGATGCCGCGCCCACGAGCACTTCGCGCTATAACGCCCTCCAGGCATCTTTTAACAGACAGTTCGGAACCACGTTCCAGGTACAGGCGTCCTGGTCATGGTCCAAATGCGTCGACATCGGTTCCGCCAGCGGTCCGCAGGAAGGCTCCGATGGTGCGACTGATCCCTATGATTTGTCGCTGGACCGGGGCCCCTGCGCCTTTAATCGTTCTCAGGATATTACTGCAAATGGACTCTATTCGCTCCCGTTTGGCCGGAATAGATTTGTTTCGGGTTGGCGGTTCGCGGGGTTGGTGACCGGCGCCTCGGGTCTTCCCGTGAACGTGGTCGACGGCTTCGATCAAAGTCTGGGCGACGGCTCGCCGGCGCGTCCGAACTATTCCGGAGCGGCCGGATGCCATCCGTATCAGATCCTGAACCGGCCAATCCCCGGACCGGCAATCCAGTACTTTAATCCCGGCTGCTATTCGCTGCAGGCCCTTGGGACCGAAGGCAACGTCGGGAGAGACTCGATCTACGGTCCTGGTCTCATCAATGTCGATTTTTCGATCATAAAGCGCACGAAGATCAACGAGAAGCTCGACTCCGAGTTCCGGGCCGAGTTCTTTAATCTTCTCAATCGCGCCAACTTCGGCCTACCGAATGCGCACATCTTCACGGGGCCGACGGCGGGCCAAATAACGACTTTGGCAACTCCGCCCCGGCAGATTCAGTTCGCCCTCAGATTGTCATTCTGACGAACCCGGGAGCGAGGATTGAACCGCGAACGCCATCTCGATAACTTCTTTAAAGTTTTACGGATGCTGGCAATGTGTCTTGCCGGGGCCCCGTATGCGGTCGATGAGCAAGGGCTCTTTCAGTCCGTGTGCGACATTCTGGTGACATCCGGATTATTTCAACTGGCCTGGTTCGGTTACGCGGCCGGGAACACGGGAAGAGTCGGCGAGCCACTCGCCTGCTCAGGAGACAAGGACGGTTTTCTCGAGGATCTGAAGCTTGCCCTAAGTCAGGATGACTACGAGGATCCTGGGAGCATCGCCATCCGCACGGCGGACTCGTGTTGGATCACGCACCTTTCAGATCACCCCGGCCTCGGGCCACTTCGAGCCGCTTTCCTGCGTTGTGGGTATACTTCGGTCATTTCTGTTGCCGTGAAGTCGAAGGCCAGCGCGTATGGAGCGCTCACCCTTTACTACGGCGATCCGGAAGAATTCGGCCAAGGCGTCGTCAACGGTCTGAAGGAACGGATCGCTCACATACAAGTGGTTTTTGCGGCGCGCCCTCTCAATCCCCGTCCCCGTTCCGAAGAGCTGGAGAACGAGCTTCGAAGTCTTATCGATGTGCTGCCAGTAGGAATAGGGCTCCAGGACACCAACGGACAGTTGCTCCATCTGAACCGCCGTCAAATCGAAAACACCGGCTATACCGTGGAGGATTTCAATTTCCGGAACGCCCCCCGCAAATTCATCCACCCGGACGATTATGAGAGTGTGACCCTGGCATACGTGAGCGGAACCGCCGCCGGACAGCCATTTACTTACGAAGTGCGGAATTTTCTGATCAAGGAGCAACGGTACCACTGGATCCTCGTGCATAATGCCCCTATTCGGGATGAAGACGGACAGATCATTCGGTGGTGTTCTGCCGGCATCGACATTGAGGAGCGCAAGCAAGCAGAGGAAAAAATACGCCAGAGCGAACGGGAAGCGCGGCAACTCATCGATCTCTCGCCGCTGCACATCACCTTACTGGGGCCCGATGGAAGTCGCATCTACAGCAACCGCGCCGCCCTCGATTACTTCGGTCTTACTCTCGAGGCCTGGCAGGGATCTGATACCGAAAGTTTAATTCATCCGCAAGACGCGGAACTCGGAGTTATTGACCTTCCGCGCAAATTCCTGGAAGGAGCGCCGTTCGAGGTCGAAATGCGGCTGCGGAGACGGGACAGTCAGTATCGCTGGTTCCAGTACCGCTTTAGTCCGATGGTGGATGAACAAGGGTGCATCACGCGTTGGTATGGGGCGGGAACCGATATTGACGACCGGAAGGCGGCTGAGCAGAGGCTTCAGGACGAGAACATTTCGCTGCGCGAAGAACTCGATCGCGCATCGATGTTCGAGGAGATTGTCGGAACGTCTGAGCCTTTGAAAAAGGTTGTTTCCCGTATCTCCAGGGTTGCGCCGACCGACTCCGGAGTTCTCATCACCGGCGAGACTGGTACAGGCAAGGAATTGGTGGCGCGCGCCATTCACCGGCTCTCCCGCCGTTCAAAATACCCATTCGTGAGTGTGAACTGTGCGGCCATCCCACGAGATCTGATCGCGTCGGAATTATTCGGTCATGAAAAGGGGGCCTTTACGGGCGCGACTCAGCAGCGCTCCGGCCGATTCGAACTGGCTGCCCGTGGCACGATTTTCCTCGATGAAGTCGGAGATCTTCCGGTCGAAACTCAGGTCGCATTGCTACGCGTTCTTCAGGAACACGAATTTGAACGCGTCGGCGGAACCGGATCCATTCAAACGGATGTTCGGGTACTCGCCGCTACCAATCGCGACCTCGAGACTGCCATCGTGGAAGGCACGTTCCGGAGCGACTTGTTTTACAGACTTAATATCTTTCCAATTGAGATGCCGCCTCTGCGCGAAAGACGCGAAGACATTCCGTTATTGGTGGAGTACTTTCTGGATCGCTATGCCAAGAAGGCCGGGAAGAATTTTAAGGCCGTTGACAGGAAGAGCCTCGAACTGTTCGAGTCTTATCTCTGGCCTGGCAATATTCGCGAGCTGCAGAACGTTATCGAACGCTCCGTCATCATCAGTGAAACGGAGACCTTTTCGGTCGACGAGAGCTGGCTTTCCCGGCAGCCCCGCGCACAGGTTCGGCAGAGCCATTCGGACCTGTCGAAGAGGCCCGCCTCGACGGAAAAAAACTTAATTGAGTCCGCCCTTCGCGAATGCGGAGGGCAGGTGTCGGGCTTGTCAGGTGCCGCGGCCAGGCTGGGAATTCCGGGCTCTACTCTTGAGTCGAAGATCAAGTCACTGAAGATCGATAAGAATCGCTTCAAGGGCACTACCTCGTTTGGTCACTGAACAAAGATCGTTCAAAGCGGAAATTAAGGCACAATCGTTTGATCAAAAAAGCAACCGGAGCAAATCTATAAAGAGAGCGACACTACAAGTGAGTGGGAGGACTCCAGGTGCCGCGATATGCCACGAGCCTGAGAATCGTGCTCAGCTCAGCCGGGCGGATCTGCTCCTGGTGATGACCGCCATTATCCTCCCTTTGTTGGCTCAGAACATGGACGAGGGGTTCGCCATCAGCGCATTTCCGCGCGCTGTCGCCAGCCTGAATGGTTTCGACCGCTACGCCTGGCCTTCAACATTGTTCCTCCTCACATCCACCGTTGCTATGCCCGTATTCGCCAAGCTTTCGGATCTTTATGGCCGAAAATGGTTCTATTTCTTCAGCGTGGTGTTATCTACCATCTATCCGCTCTTATGCGGCGCGGCGGGCACTTTGCCGATTGCTCTGGATGGCATGAATCAGATCATCGTCGCCGCCGCGATTCTGGGCTTCGCGCATGGCGGAATCATGGTGATCCCATTCACATTGGTCGCCGACCTGTTCCCACCATCAGAGCGAGGCCGCTACCAGGGCATCCTCGCGGCCGTCTCGACCCTCCCTTTTGCAATAGGACCTGGCTTTAGTGGCTGGATCACCGACCATTGGTCCTGGCGCTGGGCCTTTTATGTCAACGTGCCACTCGGCGTTATGGCGATTGCCGCCGTCTATATCGCGCTTCCCGGCGACCGGCGGCGGTCGGCTCACCGCTCGATCGATTGGGCTGGGATCGCCACTCTGCTCGGTTGGTTGGTGCCACTACTGCTCGCGCTAACCTGGGTGGGTCAGAGCAGTTGGTCGGCGCCGCGCATTCGGGCCCTCCTGATCGCGTCTGCAGTGTTGCTGGCGATCTTCCTGCTGGTTGAAAAACACGCGGTTGAGCCGATGCTCCTTCTGACTCTGTTCCGCGACCGCCGTATTTCGCTGGCGTCAGGGAGTATCTTCCTGATGGGAGTTGGTCTATATGGCATTGGGACGTATCTTTCCCTGGATCTTCAAGGAGTCGTCGGTGCCTCGGCCGCTAAGTCAGGTGTCGTCTTCGGGTTATACATATTCTCCGTTGTTGCAGGCAATATGGTTAGCGGACGATTACTTTCCGGAGCCGCCAGGAATCAACTTCTGGCCATCGGCGGATCGGGGCTGACCGCGATTGGACTCTTCCTTCTGTCTCGAATGGACTCCAGCATAACCCAGCCTGAAATCCTTCTCAGCGCCATTCTATCCGGAGTCGGCTTTGGAGTGCTGATGCCAACCTATGAGGTATTGGTTCAAAACGCGGCGCCCGCTGAGGCGATGGGCGTAGCCACTGGAGTTACTCAATTTTTCAGGTCTCTCGGTGGCGCCATCGGGCTCGCCCTTTTCGGTACTATGCTTCTCAGGATCTATCACACCCATGTCGACGGCGTGATTCCACGAGGCGCTCCGCCAGCGTTGAGGCAAGCATTTGACAATCCTCTCCAACTTGTTTTCACTCGAGCAAACCTGGATTCCGCTGTCTCACAAATCGCAAACGGAGAAAGTATGTTTCGGAATGTTCTTGAAGCCTCACGAGTCGGCTTTACGTCCGCAATGCATTCCATCTTTTTAATCTCGACGGCTGCTTTGGCGGTTTCGTGTATCCTGAATCTCTTTTTGGGTGGAACGCCCTCGCAAGAGGAACCGCGAGTTCCCCTATAGTTTCAGGACGTGGGCAGGCGGAACGAACGCGAAAGCAAAGGTCCGACCGACAAAGCCCAACATTTGCCATCAGGCCAACGCAGATCGACAAGAATCGCTTCGGGCCACAGCTTGTTAAGAAAATCGTCGCGAATAGGTTCGTTGCGAACCTCGCAAATTTGCGAACTCCGCAACTCTAGCTGGACCGTAAACGCTGTGATTTCAGTCTCATGCGATTGGCCTCGAAACTGCCATTACCGTCTTCAAGAAAACCGGAAGGCATCGGATGCTCAGAATTCACAGGTCGCCAAGCGGGGAAAAAGTAATCTTCGCGTTAAGCGGACGAATGGACGACGAATCCACTGCCGAACTGGAAAACCTGATCCGAGCGGAAACAAAGGGCCAGCGGATCGTTCTCGACATCAGGGATTTGACTCTAGTCGGCCAGAGAGACGTCGATTTTCTCGCCCGCTGCGAAGCCGCTGGCATCAAGTTGGTGAAATGCGCACGCTACGTCCGTGACTGGATCGCGAGACAACGGAGCGGGCAGTAAAGGCAAAACCGTTTGATCAAAGGAGCAACCCGAACGCATATATGAAGGGAGCGAAATTATGGCCGGTGCAAGTTTGATTGGATGTGGTCCGAAATTCCGGGCTCTGCCAGGAGGCCCCAGCGAAGAAACGGTCAGTCTCTTCGACGACGACATCCTCTCGACGTCCATATTCGAGGAGATCATCGGCGGCTCTGGGGCGATCCGACGCTTGACTGCCTTGGTTATGAGAGTTGCTCCGAGCGATGCAACGGTTCTGATCACGGGAGAAAGCGGCACGGGGAAGGAACTGATCGCTCGCGCAATTCACAAGAGGTCGCGTAGATCACGGTCGGTTTTCACAAGGATGAATTGCACTGTCAGTCCACCGTCGCTGATGGCGGCCGAGCTCTTCGGCTACGAGAAAGGCGCCTTCACTGGCGCCAATCAGCGGCACGCCGGGCGCTTCGAAGTCGCGAACCACGGGACGATACTTCTCGACGAGATCGGTGAAATGCCGAGCGAAACCCAAGTCGCCTTGTTGCGGGTGCTTCAGGAACGCGAGTTCGAGCGCGTTGGAGGCACTCAAAGCATTGCCGTCGACGTGCGTGTAATTGCCGCCACAAACTGCGACCTACCGTCGGCAGTTCGTTCCGGCAAGTTTCGTCTGGATCTGTTCTACCGGCTTAACGTCTTTCCAATCCATGTCCCCCCTCTCCGCGAACGTCGGGAAGATATTCTCTTGCTCGCGAAGTATTTCATCGAACGCTACGCCGCTAAAGAGGGCAAGAGGATTCGACGCGTGGAAAAGCGGACAGCGGAACTCTTCGAGGGCTATCACTGGCCCGGCAATATTCGTGAGTTGCAGAACGTAATTGAAAGGTCCGTGATTCTGTGCTCGACCGAAGTGTTCTCGGTTGACGAGTGGTGGCTTTTCAAAGAGGCATCTCGGGATAAAACGTCGGTAGCTTACAAGGATGGGGCCAACCCGCACAGCGAGCGGGGGATTGTCGAGGCAGCCTTGGCTGAGCACAGAGGCCGGGTTTCCGGACCATCGGGCGCCGCGGTCAAGCTTGGGATGTCGCCCTCTACTCTTGAAGACAGGATCAGAGCCTTGAAAATCGATAAACGTCGATTCAAATACGGCTGACGCTACAACTCTTGTCCGATCTAAAACAACACAAAGGGAGAGAATACATGATAACGAACGAGCATTCAGTAAGTAGCTGGTAAGGCGGGCCAATAAAGGGATAAGTGCCCGCCTCGTTCCTAGCGTAGGAAGATATCAATCAAAATTCAAGGCATCGCGGTCGCGTCTCGCGTAGTTGTTCGCCGGCGGAGTTATGAATGGCGACTTCTGACGACCGGAAACCACATATAGGAGGCAACGAATCGACATTATGGCGAAAGGAGTGGCCGATTTATTGGTGGATGTTTTAGCTGAGGCAGGAGTTCGCCGGATCTATGGTGTTTCCGGCGATTCGCTGAACGGCATTACCGACTCCATTCGCGTGAGGCGGGATATTCAGTGGGTGCACGTAAGGCATGAAGAAACAGCCGCCTTTGCAGCCGGCGCGGAAGCGCATCTCACAGGAACCTTGGCCGTGTGCGCCGGCAGTTGCGGCCCAGGCAATCTCCACTTGATCAACGGCCTTTACGATTGTCACCGCAGCCGCGTACCTGTTCTGGCGATCGCCGCCCAGATTCCCAGCGCGGAGATCGGCAGCGGGTATTTTCAGGAGACTCATCCCGAGCATCTCTTCGCACAGTGCAGCCACTATTGCGAACTGATCTCGCAACCTGAGCAGATGCCCCGCGTGCTCGAAATTGCGATGCAGACAGCAATTTCCAAACGCGGTGTGTCGGTCATTGCGTTACCGGGCGATATCGCTTTGAAAGAGGCGGTCGAATCTGGACCAAGGCTGCGCTTCTCTGAGCCAAAGCCCACGGTGCGTCCTTCCGATGACGAGATTGGGCTCCTCGCTGAAGTGCTAAATCACTCGAAGAGAATCACGATTCTTGCCGGCGCCGGTTGTGCCGGAGCCCACGCTGAATTGATTGCGCTTGCAGGAAAGCTCAACGCCCCTATCGTCCATGCAATGCGTGGGAAGGAATTCGTCGAATACGACAACCCGTTTGATGTGGGGATGACAGGTCTGCTCGGGTTCTCTTCCGGTTATTCCGCCATGATGAACTGCGATCTGCTACTGATGATTGGCACGGACTTCCCGTATCAGCAATTCTTCCCTAAAGATGCGACGGTTGTGCAGATAGATGTCCGCGGTGAGCAACTCGGACGCCGCACTAAGGTGGACTTTGGCTTTGTCGGCGAGACGAAGGCGACACTTCGCACGCTGCTGCCACACTTAAACCAAAATCAGTTCGAGTCTCATTTGAAAGAGTCGCTTGAGCACTACCAGAAGACGCGCAAGGGACTCGACGATATCGCAACAGCCAATTCCGGCAAGAGACCAATTCATCCTCAATATGTTGCACGGGTACTCGACCAACTCGCGGCCGAGGACGCGATCTTCTCCTGTGACGTAGGCACTCCGACGATCTGGGCCGCGCGATATCTCAGGATGAACGGCAAACGGAGGCTACTCGGCTCGTTCACACATGGATCGATGGCCAATGCTCTGCCCCAGGCGATCGGCGCCCAAGTTAGCCACCCTGGCCGCCAAGTTATATCGATGTCCGGCGATGGGGGATTCGCGATGCTTATGGGCGACCTGCTCACGCTGCGACAACACCAACTGCCAGTGAAGCTGATTGTCTTCAGGAACGACTCGCTGGCGTTTGTTGAGCTGGAGATGAAGGCCTCAGGCATCGTCGATTTCGGTACCGATCTGCACAATCCTGACTTCAGAAAAATCGCAGAAGGAGCAGGGCTCCTAGGACTTAGAGCCGAAACTCCTGACCAGATCGAGCCTTTGATTGGCGAAGCGCTCAAATACGACGGTCCCGCACTGGTCGAGGTCCCTGTATCGCGTCAGGAACTCTCGATGCCGCCGACAATCACGCTGGAGCAGGCCAAGGGCTTCAGCCTGTTCATGTTGAAAGCTGTGTTCAGCGGGCGCGGCGACGAGATCATCGATCTGGCGCGAGTCAATCTCGTCCGGTGACTATAGCGACACATTAACTCGAACAAAGAAAAGAAAAGTAATGACAACGATAAACACAATTCCGCTTAATAAATACTGGGCGGACGACGCGTTTCAGTTCGAGCTGCTGCCGCCCTTTAATAAGTTGCAACTCGGCGCCTTGGGTTTCGAGGGCTATGGCTGCGCGGGTGGAAGTCAGAAGCCGTTCGGCCTTGTCGCGATGGAATTAGCACGCGTTGACGCGTCGTTCTGTACGTTCTTCGGCGTACACAGCGGCCTGGCAAGGGACTCCATCTATCTCGACGGATCGGAGGCGCACAAACAGCCGAAGGCCTCCTCGTTTGCCCCACATTCGGGGGATATATCGTCCCGCCGCGCCACGGTAAGACTTTGCCCCGGTCATACGAGGGCGCTGCTATGATTAGAAAGCTATTTTCCGCGAACCCTGCTCGCATAGGACGGTTCGACGGGCCACCAACGAGCGATGCAGTCCCCGCCTCTCTGGTCGACGGGACACCAGGTGACCTGAAGGCCGATCTCATCGCCCTCCTGAGAAAAGAGAACGTCCTCCACAGAGCAATCGATCTCGTACGGTATGCCTCCGATGCGAGCCCGTATCGGCTCGTCCCTCAAGTTGTCGTGCTGCCTCGCACGACCGATGACATCGTCAAGCTCTTCCGCTATTGCCGTGAGACCGGGCGGCACGCGACGTTTCGGGCGGCGGGCACGAGTCTCAACGGTCAATCGCAATCCGACGACATTCTGATCGATGTGCGCCATCACTGGAATGGCGGCAAAGTGGAGGATGACGGCCGACGCGTGCGGGCACGCCCTGGGATGATCCTCGGCCACATCAACTCACTGCTGGAGCGGCACGGTCGCCGGCTGGGACCGGATCCCGCTAGCTCGCATGCTTGCACGATCGGAGGCGTGATTGCGAACAACGCCGGTGGCATGCGGTGCACGGTGCAGAAAGATGCCTACCATACCGTGTCGGCGCTCACGTTCGTAACGCCATCCGGCGCTGTAATTGACACGTCGAGACCCGATGCGGAAAAACAGTTTGCGCTGGCAGAGCCGCAGCTTGCGGAAGGCTTGCTCGAGCTGCGAAGAGAGCTTCTGGCAGATCCGGTGCTGGCGGATCGTACGCGTCGCAAGTACGCGATCAGGAACACGCACGGATTGCGGCTCTGTGCACTTCTCGACGGTGAAACGCCGCTCGGGATTTTTCGACGCCTCCTCGTCGGCTCAGAGGGCACACTCGCGTTTATCGCAGAAGCGGTACTAGAGACGATTCCAGCACCCCGCGTGACGAGCGTGGCATGGATTCCAGTCCCCACGATCGACGAAGCGATCGCTCTTGTTCCTGGCCTCGTCAGCCTCGGCGCCTCCGCCGTCGAGCTGATGGTTGCTCCAGCGCTCACCGCGGCCGGGCAGGCCTTTGCGGAAACGCCGTCCTACTGGAGAACCCTCGATCCCAACGCCGCTGCCCTGCTCGTCGAGATCGGCGCCGAGGATTCGAACTCGCTCGAAGCAACACAACACCAGGTCCTCGAGCTCGTGAGTGCCGCCAGGCTCATCAGGCCGGTCGAGTCCACGAGCGTCGCCGAGGCAATCGAGCTCGCCTGGCACGTCCGAGAGGGACTTCTGGGTTTGGTCGGCAAGAATCGCCCGGAAGGCTCGACGCTCATTACCGAGGACGTCTGTTTTCCACCTGAGCGTTTGGCACAGGGTGCGCACGACGTGCAGGAACTACTTGCCAAGCATGGGTTCATTCCCGGTGTCGCAGGACACGCAGCTCACGGGAACCTTCATTTCACTCTCGTCGCGGATCTCGGTCGCGCCGACGGACTGTCCCGGTACTCGGCTTTCATGACCGAGCTCGTGGATCTCGTCGTCGGGAAACATGACGGCTCTCTGAAGGCCGAGCACGGAACGGGCCGGAACATGGCGCCGTTCGTCGCATCAGAATGGGGAGAGAAGGCCACCGCCATGATGTGGCGCATAAAACAGCTCGCCGATCCTCACGGGATTCTGGCGCCGGACGTGATTCTGACGCACAATCCCAGCCTTCACCTGGAGAATCTGAAGTCCTTCCCACAAATCGAGGGGGTTACGGGTTCCTCACAATGCATCGAGTGCGGATTTTGCGAACCTGTATGTCCGAGCCGCAATGTCACCATGACACCGCGTCAACGGATCGCTCTGCGGCGGGAGATGTCGCGACAGAAGGCTGACTCCGCCATGCTTGCACAACTCCAGGAGGAATATCAGTACGACGGGATCGAGACCTGCGCGGGCGACGGCAGTTGCTCGATTCCCTGTCCGATCGGAATCAACACCGGGGCGTTGATCAAAGAGTTCAGAGCGCGCGAGAACAGCCCTGCCGCAGAGTGGGTAGCGCTGCGCGCCGCGCAGCGCTGGAAAGCAATCGAACCCCTGGCGCGCGTCGGCCTGCGGGGAGCGCATGCGTTTTCCTCGGTGTTTGGAGTGAAGCCGCTCACGGCTCTTAGCGCTGCCGCGCGAAGTGTTGTCAGCCCGGACCTCGTGCCCTCGGTGCCCGGGCCAATGCCACGTGCCGCTTCCGGCCTGCCCAAGACTGACAGGAACGGCGCCGCGGCAGTGTATTTCTGCGCCTGCATCAACCGCATGTTCGGTCGCGATCCGGCCGGGCCGGCAGCTCCGTCGCTTGCGGAAGCCTTTGTCTCTTTGTCCAAACGCGCTGGTAAGCCGCTGTGGATTCCGCCGGATGTCGCTGGCCTGTGCTGCTCGACTCCGTGGCATTCGAAAGGCTATCGGCAGGGGCACAAGTACATGGCGCAAGCCGTTGCCGATGCGATGTGGCGCTGGAGCGATGGAGGAACTCTTCCCATCGTCGTCGACGCCGCCTCGTGCACCCTTGGTCTCAGAGAAGATGTCGCGACACAGCTCGAAGGAGAACGAAAAGAGCAGTACGAGAGCCTCAAGATCATCGACTCGATAGCGTGGTGTCGTGATCTTCTGCCGAACCTGGCAATCTCGCGTAAGCTGGGGCGGGTCGCTGTGCATCCGACGTGCTCGACGACGGACCTCGGGCTGGCTGGCGCGCTCAAACAGATTGCGGGCTGCCTGGCTGACGAAGTGGAGGTCCCGGTTGGCACAACCTGTTGCGGCACTGCCGGCGACCGAGGGCTATTGCATCCCGAGCTGGTCGTTTCAGCGACGCGGGAGGTTCGATTGGTGCTGATTGATCGGCCCTGCGACGCCTACCTCTCGGCGAACCGAACCTGTGAGATGGGCCTTCGGCACGCGACCGGGCGGCCGTATGAGTCGTTTATTTTCCTGCTCGAGGAACTGAGTCGTCCTGAGGCGGGCTAAAGGATCACCCTTATGCGCATCGTACATTTTGAAACACGTGGAGTCCTCGGAATTGCCGCGGATGAAGGCTCGGGCTGGCATGGCCTCACGCAGCGGGACACCGGATTTCCAGGCACTCTGCCCGAGCTGATCGCGCAAGGCGCAGACCTGTTGCGCATCGGTAGAAGCCTCGGGCAATCGCCGTCAATCGACCTGAACGCTGTCCGGCTGCTGCCGCCGGTGCCAGTACCGCCGAAAATTCTGTGCGTCGGTCTCAACTACGATGATCACCTGGAGGAAAGCGGGCTGAAGAAGCCGGCCTATCCGGAAATCTTCGCCCGCTTCGCGACGAGTCTGATCGCTCATCAAGAGCCGATCCGGCGGCCCAGCGAATCAATTGCGCTCGACTATGAAGCCGAACTGGCCGTGGTGATCGGCAAGCCGGGGCGCCGCATCCCCCAGGCGCAGGCCCTCGATCACGTGGTGGGCTACTCCCTGTTCAACGATGCGAGCGTGCGTGATTTTCAGCTTCGCACACCGCAATGGACGATGGGCAAGAATTTTGATGGCACCGGATCGTTCGGCCCGTGGCTGGTGACGCCCGATGCCTTGCCGCCGGGGGCTCGCGGATTGCGTATCCAGGGCCGTTTGAATGGCCGCGTGATGCAGGATGCGCGCACAGACCTGCTCATCTTCAGTGTCCCAGCACTGATTGAAATGATCAGTGTCGCAATGAGTCTGGAGCGAGGTGATGTGATCATCACCGGCACGCCTGGTGGAGTCGGAGCAGCGCGTAAGCCACCCGTTTTCATGCAGCCCGGCGATATCTTCGAAGTGGAAATCGAGGGGCTCGGCGTCCTGACCAACCCCGTGCAGGAAGGTTGAGAAAGCGTGCAGTCCCCGCGTACGGCCACGAGTAGGAGAACATGGATCATCCCGAAACGGGCCTCACCCAAACGGTCACCGAAATGGAGCCACTCCCATGCAATATTCTGATTACAAATGTTTCCGGTTCGGCTTTGATTCTGGAGTCGCATTCGTCAGCATCGATCACCCGCCGATAAATCTTCTTGATGAAGTTCTGTCGCAGGAATTCGACAAACTCGGCAGAGAACTCGAAGCCGATGAGAGCGTCCGGGTTGTGGTCTTGCAGAGCGCGCTTCCTGATTTCTTTATAGCCCACTCTGGTTTGGGCCGGGTTGGAAACGCTTCTAGAATGGTGTCCCATACGCGCAGCTTTCGTTTTACGCAGACGATCGGCGAGCGGTTCAGGAACATGCCTAAGGTAACCATTGCCAAAATCGAGGGACGGGCCCGGGGCGGAGGGAGTGAGATCGCGCTGGCCGTGGACATGTGTTTTGCTGCCGTTGGCAAAGCGATCTTCGGCCATCCAGAGGTAGCGGTTGGGTTTGTTCCGGGCGGCGGCGCTACACAAAGATTGCCACGGCTCATCGGGCGGGGACGCACCTTGGAGGTGCTCTTGGGTTGCAATGATCTCTCAGCGGAGCTGGCAGAACGTTACGGCTATATCAATCGAGCGTTGGCAGCGGACGAGCTGTCGCCTTTTGTCGAGAAACTGGCTCACCGCATCGCCTCATTTCCTGCGCACGCCATCGCTCACGCCAAGGCGGCCGTGGATACTGGAGCGTTTAGTTCCATGGCAGAGGGGCTTCTGGTGGAAGCCCACGAGTCCGATTTGAGTGTCGCTAGCGAAGTGACGCAAGCCCGCGTAACGGAAGCATTGAAGGTCGGCGCCGAAACTTATGAAGGCGAGCTGGAGATGGAATATTTGTCGAGACTCTCCCCGATAAGATAATCCCGCGACTTCGGATTGCCATTTGGCGGAGTACGTCAAAGTCTTCAACCAGCCGGGAGTGACGTGAAGCAGAGGCTGAGCCTGCATAGCGCGTTTGCGGCCAGGCACAGCCTCATTCGCGATTAACCCTGAACCCCAAACCTGCGTTTTACGCAGCGCCCGCTTTTCCCACCTGACCGCGCATTTGTTTCGTAAACTCGCGCATAGCAGCGATATGACCAGGCGAACGCTTTTCAATCCAGGTTTCATAGCGGTTCGCAGCTTTTTCTAAGTGCGCCAGGAACTGCTTATTGACGAATCGCTCTCGACCCTGCTGAACGATGGGTTTGACACGGTCCCAGACTCCGAAAAACTCGCCGCTGGTCTCGAAGAACAGGTCTTCGTGGAGCAAACTATAGTTGAGCAACGCGCAGGCTTGATCCCAATAGCCAAACACCATCATGGCGAATACGCCGCCTTCCGTCCCCGGTGCCGCGATTCGCATGGCGTCATCCAGATTGTCTGCGAAGTAATTCTTAAAAAACCAATCGCGTGCCTGCCGCAGCTTGGCCTCGCGGCGCATCTCGTAGA
>Ga0075436_100000441_pt1 | contig 26536 bp, 20 predicted proteins | sample RhiMethybrSRZTD5_FD_75303 | JGI IMG/M metagenome (GOLD analysis project Ga0075436, IMG submission 75303) | Populus rhizosphere microbial communities from Tennessee, USA - Rhizosphere MetaG P. TD hybrid SRZTD5 | ecosystem: Host-associated > Plants > Roots > Rhizosphere > Soil | place: USA...
TAGTTACTCCCGCTATTTCTTCAAAGCTGTTGAGACATATCCCATGGTAAATCTCTTTTCTCTGTCTAAAGGCTCTAAGATTAAGAGAGCCGGTCCCAATATGTAAGCCAGAATTATATGAACCGGCGAAAGAGCGAACATCATCAGCGACATGTGCTTTTTGTAACCCAAAACGATACGGGGGATCGCATTCGCGAGCCGGTCGTATAAGTAATAAAAGTATCCGCCACGCTCCTGTATTTGTATTACCTCATATCCTGCTTCCTTCAAAACCAAATCCAGTCCAAATCTAGTGAAGTAGAAGAAGTTATAGGGCTCGCCGTGAATCCCATATCCTTGAGGCACGGTCACAAACAGTGTGCCGGATTTCTTCAATACGCGAAATATCTCTTTCAGGACGGCTGACGGAGACGGCACGTGTTCTAAGACCTCCGTGCACAGGACAAAGTCGTACGTATTATCCGGGACGGGAATGTGGTCAAGCGGACAAATGTAAGTGTGTCTGCCTGCAATATTGTCTCTCCGGCCGTCGTCGATGTTGCCGTAGAATTGGTCACAGTTCGCAAAGTCGCATGAATCGTAGTCGCAATGTTGGAAGAAACGTTCATACGGTTTCAAGCCGGCTCCCGCATCTAGTATCTTCACGTTTGCGGGCACGGAAGCAGCGAACCGCTTGACGGCATTTCGTAGCGTTATGTTCTCTATATCAGTGACGCTTAACAGTCTGTATGCAAGCTTCTCAATAAGGTTTAGTTTCTTAGGCTTTGACATCTCAGCACCGATAATATATTGGTCAACTGTTAATGAGGATTCCGTTCGGCTCGGCTGTTAGCGCTCGTAAGCTTGAAATGCCCAGTACTGAGAGCGCGAAAAATGACAGTACGTATGCTCTCTTGCGTGAGTCTAATTCTTGCGCGCGAGCGCTATCAATTGGTGCCATCGCCTACTTGTGAAAAAATCGTCGAGCTTCATTGCGTGGTAGAGCAACTTTGCCGCGAATGCTTTGAGCGGGCTATTGCTCTGCCGCATGAGCTTGGCTGGCTCAACCCGTCTTACGAGAATGTAGTAGAGATACGAAACAGGAAAGCCCCACGTGAAATATCTTATCGGGTCAAGCCGGTACCGCTTTAACTCATCGTGGAAGTCTTGGTAATCGAACCTTCGGTAGTGGCCGGCAAACCTGTCAGCCTTTGACCAGTAACGCATCGAATGTGGCACGGTTATGAGGACATGACCATCGGTCCGCGTGTGTGCTGCTATGCTGGCAAGAGCCGGGTGGTAATCGGAGAGGTGTTCAAGAACCTCCGAGCAGATGAGGATATCGAAAGTCTCACTGTTGACTGAAAAACCGTTCGTAATGTCACGCCTTATTATCCTCAACGATTCCGGCGCACGCGCAACAGCTTGCTCGGACCCTTCTATTCCTGTCAGGCTGAGGGCCGGAAACTGCCCCGAAAGCTTTTTTAGCAGTGCTCCATTTCCACATCCAACGTCCAGTATTCGGGTACCCTCGACCAGGTGCGGCCTGAGCAGCTTGAATATGAGCCTATGATTGCTGTGAGTCAGCGGGCCTAGCCTCTGAAGTTCGCACCATTCCTGACTCCAAAGTTGCTCGTAGTTAGTCCTTTCATTCATACCAATCGACATCAGTTTGCTCGCACTATTGCTCTAAATGTACTTCGATCTCAAACGACTTCGACCAAAAGAACTAGTCCCCTATCTGAGTGATTGAGTTCATGAGTCCTCAATCTCTTGGCTGGCCGTGACCGCCCAATCATACTTCTTGGCTATCTCGTGCGCGGACTCGGCACACTTGCGAACTTGCTCCGGGTGCTGGAAAGCCCATCTCAACTTATCCGCAAAATCAGCGCCGTCTTCTCTTGAAGCGAGAATCGCGGAGCTTGAATCAAGGACCGCTGTGATTGCGGGTATATCGGTCGAGACTATGGGGAGCTTGCTTGCCATCGCTTCAATAAGTGAAACGGGAAGACCCTCCCACAGAGAGGGCAATACGAAGAAGTCATATTCGCTCAGTAATTGTGGCATTTGTTGATGGCTGATTGGCGAGCGGAAGGCCACCAAGTCCGCGACCGCCAGTTCTCTTGCCAGCCTCTTCAAAGGTTCTTTCAACGGGCCGTTTCCCAGTATGTCGAGCTTAATCCCGGGATAGTCTCCTTTCAAATAGGACACCGCTTCGATGATATAGCGGTGTCCCTTTGTCTCGACCAGTCTCCCAACGCTGAGTAGACGAATATGGCCGTTACTATCGAGTCTGGATCGATGAGAATTAAATTCCTTCAAGTTGACGCCGTTAGGAACGTAGCGAACTTTGCTTGAAACTCCGGGGTACTGCTTCAATTCGTCTGCGAACCATTTAGAGTCACTGATGATACGATCATATTTCAACCGACCTTGCCTCAATAGCCGGTCCATTATGAACCCCACGAAACCAAAAACCGTACCGTAGAATTTGAGCCAGCCTGTTAGCGATTGTGATAGCATATGCACCACGACAATCCGTCTCCGTGCTGGAAGTCTGAAAAGCGACAAAAGAAATGAGGGCGGGAATGGAGCCATATCTTCTCTTATCAAATCAAACTCCTCGTTTGCCAAAAAAGGGAGAATGTGAAACATCAGGAAAAAGTTAGCCGCTGCAAGCGAGAAGTAATGGGGATACGGATACCTTTTCAGTAATTGATTGGGCAGGGTCTTCTTCGAGACTATCGTCACACCGTGTACGTCGCTAACATCAGGATCGGTAATGGCAGTCTTCCCGCAGAGAATAGTCACTTTGTGACCTGCGCGGGCAAGCCTGAAGGCGACTTCGCGAGTACGCGTTTCGGCTCCTCCTTCCTTTAAGGGAGACGAATGACTTATGAACAAGATTCTCATTACTACTTCTTGACCAAACGCCGCAGGAGCTGGAAGTTTTCGTTGTGATACTTCGATATCGTATCCAGAATCAGCCCGATGCTCAAACTTAACGCAGCCAGAATCATTGTTCCAGTGGCAAGCACGGCGGACGGAAGGTGATAGACCTGGCCAGTTTTCACATAATCATCTATCGCTCCAAGACCGGTGATGATGCTGATGACCAACAACACTGCGCTCAAAGTTGTAAAGAAAATCAATGGCTTGTAGTCCTTGAATATGATGAAAATGGCTTTTAAAACAAGGAACCCATCCGAATACGTGTTCAATTTTGAGAAACTCCCTTCAGGGCGTTTGCCATATTGAATCGGGACTTCACGAATGACGAAGTCCTTTGTGGCGGCCTGAAGAGTCAATTCGGTCTCGACCTCGAACCCTTCTGACTTCAGAGGCACACTCTTGACGAATTCTCTGGAGAGCACCCGATAGCCGGACATCACATCGGTTACCTTGATCGCGAAGAGCCTCGAAATGAGAGAGGCGACCAACCGATTTCCGAAACGGTGGAACCGTCGATAGGAACGGTCCTCGAGGGAAGATGTTCTCACTCCGACGATCATATCCACTCCGCCTTTGCGGAATTCCGCGATTAATTCCCGAGCAGCGAGTGCCGGATACGTATCATCGCCATCAACCGTAATGTAAACTTCAGAGTCTACTTGATCGAACATTTGCTTTACAATATTACCTTTGCCACGGCGAGGAGCGTGAACCACAATAGCCCCACTCATCCGAGCCACGGATGCCGTGGCATCGGTGGAATTATTGTCGTATACAAAGATCTTTGCCCCAGTAAGCACCGTGCTGAAATCCGTCACAACTTTGGCGACTGTCTTCTCTTCATCAAGGCATGGAATCAACACGGCGACATCGTCATATCTGCCTGAGGAAGTTTTGGACCCTTCAAGAGTGGGGTTACAGCAGCTCATATCTAAGGACTCAGACCGAACGCGAAAGTTACCACTTGAACGCGCTTGAGTAGAGAAGGTGCTTTTAAGTCAGAAACTCCCCAGGAAAAGACAGATGAGCCTTACGGGCTCCCGATTCGCGAACCGGTGGGCAGGTAGGTCATCAGATCACTTGCCAACGCTCTGAACTCTAGTCAACGGCGAAGTTTAGATGGCGCAATCGGTCATTGTCAAATACCAAACCAGGCAGCGTTTTGGCTTGGGGCGTCTAAGGAGGTCCCGCTAGCTCAGACGTCAATTGGTTTATTCGTGCGTCCGCTGACTTGGCAGTGTTAGCACTAATTCGTTACCCCGAAGGCTCAAACAGCGAACTGGCTGGTAGCCCACAAGACGATCTCTGGTTGTCGTTCGAAACGACTTCATTGGGACGCTTCTGGCTGACCCCTATGGAATCTCTCAACCCCAAAAGGGTTTAGTTGTTCCTGTACACGACCCAGAACTATCAGCTCTGACATTAGGTCGGCAGTGATTGGCGCCAGCAGTATTCCATTTCGGAAGTGACCGGTTGCCAGCATGAGATTATCTATGCAACTCGGGCCAATGATCGGCAGGTGGTCGACCGTGTCAGGTCTGAGTCCGGACCACGTTTCTACTACTTCGAATCCTCCCAGGGACGGAACCAGTTTTATGGCGGCGCTCAACAAGTCATTTACCCCCGCCACGGTCACAGCCTTTTGAAATCCCGCATACTCGACTGTGGCCCCGATTAGTAAACGGCCGTCTCGTCGTGGAACAATATAGACCTCACTCGAATGAAGCACTCGTTTGATCGGAGAAGTCTCTCCCTTGAGTGCGATCATTTGCCCGCGCGCAGGAATCAACTCTACATTAAGATTCAGTTGGTCAAGCAAGCTGCCTGACCAGGCTCCGGCAGCCACGACAACGGCTCCTGAGAGGAGCCGTTCGCGGCGTAACGCAACACCGGCGACCTTTCCATGTCCGGTAATCAACGAACTCACTTCGGCTCCCTCAAACACCTGAACGCCGGCTCGCTTCATTGCGGCTTTGAGGGCGTCCATCAGGCGCCGGTTCTCCACCTGATGTTCGTCTGGCAGAAAAACCGCCGACGCAGCTTCTCGAGTTATAGCCGGTTCTAATCGATTAGCATCTTCAGGCGTTAATCGCTCAAGCCTGAGCCCAGCATCGATCTGCCAGGATGTCCAGGCTGTCTTCTCTTGTTGGTCCTCACCCTGCGATACGATAAAGAGCGTGCCGTCATCATTGTATTCGATGTCTATGCCGGATGCTTCGCCAAGTTCGTCTGCAAACCGCCGATAGATTGACCGGCTATTCAGGCACAGATCAAAAAATGGTCCCGGCGTTTTACTTTCGCTCTGGGGCGACAGCATGCCGGCTGCGGCCCGCGAGGCCTCGCAACCGATGCGGCCGCGTTCCAGCAAGGTCACCTTCAAGCCTTGCTGCGCCAGTCTCCACGCGATCGTGCATCCGATTACTCCGCCGCCGATAATAGTCACATCGGTCGTCATAAAAGAACTATCCTAACATCGCGCGATTGAATGCGCTCTCTGCCGAGGACACGAGTGTTCGTAGTGAGTTAGGCAAAGGAATTAATCGAACGGCAAATTGAATCCCGTTCGGCGCCGAGTTGACTGCGCAACAAAGGGCACGTATTATCGAACGCTTGTTCGAAGAATCGAATTCTCGTCCACTATGCCCTCTGAACCACAATCAAAATACGATCAAAAACTCGTCCACGTGCTCAAGACTTCGGCAAGGGTCTTTGCCAATAAGGGGTATCACTCGACGAGCATGCGCGACATTTCGCGCGCTACAAAGATGAGCCTCTCCGGACTATACTATTATTTCAAAAGCAAAGAAGAATTGCTCTTTCTCATTCAGGACTATTGCTTCAGCACGGTGATTGACGATTGCCATCGCCTGCTGGGAGGCGTTGATGACCCGGTCCGTCGACTGAAGTTGCTTATTGAAAATCATCTCAACTACTTCGTTCACAATATGAGTGAGATGAAGGTTCTTTCGCACGAAGCCAACGCCATAACCGGCGATTTGTTCAGCAAGGTCAACACCAGGAAGCGCCAGTATGTAGATCTGGTCATCGGCCTGCTCGATGAACTCGCGCGAAAGTATCGAGTTAAACGCGTCGATACTCGCGTTGCCACCTTCCTCCTGTTTGGAATGATGAACTGGATCTACAACTGGTATGACTCGCGCAAGGATGTGGATGTGGCCGGGCTTTCAAGCCATGTGACACGGTTGTTTTTGAGCGGGTTCCTTGGAGACAAGGCGATGAAAGCATTGACGCTCGACACGAGTCGAGGATCGCATCTCGCTCGCGACGTATCGATCTGGGAGCAATGACAATCGACGGTGGGCTTTCGAGAGAGCCTTGGAGCTTTGTTATCGGAGAACTTTCATGACTAGAGAAGCAATGGAGAATAGGCTGGTCAACTACAGCGTTCAGGATGGCATTGCGACGATTGAGCTGCACGATCCGCCGGCGAATACTTACACATATGAGATGATGCGCGATCTCGATGACGCGATCCTCGAAGCGCGACTCGACGAAGATGTGCACGTTATCGTGATTCGCGGTGCGGGCGATAAATTTTTTTGCGCTGGGGCGAACATCAAGATGCTGCTGTCGGCGACGCCGCAGTTTCGATACTTCTTCAGCTTGCATGGAAACGAGACGTTGATGCGAATGGAGAACACCCAGAAGCTGATCATCGCCGCGATCAACGGTCACGCGGTAGGGGGAGGGCTGGAAGTGGCGCTCGCGTGCGATCTGCGTATCGCAAAGAAGGGCCCCGGAATGCTGGGCCTTCCTGAAATTAATCTTGGACTGCTGCCGGGTATGGGCGGAACACAACGGCTCCCGCGATTGATCGGGAAGAGCCGCGCGTTGGAGTTGTTGACTACTGGGCGAACGATTTCGGTCGAAGAGGCTTACGAGATAGGGCTCGTCAACCACGTGTTTGAAGAAGAAAACTTTTTCGAGAAGGTGCTTGAGTACGCAAAGCAGTTTGTGCCGCCCGCGAAGGCGAGCAAGGCAGTGGGGCTGATCAAGCGATCAGTGCAGACCGGGCTGGAGATGCCGCAAACCGAGGCGCTCGCGCTCGAACGGGAACTGCTGCAGCAACTGTTCGAGAGTGACGACGCGAAAGAAGGTCTGGAGGCTTACGCGAAGAAACGGCAAGGACAATTCAAAGGAAAATAGTTTTCAGTTGTGAGTTTTCAGTTCTCAGTGTTTTGGGACGCCGGGATTACTTTCAACCAAAGCTGAAAACTGACAACTGAAAACCGGGACCTGATTTCGGAGGAATTCTTAATGGCCAAGATGTTCATTGGGGGAGAGTCGGTCGATGCGATCAGCGGTGCGACTTATGAAGTTCGCAATCCCGCTAACGGTGAGGTTGTGGATACGGCGCCAAAGGGGAACAAGGAAGACGCGCGCCGCGCGATAGACGCTGCGGAAGCGGCGTTTGATGAGTGGTCGCATACATCCGCTGAAGAGCGCGGACAACTTCTATCGAAAGCCGCGGAGCTCGTAGTGGCCGAGCGCAAGTCGCTGGCGGAGTTGTTATGTCGAGAGCAGGGTAAGCCCTTTCAGGAAGCGAGCGGCGAACTCGAACACTTTGATCACGGCTTGCATTTCTATGCCGGCCTGTCATCGAAAGTGCGCGGGTCCCAGGTGCCTCTGCCCGCTAAGAACGCTTACGGCATGGTGATAAGAAAGCCACTCGGAGTGTGCGGGGCGATCGTCCCCTGGAATTTCCCTCTCACGCTGATGGGCACTAAGGTAGGGCCCGCGCTTGCTGCTGGGAACACGGTAGTGGTCAAGCCTGCTTCGACGACGCCGCTCGCGACGATCCGAATCATCGAATTAATGAATCAAGCCGGCATTCCAAAAGGCGTGTTGAACGTCATAACCGGTCCGGGCAGTGTTGTCGGCGAGGAGCTCCTTCGAAACCCGAAGGTGCGCCGCATCGCGTTCACCGGAGAATCATCAACCGGAAAGCACGTCGCTGAAGTTGCGTGCGGCGATTTTAAGCGGGTGACGCTTGAGCTCGGCGGCTCGGATCCGATGATCGTCTGCGAGGACGCCGATATAGCAAAAGCAATAACCGGCGCGATGGTCGGCCGCTTTTGGAACGCAGGCCAGGCGTGTCTCGCGGTCAAGCGGCTGTATGTGTTCGATAAGGTCTTCGATGAATTTGTTGAAGGCTTGAAGAGCAAGGTTTCAAGGTATGAAGTCGGCGACGGAATGACTCGCGCGGAGAAGCCAAAGATTCGAATGGGTCCGCTGCATACCGCCGCCCAACGCGATGAGATTGAATCTCAGGTCAATGATGCCGTCGATCGAGGCGCGAAAGTGTTGCTCGGAGGCGCGCGCCCGGAAGGCTCGCAATACCAAAACGGTAACTACTATTTGCCTACGATTCTTGTCGACGTCCCTGACGATGCGCGAGCGGTTCAAGAGGAAACGTTCGGCCCCGCGCTTCCGATATTCCGCGTGAACGGCATCGATGAAGCTATCGAACGTGCGAACAATTCGATCTACGGACTCGGGTCTTCGATATGGACCAAAAACCTCGACAACATCGAAACGGCGATCGATCGTATTCAAGCCGGGAACGTATGGGTGAACTCGCTGCACTACGGCTACGATGAATTGCCGTTTGGCGGTGTGAAGGCGAGCGGATTCGGTCGCGAGCATGGCCCGGAAGCGCTCGACTATTATCTCGAGCCTAAGGGTGTTGTGATCACGCGATAGCGCGCGGGGAACATAGAAAGCCGGCTTTTTCCTGGGGAAAGTGAGGTAGACGATATGAGCACAATGACTCGATGGACTTCGGCGGATCTCAAGTCGTTGCCGGATGACGGCAATCGCTACGAGATCATCGATGGAGAGTTGTATACGTCTAAACAGCCTCACTGGTATCACCAGTTTGTTTGCAGCAAGCTTGTATTCAACCTTGAGCGATGGAATGAGGAAGCGAGGCTTGGCGAAGTAGCAATCGCTCCTGGTCTAATCTTCGCTGACGACGATGATGTCGCGCCTGATGTGATCTGGATTAGCAATGATCGACTTGCGCATGCGCTTAAGCCCGATGGGAAACTCCACGATGCACCGGAGCTTGTAATTGAAGTGCTCTCTCCGGGCAGCGCGAATGAGCGGCGCGATCGTGAGGCGAAGCTGCAGCTCTATTCCCGGCGCGGCGTCAGCGAGTATTGGATCGTCAACTGGATGCTACGCTGCACCGATGTATATCGTCGTGACCAAGCGCAACTGCACCACATCGCGACGCTCAGTGAGGACGACAATCTGGAATCTCCGTTGTTGCCGGTCTTTTCTTGTTCGGTTGCTTCTTTATTTGAACGCATTCCAACTAATCTATAGCAACTGTATCGCGGAGTACGGAGAACTTAGAATGGCGCAAATGTTAATCGGCGGCGAGTGGGTTGGCTCACGGAGCGGCAACTCAATCGAAGTCATCAATCCAGCCACCGGTGAACCAGTCGACACCGCTCCGCGCGCGACAGCCGAAGACGCCCGCGAAGCGATCGACGCAGCTCATACGGCGTTCGCGGAGTGGAGCGAGTGGACGCAGGCTAAGCGGGGTGACGTGCTTCGCCGTGTGGTCGGCTTGATTCATCTACACGAGAAAGAGCTTGCGACGCTTCTTACAAGAGAGCAGGGCAAGCCGCTCCGGGAAGCAACGCTTGAGATTCGGCGCTACGCGCACACTCTCGAGTATTATGCCGGGCTAGCCAAGAACATTCGCGGAGGCTACATCCCGCAGATCGATGAGAATAAGTACGGCTTGATTATCAAACGACCGCTTGGGGTAGTCGGGGCGATTGTCCCGTGGAACTTCCCGGTGTCGCTGATGGGGAACAAGATCGGGCCGGCGTTGCTCGCGGGAAACACAATGGTGATCAAACCCGCCGAAACGACTCCGCTTACTGACCTGAAAGTTGTCGGGCTCTTTTTGGAAGCGGGATTACCGAAAGGCGCGCTGAATGTAGTCACCGGGCAGGGCTCGGTGGTCGGAGAAGAGATTGTCACGAATCCAAAGGTTCGCAAGATTGGCTTCACCGGTTCGACCGAAGTAGGCCGCCGCGTAATGGCATCGGCGGCACAGGGGATCAAGCGAGTGACGCTCGAGCTCGGCGGTTCCGATCCGATGATAGTTTGCGACGATGCAAATCTCGATGAAGCAGTGAAGGCCGCGGCAACCGGACGTTTCTTCAACTGCGGGCAGGCGTGCCTCGCCATAAAACGTCTGTACCTGTTCGACTCGATTGCTGATGAGTTCACCGAGAAACTCGCCGGTCGAGCAAAGAAGCTTCGAGTTGGAAACGGAATGACTGAAGGCACGATGATCGGCCCGCTTCATTCCGCGAGTCAGCGCGATGAAGTCGAGGCCCAGGTGCAGGACGCAATAGATCGTGGCGCACGAGTCCTCGCGGGAGGCGAGCGCTTGAAGGGGAGCGACTATGATCGCGGCCATTTCTTCGCACCAACCTTGCTGGCTGACGTGCCGGAAGACGCGCGCGTCGCAACCGAAGAAGTATTCGGCCCGGCTCTACCCATATTTCGAGTTGGGAGTCTCGAAGAGGCGATTGAAAAGGCGAACAACTCGATTTTCGGATTGGGGTCGTCAATCTGGACTAACGACTTGAATCGCGCAACGCGCGCCGCGGAACGCATTGAAGCCGGTTACACCTGGATCAACTCGGCACAGGTCATTTATGACGAGCTTCCGTTTGGCGGCTTCAAGCAGAGCGGTCTCGGCAAGGAGCACGGCATCGAAGCGCTGGACTACTACACAGAAACAAAGTCGGTAGTCGTTGCTACTAAGTGAAGCCCACGTCTTCGCGGTTCTTTGCGTCTTTGCGCGAAACCAGTCATGACCTACAAAGCCATCACCTTCGACCTCAGCAACCGGATTGCGACAATCACGTTCAATCGCCCCGATGGTCTCAACGCCATCAACGAAGACATGCGCGATGACTTCACGCAGCTCTTCACTGAATTCCAGACAAATGAAGACATCGGCGTGGTGATTTTCACCGGCGCAGGGCGAGCCTTCTCAGCAGGCGGTGACATCGAGTACTTCGAGCGGGATTGGCCTACCAAGAAGTTTCGCGCTGAAAATCACCGCCTCACTCAGTTCTTCGACGAGCTCGAGCTGATGGAGAAGCCGGTGCTGGCGGCCATCAACGGTCCCTGCACCGGTGCCGGCTTGCAGATCACGCTGTCGTGCGACATTCGCATTGCGTCCGAACAGGCGCAATTTGGCTTTCGCGAAAACAACATCGGCTTGATTCCCGGCGCCGGCGGTTGCTCGCGACTGGTGAAGCTGATCGGCTACGGCAAGGCGAAGGAACTGATCTTTACCGGCGAAATGATTTCAGCGGTCGAAGCTGAACGCGTCGGGTTGGTCAATCGAGTAGTGCCTCACGATGAATTGATGAGTCATACTCGAGCGCTTGCCGAGCATCTGTTGACGCGCGCACCGGAGGCGCTCGGACTTGCGAAGCGAATCCTGTGGCATTCAGTGAACAGCGATTTCTCAACCGGGCGCATGCTCGAAGCTCTGGCGCAGAGCGTTCTTGTTAAGAGCAAAGATCATCGCGAAGGAATTCGCGCGTTTCGTGAGAAGCGCAGACCTGAGTTCAAAGGTGAATAAGAAGAGATCAACCACAAAGACACAAAGACACGAAGGAAAGTGAGCTGAGGCTTCCCAGCTTTGTGCCTTTGTGGTTAATACCTGCATCGGAGAAGAACATATGGCTCTTGAAAATGTCCTGATCGAAAGGCGCGGTCGCATCGCGATCGTAACCATCAACCGTCCCGACAAGCTAAACGCGCTCAACATTGCGACTCGCAATGATATTCTCAGCGCGTTCGACCAGCTTGCAGCCGACGACGAAGTCCGTGTAGTCATCATCACCGGGGCCGGGGAGAAAGCTTTCATCGCGGGCGCCGACATAAACGAATTCGCCGGCAAGTCTGCGATCCAACAGCGGGGGATTATGAAGGGCCGCCGCGCGTTCGATTCAGTCGAAGACTTTCCGAAGCCGGTGATCGCGATGATCAACGGCTTCGCATTGGGCGGTGGCTGCGAACTGGCGATGGCTTGCGACATTCGCGTCGCTTCATCGAAGGCGAAGCTTGGTCAGCCTGAAATAAAACTCGGTATTATTCCCGGCGGCGGAGGCACACAACGCATGACCCGTTTGATCGGAGAAGGAAAGGCGATGGAGCTGATGCTCACAGGCGATATGATTTCCGCCGATGAAGCGTTGGCCTTGGGCCTGGTGAATCACGTTTACGCACCTGAAGAGCTCGAAGCAAAAACGATGGAGCTTGCGAACAGGATCGCCGATATGAGCCCGGTTGCGCTGGCGATGGTTAAGGCTTCGGTGAAGAACGCGGCTCGAATGAATCTGCGAGAAGGACTCGATTCAGAAGTTGATCTGTTTGCGTTGTGCTTCTCGAGCGAGGACAAAGAAGAAGGCGTGCGTGCGTTTATCGAAAAGCGCAAGCCGGAGTTCAAAGGGATTTAAACAGTCCCATCGTCAGGTGCAACAGGGTCGAGCTGATTCGAAACGTGTCTGACCAGGTCGGCAATGGAGCCGCCATTCCAGCCTCGGCTCAGTTGTTCGAAGACATATCGACCGAGAGCGCGATAGCTTTCGAATTGCGATTCGTTGAAAAACTGATCGGCGGTTGTCTGATGAGGAAAGTCAGGATTGTTTCTTGCGTACTCGTAGACATCGCGCGGTTCGCAACCATAGAAAGCTGGTTTGATATATAGCAAGTAGCCATCCGTGCCCGGCCCATCGACGTTTGAGTATTTGATATCTCCAACCGCGCAGTATTGTCCTGCACTGTTTCTCTTGTCATCCTCAGACCGCGGAAAAATCCTCATCTCATGCTTGAAGTCGATGGGGATTCCCATATCAATTCGAATCTTGCGAATCGCATTACCTAGATCGTTGAAACTATAGAGTTTGTCCCAGCCACAGTCGCTGACGACTATCAAATGACAGCGGCGTCGAACCATTTCGTAAAGCGCCAGGTTTTCAAAGTGGCCGCCATCGGAAAGGTAGACGTAGCTATGGCGGTCATCGATAAGCCCAAACACTTCCGCAATCAAGGGCTTTAGCGCCCAGAAGGGTCCAGGTTTGTCGTAGGTTTTTTCACCGGCCGGACCGGGATTGCCGAGCCACGATCCGAGCCGCCATTCAAGCCGCGCGTTGAAAAGGGTCATGATGAATGACAGCACCGCGGACGAGTGATGGCCCATGTTAGGACTCGCATGAACGCCAGAAATCGCCATCGCGGTTCCGAGGGATATGCCATCGCCGTATTGCCGCGAGTCGCGGTATCCGAGACACCAGGTACCGGCATGCAGCGACGTGGCCGTGAAGGATTGGGCCTTACGCTCTTGCCAGACGAGATTGCTGCCGCTCACCAGGTTCAATGCCATGTTTACGACGTGCAGGAGGCTATTGCGGGCAGGCAAGCTGCTATTGCCCGGCCACAACTCGTGCATCGCGATATTGTCATCCTGGTCAAAGCCAGTGAATTTGTTTGGATGAGGATCGAGGTTTGAAGCTCCCAGATACGCGCGGATCAGCCGGTTGCGATACATCGCATGCAGCGAGAAGCGGTTGATGTTGACGAAGAACGCCATCAACGAACTGAGAGCGATCAGCCCTGCGGCCACCGATACATCGGGCCAGAAACGGGCGCTGAAAATGGTTTCAAGATGTCTGTAATAATCAACACCAATCTGCTGTGGATCGATATCTACGAAATGGTTCTCGAAGAACAGCCGCATTAGTGCCGTGTCTGCCAACGCAAGAAGTGTGAGAGAGAATATGATGAACAGCGGCGCGGCGACGACAAGCGCTTTGCTCACGACTAAGGACGCGAGGTTAAGCTTCTCGTCTCGTTTGTGGCGGTCTTTAGTCGACAGGCTGCGCCCCGCGAGAACAGAGATCAACGCGGAAATCCCGCCGCTCGAAATTAACCACTTTTCGGGTAAAGGCCCTAATGCAAGGGCGATCGGCCCATAGACTACCAGGGCACTGATGGCGCACCAAGCGAAAATGACGATGAGCACCCAAGCGTCCGAACGTGATAACCAATCGCGATCTCCATCGTCCGTAATGAAGCTGATCAGGCCAACATAGAGCATTGCCGATATCGTGAAGATGGCGAGCACCATCGGCAGAGCAAAGCAAACGTAGGTCGCTAGCTTGATCTCGCCACCTTCGAGGAAAAGGAAGCGAGCCGAGGACAGCAGCAATAAGAGCCAACCCGCCACCGCGCCAGCTACTAAAACCGCAACCAGTTCAAGCAACGGTGCGCGGTTCTTGCCAGGGGTTGGGCTGAAAGCGGCTGCTATAGACCAGATAATAAAACCGACAAGATTGATGCCGATTCCGAAGATGAGGAAATACCAGATAGGAAAGTCACGCCCTTCTTGTTCGCCCGTTATCCCTGCCCAGAAGATCGTCGCTAGCAGGGCGGAGAGTGTGAGCGGGAGCAAGCATAACCACAGGAACTGGGTCTGGCTATGAGAGCGCTTGCTCGTACTTGGGCGATTGAAACCAATGTAGCTGATGGCAATGGCACCCACCACGGCGGCGGCAATCAGCAGCGCAATCATCGGGAAATCGGTCGGCGTGAAATGTTTGGTGTTGATGTTGCGCACGACTGCGGCGTATAACCTGGGCGTCATCAGCGCGCCTGCCAGTAAGGGAATCGTGACGAGCCAGTTGAGAAGAAGGTTGCGGAGATAGATGGCGACTAGCGTCCAAGTCTTCGCCGACAGCAGGCCTAGGCGCGGGTTGATATAGCCGCTGTATTCACGGAGATGGCGCAAAGGTTTTGGTTCGGGCAACGTGGTAGAGCCTGGACGCTTGCTCAATTCCTCGGCGACTGCTTTGGGATCGTTCTTCGAGTTATGAATCCACGAAGTCAGCCAGCTACCGATGTAGCCGCCTCCTGACACGGTCGACAAATAATGAAACTTGTCGAGCAGTTTGGCGCTTGCCAGGCCCTGAAGAATGCCTAGCGCAAACGTAGCGCTACGAATGCCTCCTCCTGAAATGCATAGAGCGGTGCGCTTCTCCGGCAGTGTGTGAATGCACCGATAGATGGCCTTGAGCCGATCCTCATTGGTTACGTTGTCTGCGTAATGTGCTTCCGGGAGCGAGCCATGCAAGCTTATGTACTCTTCTTCGAGGACCTCGTGCAACTCAAGCGGGCGTTGCTCGCGGTCGTCTGCGGTTGAGTTAATGAACGAAGTTTCGTCAGCCGGCTTCACAGATTTGTTTTGATCAGCCATGAATTCCTCTGCTCTCGCCTGAATCTCTCACAAAAGAGGACGGCTGCCGATAGCGTGATGCCGTCGTTTCGCGACTGCGGAAAATTGAGACTCATTCACTAGGGCCGAAAGCTTCGTGTTTGATCGCGCTTATTTCTCTGGTCTCGATCTATTCTTCACCTTTGGATCGGGCTGCGACGCAGGCGGCTATTTGAATATACCGAGATAGTCAGCGCATTGCTTCTCCAGATCACTCCAGGCGGTGCCCTCGAAACTGGTTCCGAATATCGTTGCCATAATGTACGTGCCCAGCATTCGATAGCTTTCAAATTGCGACTCTGAGAAGAACTGATCGGCAGTCGTTTCGTGCGGGAAGGTTCGACTCTGCTGCGCGTAGTTAAAGACGTCCGTCGGGCCTTCGCCGTAGAAGGCGGGCTTTATGTAGATCAACGTCCCGTTTCGTTCATCGCACCCGCCATCAATCTTCGAGTACTCAATTGATCCGATCGCACAATAGGCGCCGTCCTGGCTGTTTCGAGAACGAATGAACATCTTCTGAATGGTGATGGGAATTCCAAAGTCGATTCGGATCTTGCGCAAGGCCGCTCCCAGATCGTCGAAGGCGCATTCGGGATCGGCGCTGGCATCGCTCACTACGATGTATCGGCAGCGGCGCAGCACCATTTCGTAAAGCGCGAGGTTCTCAAAGTGACCGCCGTCGGACAGGTAGATGTATTTGTTCTTGTCATCGGTCAGCCCAAGGGCTTCGGCGACCAGCGGACGAATGGAGAGCAGCGGGCTCCGGTATCGATAGGTTATGTCTCCTGGTTTGCCTGGATTGCCCAGCCACCATCCCAATCGCGCATTGAACAACGTCAGCAGAAACGTTAGAGCCGACGACGAGTGGTAGCCCATGTTGGGACTGACCGCGGCGCCGGAGATTGCGACTGCCGTCCCGAGCGTGATGCCCTCCGAGGCGTCGCGTCGCTTCCTTAGGCTACCTCCGTATTCTCTAGAGCATCGATAGCTACCGTAGCCGTCATCGGTCTCTTCCTGAAGAAAGCAACTCCCAGAGTGCAGCGGCGAAGCGGTAAACGATTCGGCTTTGCGCTGCTGCCACGCGAGCCTGCTGCCGCGCACAAGGTTGAGGGCCATATTCACAACGTGCAGCGGCCTGTGGTTTCGAAATGGCGTGACATCGTCTGGGTAGACTGAGTCGATGATCATCCGGTTCAGAATCGTGAGCTTGTTGGGCGTCAGCGGTTGTTGTTTGCGCAGGATCTTGATCTCTTCATTGACGGCGGTCTCCGGAAGCGAATATTTGTCATCAAGTGACTCACCGCTATCAATAACTGCGTTCATCTCTCGCAGAAAAGTGTCCATCGGGAAACTGGACTTGGCAACGGCGTCTTCGGTCGTCGCAGATTGATGTTTAGCCTTCGCGGCGGCAGCTTCCGTTATCGCGGCGCGCGTTTCAGGTAGCCGCTCATAAACATGCTTGGAAAGCGCGGAATCATCAGCCGAGAGTTTCTTGAAAAAGAGCTCCGAATCACTGAAGCTGCTGGCATGAAACAACTCCGATCTGAGCTCGTGCAAAGGCAAGTTGTCTTCCGGGTCGAATCCGGTAAACGGGTTCTCCTTTCGTTCAGTTCGGGAACCGCCGAGATAAGCACGAATGATGCGGTTCCGATACATCGCATGTAGAGAGAACTTGTTGATGTTAATGAACAGCGCCATGACTAGGCCGATCGCCAGGAAGACTGCGAAGAGCCCCAGCACTATATAGATGGAAGCGTGGTTAATTGTGTTCAGATGATCGCCCATACTGTGCAATGGCACGGCCTGGTCAACGCGTCGATATGATCTCCACCACTTTTTGATGAGCACGATCAGTGCGCTCGTTCCGAGTGACATCGACATGAGAAAAATGATTACGAAGATCGGCGCGGCCAAAGCCAGCGCAAGGCTCTTGATGGGTGACTGTTTGCCTTCGGCCGCCTGCTTGCTGTTAGCGGCTGTGTCCGCGCTGCGCCCAAAGAGGATGGTGATCAGACCGGAGATTCCGCCTACCGAGATGGACGCAATCGTAGTCTTCGTTCCATAGAGCAACAACCCCGGCCCGTATATTACGATGAAGCCTACCGCGCTCCAGGCCACCATTGCGATTAGCATCCAGGCGCCGTAGCGCGCGAGCCATTCTCTGTCCTCGTCTTCAGTGAACCCACTCGCAACGCCGACGAAGAAAGTCACCGCCACCAGGAACAGACCAAGAATCAATGGTAGAGCGAGACAGGCGTAGAGGTTAATGTCTGCCGCCTTATCGTCAAGCGGGAAGACTTGCGTTGCCGCAAACCACAGCAACGCGCCGCCCCCGAGTCCTACCGCTAGGGCGACCGCGAACTCTCGCAGCCTGAATCGTCGCAGCCATATTGTGACGATGATGCCCGCAACCAGATAGACCATTAGCCCGAAGAGCAGGAAGGGCCACGGGTAAGCAACGTGAAGACCGAAGATCGGCGACAACTGCTGGCTGATTTCCGTTTCCGGCTCGCGCAACCAGGCCCAGTAGATCGTCAGCAAGAAAGCAAGCCCAACCGAGGGCAGAAGGCATAGCCAGAGAAAGCCGCGCTGGCCGGCCCAACGCCGCAATCGCGGCGATTGATACTTGTTCAGCGTCGGGCGAAAGATCCCCATGTAGACAACCGCGATCACGCCCGCAAGGAAAGCCCCAATGATGAAGACAGTCAACCAGCCGCTTTCGTTGTTTCCCGCAAACCAGATCAGATGAACGATCGAGACGTAGATTCGCGGAACGATCAGCGCCGCGGCAAGGAGCGGTATGAACACCGTCCAATTCAAAATCAGATTGCGAAAGATAGTAGCGACCAGCGTCCACGTGTCGGCGGACAGCAGACCCATTTGCGGGCTCAAGTAATTGCTGTAGTCGCGAAGGTGGCGAATGGGTTCTGCCTCCGGCTCAAGCGTAGTGGCGGGCTTGTCGCCCTTCAACTTATTGTAAACACCCTGCGGTCCCTGGGGATCGCGATGGATCCAGGCAGAGAGCCAGCTTCCAATATACCCCCCGCCGGAGACAGTGGAGAGATAGTGAAATTTCTCGAGCCATTTCAGCCGCGCGAGTCCCTGAATGATTCCGAGCGCGAAAGTTGCGCTGCGGATACCGCCGCCCGAAATGCACAAGGCGGCCTGCGGCTCTTCGAGTGCGTGAACGCGGTCGTAGAGATCGGTGAGACGTTCTTCAGACGTGGCGTCCCGGGTGTGTTCTTTGCCGGCGGAGATTTCGGTCTTTTTGTAGTGTCCATCAGGCAGCGCGTAGTGGAGACTGATGAATTCCTCTTCGAGGACTTCGTGCAGGAGGAACGGGCCTTCATTGGTCATAATGTTCCCTTTGAGAAATGGTTGATGCTCGAGAAAGCCGAGACCCCGTGACAACTGTAGGTCAAATGACACTACCGATTGGTGAGTCTGTTACAGCAATGTTTAATTGTCAATATGTGTTGGGAGTCGCGGTATTGAGAGGGACTCGTCGCTCTCCAGTCTTGGGCTCGGGCGCTCTGTTGGCAGATGCCAGCCCCGCTCAGGTGCAAACGCTACAGCGCTTGTTTACAAGAGCGAAACCGGATTGCGGCGCAGGATTTTGCGCTCTCACATCGAGGTGTGTCAGGCTGAGATGCCCCACAGTTTCTTCAGTTCCGTCAGGCTACCGTTGAACTTTTCTCTGTCGCACCGTCCGATGCCATCAACGGTGTGAGGCTCTGGGCCGATCGCGCCATCCGTATACTGCCATAACGTATAGAAGGGCCAGTTCGGAGGAACCACAGGGACCGGCCCATACTGCGCAAGCCAGAAAAAGCATTGCGCGAGAACTGGATCGTGCCCGGTGCCAAGGAGTTCTTTGATAAAGTTGCCAGAGTAGAGGCCGGGAAACCTGCCGGCAACCGCATTGACGTGGCTCACGAACTCTCGTGCTTCAACCAATGTCATGCTCGAGCCGGAGGTATTAGCCTCGAAGTCCAGGACGAGAAGTGTGTCAGGGCCTGGCTCGACGAAATTAAGGAAAAACTCAGCCTGATCGGAGCCGTCTGCCCCAGTTCCGAAATGGTAAGCGCCCCACAGCAGCCCGGCATCCAGGGCCTTCTTTCGATTGGTTACGTAAGTCGGATCTTTGAAGCCAAGGCCTTGAGTGGCTTTGTGAATGACGCCGACGATTCCTGCCGCCGCCGCCTTCTGAAAGTTCGGATTTGCATTGTGGTGCGAAATGTCTATGACAACGTTGAGTGGTTCAGCCATAACTACCTTCTCCTTTCAGCAACAAAGACGCAACTGGTCGTTATTCGGTTCTTCAAGGCAAGTCACACTTCTTTTGAAGGAGGAGACATCAATAACGGTTTTGGTACCGGCAAGGTTAAATAGGAACTCAGAGGGCACTATGGTTTTTCTCTGAATACCAGTACTTTTGTATCGGCGCCTTTGATGTAAGCTTCGCCATCATCGACAGCGATAGTTTCCCCTCGCGCCTTATGGATAGCCTCGAGACTCTGCTTGTCAACTTCAGTTTGATACTGCTCTAGGGAAAGGTGGCCAACTCGCACATCGTCCACCCGTTCGTAGGTTGCCGCGATGGCCTTTTTGCCATCGACCTCAGCTAACTGTATTCTTATTATCTTAGACGTCAACCTCGCTTCGTCCCGTTCGCACGTAAGTTCCAACGTCGTAAGCGAGTCCATGGTATCCGCCCCGTAAGCAACAACACGTTGTATAGGCATAGCTGACTTTCCTCCTTTTTTCTTACTTCCCTTTGCTGGCAATCACTTGATCAAGTTTTTTCGACAAGTCATCGTTATCAAATGCCTTTTCCCTAATACTTACTAAGGCGTTTAACAATTTGATTCCATCTGTCTCTTGTGAAGAAACACCAGCCTCCTTCAAGAAAGGAGCGAAGGCTGGATCGGCCTCAAGTTCCTTAACTATAGCTTGCAGCTTGGTAGTTGCATTATCTTTTTCGGCAGGTTTGGATAAAGATCTCCGCAGACTGAAGATCGCGTCGCCGGCATCAACTGCCGTTTGGCTATCTTTCTTTGTAGCGGGCGGAGTAACGGGTATTCCCTTAAGTTTCAGCACCCTGTTTGCCGACTCTTGTGCCTGAGTCGCAGTATCTTTTGACAGTTGCGTAAAGGCTCTAACCAGAGTGCCTGCGTTGTAGTAGGCAACAAGATCTCTCACGGCGGAGGCCATTGGGTACTCGTTGATGTCTTGATCCTTCATCTTTGTCAGCATCCCCGCATATACCTGCGCTCGACCATCGTCCATCTTGCTTATCAAGACCGCGGTTGTTTGTTCTTTAAAGAATTCGAGGTCGGCTGATTTGCGTCCGCCTCTGAAAGCGGTCAGGGCAATGCCCATAATCTGAATCGTACGTTGACTACCCTTCGTAATTCCGATCGCTGCACTACTGCTTATCTCGATCACGTCGGCAATAAAGTTAGCTCTTGACCGCTTTGCCTCGAGATCTCTGACGAACTCTTCGTAATTGGCGTCAAATGACGCCACGACGTACTCTATGGCCTCATTTCTTTTCTGTTTAGCGTCACCAGCCGGCGCTCTCGTCTGCAGCTCGATTAGTCGTGTATTGATTCCATCGACAAAGACATTGCTGACTCGAGTAACGGGTCTGCCTGTGCAACCGATCATGAAAGTTACAAGGCAAAGTGAAAAACAAAGCTGGATCTTTCTCATCGTTTTTCCTCCCAGGAAGTCTGATTGACAAGTCTGCACCGCGCTCACCGCAAGGGTTCAACACACGGACAGAGTAAACACAAAGACTCTAGCCGCGAGCGCCTTTGTATCACGCTGACGGATCGTTTCCAGCGATATCGGAACTGCCTATAGGCCTAGAAACGACAACTTGCGAGAAATAAGTGAATCGACTCATCTACGGGCTTGAAAGGTGCTTCTGCGCTTACGTCAAGGTGTTTTGCTCTCTAACCCACCTTCGTTCTTCACTTGATTATGGTGATCAAGTGAAAACGTTACATGCATCTTCGCTTTCTTTCTTAAACGCAACGCCGAATTGTGTCGTCTTCTTGAATCGTCATTCGACTTGGTTCGTTTTGCAAACGATGTATCAAACGCCGCTCTTACAAACAAGCTTGCAGGTCCTAGCTCGTCTCTACGCGCCAATCTCTTGAGGAGCTGACTTCACTAGGACGCCGTCGACAAAAGTCATCTTCATCTCAAATTGGAAATCGATGCTCACCTGCCCTTCGCTGATGTTCAACACCAACGAAAGCGCCTTGATCAGGTTCGCCTGGTTGCCCTGGAAGGCCAGCGTTATCTGCACCGAAGGACTCGCGTCCGCGCTGCTCACCTTGATCTGGAATGAAAGCGTTCCGGCTTTGAAAACGAATTTGCCTTCGAGCGACAGGTCGTAATTCAGAGCGCCATTCGTGTCAGACACCTTCGCCGAGAAGATAAGCTTGCCGTCTTCCGTCCAGTCGTATTCACCATTCAACTCCAAAGCAAACGATGGCTTCGAGCCGTCAGCGAGCTCGAATGTAGTCTTGCCGCTCAACGTGAACTCGCGTCCTTCGGCGCTCTTCTGATGAAGCGTCCCCTCGAAGCTCGCTTTGAAAGTCTTCTGCGTGTAGCCGACCGATACGTTCCAACTCACATCAGTCGAATTCCACGTATGCTGGCCTTTGATGTTGAACGCGAGGTTGGCGCCGTCTTTGTCCGAGAAGTACGCGAAGCCGAAGGTCACTCCCTTGAACGTGCCTCCAAAGCCGATCTCGACGTCGGGATTGGCTATGTTGCCCTTCACTCGGCTCATGAAGACGAGTTGATCGCCGCTCACGTCCCAGTTGCCGATGAAATCGACCTTCGCAGGCGTCAATGCCACGTTCCCGTTAGCGAATGTGTTTGTTGTCGACGCATTGAACCTGAGCAAATCATCCGCGTCGAAGCCAGCCAGATCATTCTCGAGAGCCTCGAGTTTTTGCACCCCGTCTTCGCCGGTGATCTTGGCCTGACCTCCGCCGACGAGTTTGATCAGCAGATCGTTTGTGTTCGCTTCAATGCTCAAGTCTCCGTAGACGATGATGCTGGTGGGAAGGGTATTGCCGTTCGAATCAAGCAAAGAATAGGTGAGATCGTGATTGTCATCGATCGCGATCGATCCCAGGAATGTGAATGGAGCGGAATCGGCGCCCCCGTTTGCCGCTGCGGGAATGACGGCTACCAATTGATTGTTCTGGTTGAACTGATAGTTGACCGCGACCTGCGTTTGAGCCGCACCGCTTATCGTATAGCTGATTTTGTTTTGCGCAGCTTGAGTTGCCGCTTGCGTTTGCCAGGCTCCCTGCACCTGGGGTGCGCCGCCGACAATTGCCGATACTTTGCCGTCCGGCGTGAACACGAGTTGTTGTCCGCCTGCGTTTAGTTGTAAGCCGTCCATGATGATTCTCCTTTTCAATCTGCTGAGCAGAATGTTGTCGGTTATCTGTCAAGCGACAAGCCGGTGACCAGGACGCCTGACTTGTGCAGCAATGAATCGTGTGAATACGCGTAGCCGATTGTAAGGCTCGCCCTCTTGCTTCCAACGTTCAACCCTCGAAGCTCGATTCCAATGCCGATGCCTTGGACTCCGGGAGCGATCTTGAAAGGATCCGCGAGCGACGTCTTGTCGGTGACTTTTCCCCAATCATAAAAAGCCTTCAGATAAGTGTTCGAGAGATCGATGCCGCCTACGGTTGGTTGCGGCTTCGACGTATCTGTGCTCGTGGACTTGCGCTTGAAGAGATTCAAAAGGTAGGTGCTCTTGAAGCCAAGCTCCGCTCGCTGGAAGTTCAGGTCTCGGCCTACGAACTCGCCTTCTTCGAGGCCTCTGACATTGTTCGGCCCGCCTAATCGAAACTGTTCGAACACCGGAGTGCGACTGCTGCCTACGCCAAGCTCACTGTTGAATCTGAGAAAGAAGTCGGTCGGAGAGGTGGTTCCGAAGAAGAGTTGACCGCCGATGTTGATCGTGAACTGTTCGAATGGAAAGTCGGCACTCAGGACATCGAACGCCTTCTTCGCCGATGCGGTTACAAACGCATCGAACTCGCCGAAGTGGCTGACCGGCGTCTTTCTTAGATCGAAGCTAATGCCGTGATCCAGGACGAGAGAGGCTGCGGCCACCTGACCGCCGACAATCGGCGTCGCCAACGTCGACCGCGGCTGGATCGAAACGTCTTTGTACTCCAACGCGGCGTCAAGTTTGACGTTGTAGTGCGCCCGCTTGCGCTTTTTGTCCAGCCCTTCGGCTTGCAGAATGTAGTCCCTCGGCGTGAATGAATCGTAACCGGTAGAGAATGTCGCCTGGCCGCCCGACTCGGTATCTTCAAGCTTCGGACCTATTGGATTACCAAGCCGCTGATTGCGATCGCGAAAATATTTGCCGTTGAGGTTGAAGCTCCTGAAGTACTGTTTCCTCTCCGGCTCTTCGTAATAGTAGCTGAACGAAACATTGCCTCGAATCACTTCGTTGCCGCCGGTGAAACTGAGCGCGAAAGTCTCGTTCAAGTGCAGGAGATTGCTCGCGCTGATTTGTGCGAGTCCGGTGAAGCTGTCTTCGGGCGAGTAGCCGAACCCGGCCTTCAACGACAGGCTCGCAATAACCGGGCGGCGCACGATATCAAAAACCAGAGTCGAGCCATCAGCCGTCGGTGTGACGCTTGCAATATCGCTGACCTGAGCTAGCAGACTGATGTCCTTGTCAATTTGGCTTTTGGTTGGCAGTTCGTGCGGCTGAGAAAGCAGTCTAGCGAGATACTTCGTGTTGAATACAGCTTCGATTTCTTTTCTACGCTTCTCGAGTTTATCGGCGTCAGCGATTTCGCCCTTGTCCCTAAGCTGTTGTTCCAACTTTATCGGTTCAACTTTAATTTTTGTATTGCCGACGAGCTGCGTATTTCCGACCGTGAGTATCCAGGCTCCGCCTTCTTGAGCGAGTCGTCGAATTGTAGCTTTGGGGCTTGGCCAATTCTGAATCCTTGAAGCGCTGTAGTTGTTTTGGATTTGCTCTTCGATAATGCTTCGGCTTTGCGGAAGCTTTTGACCGAGAACGAGCCCTCCGATTTTCGCTTTGAGGAAGGAATATCCGGCCACCTTGAGCAGCTCCTGCTCGACGGCTTGTTTTATATCTTCGGACGAATCGCCGGGCGCCGCAGTTAAGTCACTGGCCGCATATTCGATGGTCACCGAAATCTTTTTTTCTTCATCGGTAAGATTTCCAATCGCAAAACCCGCGGCAGCATCAGCCATAGTTTTTAGCGACTTCATTGCGCTCGACTCTGACTTCTGCGCTTCTGCGGTGGCGACGATCACCTGAAGCGTGCGAACAACTTCGGCAGTGTAAGTAATTTTCCAGAGATCATCGACCTCGCTGTTTTCCGGAGCCGCCGGCTTGAGCACAGAAGATGGCGGCGAGATGGTAAAGGTGCCGGTGACCTTGCCGGATACTCGCTGAGTGATCTGTCCGAAAAAATTCCAGGCGGTGCCTCGCGCGACCCACGGATGATTTTCGGCGGCCATGTCCTGAAGTGATTGTTTGATCGCGATGGCCAGATCGGGGTCTTGCACGTTTATTTCCGCGTTCGCCAGATCGATTACCACCCATCGCAACGTCGGCTGGCCATCTCCCGGAACTTGAATCGACTGTGCCCGAGCTCTGACCCGCAGGAAATCCTGATTCGTATTCTGGGCCTTGGTTAATGGAACAGCGATGAAGAACAGGCTGGCCATCACACAAAAGCCGCCGAGTCCCTTCCTTCGTATCACGCTCATGATTGACTATTCTGCCGAACTTGAGAGGCTGTTTTTCGTTTTAGGCTAACCCACAACACCTGAGCCCGTAACGTAACGATCTCGCCGCGCGTGCAATATTACACATTGCCACGCAAACGGCAAAGCCGGGTCGAAAGTCGGACCGGTACTAGTTTGAAGTGGGAACAACTTATAAGCCTTGGTGGATTGGAAGAGATCGGACTAAGAATCCACTTCGTAGGTCGCGCACGTTGAGGGCGTTTCCCAAACTCGCACCTTGTAGACTCGCACGCGTTCGTCACTGATCTCTTCTGAGACCTTATGCAGAATGAAACCCGCGAGGTGTTCGCTCGAGGGATTTATTTCAAGATCAAAAGGCTTAAGCTCGTTTAGGTTTTGATGATCGAGATACTTCATCACTCGTCGCGTTGCCGCTTTGATGTCCTTGAAGTCGACGAGCATTCCGACCTGGTCGAGCTGCTGTCCGCGAACGTAGACTTCCACCTTCCAATTGTGTCCGTGAAGATTCTCGCACTTGCCGCGATAGCCTCGCAGCGCGTGAGCGGCTGAGAATTCTTCTTCGATCATCACCTCGTACATAGTTCCTCGAAGCGTCGTTTGATTCTTGCTAAAAGGCTAGAAGAGCAGTGTGGCTTTGTCAATTATAGGAAAGCCAGTATAGGAAAGCCGGTTATCGGAAAGCGGGCGTCAGAAGGGGAAGGCGCAATTCTTGATTTTCCATTTTTCATTTTCCATTTTTCATTGTTGAATCGTCGTTCAATCAATGACAAATGAAAATTGGAAAATGACAAATGGAAAATTTGCTGCACTCTGCTCTGCTAACTGCTGCTTCTGGCTTGTGACCAGTTGCGGCGTTTGTGTCCCGCTTGGGCGCTCGTATATCATTACTCGCTTGCGACGGGCTCGCGAAGCCCGACCGTGAGGAGGCATTCAAAGTTGAAGCACAAGATCACGCTCATTCCAGGCGACGGAATCGGCCCTGAAGTAACCGGCGCTACCATTTCGGTCTTGAGAGCCACGGGCTTCGAAGCTGAATGGGAAACCTTCGTCGTCGGCGCTGAAGCGTTGTCTCGTTACGGCGATCCGTTGCCCAACGATCTGATCGAAGCAATCAAACGAAACAAGGTCGCGCTCAAAGGGCCGGTCGCGACTCCGATCGGAACGGGGTTCGTTAGTTCAAACGTACGATTGCGCAAAGCGCTTGATCTCTATGCCAATCTGCGGCCGATCAAATCGCTCAAAGGCGTGCCGAGCCGCTACGAGGACATCGACTTAATTGTCGTGCGCGAAAACACCGAAGATCTCTACTCCGGGCTCGAGCACGAAGTTGTTCCCGGCGTGGTCGAGAGCTTGAAGATCATCACCGACAAGGCTTCTCGCCGAATTGCAAAGTTCGCCTTCGAGTATGCGCGGCTTGAAGGGCGCAAAAAAGTTACTGCAGTTCACAAGGCAAACATAATG
>Ga0075436_100000444_pt1 | contig 26522 bp, 24 predicted proteins | sample RhiMethybrSRZTD5_FD_75303 | JGI IMG/M metagenome (GOLD analysis project Ga0075436, IMG submission 75303) | Populus rhizosphere microbial communities from Tennessee, USA - Rhizosphere MetaG P. TD hybrid SRZTD5 | ecosystem: Host-associated > Plants > Roots > Rhizosphere > Soil | place: USA...
CGGAGTCGCACCGAGTTTCCCGAAAGCCTAAGGAGGGCGCCGACGGTGCGCCGCCCGTGATCATCACGAGGACCCCGCTCCGCGTGAGCTTCGCGGGGGGCGGCACCGACCTCCCCACCTTCTACCGTCAGTACGGGGGCGGGGCCGTCGCGAGCGCGGCCATCGACAAGTACGTCCACGTCCTCGTCAACACGAAGTTCGACCGGTCGGTCCGGGTCGCGTACTCGAAGACCGAGACCGTCGAGCGGTTCGACGACCTGCAGCACGGTCTCGTCCGCGAGGCGATGCGGCTCACGGGCGTCACCGAGCGACTCGAGGTCCACACGATCGCGGACATCCCCTCGGAGGGGACCGGCCTGGGGTCGTCGTCGACGCTGACCGTAGGGCTCCTCAACGCCCTCCACGCCTACAAGGGGGAGCTCAAGGACCCGGCGACGCTCGCCGAGGAGGCGTGCCGCATCGAGATCGAGGTGCTGGGCGGAGCGCTCGGGAAGCAGGACCAATACATCGCCGCGTTCGGCGGCGTCCACTTCTTCGAGTTCCGTCCCGACGACACCGTCCGGTCGACGCCGATCCCGCTCACCCTTCCCGAGACCGAGCGGCTCTCCGACCACCTCTCGCTCTACTACACCGGCGTGACCCGGCAGGCACAGGGGATCCTCAAGCGCCAGGACGAGCGGACCGAGGTCAACCGCGAGGCGCTCGGCCGGATGCGCGGGCTCGCGACGCAGGCGCGCGATGCGCTGCTCGCGCGCAACTTCGCGTCGCTCGGCGCGTTGCTCGACGAGGGGTGGCGGTTGAAGCGCGAGCTCTCCGACGGGATCTCGAACCCGGCGATCGACGATCTGTACGACCGGGCCAAGGCGGCCGGGGCGTACGGCGGGAAGATCACCGGCGCTGGCGGCGGCGGGTTCCTCCTCGTGGTCCACCCCCCCGAGAGAAGTCATCAAATACAGTCCGCCCTAGCACCGCTGGAGCGGCTCCCGGTCCGCGTCGCGGCCGAAGGCTCCCAGATCCTGGTGGTCCGCCGGTAACCCTACATGGCCGAGATCTCGGGGTACGTCCGGCAGTACGTCGACGAGACCCGGGCCGCGCTGGCGGACCCGTACCTCGCCGAGGGCGTCGCCCGCATCGTCCCCGTCCTGCTGGCCGCGCGTTCCGAGGACCGGACGATCTACTTCTTCGGCAACGGCGGGAGCGCCTCGACGGCGTCGCACTTCGTCTGCGACATCGGCAAGGCGACGATCCAGGGTGAGGGGAAGCGGTTCCGTTGCGTCGCCCTCGTCGACAGTGTGGAAAGCCTCACCGCCTGGGCGAACGACACCGACTACTCGCGGGTCTTCGCGGAACAGCTCGCGACCCTCGCGAAGTCCGGGGACGTGGCCGTGGGCATCAGCGGCTCCGGCAACTCCCCGAACGTGCTGCGCGCGATGGAGACCGCGGCGTCGATGGGCCTGCGCACCGTCGGGCTGACGGGGATGGGCGGGGGCAAGCTGCGCGCCCTCGTCGAGGTCCCGGTCGTCGTGCCGTCGAACAACATGCAGCACATCGAGGACGTCCACCTCCTGATCTGCCACCTGCTCACCTCGTACCTCCGCGACGAGGCGCCGGCCCCGCCGCGGGTCCGATGACCGTCCGCGTCCGCGAGTACATGGTCCTCGAGGTCGAGCGCCTCGACCGGTCGACGACCGTCGGCGAGGCGATCGACCGGCTCTCGCGGAGCCGCCACCACGGCCTCCCGGTCACCGACAGTGACGGCAAGCTCGTCGGGTTCGTGAGCGCGAAGGAGCTCCTCCGCAACGCGAACCACCGCGACCGCCCCCTCTCCGAGATCATCCGGCCCGGCACGTACCGCGCGACGCCGGACATGGGCCTCGACGACGTCGCGCGGATCATGTTCCGCTACGGACTGCGCGACCTGCCGATCACCGACGCCGACGGGCGTTTGTGCGGGGTCGTCTCGAACCTCGACATCGTCCGCTCGCACTTCGAGCGGGCGTCACCGGCCAAGGCGGAGACGCTCCGGACCCTCCTCGCTGAGCGCTACCAACTGCCGTTCTCCTTCCGCCGCGGTCTCGCCCCGATCGCGACCCTCCGGCCGACGCAGTGGAAGGTCTTCGAGGACGAGCTCGAGGGGCGGCGGTACGAGCTCGAGCGCGGGTTCGCCGAGCCGGTCCTCGTGGTCGAGAAGGGCGACCAGTGGATCCTCGTCGACGGCCACCATCGCGCCCTCGCGGCCCAGGCGATGGGGCTCCAGCAGCTCCAGGCGTTCATCCTCACGTGCGACAAGCCCCACGAGTTCGCCGCCATCGAGACCGGCTTCGAGCGGCTCGCGCGCGAGCACAACCTCTACAGCCTCTCCGACATCTCCGTCGACCGCGCGGCGCACCACCCGCTCCTCGAGGTGACGACGCAGCTCCTGCGACGGTTCGAGTCGAACGAGCCGCCGACGCCCCCGCCGTAGCCGCGCCCGCGGTTCGTACCACCGGCATAAAGGCCGTCCGCCCGATTTCGACCGCGCGATGGCCACCGACGTCCTCCCGCTGCAGACGACGACGCTCCCGTTCGCCGTCCTCGTGGTGGCGATGCTGGTCGTCGAGGTCTTCCTCCTCACGCAGATCGTCCCGCGCCGGGGCCCGAGACCGTCGCTCGCGCGGATGATCATCGGGAGCTCCGCGTTGGTCGGGTCGGCCGGGACGTTGATGGCCCTCGTGAACACGACGGCCACGGCGTCGCTCGACAGCTACGCCGTCCTCCTCTTCGCGTTCAACTTCATGATGGTCGCTCCGCCCGGGCTCTGGGTCATCTCGGTGATCGTATACCGCGATCGGACGATCGATCCCTCGAGCTGGTTCTGGCCGGTCGCGGTCGTCGCGATGGCGACGAGCGCGGAGCTCCTCATGGGGCTCCTCTTCGTCGTGGCCGACGGCCCCGCCGCGGGCGCCACGACGGTGCTCGCGGCCACGCTCGTCTCGGCGTGGTACCTCTGGTCGATGGTCGGCGCGATGGTCGCCCTCACGGTGTGGGTCCCGATGCCGAACGCGGTCCGAGGACCGCTGCTCGCCCTCTCCGCGTCGGGGTTCGTCGCCCCATGGGTCGTCGCGGACCCGATCGTCGGAGCGGCCTTGATGGCGGTCGCGATGGCGGCCGTGATCGTGCTCTTTGTCCGGCCGAGCGGCACGGCCCCAGGGGCGCACCGCGGCGTGACCCTCGGCGTCCTCGCGGCGTTCCTCGCGATGAACGCGAGCGGGTTCGCGGTCGTGGCGACGAACGGCACCCTCGCGGCCGTCGTCGGGTTCGGGCTCGTGATGTCGGTCGCGATGGTCGGAGAGTTCCTCTACCTGGTGCGCGTCGGGCTCCTCCCCGCCGCCGAGGCGCCGCCCGCCTCCGCCACGGTCGCGGTCGCACCGGTCGAACTCTCCCCCGAGGGATCGCCGTACCGGACCTAGCGCGGGGGGGCCGCCCGTCAGGGGAGACGGGGGGTGGCGACGGGGGTCGGCGCGCCAGCCGCGACCGCCGGGCGAGGGACGGGACTCGTGGCGACCATCGGGAGCCGCAGGGCCGCCTCGCGGGCCCGCCGGCGGGCGTGGAGCCGCTCCGCGGCCCAGTGCCGGACGTCGTGGATGTAGAGGTTGCCGTACGGGCAGGCGCCGACGCACCCACCGACGCCGCAGCATTTCGAACTGCGGAACTCCCCCTTCGTGCGGAAGTGGCCGGGCATGTCGACGAGCCCGACGGGGCAGGCCTTCGCGCAGTCGAGGGTCGTGCACCGGCGGCAGACCTCTCGATCGCGGACCTTGAGCTTGAAGAAGCCGATCCGGGAGAACGCCTGGCTGAACGTCCCCCAGTGGCACCAACCCATCGTGACGCAGTTGTAGTTGCCGGTGTACGGGATCGTGACGAACATCACGTACCACAGGACCCCGAAGTAGAACCCGAAGAGGAACTGGGTCGGGTCCCGCCCCGCGAAGGTGACGTCGGCGCGGCCGATCGAATCGAGGAAGGAGAGCGAGGAGGCCCCAACGAGCGAGAGCAGGACGGCGGCGGTCGTGATCGTGTACGCCGACGAGAAGCGGCTCCCGAGGTACTTCCGGCCGACGACCGAGCTGCGGTTGAACGACTTCATGTCGTCGAGCACGGTGCCCTGGTACATCACCGGGGCATTGCAGAGTACCGAGCAGAGCGCCCGACGACCGAAGAGGGTCGACAGCGCGCCGACGCCGACGTAGGTGAGACCGATCGCGCCGAACAGGCTCGGAGCGAGCGGGCCGCCCGTGCCGATCCCCATCCCCCAGCCGACGATCGGCACCTGCGCGATCGAGGGAAGGTCGCGCACGGGCAGCGTCGTCCAGAAGCCCGGTAGGTAGACCGTGAAGAGGGCAAACGCGCCGGCCATGAGCGCGAGTCGAACGCGAAGCTCCCCCGGACGCGTCTCCCGCATCTTGAACAGGACGAGCGCTCCCATCTCGGCCCCCATCATGATCAGGAACCACGCCGATCCGGTCACGACGGCGACGAACCAGAACCCGTTCGCTACGGCGTTCCCGACGAGCGTCGCCGGCGGGCCCGCGAGGGCGCCCGAGGGCAGGAGGTCGAGGAACGAGGGGCCGCCCGCCTCGAGGTCGAGGAGCGCGCCCATGAACAGCTCGGCCACGAAGGTGAACAGCAGGAGCTGGAACGCCCATCGGGGCCGCACCTGCCACAGGATCCGGTCGTCCGAGGCGGATGGGCCGGGCTGAAGGACCGCGGCGAAGAAGAGGACCATCTCGACGACCACCGCCGCCGCGAACAGCGTCAACGACCCGGTCCAGAGCCAGAGGTAGAGGCCGGCCATGAGCAGCGCGAACACCGCGAGCAGCCGGACCGAGTACCGGGCGAAGCGGCCGTCGAGCTCGGGGTGCCGATGGGCGTGCTCCATGAGGAAGACGACGAGGGCGACCATCCCGGCCGACCCACCGAAGATCGACGCCGCGACCCACGCCGGGTTCGAGCCGATCGCGGGGGGCGAGAGGAACATGAGGACCGATTGGGTGGCCAGAACGACCGCCATCTCTCGCCCGAGCCCGGGCCGCAGGATCACCGTCGCGACGGCCATCTCGACGGCCATCGTGAACAGGAACCACGGCGAGCCGATCACGGCCACGAGGACGTCGGCGATCCCGAGCGAGCCCGCGGTCGCGCCGGGAAGGAGACCGCCGTACGCGAGCGGAAACGTCGCGCCCATCAGGACCTCGTTGAGCAGCACGAGTCCGACCACCGCCGCGATCGGGATCGGGCGGCCCCGCAGCCACGCGACGGTCGGCTCGGGAGCCCCGGGGCCCGGCCCGGGGCCGGCCCCGGCGGGCGCTCCGCGTGGGGTCGCGAGCAGCACGAAGGCGCTCGCCCCCATCGCGGCGCCCGCGACCCAGATCCCTTCACCGAGCGTCTTCGCCCCGGGATCGAGGAGGTAGAGCAAGGCACCGGCGAGCATGCCCGCCATCATGCCGAGGAGGAAGACCACGACGGCGACGCGGAACGCGCTCCGCGCCTCGGCGGCCCATCGGACCAGGACGCCGGTGGCCCCGGCCATCGCGGCGGCCAGTGCGACGATCGCCAGCTCGACGGCGATCATCGACTCCGGTCGGCTCGCCGCGGCTTATGCGCCGGGCGTTCGTACGCGGCCCAAGGCCGGGGGCTTGCGCATATTCATACCATAGGAATATCAAGCGCCCTCAGGTCGTGCGGGCGCCCCGGCATGTCTTCTTCAGCCGCCTCGATCCCGGTCGCTCGCCATCGCCGGGCGCTCGCGCGATGGTTGCTGCTCTCCGGCCTCGTACTGCTCCTCCTCGCGCCCTCGTTCGGGGGCCACGCGCCGACGGGCTTGGCCCGGGTCGTCCAGTTCTCGAACGGTAACATCCCGCCCGGGGGCGGGTCCGTCGTCAACCTGTCGGTCAACCTGACCGACGCTCCCTCCTTCCAACCCGGGTCGCTCACCGCTCCCGCGGGCAGCGTCGTCGCGCTCGAGGTCGTCAACACCGGGACGTTCAACCATACCTTCACCCTCTCGAACGTCGCGAACTTCGTGATCCCGGACAGCTACTCCCCCGCCCAGCTCAACGCCTTCTTCGCAGCGAACGGGACGTGGGCGAACCTCGCGCTCGGTCCGGGCTCCGTGTCGTTCTTCAACGTCACGATCCCGTCGTCCGACACGGGGATGAGCTTCGAGTTCGTCTCCTTGGTCGCCTATCAGTTCCAGGCGGGGATGCGCGGGTTCCTCAACGTGACGTCGGCGGGTGGTGGCGGCGCGGTCGACCTCACCGCGCAGACCAACGACGTCCTTCGATTCCTTCCGGACATCCTCGCGGTGAACGCGACGGTGTTTCCGGTGAACGTCCACGTCGAGCTCACGAACGTGGGAGGAGCGTCGCACACGTTCACGCTCGAGGCCGAGTCGAACAACACCCTCCTTCCCGGCAACTTCAGCGCCTACTTCGTCTCCCACCACCCGCTGGTCGACGTGAGCATCGTCGCCCAGGCGGTCGTCTGGGCGAACTTCACCGTCCTCGCCCCCGGCGCGTACGAGTACATCTGCAAGGTGCTCCCCCACTTCGCCAACGGCATGTTCGGTTGGCTCTACGTCGGGATCGCCCCGCCCGCACCGGCCGCGGCCCCGAGCACGGCGATCGTCCAGGCCGGGGTCCTGATCGGAGCGGGATCGCTTCTCGGCATCGGGATCGTCTTCGCGGTCGCCGGATCCTACGTGGGCCGGTTCCCTCGCCGACCGGCGAGCCCGCCGCACTAGCGCGAGGCGCATTCGCCTCGATGAATCGAGGCGCGACCCTCATCTAGGGGCAGACGGTAGCCACCCACCGCGACCCCGCTCCGGGGGTCCGGAGGGCGAGGGTCGATGCAGGGACGGCGCGGTCGCACGCTCTCCGTCGTTCGCCCCGGTCGACGGCACCCGAGAGCAGTCCGGCTGCTGATCGCGGTGGTGATCTGCGGGTTGCTCGCCCTGCCCGCGCTCCCCTCCGGCATGGCGCCACCGGTTCCGCCGCCGTCCGGTACCTCGACGGCGACGACCCCACCGGCGATCCCGAGCCCTCCGATCGCCCGCTCGCACGGGCTCCCCGGAGCCGACCCGACCGGGGAGCGGTTCGTCGACGCGCCCGCCCTCGCGCTCCAGGCGTGGAGGGCGGGGCTCCCCGCGCGCCCGACCGGTACGGGTCTCTCCGGAACGGCCGTCACCGAAGCGGCGACCTCGCCCTTCCCGGCGACGCCGCTCCCCCTTGTCGCGAACGGGACCCTGGCGGGGCGGATCTACGATATCACCGTCGGCCGACCGATCGCGGGCGCGATCGTTCAGCTGGTTCCAGTGGGCACCTCGGTGTGCTCACCGGGCCCGTGCCCGTCGAACGTCACCGACGCCGCCGGCACGTTCAGTTTATCGTCGGCCCCCGGAACCGTCACCGTCGTCTTCAGCGCGGCGTACTACATCTCGAACCGAACGTGGGCGACGGTCACGAGCGGGTCGATCACCCCGTTGGGTTTCCTCTATCTGATCCACGATGGCCTCGTCACCGGCGTCCTCGAGGATAATTCGCCCTCGCACTCCCCGATCGCCGGGGCGTCGGTCTCCGCGACGTCGCGCGACCAGCTCATCGGGACGTTCCCGGGCGCGGTGTCCGCGGCGAACGGGAGCTTCTCCGTCGCCGTGCCGCCGGTCCCGACCGAGATCGACATCACCTCCCCGGGCAACCCGCCGCCGTTCCTCGAGAACGTCACGTTCGTGAACCTCACCCCGTACGCCACCCTCGACCTCGGGGTCATCCACCTCGAGGGCGGGGTCCCGATCACGGCGACGCTCGTCGACGGGGCGACGGGCCTGCCGATCGCCCCGGGCGTGCCGTCGCAGATCACGGTTTGCACGCGGCGGGGGGACTTCTGCCTGCCGCCATTCGTGAACCGGACGGGGTCGAACGCGACGGGGTACGGTCTCCCGGGGGCGGCGTACCTGAAGGCGTACGCCATCGGGTACGTCGCGAACGTCACCCCGATCCCCGACCTGCCGAACACGGACCAGCCCGTCGACGTCGGGACCATCGAGCTCGTGCCCGCCGCGGTCGTGGAGATCTCCACGAACCTCACCGGCGGCCCCCCGCCCCCCGGTCCGTGGGCGTTCCAGAACCTGACGGTGTTCGCGTGCTCGCTCGACGGGATCGAGCTCACGTACCAGATCAGCACCGGGTCCGCCCTCGCGTCGAGCCCCTGCACGCCCCGCGGGGCGATCCCGGCCTCGGCCCCGGCGAACCAGCTCGCCGTCGGGTCGACCTCGCTGATCCTCGCTCCCCCGCTCCGGGACGTCGTCTTCCTCGGGCCGGCGCCGCCGTGCGGCTGCTCGACCCCGCAGTTCCCGATCGCGACGAACCAGATCGAGACCCTCACGCCCCTCTTCCCGTCGGAGTACCAGAACGTCACCTGGGTCAACGCGAGCCCCGACCGGGTGACCTTGGCGGGGTCCGTCGACCTGGCCCCGGGGACGATGCTCTCCGGGAACGTATCGCTCGCCGGCGTGGCCGGCCCGCTGGACGGTCTCTTCGAGGTCCAGGTATGTTCGACCGACGAGGTGACGCTCTGCGGCTGGACGGTCGAGTCGTCGAGCCTCGACCCGGCGGCCGGCTCCTCGGGGTGCCCGGTGAGCGACCACGCGTTCTGCGCCCCGGCGCCGCCCGGGCCGGTCGTCGTGACCGTGACCCAGATCGGGAGCGGCGCGCAGAACCGGACCTGGCTCGAGGTGCCGGGCGGCTGCTGCGCCCAGGACGGCCGCCCGACGGACGTGGGGTGGATCAACGTCAGCGCCGCCCCGACCGGGTCCGTGCACGGCATCGTGGTCGCCCAGACCGGCGGACCGGGCAGCGCCACGGTGCCGGTTCCGGGGGTCCTCGTCGCCGTCAGCGTCTGCCCCGTCGGCCCGACCCCGCTCGGGGTCCCGGCGTCGGCGTGCACCTCCGGCGATCTCGACCCATCGGACGGGACGTTCAACATCTCCGCGTCGCTCGGCTGGGACCGCGTCTCGGTCACGGCGACCGGCTACCAGTCCAACTGGACGTGGGTCGACGTGACCGGAGCCAACGACTCGGGCGTGATCGAGCTCGCGCCGGACGCGGTGCTCCTGGGCAGCGTGCGCGGGGTGGGCGGTGGCCAGGTCTACTCGGCGGAGGTCTCGGCCTGCCCGGCGGCGGCGATCCTCCAGTGCTCGGAGATCGGGGTCACGAACAGCTTCGGCCTCTTCAACGGAACGGTTCGAGGCGGACCGCTGCCGTGGGGCACGTACGAGGTCTACGCGTCCGCGGCCGGGTTCGCCCCGAGCTGGACGTGGGTCAACACGACGCCGGGGGGCGTCGTGCGCGTGCCGACGATCGTCCTGAGCCCGATCGGGGGCGGGTCGGCCCCCCGGGCACCGGGCCCGAACCCCGCCGCCGCGAACGCGACGGTCGGCGTCTGGGTCGACGGCCGCGTCGCCGACTCGCGCACCGGTCTCGGACTCCCTAGCACCCTCGTGAACGAGTGTTCCGTCGTCAGCGGCGGCTGCCTTGGTTCGGTCCAGGTGACGACGGCCGGTGGGACGTTCAACGTCTCGTTGCTCCTGGGGCAGTACTACCTCGATTTCTCGTCGAACAACTACCCCGACCTCCGCGTCTACGTGAACGCGACCGCCACGACCGACGTCCACCTCGGCACCCTCCTCATGACCCACGACCCTTGGGTGAGCGGACGCGTGCTCATCGACCCCTGGGAGTCGCTCGCGACGACCGTCGGTATCGGCGTGCAGGGGGAACTGCTCGGGTGCAACGCCGCGGGTAACGTCTGCGACCTCGCGGCCACGACCGACAGCGGCGGGTTCTTCAACGTGAGCGTCCCGGTCGGTGTTCGGTCCACGCTCGTCGTCACCGGCGGCGGGGTCGGTGGGTTCGGCAGCGCCGTCGCGGGCTTCGACCAGCGGGTACGGACCCTCGACGCGTTCGGCGCGTTCATCGCCCTGCCGACGTCCGGACCGTCCGCGATGGCCGCCCCGATCTTCGGGGTCCTCGTCGGCGCGCTGACCGACGGGAGCACCTGGAACCAGTCGGCCGGCGCGGCCTCGCGGCCGTGCGGGTTCTGCATCGTGACGCCGACGGCCTTGAACAGCAACCTGACGAGCTACTTCCCGGTCCAGGTCGGCGCGGGCGGCGACTACGCCGCGTTCCTGCCGTCCGACGGCTCGGCGACCCTGCTCGTCGGGAGCGGGACGTCGTACCGGTGGGCGAACGAGACCGTCCCCGGACCGGTCGCGTCCGGCGCCGTCACGAGCGTGCCGGCGATCGCGGTGCCGCACTACGGCTGGCTCAACCTCACGGTCGTCGATGCGAACGGGTCCGTTCCGCTGGCGACCGCGTACGTGACGGCGGCCGTCACGGACCTCGCTAACGCCACCACGTGGGTCTCCGGCACCCTGGTCCGGGGGGACGGATACGCCAACCTCTCGGCCCCGCTCGGGTCGGCGACGGTCACCGTCACCGGCCCGGGCTACTTCAACCAGACCTTCTTCGCCAACATCCACCAGAGCGTCGCCGTCGCGCTCGGGACGGTCGGACTGCTCTCGGGCGCCCCGCCGTCGGGGCTGTGGATCAACTCCTCGCAGGTGAACACGGTCAACGCCTCGCCCGTCCGGACCGTCGTCGACGCGAAGACCCTCGCCGCGGTCCCGGGCGCGCGGATCGTCGCGACGACGGACCGCGGCGTCTCGACCGGGTCGAGCCTGTTCACGAACGGGCTCGGCCAGTTCCTCTTTTTCGCGCCCTCGGCGCGGGCGATGACGGTGCAGGCGACCACCCCCGGCTACGACGGGCTCGCGCTCTACTACACCACGAACGGCTCGACCCAGCTCACGGTACCGCTGATGAAGCTCCAGGGGAACGGGATCGTCGCGGGGCGGGTCATCTCCGAACCGACGGGCGCCCCGGTCTACGCGGTGGAGGTCGAGGTCTGTCCGTTCGCCAACCCGGGCTGCACGAACTACGCGTACACGAACGCGACCGGCTACTTCTGGGTCGCCGCGAGCTACGGCCTCGACACCGTGACCGTCGTCACGGAAGCGTACCTGACCAACACGCCGATCACCCTCAACGTCCCGACGGACGGCTGGGTCTGGACGGGGGACGTGCCGATCTACGAGTTCGCCTCGCTCCACGGCTCCGTCCGAGGGCTCCCGTCGGGGCAGCCGATCGCGGGGGCGAACGTCAGCGTCTGCTCCCCGCTCGGCAACCCGGTCGGACCGTGCACGACCTACGTCCCGACCGATGCGAACGGCGACTTCCTGATCCCGTTCCCGCCGGGATCGTACGTGCTCCAGGTCGCCGCGGCCGGGTTCAACACGACGTACCGGCCTTTGAGCCTGCAGCCCGGGCAGGACCTCGCGATGGGCACGATCTTCCTGTTCGCGTTCGGCACGATCGTGGGCTCGATCGCCTCGGCGATCACCGGCCACCCGGTCACGAACGCCTCGGCGATCGCGTGCGCGACGTACCGGGTCGGCGACTGTTCACCGTTCGTGCCCGCCGACCCGAGCGGGGCGTTCTCGGTCTTCTCGCCGCCCGGACCGGTCCTGCTGACGGTCACCGCCCCCCTCTACTTCGACAACTTCTCCTCGGTCTACGTACCCACGGGCGGGGTCCTCTCCGTCGGGACGATCCTGCTGGCCCCGCTCTCGGCGGACATCCCCGAGAGCGTCGCGGGGTCCGTCATCGCTTCGGACCGGGCCGGTGCCCCGATCCCCGGGGCGTTCGTCTCGGCCCTCTCCGGCAACGTGCCGTTCGCCTCGACCGCCACCGACAGCGCGGGCCAGTTCTACCTTCCGGTCGCGTGGGGCACGTACACGGTCGTGGCGAGCGCGCCGGGCTACGCGACGGCCCGTACCCTCCTCGTGGTCCACGCGAACCTCACCGGGATCCAGTTCGCCCTCGCGACGATGACGTACACCGTGAGCGGGGTGGCGCGCGACGCGGTCTCGAGGGCGCCCCTCGTCGCGATCGCGATCACCGAGGGCGGCACGACGCTCGCCACCACGGGCACCGCCGGCAACTTCTCGTTCCCGCTCCCGAACGGGACGTTCGCGCTCGTCGCGCGGTCGACGAGCCTCACCGGGGCCGAGTACACGAGCCTGCCGTTCTCGGTGACGGTGAACGGCGCCTCGGCGGTGCGGAACCTCGATCTGAACCCCTCGGCCGTCGCGGTCGTCGGCGAGGTCGTCGACGCCCAGAGCGGGCTCCCGGTGCCCGGCGCTACCGTCGTGGCGTTCGGGCCGGGGTCGACGGTCGTCGCGGCGACGACGGTCGTCTCGGGGACCGGCGGGTTCCGACTGAACCTCGCCGTCGGGGTCTACGTGCTCAACGTCTCCGCGCCCGGGTTCGAGCCGGCGTCGGTGACCGTCACCGTCCCGAACGGCTCGGGGCTGCTGACCATCCCGCTCGCGCGCGTCGCGGTCGGGGCGGGTCTCGGGGCCGCGCTGCCGGTGCCGATCGTCCTCGGGATCGTCGCGGCGGCGATCGTCGCCGCGGTCGTCGGGGTCGTGTGGTACCGCCGGCGGCCACCGCCCCCACCGCCGCTACCGCGGTGGACGCTCGACGACCTCGACGAGGCCGGCGTCCGATAGACCCCCCGCGCGGGTCGGGGCGCCCTACGTGACGACGAGGTACGCGCGCATGATGCCGTGGTACGTACCGCAGAACTCGGTGCACTGGATCAGGTACTCCGTGCCCGCGGCGACGTTCGGCACCGTGAAGGCGATCGCGTTGACCCGACCGGGGATCGCATCGAGCCGGACCCCGAGGCCGGGGATGTTGAACGAATGGACGACGTCCGTCGCGCTCACGTTCACCTGCACGACGGTGCCCGGCGCGGCCCAGAGGTTCCCCCCGGTGGCCGCGCCGGTCGTCGCGTCGTAGCTCGTGTTGAAGCACGTGCCGTTCGCGGGGTAGCAGAACTGCCAGTACCACTGGTGCCCGATCACGTCCACGTACTCGTCGGCGTGGGCCGGCAACTGGTCGATGTGGTAGAGGAGGACCGTCGAGTAGACCGCGACGCCGGCGATCAGGACGACCGTCGCGAGGGTCCAGGCGACCTCGAGCCGGTTAACCATACCGCCTCCCGCGTGCGTTCGGGTCGCGGAACCGCCAGATCGCGTAGGCAAGGATCGCGAACGTGATGATCGAGCCCCCGATCGAGATCGCGACCATCACCCACACGAGGGGCGACGTCTCGGCGAGGTTCGTCGACCCGCCCGCGCGGGCGAGCCCCGGCACGGCGATCGCGACGGTCGCGGCGGCGCCCGCGAGCGCGGCCCGCGCCGCGCGCCGGGTCCTCACGGTGCTGTCGAAGTGGTTCGATACATATCGCCCGCGTACGAACCGGCACGGTCCGCGCGCGACCGCCGACCGGGCGGCTCCGGCGCCGCCGGTACGTACGGAAGCCCTTTGAACGGACCCCACCCTCGCCCCGCGACGGGGTGCCCGTCGACCGGTGGACGTCGGATGGCTCGTCGCTTTCCTTGGGGCGCGGCGCTCGGCTTCGCCACCGTCGTCTCCTTGCTCCTCTTCGCGCTCGGGGCAGTCGAAGGGGGACCGACCGCGCGACCGGGCGCCTCCGACGCGCTCACGGTGACGGTGGGCGACGCGCTCGCGTTCACCCTCTCGACGGACGAGATCACCCCGGGGGACAGCGTGACGCTCACGATCGTGCAGACCTCCTCGGGCCTCGACCACACCTTCACGCTCTCGAGCGTGGCCGGTCTAACGTTCTCTCCGTCGAACACGAGCCACGACCTGGCGGTGTTCGTGCACGACCACCCGCCGCTCGTCAACTTCACGATCCCCGCCGGCCAGTCGACGTACACGACGACCTTCGTCGCCCCACCCCTCGGCCTCTACGCGTACTTCTGCCTCGTGCCGGGCCACTTCCCGGCGATGTACGGCCTCCTCGGTTCCGGCGAGCACGGCAGCACCGCGACGCCTTACGACGGGCCGGGGGCGCCGGTCTTCATCATCGGCGGGACGATCGCCGCGCTCGTCGTCATCGCGCTCGTGCTCGGGTTCGTGATCGGCCGGCGGCGCGGCGCGCACGACGAGATGCCCGCCGAGCGGTTGGGCTACCCGGAGGCCCCGGGCGGCGCGAAACCTCCGGCCCACTGACGGCGCCGGCGCCGCAACGCCTAAGAAGGGGGAGCCACTCCAACCTACGGGCCTCGTAAGAGGTTCGAGCGATCATGGCGTGGGGTCAACCGAGCCGGGAGCGCCGGGTCCTGAAGGCCGGTCACTCGTCGATCGCGGTCACGCTGCCGAAGCCGTGGGCGGAAGCGATGAACCTTCGGCCCGGGGACCTCATCGTCTTCGACCAGAACGACGACGGGACGCTGTTCCTCAAGCCCGCCCCGCTACCGGGGACGCTGCCCGGCGGCACCCCCTACCTCGTCCAGGCCCACGCGTTCGACACGCCCGGCGTGCTCACCCGCCTCGTCATCGGGGCGTACCGTGTCGGCCACGACGCGATCGAGATCCGGACGGAGCAACCGCTCAGTCCCGAGCGGGTCGAAGAGCTCCAGCAGGCGGCCCGGGGTCTCCTCGGCGTCTCGGTCGTCGCCCACGAACCGAACCGGGTCGTGCTGCAGAACTTCATCGACCCGTCGAAGTACGGACTGCCGCAACTGGTCCAGCGCATGAAGATGATCCTCGTCGCGTTCATCGAGGAGTCCGAGGAGATGATGGGGCGGCGCAGCCGATCCCGCCGCCTCGGTACGCTCTCCGAGGAGGCGAACAAGGTCCAGGCGCTCCTGGTGCGCCAGCTGTTCCTCGCGAGCCGGGACTGGTCGCTCGCGCGCCGGATCGGCAGTCCCGATCCGCGCCAGTTGCTCGAGTGGCGGGTCGTCGTCCACGCCCTCGAGGAGCTCGGCCCGCTCCTCGCCGAGATCGCCCGCGAGATCCAGCGCGCTCCGCCGCCCCGCCACGCCGACGCCGGCTTTAGGACGATGCTCGCCGAGTTCAAGGTGAGCCTGAAGGCCGTCGTCGAGACCCTGGTCCGCCCGTCGCTCTCTCAGGCGTGCGAGGCGTACGCGGAGTCGATCCGCCTCGCGGAGTCGGCCCGGTCGGCCCTCGCGGGCGTGAAGGGGCCCGCGCGCAAATCCGGGCTCCCGGGCGCCCTCGCCGCCCTGCAGCGCGGCGCGACGTCCCTCTCGATCCTCGCCCAGGCCGCGCTCGACCGCGCCGTCGCCGCGGGGAACGAGACGATCCTCGTCCAGACCCCGTAGCGCCCTTCTTAAGGCGGGAGTACGGACAATTGGTACGGGTCGAACCTCCCCGTACGAACGCCATATGCCCGCGGCCCCGGTGGTCGCGCGAGGGCCACGGTGTTCGACTCGCTCGATGACTGGCTGATCATCGCGGTCGTCGTCGCGGTGCTCTTCTACGGCTCGTCGAAGATCCCCCAGTTCGCGCACGCTCTCGGGCGGTCGCTCGGCGAGTTCAAGAAGGGCCGCGCGGAGGTCGACCGAGAGATCAAGGCCGAGCAGGCGGCGGCGGCCTCGGCGCCGTCGGCGGCTCCGGCCGGCCCGCATTGACCCGCCCGGGCCATGCGCACTCCACGCCCGAACCGGCCGAGGGCACGAGCTAGCGGAACGGGACGGCGGCGAGGAGGGGAGCTCGGTTGAACGATGCGCGACCTCGACCGGATCCTATCGGTGCTCTCCGAGGCCCGGCGACGCCTCGTCCGGATCGTCCTCGTCCTGGCGCCGTTGTTCGGCTTCCTCCTCACGTTCCGGCTCGAGCCGGTCGCGGTCCGGCTCGGCGGCGTCGTCGTGCCGCTCGCCTACCCGGTCCCGAACCTGTTCTACAACGTCACGGCGCAAGTGTTCCGCGCGCTCGTCGACCTGACCCTCCCGCCGAACGTCGACCTCATCAACTACCACGTCGGCGATTCGGTCGTCGTTCAGCTCGAGATCGGTGCGCTTCTCACCCTGATCCTCGGGATGCCGTGGATCGTCCACGAGCTCGGGGCGTTCCTCGTCCCGGCGCTGCGCCACAACGAGCGCGAGCTCCTGCGGCGGATCGGCATCCCCGCCACGCTGCTCTTCGCGGTCGGAACGCTCCTCGGCCTGCTGTTCCTCACCCCGCTCACCTTCCGCCTATTGTTCCAGTACGTGGGGGCGCTCGGGCTCGCCCCGATCCTGGGGGTCCAGGACTTCGTCACGTTCGTCCTCCTCTACTCGCTCGCGTTCGGCGTCGTCTTCGAGCTGCCCGTCTTCGTCTACACGCTTACGCGCCTCGGCCTCGTGCGGGCCGCCGCGTGGCGCAAGCACTGGCGGGGCGCGGTGATCGGGGCGCTCGTCTTCGGGATGGTCATCACGCCGGACAACTCCGGGATCACGATGCTCCTGGTCGCGGCCCCGATGGTCGGGCTGTACCTCGGAGGCGCCTGGTTCGCGCAGCGGTGGGAACGGACCCGTCCCAAACCGCTCGCGGCGGGGGCGTGAGGTAGCCGTGGCGCTGTTCTCCGACATCGATTGGGCGATCCTCGCGGCCGTCGCGGGGTTCTTCGTCCTCGGGAAGGACGGCGGCACGATCGTCCGGCAGGCGGGCCGCATGTACGGCCGCCTCACCCGGCTCAAGTCGGAGCTCCTGAGCGAGTTCACGCGCGCGGCCGACCTGCCGGCGCCGACCCCCGGGGTCCCGATGTCGATCCGCCAGTCGCTGCTCGACTGGAACCCGAGCGGCGGTCGCGTGAGCGGGATACCGATCGCCGTCACGACGCCGCCCGCCGCGCTGGCACGGATGGAGACCGCTTCGCCCGGCTACGCGGGCGGGTTCGGTCCCTGCACATGGTCGGTCTCCTACCCGATGTCGATGGGCGACGCGGGGGTGGACCGGTGAGCGTGCTCAGCGTCGACGACACGGTGACGCTCGTCGAGCTCCTCGTGATCCTCCTCGGGATCGCGATCACGTGGGCGGTCTTCTACGGCAGCGCCAAGGCCGAGCTGCCCGGCGACGCAGCGGTCCCAGACCCGACGATCCCGGACGAGAGCGGCGTCGACACGCGCGGGAGGACCTTGAAATGAATCCGATGTGCCCCGACTCGTGCCCGATCGTCTCGGCCGGCCGCGACGCCCTCGCCTTCCCGGTGGGCCAGGTCCGACGGGTCGCGGGCGTCGACCCGAAGTCGGGCGACGTCGACGAGACGCGGCGGAACGTGCTCAAGCTGCTGGGCGTCGCGGGGATCCTCGCCGGCGGCGGCGGCCTCATCGGCGGGTCCGTTCAGTACGCGCAGCCGCCGCAGATCGGCCTCACGAGCTTCCCCCGGGTCCAGCTCGTCGACCTCGACGGCCAGGGGCTGACGGCCACGAAGATGATGGCCGAGTTCAACGCCGACACGGGGGACGTGATCACGTTCAACTACCCGCTGCGGAACGAGCCGAACTTCCTCCTGAACCTCGCGCCGGCGCCGGGGAAGACGAACGGGGCAACGAACGTCGTCGGCGGGGTCGGCCCGCAGAAGTCGATCGTCGCGTTCAGCGCGATCTGCCAGCATTTGGGCTGCCCCGCCCCGGCGATCTACTACTACCCGCCGGGTCTCTGCCCGCAGACACCGGGCGGTCGCGAGTTCTACATCCACTGCACCTGCCACGGCTCGACGTACGACGCGGCGAACGGCGCCTCCAACCTCACCGGTCCCGCCGTGCTCCCCCTGCCGCAGGTCATCCTCGAGTGGAGCCCCACGGACGACCTGATCTACGCGACGTCGGTCGTCGGCCCGCCGGTGAACGGCCACCTCGACACCTTGCTCGGCGACTACGGGGTCGGCTCGAGCGTGCAGATCACGCGCCAGCCCCAGCCGTCGCCGCCGCTCTGCAACTTCCCGACCTAGAGGGCGTCGATGTCGTTCGAGCGATGGTTCAACCGTACCCTCAACCGGGTCTGGGGGTTCGTCGAGGACCGGTCGGGGATGCCCAAGTGGGCGCTCCGGCCGCAGCCCGAGTTCACGTTCAAGCCGTCGTACTGGACCGGCGCGTTCGTCGTGAACGCCTTCCTCTACCAGGTGATCTCCGGGATCCTGCTCCTCCTCTACTACCAGCCGAGCGTCAACCCGACGTTCTCGGCGTGCGGCCAGCCGGTCGGGACCCTCTCCTCGTCCCCCGCGGCGTGGTGCAGCACGTACTACATCATCCACTCGGTGCCGATGGGCTCGCTCCTCCTCTCGAGCCACCTGTACGGCGCCTACGCAATGATCTTCCTCGCGCTGGTCCACTTCTACCGCGGCTACTACCTCGGGGTCTACAAGGCGCCGCGCGAGTTCAGCTGGATGGTCGGCACGCTCCTCCTCCTGGCGACGCTCGGGATGGGGTTCACCGGCTACCTGCTCCCGTACACCCAGATCTCCTCGAACGCCACGAACGTCGGCTTGGTCCTCGCGCTTCGGCTCCCCTATGCGGGCCCGCTCTTGGGGCCGTTCCTGCTCGCGGACGGCACCGGGCAGGGGCTGCTCTCGCGCATGTTCGCGGCCCACGTCCTCCTGATCCCGATCGCGTTGGGCGCGCTCCTCTACGCGCATATCGCGCTCTTCGAATCCCACGGCATCGCCCCGCCGGCGACCTCGGACCCGTTGCAGCGTCGCCGCTTCACCCACGCCGAGGACAAACAGCACGTCCCGTTCATGCCCCACATTTTCTTCTACATCACGAAGTGGGCGCTCCTCTACATCGGGCTGATCCTCGGGATCGCCGCGCTCTGGCCGTGGGACCTCCCGACCTACGTGGGGAACCTGGCGGCCGCCGGCGTCGTCACCGAGCCCGATTGGTACTTCCTCTGGGAGTTCAAGCTGGTCGACTTCCAGGGCGTGACGCCCGTCCTCGCGGTCGGCCTCACGAACGTCCTACTGCTCTACATCCTGTTCCTGCCGTTCCTGGACCGCTCGAAGCGCACGCACCCGAGGGACCGCCCGCTGTTCCTGTGGCTCGCGAACAGCCTGCTCGGGTTCTTCATCCTCATGACCGTCTGGGGCGGGCTCACGCCAGGGATCGAGATCTCCCCCGGGATCGTCGCCGTGCGGCTCGCGCCGATCTTCCTCGTGAACGCCGTCGTCGTCGGATTGTTCTACTGGCGCTACCAGCAAAGCTACCGCGACCGCCTCGCGGCGGCCGGGCGCGCTCCGAACCTCCCCGGGATCTACCCCACGTCCGGAGCGGGGGGGGCCCTCGCCGCGCCGCGAGCGGCCGAGGCGGTGCCCCGTGAGTGAGCCGACGCGCTACCGCACCGGCGCCCTCTGGGGCGTGCTCACGGTCCTCCTGCTGGTCGGCACGGTCGCCTCGGCGTTTGTCGTCTACGGCGTCACCGACCTGATCGCCACCGGGCGCGTCCTGCGCGACGTCGCCCTCGCGGTCGTCGGGTCGGTCGTCGCGGTCCTCGCCTTCCTCCTCCTCTCGGGCGTTCTCTACCGGGTCGACCGGCTGCGCGGCGTGGTCCGCAGGCGGGTGGCGCTGTTTGACTGAGCTCGCGACGGACGTCGACTTCGCGCGCGTGCGCGACCGGACCCTCACCCTCTACTACGCCGCGACCGTCCTGATGCTGATCGGCCTCGGCGTCCTGACGGTCTACACGGTCCGCCTGGGCGCGCCGGTGGACCCCGGCGTCGAGCAGTCGTTCGGCCTCGCCGTCGCCCTCATGTTCCTGATGGGGGCGCTGACCGCCCATCTCCTCGACCGGTTGTACCGCGTCTGGCCGCTGGGGCGCCGGTACCGCCCGGCCCCACCCGGGGTCGTGACGGACCGCTCCTGGGCCACCCTGCTCGCGGTCTCCGTGCTCGTGATCGGCGGCGCCGCGATCGCGTACATCCTGGCGGGGCTATTGGCGTGAGGGGACCCGATCGATGACCGACCTCACCGTTCCGATCGCCGAGATCGCCGTGATCGTCGGGATCGCCGCGTTCGTCCTCGGCGTCGTCGCCTACCGCGGCACGTGGCTCGTCCGCAAGATGCGGTTCTACCTGTTCACGACCGACCACCGCGTGATCGGGATGATGTACCTTGTCACCGCGCTCGTGATGTTCTTCGTCGGCGGGATCTACGCCGCGTTGATCCGCACCGACCTCGGGTTCGTCCAGGGGCTGGGCAAGGACCCCGCGACGACGCTCGGGATCACGCCGGACGTCTACTCGACGCTGTTCACGATGCACGGCGTCCTGATGATCTTCCTCTTCGCGATGCCGGCGCTCGCCGGGTTCGGGAACTTCCTCGTCCCGTCGATGATCGGGGCGAAGGAGATGGCCCTACCGCGGATCAACGCGATCGCGTTCTGGATCATCCCGCCGGCCGCGGTGATCCTGATCCTGTCGAACGCGTACGCCGGCTGGACCGGCTACGTGCCGCTCTCGACGCAGGCGTTCGCGCCGAACAGCCACGGTGTCGACCTGTGGATCACGGGGCTCCATCTGCTGTCGATCTCGTCGATGCTCGGCGCGATCAACTTCCTCGTCACGATCATCAAGCACCGCGCCCCCGGCGTCCGCTACTGGAACATGCCGCTCTTCGTCTGGGCGACGTTCATCAACTCCGTCCTGCTCGTCTTCGCTCTCCCGTCGCTCTCGATCGCCCTCACGTTCGTCCTCTCCGACCGGAACTTCGGGACCCACATCCTCGCCGCCGCCAACGGGACGCCGTTGGGCGGGGCGATCCTCTACCAGAACATGTTCTGGTTCTTCGCCCACCCCGAGGTCTACGTCCTCGTGCTCCCGGCGTTCGGGATCATCTCGACGGTCCTGCCCAAGCTCGCCCGCAAGGACATCTTCGGCTACGGGGCGATGGCGATCGCCCTCGGCGTGTTCGCGGTGCTCTCCTTCGCCGTCTGGGAGCACCACATGTTCACGACCGGGATCTCGACGAACGTCCGCTTCGTGTTCATGCTCTCGACGATGGCGATCGCCGTTCCTTCGGCGGTGAAGACGTTCAACTGGGTCGCGACGCTCTGGGGCGGCCGCATCTGGATGGCCGTCCCGATGTGGTTCTGCGTCGCGTTCATCACCGGGTTCGTCATCGGCGGCCTCTCAGGGATGCTCCTAGCCGCGGTCCCGGTCGACTACCTCTACCACGCGACGTACTTCGTCGTCGCCCACTTCCACTACGTCATCCTCGGCGGGACGATGATGGCGCTCTTCGCCGGGATCTACTTCTACTACCCGATCTGGACCGGTCGCTGGTACAACCAGGCGCTCGGCCACGTCCACTTCGTCCTCACGTACGTGGGCGTCAACCTCCTCCTGTTCCCGATGTTCCTCCTGGGGGCCGAGGGGATGCCGAGGCGCGTCTACACCTACCTGCCCACGACGGACTTCCAGTTCCTCAACTTCCTGAGCTCGATCGGCGCGATGATCCTGGGGATCGGCCAGTTGTTCTTCGCGTTCAACATGATCTACAGCTACTACGCGGGCGCGCGCGTCGTCGGCGACCCATGGGGGGACCCCGCGCCGACCCAGATGACCGGCCCGCGACCGTTGGCCCCTCGGCCGGTTCCGGTGCCCGTCCCGGTCGCCGCCCAGTCGAAGGAGCCGGCGTAGCCGGCGGAGGGACGATGCGGGGGCACGCGGTCTTCCGGTACGCCGCCGTCGCCGCGGTGCTCGTCTGCTACGCGACGATCCTCATCGGGGGCAACGTGATGGCGAGCGACTCCGGCCTGGCGTGCCCGGACTGGCCGACGTGCCACGGCACGTTCCTCCCCCCGCTCGCGGGCGGGTCGGGGATCGAGTGGGCCCACCGCCTGAGCGCGGTCGTCCTCTCCGCCACGATCGGGTTCGTCGCCGTCGCGGCGTTCCTGTTCGAGCGGACCCGACCGGTGCTCCTGCGGCTCAGCCTCGCCTCCTCGTCGCTCGTCCTCGCCCAGGCGTTGCTGGGTGGCGTCGTCGTCCGCGAGGACCTCGCGATCAGCTTCGTGCTCCTCCACCTGGCGCTCGCGACGGCCCTGTTCGCCCTCCTCCTCGTCCTTGCGCTCCTCGCGAACTTCCGCGACATTCCGCGCCGCTGGATCGACTTCGCGTGGCGCGCGTCGGACGCGAGCGTCCCCCCGCCTCGATCGTCGGACGCCCCCGCCCACGACCCTCGACCCGTGGGGCCGGCCGAGCCGACCGCTCCCCCACCCGCCTAGCGCCGAGCCGGGGCGCGTTATCTACCGACGGCCGCTCCGACGCCGATGGCCGCCGCGGACCCGTCCCCTCCTCCTCGAGGACTCGCCCGGGACATGCTCACCCTCACGAAGCCGGGGATCACGGGACTCATCGTGCTCGTGGCCGTGGCCGGGTACTTCCTCGCCCTGCCGAATCCGATCGACCTGGTCCGACTCGGTCTGCTGGTCGGCACCGGCGGGATGGCGAGCGCCGGCGCCGCGATGCTCAACCACTACCTCGACCGCGACCTTGACGCGGTGATGCGCCGCACGCGCCACCGCCCTATCCCCGACGCCCGGATCGAGTCGTCGCGCTCCGTCGCCGTCGGCGGCCTCGCGCTCTCCGCGGCCGGCGTGGCCATCGCGGCGTGGGCACTGAACCCGCTCACGGGGTTCTCGATCCTCTTGGGGGGCCTCACCTACGTCGTCGTCTACACGGTCTGGTTGAAGCGCCGCTCGAGCTGGAACATCGTCGTCGGGGGGTTTGCGGGGAGCGCGCCCGCGCTCGCGGGCGGCGCGGCCGCGGTGGGGCACTGGACCCCCGGCGTGCTCGTCTTCGCGCTATTGGTCTTCCTCTGGACCCCGCCGCACTTCTGGAGCCTCGCGCTCCTGTTGCGGAACGACTACGCGACGGTCGGACTCCCGATGCTCCCGCGGATGGACGACCCGGCGTACTCCGGCAAGGTCGTCGTCATCTCGGCGGCGCTCCTCGTCCCCCCGTCGGTCCTCCTCGCGGCCACGGGCGCCGTCGCGTGGCCGGTCACGCTCGCGATCGTTCTCCTGGGCGTGCTGTTCGTCGCCCTCGCCGCGCCGATGTGGCACGAACCGACGAAGGCCGCCGCGCGCCGCGGCTTCCTGTACTCAGGCCCATACCTGCTCGCCGTCGTGGTGGCGTTGATCGTGAACGGCTGGCTGGTCGGGATCGGCGTCCCGACCGGTTGGTGATCGCACCGCCCATCGTGCGTGAGAAGCCGATGGGGTTAAGTCGCGGGCCTCGCTCGTCCCGGTCGATGGCCCACCCCGAGAAACCTGACATCCCGGCTTCGTCCGGCTCCGAGGAACTTCGCCGTGCCGAGGCCGCGCTGCGTCGCCTGGGCTACGCTCGCGTCGCGCCCGCGGAGCGCGAGGTACCGGGCCAGCCCGCGTTCTGGGTGCAGGAGGCCGGAGTGCCCCGCCGCACGTTCCCTGTCTACCTTCCTCCGACGAGCGCGACCGCGGACGCCGTGAGCCGTCGTCGCGGTGGCGACGACGCCGTCGCGCACCGCGCGATCGTCGTGGTCGCGAACGACCGGGCCGCCGAGCAGGCGTGGGAGAGCGCCCGGCGCGAGTCCGGTTCGGAGCTCGCCCCCGAGCTCTCGGTGCTGGTCCTTCCCCCCGCCGCGCGCTCGGACGGGGAACCACGATGGCACGCGAGGACCGTGACGCCGCGCGAGCTCCTCCGGCTCTCGACGGGCGTCGTCGTCGGACTCTTCCGTCGCGCCCACGCGGACGAGGGATCGACGCAGATCGACTTCGTCGAGCTCCTCACGATCCTGCGCCAGCGGTTCGGGGTCGACGTCCACCGATCCCTCGGGGTCACGTCGGACGAGGACGCGCTCTTCCTCCTCTACCAGCTCGCGCTCCGTCACTCGTACGCTCCCGGCGATCCGGGCGCGAACCTCCACCTGCTCGTGCTCAAACCGACCGGGCCGGGCGCGCGCCTCCCTTGGTTCGCGGCCTAACGGCACCCGCGTCGAACCGAACCGATAAGAAGGTCGTTCCGGGTGACCTCGACGATGTCGGGGACCGCCGACGGCTTTCGGACCCCGTACACACCGACGCCCGGAAGCTCGACCCCCGGCCCCGAGGTCTCGCCGAAGGAAGGCGTCGCCGACCTCTGGGCGTTCTTTTGGCTCGCGCTGCTGAACACGGCGATCATCGCCGTCGCCGGCATCGCCGCGTGGTGGTTCGTCCACTAGGGCGCGACACGTCCGATCGCGGCCGGCGCGCGCGCGCCGGGGCGGCCCGACGACCCCGACCGCCCGTGCCTAGCCCCGACCGTGGCGCTCGTGCTCGGCGCGCATCGTGCGCGCCACGGCCTCGCCGCGCGGGGTGAGAAAGTAGGTCTTGAGCCGTCGAGAGGCGCCGGAGACGTGGCGCAGTTCTACTCTCACGGCCCCGGCGTCGATCAAGCGGCGCAGGGACTTGCTGAGCGCGTTCTGGGCGACCCCGAGCCGCCGTGCCATGCCCGCCTGGCTCGCGTCGGCCGGTACGACGCCGTCCGAGGTCGGGCGCCCATACCAGTACAGATGGACCAGGATCCGCTCCGACAGCCGTGCCGAGTCGTCCTGACCCGGGCGAGGTTGGCCCTCGTCGGCCATCGTTTCGGGCGACGGGGGTACACCGACTGCCGCCGAGGTCGCCGAAGGGGCGCCCTCGACGTCCGCGGCGGCGGTGGGATCGAGTCGTGCGGCCCGCCGAAGCGAGCGTGCTCGAAACGCGACCGCGAGGACCGCGACGCCCGCGAGAGCGGCGGCCGTGGGCAGCGCCGCGGCCACGTACGGCGACACCCCCGAGCCCCCGACGGCCGGAGCCGCCGATTCGTTGGGGGTGACGTCCACCGCGACCGTGGAGGTGGCGTTGCGCCCCGCACTGTCGACGACCGTCAGCGAGGCGGTGTAGCGGCCCGGCAACGTGTACGTATACGCCAGGTCCGTCCCGCTCCCGTTGCCTCCGTCCCCGAACCGCCACGCGAACGCGGTGTAGACACCCGTTCCACCGGAGATGACCCCCACGAAATGGACCGTCAGCGGCGCGGGGCCGCTCGAAGGCGTCGCGGTGATCGGGTCCGACAAGGTTCCGGGGGCTGCACGGACGGTGATGGAGGCGTTGGCGTTGCCGCTGGACGACTGGACGAACACCGTCGTCGCGTAGGTTCCGGCGGAGAGGTAGGAGTGTCCGACCTCCGAGTAGCCGGTCGCGACCTCCTGGTAGGTGGCGCCGTCCCCGAAGCTCCACTCGAACGTCGCCGAGAGAGAACCGGGGGTCACGGTCGCCCGGAACTCGACGTAGAACGGCGCCGTGCCGTTCAGCGGCTGGGCGGTCAGCGAGAGCCCGACCGCCGCGGGGACCCGCGCGGTGGCGCCGGTCGAGGGGACGGAGGCGGCGAGGACCATGAGCCCGAGTTGGAGGGCGCAACCCACGAGGGCGCGGCGACCTCGTCGGGCTCGACGCCCCGTCCCGATCCCCCCTGGCTCACCGCGGTTCGGAATCCGGGCCGTCGGCGCCGCCGGGCTCCTCGAGCTCGCGGAACCAGTTGAGGGCGTCGCTACGCTGGGAGAGGCGCCGCAGGGTCCACGCGAGGACGACCAAGGCCACGACGCCGACCAGCGCTGCGAGGGCGAGCGCGGGGACGGAGGCCCACCAGGGAACGGGAAGCGCGGGGGCCACCGGTAAGGTGACGACGAGAGGGCCGACGGTCGACGTCGCTCGAAATCCCCGCGCGTCGGTCACGGTCAGCATGGCGAGGTACGTCCCGGACACGACGTAGGAATGGACGATGGTCGACCCCGGTAGGGCGGACCCGCTCGCACCGTCCCCGAACGACCACTGGACATTGTACGGCGCCACCCCGCCAGAGATCGCGGCGGTGAACCCGTAGGCGGCACCCTCGGAGGTCAGGGTGGCCGGAGCGACGAACGAGGCGTGCACCGACAGCGGCGCCGCCGGCGCGGCGGGGCCGACGTAGACGGAGGCGGACGCCGTCGACGTGGCGCCTAAGCTATCGTGGGCCGTCGCGACGATCGTGTAGTTGCCGGTCGCGTTCACGTCGACCTCCATCGCGAGGCTGGTTCCGTTCCAGCCGGCCACGGCCCCCGCAGGGGTGCAAGGCCCGGTTCCGTTCGGAAGGGCGAACGGGCCCTCGGTGCACAGCGAGAGATTGTAGGGAGCGGCACCGCCCCCGGCGACGAGGCTCAGGGTGAAGTTCCCGGGCGCGGCAGGGTCGGGCGCGGCCGCGGAGAACGATACCGAAACGGGAGACGCCGACGCCCAGACGACGATCGTCAGGTTGGCGCCGGCGACCCAGGCCCCCGACGCACGGTCGAAGACGTTCGCCCATACGAAGTAGGTCCCGGGGGTGGTGAAGTTGCCCGGGATCAGCACCGGCGCTCCCGTCCAGATGTCGACGCTCGTGTTCCAGACGAGCCCAACGCCCCCGAGGTCAGCGCCGAGCTCAAGGTCGAACGCGGCCGAGCTGTTGTAGCTGCTCAGCGAGGCGGAGAGGTTGAAGAAAAGGGGCGCCGTACCGTTGTTCGGCGATGCCGAGAGAAGCAGGCT